>Ga0102590_1001297_pt1 | contig 39042 bp, 40 predicted proteins | sample AraplaMF_Col_mMF_FD_76859 | JGI IMG/M metagenome (GOLD analysis project Ga0102590, IMG submission 76859) | Arabidopsis root microbial communities from the University of North Carolina, USA - plate scrape MF_Col_mMF | ecosystem: Host-associated > Plants > Roots > Endosphere | place: USA... | reverse complement strand
TGACCTTCGGCGCGGTGAAATAAGATCATAGGGAGAGAAACATGGGCAGCATTACCCTTCAAAAGGTTTCGAAGGTCTTCGGCGAAGCCAAGGTCATCCCTTCGATCGATCTCGATATCCGGGACGGCGAGTTCGTCGTCTTCGTCGGCCCGTCCGGTTGCGGCAAGTCGACCCTGTTGCGCCTGATCGCTGGTCTCGAGGATGTCTCCGGCGGCAAGATCGTCATCGACGGCAAGGACGCGACCGAGAAGGCTCCGTCCGAACGGGGTCTGGCGATGGTCTTCCAGTCCTACGCGCTCTATCCGCATATGAGCGTGCGCAATAACATCGCCTTCCCGCTGAAGATGGCGGGCATGGACAAGGCAGAGATCGACCGCAAGGTGGATGATGCCGCCCGCGTGTTGAATCTCGGCGACTATCTGGATCGCAAGCCGCGCCAGCTTTCGGGCGGCCAGCGTCAGCGTGTCGCCATCGGCCGCGCTATCGTGCGCCAGCCTTCAGCCTTCCTCTTCGACGAGCCGCTATCGAACCTCGATGCGGCGCTGCGCGTCAACATGCGCATTGAAATCAGCGAGCTGCACCAGCAACTCAAGACGACGATGGTCTACGTCACCCATGATCAGGTGGAAGCCATGACCATGGCCGACAAGATCGTGGTGCTGAACAGGGGTAATATCGAGCAGGTCGGTTCGCCGCTGGAGTTATACCGCAGCCCGCGAAACCTCTTCGTTGCGGGCTTCATCGGCTCGCCCAAAATGAATTTCATCAAGGGGCAGAATGCTGCGCAGATGAATGCGCACACGATCGGCATCCGTCCCGAACATGTGCTGCTGTCGACCGAAAGCGGCGACTGGAAGGGCAGGGTGATGGTGGCCGAACATCTCGGCTCCGACACGTTCCTGCATGTCGATGTCGAAGGTATCGGGATGGTGACGGCGCGCAGCAACGGCGATTTTGCTTCCAAGGCCGGCGACACGGTCTACCTGACGCCGGACAAGACGCGTATCCATAAATTCAATGAGAGCGGCCTTGCTATCTGAAGCGACCGCCGGCTGGGGGCAGACATGCGGAGCGGACAATCTCGTCCGGCCCGTGCTAACGGGAGGGCTTAGGGCTCTTTCGAAAGACCTTCAAGAGGACTGAAACATGACGTGCAAACTATCGCTGGCAACGCTCGACGAGGCGGCAAAGACCGCGGCCATTCCGGCTTACGATCGGGCGTCGCTGAAAGCCGGCATCGTGCACTTCGGCGTCGGCAATTTCCATCGCGCCCATCAAGCGATCTATCTCGACGATCTCTTCAATGCCGGCAGCGACCATGATTGGGCAATCATCGGCGCCGGCGTTCTGCCCTCAGACGCGGCCATGCGCGACAAGCTTGCCGCGCAGGACTTCCTGACGACCGTCGTCGAGCAGGACAATAACAGGACGGCGGCGCGTGTGACCGCGCCGATGATTGATATCCTGCCCGTCGGCGAACCCGACGTCATCATCGCCAAGCTCGCCGATCCCGAGATCCGCATCGTCTCGATGACGATCACCGAGGGCGGCTATTTCATCGACGCGTCCGGCAAGTTCAATCCGGCGCATCCGGCGATTGCCGCCGACGGGCAGAACCCGTCTGCGCCGAAAACGGTCTTCGGTCTGATCGTTGCCGGTCTGAAGGCACGCAAGGACAAGGGCATCGCGCCCTTCACCGTCATGTCCTGCGACAACATTCCCCATAATGGCGTTGTGACCACGAATGCGGTTGTCGGCACGGCGAAGCTCTCCGATCCGGCTTTTGCGAACTGGATCAAGGCAAATGTCTCCTTCCCGAACGGCATGGTCGACCGCATCACGCCGGCCACCAGCCAGCGCGAGATCGATTTCTTGAAGGAGAATTTCGATATCGAGGACAACTGGCCGGTCTATTGTGAAGAATTCAAGCAGTGGGTGCTGGAAGACAAGTTCCCGATGGGGCGTCCGGCACTCGAAAAGGTCGGCGTCACTTTCGTACCTGACGTCACGCCCTATGAGCACATGAAGATCCGCATCCTCAACGGCGGCCACGCGGCGATCGCCTATCCGGCGGCGCTGATGGATATTCATTTCGTGCATGAATCGATGGAAAACGATCTGATACGCGCCTTCCTCGCGAAGCTCGAAAATGAGGAAATCATCCCCATCGTGCCGCCGGTGCCGGATACGTCGCTTGCCGATTATTTCAAGCTGATCGAGCGCCGCTTCCTCAATCCCAAGATTGCCGACACGATCCCGCGTCTGGCGCAGGACGGCTCCAACCGTCAGCCGAAATTCATCCTGCCGTCGACGCTCGATAATCTCAGCCAGGGCCGGGATGTCGTCGGCCTTGCGCTCGTCTCTGCGCTTTGGTGCCGCTACTTCTTCGGCAAGAGCGACAGCGGCAAGGAGATCGTCTTCAACGATGCCAGCGCCGATCGCCTGCATGAGGCGGCCGTCAAGGCAAAGGACGATCCGGCCGCCTTCCTCGTCTTCGACGATATTTTCGGCGAAGTGGCGAAATCCGATGTTTTCCGCAAACGTTTCGCCCATGCGCTGAAAACCCTGTGGGAAAAGGGCACGAAGGAAACGTTGCAGCTCTATCTCGACGGCAAGCTCGCGGTGTAAGAAATCCTGATGGTGGCGTTTCTGCCGCCATCCCGGCCTTGCGTACAAAGCAGGACGGTCTCTTCCGAACTGAACTCAGGTTGGGTCTTTCATGGCTGATGCTGAACCACGGCTGGTCATTTTCGATTGCGACGGCGTACTCGTCGACAGCGAGCCGATTTCGATCTCCGTTCTCGTCAAGGCGATGGCCGATCTCGGCGTGACGATTACCGAGGACGAGGCCTATGAGCGTTTCCTCGGCAAGAGCCTGGCAACTCTGATCGACATATTGGAGACGGAGTTCAACGTGCATGCCCACGAGGAATTCCTGGAAGGCATCCGCACCAGTCTCTACGCCCGATTCCGCACTGAGCTGAAAGCCATGCCAGGCATTGGCGAGACGATCGATGCACTTGGCATTCCCTGCTGTGTCGCCTCGTCCAGCCAGGTCGAACGGATCAGGCTGTCGCTCTCGGTCACCGGGCTCTTGCCAAAGTTGCCGAACATCTTCAGTGCCAGTATGGTCAAGCGCGGCAAGCCGGCGCCGGATCTCTTCCTTTATGCTGCCGACCAGATGCGTGTGGAGCCGCGTGACTGTGTCGTTATCGAGGACAGTCCGGCAGGTATTGCTGCAGCCAAAGCGGCGGGCATGACGGTCTTCGCCTTCACTGGCGGCTCGCATGCAAATTTCGCTGGATATCGCGAGGAACTCGATCGTCTTTCGCCGGAAGTCGTGTTTGACGCCATGCCGGAATTGATACAACTTGTCCGCAAACAAAAGCTGGACGGGACTCAGCATTGATGCGTGATCATGTGGTTGCGGTGGATATCGGCACGAGCAGCGCACGCGCCGGTGTCTTTGACACGCATGGCCGCCTGCTTGCCAAGGCTGAACATCCAATCCTCATGAACCGGCCGCGCGAGAACCATGCCGAGCATGATTCCGAGGATATATGGTCGGCCGTTTGTATTGCCGTGCGTGCAGCCTTGGGCCAGTCCGGCATTGAGGCTGCCGCAATCGGCGCGATCGGTTTCGACGCCACCTGTTCGCTTGTGGTGCGCGATACCGAAGGCAGGCAGATCAGTGTTTCCACCAGCGGTGAGAGGCGCTTCGATACGGTCGTCTGGCTCGATCACCGGGCGCTGAAGGAGGCAGATTTCTGTACGGCGACGAAGCATGAAGTGCTGGAACATTCCGGCGGCGTCATGTCGCCGGAAATGGAAATGCCGAAGCTGATGTGGCTGAAGAAGGAGCTGCCGGCGACCTGGGCGAACACCGGATACCTTTTCGACCTTGCCGATTTCCTGACGTGGAAGGCAACCGGCTCGCTTGCCAGATCCCGCTGCACGCTGACGGCCAAATGGAATTATCTAGCCCATAAGGAAAGGGGCTGGCAGGGAGACTTCCTGAAGCAGATCGGTCTTGAGGATTTGCTGCTTCGTGGCAGGCTGCCGGAAGACACGGTGGCGGTTGGAGAAAGCGTCGGCAAACTGACGCCGGATGCTGCCGAAGCGTTGGGCCTGACCACCGATTGCCATGTTTCGGCCGGGATGATCGATGCCTATGCCGGCGCGCTCGGTACACTCAGCGGTTATGCGGGCGATCCGGAGAAGCTCGAGCAGCAGCTTGCGCTCATTGCCGGGACATCGAGCTGCGTCGTTGCCTTTTCCCCCGAGCGAAAGCCAAGCCAGGGAATGTGGGGCCCCTATTACGAGGCGGTTTTTCCGCAATCGTGGCTCGTCGAGGCCGGTCAATCCGCGGCCGGTGCACTCCTTGATCATATCGTCCGCATGCACGCGACCGGCGGTGAGCCAACCGCGGCGCTGCATCAGAAGATCGTCGCCCGCATCGCGGAACTGAGAGCAGAGGCGGGTGACTCACTCGGCGCACGGATCTTCGTCCTTCCGGATTTTCACGGCAATCGGTCGCCATTGGCTGATCCGCATGCTGTCGGCGTCGTCAGCGGGCTGACGCTCGATACGTCCTTCGACGGTCTCTGCGCGCTCTATTGGCGGACCGCCATCGGCATTGCGCTCGGTATCCGTCACATTCTCGAAAAGATGAGAGATCACGGTTACATGCCGGATACGCTGCATGTGGCTGGTGGGCACGTGAAGAACCCCATTCTGATGGAGCTCTATTCTGATGTTACGGGTTGCAAGGTCATCGTGCCTGACATGAACGAGGCGGTCCTGCTTGGCACCGCGATCGCTGCATCAGTTGCCTGCGGCTCGCACAAGGATTTGGCGGCGGCGGGGAGGGCGATGTATCCCGGTGGCTCCGAGCGTCTTCCCAACAGGAGCAAGCAGGCGCTATACGACCGCGACTACCGCCGCTTTCTTGCGATGTACCGCCATCGGGCTGAACTGGAAGCGGTCGAATAATTCAGCGGTTAGCCGTTTCCCCAAGGATGGTTGCAAATTCCACCATGCGGCGGCGGCGTTGGCTTGCCTCTTCGCCAGCATTCAAGATGACCGCCTCGGACAGGCAGTCGAGCAAGGCGATCAGCGGCGGCAGGTTATCCATATCAGGCGCGCGGGCAGGCGGTAACGGCAGGACGACATTCGACTGTTCCGGCAGCCAGTCCGCATGCTGAGCGGAAATCAGGATCACTTTATAACCGTAACGCCGGGCAGTGCGCGCAAGCAGCCGTGATCTGGCGAAGCGCCGACAATCAATGATGACGAGCACGGCATCCTCGACGAAGGCACGGGCGAAAAGCTCCGCGAAGCGATTACCTGCGCCGTCGATCGCACGCACACTGTCGCGAGCCTGGGTCAGTCGCTGGCAGAAATGGCTGGAGAAGCCCGACAGTCTTGCATGGGTGGCGACGAAGACCTCTTTGGATGCGCCGATCATCGCGACGGCTTCGCCCCAATGCGGCTGGGCGGTCAGATGATAGATGTGATGCAGTGCCTGTATCTGCTCCGCAACGAGAACGGCGAGCGGCTTACCATCCGATGCGTCGGTTTGCAGTTCCGTCATCGAGCTCTGGAACTGGACCGGAGAGGTCGTTGCCGTCTCGCGGATCTCCACCTTCACGCTGTCCAGACCCTGGTAGCCGAGCGCTCGCAAAAAGCGGCCGACCGTCATCGGCGAGAGATCAAGCCGGTCGGCAACCGACGCAGCGGTCTCAAACGGCAGGTCGTTCAAATGTTCAGTGAAATATTTCGCGATGCGTCGTTCGGCGGGCGTGCCGGACTTCGCGTATTGCCTAAGCTTGTCTACAAAATCTTCCACGTCGCAGCCTCCCCCATATCCTCAGAGGCTTCCCGTGGATTCGTGGAGCCGAATCCCTGTTTTTTAATATTGTCCGGAAGCTCTTCTTAGGCCCACACGTATATCGAACGTTACGAACTATATATTAGCATGTAATTTTCGACAAGTTTTCTATTCAAGCATGTAATTTTCAACCGACTTGCCGCGAGACCGCGGGCTTCCTACATCACGCTGCGTAACGGAGACGCCAGAGAATGATCCTTGACGCCGCTCGCCTTTCTCTCCTCAACCTTTTTGCGCCGGAGACCCGGTCGGCTTTCTGGAAGGTTCTGGGGCTGACCGTGCTGGTGCTGATCGGCTTGTGGTTCGCCTTGCGCGGCCTGTTCATCAGTCTCGTATTTCCCTGGGTGACCGGGTTCTTTCCCGAGATGCCCGATTGGGCCGGCTGGCTCAGCTTCGTTTTCCTTGTCGCCGCCGGGATCGGACTTGCGCTCGCGCTGGCGCTGCTGCTTTCGCCGGTGACTGCACTGATTGCCGGCCTCTTTCTCGACGATGTCGCCGAGGTGATCGAGAAGCGGGACTATCCGCAGGATGTGGCCGGCAAGGCCATGCCGCTCGGACCTGCGATGGCAAGCTCAATCAAGTTCCTGGGGGTGGTGATCGTCGGCAATATTATCGCCCTCTTGCTGCTCTTCATTCCCGGCGTCAATCTCGTGGCCTTCTTTCTTGTGAACGGCTACCTGCTCGGGCGGGAATTCTTTGAATTTGCGGCCATGCGCTTCCGTTCTCCTCCGGAGGCGCGACTGTTTCGCTCCAAACATGGTCCAACCGTCTTTCTCGGTGGCCTGGTGATTGCACTCTTTCTGGCGATCCCGATCGTCAACCTGCTCACGCCTCTCTTTGCCGCCGGCATGATGGTGCACCTGCACAAGTTGATCTCCGCGCGCGATCCCGATTTCCGAGCCTAGCTTTCACGCAAATCCGAACGAAAACCGCCCTAGACCGTTGGTGAATTGCTTTAGCCGGGCAGCGCTGCCGCTTCATACAAGGCCGCATATTCGGCGCTTGGCGGGATCGGCTTGATGACGTCGATCAAGACGCCGTTGGGATCGGCGGTAATGAAGTGGCGCTGGCCGAAATCCTCGTCCCGGATCGTGCGCAGGATCGGCAACCCTGCCTCCGTGCAAATGGCATAAATCGCGTCCACATCCTCGACCTCGAAATTCAGGAGAAGGCCGGAGATCTTGCCGCGGCCGGCGGCCGGGATGGTTTCGTGGCTACCGTCGAGCACGGCAAGCGTCACATGCTCATCCTCGATCGATTGCAGATGGACATACCAGTCGCTTTCGAAGAGAGGCTGGAAACGGAAATGACGGCAATAGAAGGCAGACGTCCCGGCAACATCATCCGTCATGATCACGGGATAATAGCTCGTCGATTTCATCACGTTCCTCTTTCTGGGTTTTACGTACATTCTGTATGTTTTTGTTATTAACATACATGCTGATTGTATGTAAACACAGATCATGAGTCGCAGTAACCGTGAGAGAACCGAGCAAACGAGACAGGCGCTGATGGATGCCGCGCGCCGGCTTTTCGTCGAGAAGGGATATGCCGAGACGGCGACGCCCGAGATCGTCGCAGAGGCGGGTGTAACGCGCGGTGCGCTCTATCATCACTTCGAAGACAAGAAAGCGCTTTTCCGGGCGGTGATCGAAAGGGAGGCGGCCGGTGTCGCCGACGAGATCGAGCGGCGCGCAACGCGGCAAACTGCACCGCGTGAAGCGCTGCTTGAAGGTGCTGCGGCCTATTTCGATGCAATGGAAGTGGAAGGGCGAACACGGCTGCTTCTGCTCGAGGCACCGGCCGTGATCGGCCTGCCCGCGACAGCAAAGATCGACGCGGAGAATGCCGAGGCGACATTGCGGGCAGGGCTAGAAGCCTTGTTGCCACAGGCCAGTGCCAGCGATTTGCTCGAGCCATTGACGGCCATGCTCTCGGCAGCTTTCGATCGCGCTGCGATCGCCATCGAAGCAGGCGGCAGTCGTGAAGATTATGAGCGGGGAATAGCTGCCCTACTCGACGGCCTCGCCGATCAGCTGCGGCGGTAGCTCGACCAGCGGCGCCGGGTTATCGCTGCTCTTTTCCGGCGATTTGCAGATATCGGCAATCACGCAACGCTCGCATTCGGGCCGACGGGCCTTGCAGGTATAGCGGCCGTGCAGGATCAGCCAGTGATGAGCGTGGTAGAGATATTGTTTCGGCACCACCTTCATCAGCCGGTCTTCAACCTCGTCAGGCGTCTTTCCGGGCGCGAGCCTGATGCGATTGGCAATCCGGAAGATATGGGTGTCGACCGCCATCGTTGCCTGACCGAAGGCCATTGACAGGACGACATTGGCGGTCTTGCGGCCGACGCCCGGCAGGCGCACCAGTTCCTCGCGCGTCTCCGGCACCTTGCCGCCGAACTCGTCGACCAGCATTTGCGAGAGCGCAATGACGTTCTTCGCCTTGTTGCGATAGAGGCCGATCGTCTTGATGTAGTCGCGGACCTTTTCTTCGCCGAGATCGAGCATCTTCTGTGGCGTATCGGCGATCCTGAACAGCGCGCGGGTCGCCTTGTTGACACCGGCATCCGTCGCCTGGGCGGAGAGGGCGACCGCCACGACGAGCGTGAAAGGATTGGTATGTTCCAGCTCGCCGCGCGGTTCCGGCCGCTGGACGGAAAAGCGGCGAAAGATCTCTTCGCGCTCGGCCAGCGAGTAGGCTGTCTTGACCGGCACCGCCGGCTTGCGGCGGGTGATCACATTCGAGTTTAGCGACGGTTTGGTATTGGATTTGAGTTTCGGATTGGCCATGGAAAATCTATACTCAGTCGCCATGATGGAAAGCAACGCCGACAGCCGAAACGAGCAGCCTGTTTTTGCGGCCGAACTCTTTCCCTACCGCTCGCTTGGGCGGAAGGGTTTCAAGCTGTTGCTCGCCATATCGGGCGCGATCTGCTTCATGTACGGCATGTTCTTCATCGTCACCGGCGCCTGGCCGATCGGCTTTTTCTTCGGCCTGGACTTCGTACTTCTCTACGGGGCTTTCTGGCTGAATTATCGCTCCGGCAGGGTGCGGGAAGAGGTAACTGTTTCGCGTACGGATGTCTCGGTGCGCAAGTTTTCTCCCTCCGGCCGCATGATCGAGCATCATTTCAATCCGTTCTGGACGCGTTTCCTCGTGCGCCGGCATCAGGAGATCGGCATTCTCTCCATGCATATTTTCGGCGAGGGCAAGCGCACGGATGTCGGCTCCTTTCTCAATCCTGACGATCGCGAAAGTTTCGCCAAGGCCTTCAAGGGTGCGCTGGCAACGGTAAAAAGGCGTCTCTGAGAGATCACGCAAGAAACGGGTGGTTTGGTTCGCCGGCCTTGATTATCTCCTTTGTAAAGGAGAAAAACGATGAACATGATCGCGAAGCTCGAAACAGACATCACCCCTGATGGACCCGATTACGACACCGTCCGTCGGGTTATTGAACTGATCAGCGAGGAATATCGCGACCAGCCGTCGCTGGAAGCGATCGCCGCGCGGCTGAACCAATCGCCGACGCAACTCCAGAAGACCTTTACACGCTGGGCCGGCCTTTCGCCCAAGGCCTTTCTGCAGGCCGTCACGCTGGACCATGCCAAGCGGCTCTTGCGCCAGGAAGAAATGCCGCTGCTTGAAACGTCGATCGAGGTCGGTCTGTCCGGCCCGAGCCGCCTGCACGACCTGTTCGTGACGCATGAGGCAATGTCGCCGGGCGAATGGAAGGCGAAGGGTGGCGGGCTGACGATCCGCTACGGGTTCCACACATGCCCCTTCGGCACGGCGCTCGTCATGGTCACGGACCGCGGCCTTGCGGGTCTCGCCTTCAGCGATTCCGGTGATGAGAAGGCTTGCCTGGAGGATATGACCTGCCGTTGGCCAAATGCGGAATATGTGGAAGACCGCGAGGCGACGGCGCCTTATGCCGAACGCATCTTCCAACCGGGCCGCTGGACATCCGACCAGCCGTTGCGGGTCGTGCTGATCGGAACGGATTTCCAGGTCAACGTCTGGCAGAGCCTTCTGAAAATTCCCTTCGGTAAGGCCGTGACCTATAGCGACATTGCCAAGGACATCGGCCGACCGACTGCCATGCGCGCCGTCGGTGCGGCAGTCGGGGCCAATCCGATTTCCTTCGTCGTGCCCTGCCATCGCGCACTCGGGAAAAATGGCGCGTTGACCGGTTACCATTGGGGTCTGACCCGCAAGCGGGCCATGCTCGGCTGGGAATCGGCACACGCCTGAACGAGATATACCGAAGCCGCTCAGGCGGCTTCGGCGAGCTCCAGCAATGCCTTTGCGGCACTTTCATCCGTTATGAGCGTATTGCAGCCGATGCGCTTGATCGTTGCACGGATCGCGACGGCACGATGGGCGCCGCCGGAGGACAGTACGATGTGTTTTGCTTCCTTCAGCGTATCGAGATCAACCGACATCACCCGCTGATTGATCGAGTGATCGACGGAATTGCCGTCCTTGTCCAGAAAGTTGAACATGGTGTCGCAGACGCAGCCGGCATCGATCAGCTGCTGCAGCTCGGCCTTTGAAATCCACCCTTCGGAGAGCGAGGTCGAATGCGGACCGATATCGCCGCAGCTGACGATTGCGAGATCAAGGTTTTCGGCCAGCCGGTAGATCGTATCGAGCCCGCATTTTTCGATGAGATTGCGTTTGGTTTCGATAGAATCGACGAGCAACGGGGCGAGAAACATATAGCACTCCGCGCCGAGCTGATTGGCGAGGCGCCAAGTGTAGTCGATTGGATTCGTCTGGTGAACGGCGACGATACCGCCGAGCAGGGAAACGATCTTGCAGTTGTCGCGGCGCGGCGGGCGGAAGCTTGCAAGAGAAGCCGTCATCGTGCGGCCCCAACCGACGCCTATCGTATAATCGTCCGGAATGGCCTCCGACAGGAACTGGCCCAGCGCCAGGCCGACATTCTTTGCCAGTGAATTCACATCACATTTGGCGGGTTCCGGCACGACGATCGCCTCGTCCAGGCCATAGGCCCGTTCCAGCTTGACCGAAAGCTCCACACAGTCGCCGATCGAGTCGTTGATCCAGATCTGCACTTCGCTGCGCTTCATCGCCTCGTCGAGCAGCCGGATGACGGTCGTGCGGCTGATCCCGAGCTGTTCGGCAACATCCTTCTGGGTCAGGCCCTCGTTGTAATAGAGCCATGCCGCCCGCAGCCGGAGTGAGGAGGCTTCGGAATAAGCAGTGTGCGTGCCGCGTTTCAGCTTGACCACATCTCCTCCCGCGCCGATTTCGCCCTAGATCTTTGCCATCGATGGCATAAGATTGGGGCATCGGCTTTGTTCCCGCGATAATGCCGGGTGTGACACTTATGTCAATTGAAATGCACAAATGTCCTTGACTTTTCGTTGCCGGAGCGGCGATAGTCATGGTCGACAATGTCGTTCTTGTCCGTCCGAGGAGGGCAATGTGCGGGCATGCGGAAAGTCACGATCGGCCCATCAGCCGCATGCGACAGCGCTTGCAAGGCGCTTGTCGTTTTTCGGCGGTTGGACCAACGCGCCTGGGAACACCGCCAATGTCTCTCACGTTTATGACTCATCCGTGACGGTGGCGCGTCTTTTCGCCTGCAGCATGCAAACCATCGGTCCTCAGATCACCTCTTTGCCGGGCGGAACTCGCGCCGGTCCGCAGTCCAAGTTCAAAAAGGATTTTGACCATGACATCCAAGCTTGACCAACTCCGCGAGATCACAACCGTCGTTGCCGATACCGGTGACATTCAGGCTGTTGCTCGCCTGAAGCCGGTTGATTGCACGACCAACCCGTCCATCGTTCTCAAGGCACTCGGTACCGAGATGTTTGCCGATGACATGAAGGAAGCGATCGCCTGGGGCAAGAAGATCGGCGGTGACGCCGATGCAGCGGCTGCAGCCGTTGCTGATCGCCTCGCTATCTCCGTCGGTTCTGCCCTCGTGAAGCTCGTTCCCGGCCGCGTTTCGACCGAAGTCGATGCCGATCTCTCCTTCGATACCGAAGCTTCGCTCAAGAAGGCGCGCAGCATCATCGCCGCCTACAAGGAGCGCGGCATCGAGAAGGACCGCATCCTCATCAAGCTCGCTTCCACCTGGGAAGGCATTCGCGCCGCCGAAATCCTTCAGAAGGAAGGCATCGACTGCAATCTGACCCTGCTTTTCTCCAAGGCCCAGGCCATTGCCTGCGCTGACGCCGGCGTGTTCCTGATCTCGCCCTTCGTCGGCCGCATTCTCGACTGGTACAAGAAGTCGACCGGCAAGGATTTCACTGCCGAGGAAGATCCGGGCGTTCTGTCCGTTCGCGACATTTACAATTACTACAAGGCCAATGGCATCAAGACCGTCGTCATGGGCGCCTCCTTCCGCAACACCGGCGAAATCGAAGCGCTGGCCGGTTGCGACCGTCTGACCATCGCTCCGAACCTGCTCGATGAACTGTCCAACGACCAGGGTAAGCTCGAGCGCAAGCTATCGCCCGAAACGATCAAGCCGGCCCCGAAAGTCACGGTCGACGAAAAGACCTTCCGCTGGATGATGAACGAAGATGCGATGGCGACGGAAAAGCTCGCAGAAGGCATCCGCGCGTTCGCAAAGGATCTCGGCACACTGCGCAGCCAGGTCCGCAAGGAACTGCAGCTCGCTGCTGCGTAAGGCTGCCAGGCCGCACTTTGATGAAAGGCGCGGGTGCCGATGGCATCCGCGCCTTTTTCATTTTTATATCAAGGACATAGAGGCTCGGAGGATCGAAGTGGCTGACGAGGATGACGGAAATTCGCTGGTGTCGCTTGCCTACAAGCACGCAAGCTTCATCCTTTCGGTGCTCGGTGGTCTGATCGTCTTTCTGCTGCTGACCTCGCGGGAGGTCAGCGCCAGCAATATCCTCTTTGGCTGGAATGCCTCGGCGATCATCTTCATCGGGCTGAGCTGGCGCAAGATGCTTCGGGCGACGGTTGAAAGCATCAGGAAACGGTCCGAAGATCTCGACTTTTCCGATACTTTCCTGCTTTTCCTATCGATTGCAGCGGCTCTCGCCAGCATTGCCGGGATCGGCATCGAGCTTCATTCGATCAAGGATGCACCGGCGGATGTCGCGCTGTGGCGCGCCGCTGCTGCGATCCTGACTATCCTGATCTCCTGGTTTTTCCTGCACACGCTTTTCACGATCCATTACGCCCACTATTTCTATGGCGGTTCGGAAAAGTGCGAAGGGCTTAAATTCCCTGATGGAATCGAGGAGCCCGCCTATTGGGACTTCCTCTATTTCTCTTTCACGATCGGCGTTGCGGCACAGACGGCCGATGTGGCCGTGACATCGACGACGATGCGCAAGTTCACCCTTCTGCATGCGCTGCTGTCGTTCCTGTTCAATACCACGATTCTCGCACTTGCGATCAATGTCGGCGCAAGCCTGCTCTAGAGTCTCTCCGCGGATCGGAAAAATCTCTCGAATTCTGCAAGGTCACCCGAAGCGACATCTGAAATCGCCCAGAACGTCAGTCCGCCATCCGACCATTGTACCATGTTGTAGCCGTCGCGCTCTGTCGTCGTCTGGGTGCCCGAAGCCGTGGGCCAGATGAACAGGTTGATGACGTGGCCGTGGCGCCTGTAAACAAGGGCGGCAACGGCACGGCCGCCGATATAGTCCACGCGGCCCCCGACCAGCGGAAATCCATCCTTCGTGAGATCGCTGACTGGCGGCGAGAAATCGATCTTGCCATTGAACCAGGGCTTCACCGTATGCTGGTCCGAGGTCAGGACGTCGGTCAGATGGTCGGCCATCATCGACCTTACATGGCTTGCCATGATCTCGTCCTGCAGGATGAGGGTCTGCGATGGAGTGTTGATGAACAGGAAAGCGCTTGCCGCCAAGACCGCCAGCGAGGGAATGAAACTCCACTGCCGCGCGAGGTCAAAGGCGCGGCGCCAGAAGGGCGGCCGGTGTGCTCGAGGCAAGCTGGAGGCGGCCGCTGTCTGTTCGAAGGACAGCATGGACAGGACTTGTGAACGCAGGGCTTCGGGCGGCCTCCATCGGACGCCGTGCTGGTCGATGATCTTTCTCACCGCCGTAACCCTTCCCATCTCCGTCCGGCAGCTCTCGCAGGTCGCCAGATGACCCTCGAATTGCGCTGCATGGACGCCATCAAGTTCGCCATCGACGAAGCCGTGGAGCATGATGCGCCATTCGGCGCAGGCATTTTGATGGGCTTCGCTCATCCTGCCGCCTCGCTCTTGTTGCATGCATCCCAGATGTCGGCGAACTCGCGCCGCGCCCTGGCAAGGCGCGACATGACGGTGCCGATCGGCGCATCGATGATTTCTGCGATCTGTCGGTAGGAGAGGTCTTCGAGTTCACGCAGCACGATGATTTCCCGCATCGTTTCGGGAAGCTTGCTGATGACGTCGCGTACACGCTGCTGCTCCGTCTGCCGGATCATCGCTGTTTCCGGAGAATCCTCTTCCGATGCGACTTGATAGCCTTCGTCTTCATCGGGATCGGCACCGCCGGTCTCGTCCAGATGCCGTTCGAAACGGGCCTTGCGGCGATCCTGCTGGCGCCAGACGTGGCAGCAATTCCTGACGATCGCAAACAGCCAGGAGCGCGGATCGCCGCCGCGATATGTTTCGAAATTGCGGTAGGCGCGCAGAAAGGCTTCCTGGACGATATCCTGCGCGGCCTCGGCGTCGCGGCTAAGGAAGCGGGCGAAATTATAGGCCGCGTCGAGATGCGGGATAATCACGTCCTGAAAGCGATGCATGAATTCATGCTGGGTCGCCGCGTCGATCTTTGCGGCAATCCGTTCGCTGCCGGATTTCTCTGCGGCCATGAGATGGAACAGTCGCGTCACGCCGGCGAACAGCACCTGTATCGGTGATGGTCGAACATGGGCGCGCGGCGCCTGGCCGCCGAGCAGGAAAGTCCAGTCGATCGATCCGACGGGATAGGTGATCTGAGCGTTTGTCATCATCCTCCCTGCCTCAACAGCAGCCGATTGGGACGTGAGAGCCGCAGGTATTGGATGCGGTCTCCTGCAGTCTAGACCGATCGACGCGCAGTTTTATTCCAGAAAATCTCGATTTATTTGCGCTGGGATCGACGTCATCTCTGGGTGGTAGAAATAGTACCGTTTTTCCAATGGGTTGAAAGAAACTTCGGGGAGATCGGGAATAAGCATCCGGTGCCTTCGATCTAGTTCGTCAGCGGAGACGTCAGAGCAATCGTAGTCTTCGCCAGTCGAAATGCCATCAACAAGAGGAGGCATAATCATGTTGTCAATGTCACGTCGCGCCGTCCTGGGATCGGCTGCCGCTGCGGCCGCATTCGGTCTGTCTTCGAAGATTGAATTCGTCATGCCGGCATTTGCCGAGACGCCGTTGGAACCGACAGTAGGCTTCTACAAATACAAGGTCGGCGATATCGAGGTCACGGCGATCTATGACGGTATCTGGAAAAAGCCGCACGACCCAACCTTCATCAAGAACGCCTCGATCGAAGACACCAAGGAGGCGCTTTCCAAGGCCGGTCTTACGACCGAATTCATGCCGATCCCGCTGACGGTGGTCGTGCTGAAGGTCGGTGGTCGCACGATTATGATGGATGCCGGTTCCGGCGTCGGTCAATGGCAGGAAAATGCCACGCATCTGCCGGCCAACATGGCGGCGGCCGGTATCGACTACAAGAAGATCGATACGATCATGATCTCGCATTTCCACCCCGATCATGTCTGGGGCCTGATGGAAAAGGGAACGAACAACCCGGTTTTCCCGAATGCCGAGCTCATCGTCAACGCGATGGAATACAACTGGTGGACGGAGCCCGGCCGCGTCGAGAAGCTTGCCGAAGGCCGAAAGCCGGCCGGCAAGCGCATCGCCGCCGTCTTCCCGAAATGGAAGAACTGGAAGCTGGTGGATGACGGGGCCGACGTCGCGCCCGGAGTCCGGCTGCTGTCGGCGCCCGGCCATACGCCTGGTCATTCGACCTATCTGGTGAGCTCCGGAAACAAGCAGCTGCTCGTCTCCGCAGACATCATGTACGTGCCTGCGCTGCTCGCGCCGCATCCCGACTGGCAGGGCAGCTACGATCAGGACGGACCGACGGCGATAGACACGCGTCGCCGTCTCATCGATCGCGTCATCGCAGACAATATCGCGATCTGCGGTTCGCACTTTCCGTTCCCCGGCTCAGGCACCTTCGTCAAGGACGGAAGTGCCTATGGCTTTACCCCGACAATCCAGGCCTGAAAGGCTCCAAGGAGACGATCATGATCAAGACCAGCAAATACGTGGTTCTAACCTTCATCGGCCTTTGCGCCGCTTCCGCCGGCTTTACGGCGATCAGTGCGCTGCCGGCTTTTGCCGTCGACAACATGGAATCGACGGACGCACCGGACCTTACTTCGGTGCGTGCCAAGATCGACGCCAAGGACTATGCCGGCGCGCTCCAGGAACTCCGCGACCTCGCTGAAGATAATCAGCAGGCAGACGTGTATAATCTGATGGGCTTCACGCTGCGCAAGACCGGCGACTTCAAGACGTCGCTGACCTATTACACCAAGGCGCTGGAACTGCAGCCGGATCACAAAGCGGCACGCGAATATCTCGGCGAACTCTATATCGAGACCGGCGACATGGCGAAGGCCGAGGAGCAGGTGTCCGTGCTCAAGCAGCTCTGCCCTACGGGCTGCGAAGAGCTTGAGGACCTGCAAGATGCCATCGCAGCGAAAGGAGGCAACTAAACGGCATGTAGACTGCAAGGCAGGCGGGTCTACCGCCTGCTTTCTTCGAAGAGGAGGTTACAATGGAAAACGCTTTAGCGGAAAACGCTTCGGGCCGGGTTCGGCTGGCCGATTTCATTCTTCCACTTGGCAGGCTCCTGCTGGCCCTGATTTTCCTGCATGAAGGCGCGACGCTTGCGGCCGATATGACTGCTACGCTCGCTGCCTTTCAGAAGCTCGGATTGCCGGCGATCGTGACATTTGGCGTTGTCGCCCTGCAGCTCGGCGCCGGTCTCTCTGTTGCTGGCGGTCTGCTGAGCCGGCTCGGCTCGGTGGCGCTAGGGCTGTTCTGCCTCGCTACGGCCTTTCTGTTTCATACCAACTTTGCGAGCCAGAACGAGTTGCTGCATTTCGAGAAGGATCTTGCAATAGCCGGCGGCATGTTCGTCCTGGCGGTGGGGGGCGCTGGATCGATATCAATCGACAATCTCGTGAAGCGACAGATGAAGGAGTTGCATCCCTGGCTCAAGGCGGTGCTCTAGCCAACGGAAGTCGCAAGCACCGCCGTCACACCCGCCGTCAGAAGATCGCCTGTCCTGCCATCAGGGCCAGGATAAGGAAGATCAGGAAGATAACGAGGAATATGCCGAAGAGTACGCGCGCGATCGTCGCGGTCGCCGCGGAGATGCCGGAGAAGCCGAAAAAGCCGGCGACGATCGAGATTACCAGAAATATCAGAGCCCATTTTAACATGGATATCCTCCTTCCGTGATTGCCGGGAGAAGACGCGCCAAAGCCGATTTTGTTCCAAATTGCTGAAACGGAACGCCCTTCCCTGACGGCGCATTACTTTGCCTCGCAAAGGCTTTTCAAAGAGCTCCCGATCTGTTTGAAGGGATCGTCATCGATTTGCCCCATCGACGAAAGCCATCGTCAATGAATGCCTTTATGGACCCCCAGGTCATATCCGCCTATCTCGAAGTGATCATGATCAACATCATCCTGTCGGGGGATAATGTGATCGTCATCGGCATGGCCGCCGCTGGCCTCTCCGCCGATTTGCGCGGGAAAGCGATCGTCGCCGGCATTGCCGCAGCCGCCGTCGTCCGCATCGTTTTTGCCGTTATCGCCGCCCAGTTGCTCTTCATCAAGGGCATCACGCTCGTAGGCGGCCTGCTGCTTCTGTGGATCTGCTGGACGATGTTCGGCGAGTTGCGGGAGAGGGGCGAAGAGGGGGCTCAGGAGGAAGCCGGCCACCAGGCTCACAGGCCGAAACTTTTCCGGAAGGCGATCGGCCAGATCATCTTTGCGGACCTTTCCATGTCGCTCGACAATGTCCTGGCCGTCGCCGGTGCCGCGAAGTCGAACATGCACGCCTTGATCTTCGGCCTTATCCTTTCCGTCATCCTGATGGGTGTCGCATCCAGCCTCGTGGCAAAACTGCTTAACCGCTTCCGCTGGATCGGCTGGATCGGCCTCGCCATCATCGTCTATGTGGCGCTCGACATGATATGGGAAGGCGGCATAGAGCTGTTCGCGCTTTATGGTCAGGCCTAATAAGCGGGTCTAGATTTTCAGGCTTGAGAGCAGCGATATGAGCTGGGACTGGCGCTGTGTGCCCGTCTTGGCGAGAACCTTCTTCACATAGCCGCGCGTCGTCTCATAGGTCAGGCCGGATATTTCGGCGATCTGGCGTGGCGATGAGCCATCCATCAGCAGGCGGGCTACCGTCGTTTCCTGAGGCGTGAGCGAAAAGAGCCGGCGCAGCAGGTCGCGGCTCGGGGCCACTCGCTCCGAGAGATCCGTGATGATCGCGACTGCGGCGGAATGCGAGAAGAGTTCGGCAGGTACACCGTTCAGCCGCTGGGCACGGATTATCAGCGGCGCCTTTCCGGGACGGGAAAACAGGACCGGCGTGGAAGCGGCCGGATTGGTGAGGGGCTCCTTCGAAAGCGTTGCCTGCAGGTGGCGTCGCAGGAGCCCCGTCTCTTCCTGGCGGAGAGTGACGAGTTCGCGATCGGTAATCCGGATGTTGTCGTCGAGCAGCATCTCCGCCCGCTGGTTCAGCCTGGTGATGCGGCCAAAACGGTCGAAGAAGACCACGGCGGTGCCGGCGAACTCGAATGCCTCGCTCATGCTGTCGATCTTGGCGACATGCAGCGCGCGGATGATTTCGGCGGCGGCAGTCAGCCTCGACTGCATCTTCACAAGCACGCGCTCATCATCGCGATCGAAGGGCTGGTCCTGAATCCGGCGCTGCAGATTGAGGCTCAGCATCGTATCACCGGAGGTGAAGCCCACCATGGCGGAATAGCGGAAGCGGAAGCGGGCCAGGAACTCGGTGTAGAAGCTCTCGTGCTTGAATTCTTCCTCGCCGGCGATGTCGTGTTCGATGACGACACTCTTGGCCATCGCAACCGCCAGGCCGCGTTCGCGGAAGTCACGCTGATACCATTCCTCGTCGAAATAAACCTTGAAGGCCTCCAGCAAGTTCGGGGTCGTCAGGAAGCCGGCGGGGAATTTCCCGCGCACCGGCATGATATGCGTGCCGATGGAACCGGTGGCGCGGCTGATCTGCTCCAGCGTGCGCTCCCAGCTTGCCGGCATAAGAGCGGATTCCAGCAACCCGTCTAAAGCCGTTTCAAGCTCGGAGATATCAATGCGCGTCGCCATGAGTAGGTAATGCCTGACCGATCTCTTTCATCCGACAAGGAAGCACACTTATCGCGAGCCGACAAATAGTGTGAAACGGCAATTCCACGTTTAGAAATAGTATTTGCAGTTGTATTACGACAAAGTGACAAAAGTCACTGATGGCGACAGTGACTTTTGAATCAGATCAAGATTTTGCCGTTCAACTATCCGTGATTGATCATAACGTGACGGACGGCGGTATAGTCTTCCAGAGCGTAGACAGACATGTCCTTGCCGTAGCCTGATTGCTTGAGGCCGCCGTGCGGCATCTCGTTGACCAGCATGAAATGCGTGTTGATCCAGGTGCAGCCATATTGCAGGCGAGCAGCAGTCTTCATGCCGCGGCCGATATCCCTGGTCCAGACGGATGAGGCGAGGCCGTAATCGCTGTCGTTTGCCCAGTTCACCGCATCCTCTACCTCGGTGAAGCGGGTGACAGAGACGACGGGTCCGAAAACTTCACGGCGGACGATCTCGTCTTCCTGCGTTGCACCCGCGACGACCGTCGGCGCGAAGAAGAAGCCTTTATCGCCAGAGATCCTGCCGCCGGTGGTGATTTCCATATGCCTATGTTCGGAGGCGCGGGTGACGAAGCTTTCGACACGGTCGCGCTGGCGCTTGGAAATCAACGGGCCAATTTCGTTCTCGGTGTCTTCAGCCTGGTTGAAGCGGATGCTGGAGACGGCCGATGTCAGGTCGGCGACGAAATTGTCGTAGACCTTCGCATCAGCGTAGATCCGGCAAGCGGCTGTACAGTCCTGGCCGGCATTATAGTAACCGAAGGTGCGGATGCCGGCGACGACGGCATCGATATCGGCATCGTCGAAGACGATGACCGGCGCCTTGCCGCCAAGTTCCAGATGGGTGCGCTTGACGGTCTTGGCGGCGGCCTGCAGCACTTTCTTGCCGGTCGCAATGTCGCCGGTGATCGATACCATGTTGATTTTCGGATGGTTGATCAGGGCGTTGCCGACACTCTCGCCACGGCCGAGAACGATGTTGACCACGCCTTCGGGGAGGATATCGGCAAGGAGCTTTGCCATCTTCAGCGCCGTCAGCGGTGTCTGTTCAGACGGCTTGAAGACCACGGTATTGCCACCGGCGACGGCGGGTGCGAGCTTCCAGGCCATCATCATCAGCGGGTAGTTCCAGGGTGCAATCGAACCGACGATGCCGATCGGGTCACGGCGGATCATCGAAGTGTGGCCGGGAAGATATTCGCCGGAGACCGGTCCGTGCAGATTGCGCACGGCACCGGCGAAGAAGCGGTAGCAATCGACGATGGCCGGGATTTCATCATTCAGCACGGCATTGATCGGTTTGCCGCAGTTCAGCGCCTCGAGCGTGGCGAAGCCCTGCGCATCCTTTTCAATGGCGTCGGCAATTTTCAGGAGGTAGGCAGAACGTTCGGATGGTGTCGTCTGCGACCAGGCGACAAAGGCTTTCTCGGCCGCATCCACGGCGGCGTCGATCTGGCCGAGCGAGGCTTCCGCAAGGTTCAGCACCGTTTCGCCCGTCTTCGGGTTCAGAATGTGCTCTTCCGTTTCCGTGCCGCTTTCGAAGCGGGAACCGATCAGCATTTGCGTGTCCATGGGCGTTCTCCCTTGTGGTTGATCGAGTGGGGCGGAGGGGGGTCCGCATCCCGCTCCGGTTATTTGCCGGCGCCGGCGATCTGGTCGCCGTCGCGAGTGAGGTAATAGGCTGCCAGGATCGGCAGGAAGGTGACGAGCACGACGACCATGGCGACCACATTGGTGACCGGGCGCTGACGGGGGCGGATCAACTCTTCGAGCATCCAGATCGGCAGCGTGGATTGCTGGCCGCCGGTGAAGGTGGTGACGATCACCTCATCGAAGGACAGGGCGAAGGCGAGCATGCCGCCGGCGAGAAGCGCGGTGCCGATATTCGGCAGGATGACATGGCGGAAGGTCTGGAAGCCGTCGGCACCCAGATCCATCGAGGCTTCGATCAGCGAGGCCGATGTCCGCCGGAAGCGGGCAACGGCGTTGTTGTAGACGACGACGACGCAGAAGGTGGCGTGACCGAGCACGATCGTCCAGACCGAGAAGGGGATGTCGAAGAGGCTGAAGGCGGAGCGAAGCGCAATGCCGGTGATGATGCCGGGAAGCGCGATCGGCAGAATGACGAGCAGCGAGATCGCTTCACGACCAAAGAATTTCGTCTGGCTCACGGCGGCCGCACAGAGTGTGCCGAGGATCAGCGCAATCACGGTCGCGATGCAGGCAACCTGCAGCGAGAGGCCAAGAGCCGACCAGACATCCGGGCGGTTCCAGGCGATGCCGAACCATTGCAGCGTCAGGCCTGGCGGTGGCCACTGGTAGCTCTTCTCTTCCGTCGTGAAGGCATAGACGAAGATCAGCAAGATCGGCAGATGCAGGAAGAGCAGGCCGCCGGCGGCTGCGATCTTCAAGACGAGGGGTGATTTCTGTCCGCGGTCAGAGCGCATCGAAGGCTCCCATGCGTTTGGCGAGCCACAGATAGACCGCCATGATGGCAATCGGCACTACGGAGAAGGCAGCGGCGAGCGGTACGTTGCCAGCCGTTCCCTGCTGCGTATAGACCGCCTGGCCGATGAACAGACGGGACGAGCCGATGATCTGCGGGATGATGTAATCGCCCAAAGTCAGCGAGAAGGTAAAAATCGAGCCTGCGACGATGCCGGGCAGCGCCAGCGGGAAAAGCACGGTTCGGAACGTTTGGCGTGGCGTAGCGCCAAGATCGGCTGAGGCCTCGATCAGGTTGCCGGGCACGCGCTCGAGGGCTGCTTGCGTTGGCAGGATCATATAGGGCAGCCAGATGTAGACGAAGACGATGAAGGTGCCGAGATAGCTGACGGAGAGCGAATTGCCGCCTACGATGGGCAAAGCGAGTACGCCGTCGAGAAGCCAGGACAGATGGAACCTCTCGAAAAACCAGGTGAGGATACCTTCCTTCGCTAGGATCAATTTCCAGGCGTAGATCTTGACGAGATAGCTCGACCAGAGCGGCATCATGACGCCAAGATAGAAGAGGGCCTTCCATTTTCCTTGCGCATAGCGGGCCGCATAATAGGCGATTGGAAAGGCGACGAGGGCCGAGGCGACCGTCACCAGCGCCGCCATCAGGATTGTTCTGATGATGATGTCGAAATTGCTGGGGTTTAGAAGCTGGGCATAGGTGTCGAGGGTGAACTCGTAATTCACCATCCCCGAGAAATCGTCGATCGAGAAGAAGCTCTGCAGCAGCAGCGCGATCAGCGAGCCGATATAGATGATGCCGAGCCAGAGAAGCGGCGGGGTCAGCATCAGGAAGAGCAGCAGTTTCGGGTGGCGCCACAAGCTGTCCGAAAGGCGGCCGAAGAAACCACCACGTTGCGGCAGGATCGAAGTTTCGGGCTTGGTGATCGCCAGCGCCGTCATGCCGCATCATCCATATAGTGCACATCGCCCTGCTGCCAGGAAAGGCGGATGGCGGTGCCGATATCGGGCACGTCGCTGCCAGCCGGCAGCATGACGTGAAGACGCGATCCCCTGGTCTCGACGGCAAGCCGGGTCGCCGCACCCAGGAAGCTGGCATTTTCTACCCTGGCTTCGATGCCGTCAGCTGCGATGTGGATTGCTTCCGGCCGCAGGCTCGCCCAGCGTTTCTCGCCGCCAAGGGCTGTCATGACATCGGGGGCGATGACATTCGACGAGCCGACGAAATCGGCAACGAAACGTGTTTTCGGACGCCGATAAATGTCCTGGGGCGTGCCGTGCTGGACGATGCCGCCGTTGTTGAAGACCGCGACGCGGTCGGCCATGGAGAGCGCCTCGCCCTGGTCGTGGGTGACGAAGATGAAAGTGATGCCAAGCGCGCGCTGCAGGCTCTTCAACTCCTCCTGCATCTGCTCGCGCAGTTTCAGGTCCAGGGCGCCAAGCGGTTCGTCGAGCAGCAGTACCCGCGGCTTGTTGACGAGTGCACGGGCGAGCGCCACACGCTGGCGCTGGCCGCCGGAGAGCTGGCCCGGACGGCGGCTGCCATAGCCGGGCAGCTTCACCAGTTCCAGTGCCTTCTCGGCTTCCTTGATCCGCTCCGTCTTGCCGACGCCCTTGACCATCAGCCCGTAGGCGACGTTGTCGAGTATATCGAGATGCGGGAAGAGCGCGTAGTCCTGAAAGACGGTGTTGACGTTGCGGCGATAGGGCGGAACGCCTTCGGCGGTCTCGCCGAAGATTTCGATATGTCCCGATGTCGGCTGTTCGAAGCCCGCGATCAGGCGCAGGCAGGTTGTCTTGCCGGAACCGGACGGGCCGAGCATGGCGAAGAACTCGCCGGGCACGATTTCAAGGTCAACGCCATCGACGGCGCGCACCGCGCCGAAATGGCGAGACACCTTCTGGAAACGGACGGCTGACGTCATGGAAGCTCCGGACCTGTATCATTCGAGGGAGGCATTGGCCTTCGTTCTAAACGCGCTGCTCCAAACCCCTCCCCACAAAGGGGGAGGGGCTTAACCTGCGGCGCCCACTCTCAAACCTTTCGGCGTTTCAGCAGGAATGCGGCGGTGCCACTCCGGCCCCTCGACTTTGCGAGGAGTTGGGAAAGGCACTTACGTTGATCGGCCTGGCGTTACCGCCCGCCGATCACGCCGATATAATCCGATACCCAGCGATGATAGGGCACGCATTCGCTCTCGGTCGTGCATTTGGCGACCGGGGTCTTCCAGAACTTGATCTTTTCGAAGTGATCGTAACCGTTGCCGTTGCAGCCGGTGTCGGTCAGCAGTTCGTTGCCCTTGCAGGCTGCCGGAACCGAGGGAACGGCGCCGAACCAGGCGGCGGCATCGCCCTGTACTTTCGCCTTCAGGGAGTGTTCCATCCACATATAGGCGCAGTTCGGATGCTCGCTGTCGGCGTGCAGCATGGTTGTGTCAGCCCAGCCAGTTACCCCTTCTTCGGGGAAGGTCGAAGCGATCTTCTGCTTGTCTGCCTGCATCAGATTGACCTGGAACGGCCAGGAGCCGGAGGCAACGACACCTTCGTTCTTGAAGTCGTCGACCTGGATCATCGCATCATGCCAGTAGCGCGAAACGAGCTTGCGCTGGCCACGCAGCAGGTCGAGGGCGGCCTTGTACTGGTCCTCGTTGAGCTCGTAAGGATCCTTGATGCCGAGATCGGGCTTGTGCGCCATCAGATACATGGCCGCATCGGCGATATAGATCGGGCCGTCATAGGCCTGGACGCGGCCCTTGTTGGACTTACCATCAGGCAGGTTCTGCTCTTCGAAGACGACGTTCCAGCTCGTCGGCGCCTTATCCTTGAATGTGTCCGTGTTGTACATCAGTACGTTCGGGCCCCAGAGATAAGGCACGCCATAGTGGACGCCGTTCACCGTATGCCAGGGCGCATTCTGCAAGCGCTCGTCGATGGTCTTGAAGCTCGGAATCAGGTCGGTGTTGATCGGCTGGACGCGCTTGCCGGCCACAAGGCGAAGCGAGGCGTCGCCCGAGGCTGTGACGAGGTCGAAGCCGCCTTCGTTCATCAGCGCCACCATTTCATCCGAGGTGGCGGCGGTCTTTACGGAAACCTTGCAGCCTGTTTCCTTCTCGAAGTCGGTGACCCAATCGTAATTCTTGTCGGTTTCACCGCGCTCGATATAGCCGGCCCAGGCGACGATGCTGACGGCGCCTTCTCCCTTGCCCAATTCCTTCAGCGGTTCGGCAGCGATAACCTGCGTCGCGAAGCTCAGGCTCGCGAGGGCAGCAGTGCACGATTTCAGAAGATGCTTCATCGTCTGTCTCCCGGTTCGGTGCCGCTTTTGCGGCGTTTTGTTCCCGGAAGAAAAGGTGACGCGGAAAGGCCGGTTTCGCAAATTCATTTATCAGAAAGCCGATATCGGAAATTCCGATACCTAGCGGGATCTTCCCGATCGCATGTTCTCGGCGATAGCCACAAAATCGCGCGCCGCCTGCGGCAGGCTGGAGCCCTTGCGCCAGACCATGCCGACCTGCACGACGGGCAGAGAACCGGAAACGTCGCGGCTCTCGATACGGTCGCCTTCCAGCGACCAGGGGCGATAGACAAGATCGGGCAGCAGCGCCACGCCCGCGCCCGTGGCAACCAAGCTGCGTACGGCTTCCACCGAGCGAGTGCGGAAGGCGACGTGTGGACGGGCGCCGAGTGCGGTCAATAGTTTGCCGGTATTTTCCTCGATTTCATCCACCGTCAGCATGATCAGCGGCTCGCGGGCGATATCCGCAACCGAGATAATATCGGCCGAGACCAGCGGATGCCCCATCGGTAGCCAGAGGCGATAAGGGGACGTTTCCAGGATTTCTGCCTGAAGAGCCATGCGATCACGCAGATTTGAAATCACCATGACAGCGACATCCAGCTCGCCGCCGACCAGCAGATGTTCGAGATAACTGCCATTGTCCTCGATGGCGCTGACTTCGACGCCGGGGCAGGCGCGGCGATAGCGGGCCAGCAGGTCCGAAAGCACATAGCCGGCAACAAGCGAAGTAACGCCGATATTGAGCGTGCCGGAAGGTATGTTCTGCTGGGCGGAAAAGCTGGTGCGGGCATCGGAGACCGTTGCCAGGATTTTCGTGGCGTGCCGCAGGAACTGGTGACCATTGTGGGTGATCGAGAGCCCCCGCGGGTGGCGTTCGAACAACACGACCCCGAGGTCGCTTTCGAGTTCTTTCAGCGCCTCCGTTATCGATGATTGGGAGATCGACAGGTTCTGCGCGGCGCGTGTGACCGAGCCCTGTTCTGCAACGGCGACGAAATATTGTATCTGGCGAAGCGTGAAAGCCATGGCATTTTAGAGCATGTGCGTGAGCGCTCTGGCAAGCGCAGGAGCAGCTGGACCTTTTTTGGTATTTTGCCACTTCGAGACAAAGTCAGAAGGCCCACTTAAACATTCGGAAACGTCATTTCCCTAGCTTAACAGTCACTTGTATTGCGTTGGAGTTTTCAGATGGCGGAGCAGTTGGCGTGAAGGCCTTACTGCGCATATTCCGGCCTTCCCGGAAATTGGCTTTGATCATCGGTGGTAGCGCCCTGTTAGCGGGCGTTTCCGGCGGTGCTGCGGTCTATGTCGGCAAAGACAGGCTGCTGGGTGACGAGGAAGCCGCTGATGGCGTGGCCTGCACCGACGTCAATCTCGTGACGATCAAGAAGCAGGATCATGTCTGGGTCCGCAAATACATCAAGACCGAACCTGTCGACGGCATGACACGCGTCAAGACGGCGTTGCGCGTCGCCCAGGCCGTCTATGAAGCGCAAAAGCCCGATCTGGTGCAGGTCGTCGTCCTCGACGAGAACGGTCCGACCCTGCGCTCGGACATTCGCGGCCGAGCGATCGGCGCCGACGTGGTCTATATTGCGCATCCCGACAAGATGGTCGAAGGTCTCGACGACAAGCCCTATACGGCCCGTTATTACGACGGCAAGGCGAGTGAGCAGGGCCTCTTCTACGGCGAACGCATCGAGTTGCCGGACGATCGGATCGCAACGCTGAATGCGAGCCTCAAGGACCCGGCCGATTGCATCGATCCCGTGGCCGTCGCCTCCACCAAGAAAGAGAGCAAGCCGGAAAAGGGCGCTGCTCCCAAGGAGGCTGAGGAACCGTCTGCTCAAGAGCAGGCTGCCAAGGATGCAGCCACTCCGGCGGGAGACGCTCCCGCAGAGGAGCCGCCTGTCAAGAGCGGCCACTAGTTCCGAAAACGATCAGGCGGCAGGCTTGATATTTTCCCTTATCAGTGAGGCATCGCGCGCCGGCGGCTGGCCGAAGAAGCGTGCGTATTCCCTGCTGAATTGCGAGGCGCTTTCATAGCCCACGGTGTAGGCGACCGAGGATGCATTTCCGGATTGGCCGATCAGAAGCTGGCGAGCCTGCAGTAATCGGATGCGTTTCTGGAACTGGATCGGGCTCATCGCCGTCACTGCCTTGAAATGGCGATGAAAGGCGGACACGCTCATCGAGGCGAGGCCGGCAAGCTTTTCGACCTCGACCGCCTCTGCGTAGTGATCGCGTATCCAGCGGATGGCGAGTCTTATCCGCGACAGTGCGCTGTCGGGTGCCGCAATATCACGTAATATCCAGCCTTGTGGCCCCTGCAGCACGCGATAGAGGATTTCGCGTTCATAGGCAGGCGCAAGAGCCGGGATATCCTGCGGCCGTTCCATGAGCTGCAGCATTCTCAGCCAGGCACTCAGAAGTTCCGGCGTCATGCGGCAGACGGAATAGCCGCCGCCTCGCCCCTCCTGATAGGTCTGTGGCGGGAGGTCGATGAGAAGGGCTGCCACCCTTGCCGGATCAAGCGACAGACTGACACCGACATAGGGCCTGTCGAGACCGGCTTGCTGCACTTTGCCAGTTGCGGGCATATCCACCGAGATGACGAAATAGGTGGTGGGGTCGTAGTAATAGTCCTGGCCGGCGATGGTGAGCGTCTTGCTGCCATCCACGATCAGGTTGACCATTGGCTCATAGATCGCCCCGAGCCTGTGCTCAGGGATCTCTCCCTTGACCATCAATATGCCGGGTATGCCGGTTTCCGTCGGGCGGTTTTCGGCGCGAGCCGTCAGGCGGCGCATCTCTTCGAGCATTCTCTGCATGGGGGAATCCTGACCCAGCTCGTCATTGCGCGCAAGACAAAAGCAGGAATAGGCAAGAACGAGGCAGTTTCCGGCGGAGTAACACCCTACTGTTTCACCTAGCTTCCGGCCATCGAAAGCAAGGAGACACAGATGAAAATCGCAATCATTACCGGTGGCAGCCGGGGCATCGGTCAATCGGCGGCTCAGGAATGCGCGCGGCGCGGCATGGGGGTCATCCTGACCTACAACAGCCACAAGCCCGGCGCCGATGAGGCTGTGGCCGAGATCAAGGCGGCGGGCGGCCAGGCAGTCGCGCTGGCTTTGGATGTGGGCGATGCCGCAAGCTTTCCTTCCTTCGTTGAGGAGGTCAAGCGACTGCTTTCCACCTATTGGGGCCGCAGTGATTTCGATTGCCTCGTCAACAATGCCGGGTTCGGCATGTTCAATCTGATAGAGACGGTGACGACCGACCAGTTCGACGCGCTGATGAACGTGCACCTGAAGGGCCCGTTTTTCCTGACGCAGGCGCTGTTGCCGCTGATGGTGGATGGTGGCGTGATCCTCAATGTGACGAGCGCCTCGGTGCGTGTCGCAACGGCCGGTGTGGCGCCGTATGCCGCTCTCAAATCTGGGCTTGAGACCTTGACGCGGTATCAGGCGAAGGAGTTCGGCAACCGCAGGATCCGCGCCAATGCGGTCTCGCCGGGCGCTATTCGCACCAATCTGGCTGATGCCGCGCTGGATAAGAACCCGGAATTTGCCGCGATGCTTGCCTCGCAGACAGCACTCGGCCGGATCGGAGAATCCGACGATGTCGGCCGGGTGATCGCCATGCTGGCGTCCGAGGACGGTGCCTGGATCAACGCGCAAACGATCGAGGTTGCTGGCGGATACATGATCTGAGGCAAGGGCCTCTCAGACAAACGAAAACGGAGCGTCCTTTCGGGCGCTCCGTTTTGACGTTCAGGCAACTCGTTTCTCAGTCAGCCTTGGCGCGGCGGGCCGGGAACAGGATGACGTCGCGGATCGACGGCGCGTTGGTGAGGAGCATGATCAAGCGGTCGACGCCGATGCCGAGACCGCCGGCGGGCGGCATGCCCTGGTCGATCGCATCGAGAAATTCCTCGTCGAGCTGTTTTTCCTTCTCGCCGCGGGCATGCGCCTGCTCGAGCTGCTCCACCATGCGGCGGCGCTGTTCTTCCGGATCGTTGAGTTCGGAGAAAGCGTTGCCGAGTTCCCAGGCATTGCAATAGGTCTCAAAACGTTCAACGAGGCGGGGCTCGCCCGGCACTTCCTTGGCGAAGGGCGAAATGTCCTTCGGGAAATGCGTGACGTGCGACGGCTGGATCAGCGTCTGCTCCACCTTCTCTTCAAAGATGAAGGCGAGGCATTCGCCCCAGGTCCAGTCCTTCTCGACCGCGAAGCCGGCAGCCTTGGCGGCGGCGCGGGCTTCCTCGTCGGTCTTCATCGCCAGGAAGTCGATGCCGGTGACTTCCTTGACGGCGTCCGGCATCGGCACGCGCTTGAACGGACCCTTGAAGGACAGCGTCTTGTCGCCGAAGGGGAATTCCGTCGTGCCGTGGATGGAGAGCGCTAAGCTCTCGAACAGCCGCTCGACGAGGTCCATGATGTCCTCGTAGTCGGCATAGGCCCAATAGCACTCCATCATGGTGAATTCCGGATTGTGCCGGGTGGAGACGCCTTCGTTGCGGAAGTTGCGGTTGATCTCGAAGACCTTGTCGGTGAGGCCCGAAACCAATGTGCGCTTCAGGAACAGTTCCGGCGCGATGCGCAGGTACATGTCGAGCTTCAGCGTGTTGTGATGCGTCTTGAACGGCTCGGCGGTGGCACCACCGTAGACCGAATGCAGCATCGGTGTCTCGACTTCCATGAAGCCGTCGTCTTCCATGAAACGGCGGATGCCGGAGAGGATCTTCGAGCGCTGCTGGAAGCGCAGCTTGGATTCCTCATTCGTCATGATGTCGAGATGGCGCTTGCGGTAGCGCAGTTCTATGTCGGAGAGGCCGTGCCACTTTTCGGGCATCGGCAGCAGCGACTTGGTCAGCATCTCGATCTTCTGGGCGTTGATGGTCAGTTCGCCGCGCTTGGTGCGACGTACGATGCCGGTGACGCCGATAATATCGCCGATGTCGATCATCGGCAGCAGCGCACGGGCTTCTTCCGGGGTCGTGTCCTTGTGACTGAAAATCTGGATCTTGCCGCCGGCATCGTGGATGTCCATGAACATGCCGGAGTTGCGCGACGAGTAGACGCGGCCGGCGACGGTCACGACATCCTGTGTCTCGACGTCGGGTTCCAGGTTCTCGTATTTCGCGGCCAGCTCGGCATTGGTCAGCGTGCGGTGGAAATGCGCCGGATACACGTCGCCGATCTGCTCGCGCAGCAGCTTCAGCTTCTGGGCGCGCACTTCCGTTGCATCGGAGGAAAGGGTGTTTTCGGTCTTGTTGTCAGCCATTGTCTGGATCCTCTGACTGTTCTTACTTCGAGCCGACGAGGGCGGCGACTGCCTGCGAGGCAAGCTTCAGGCGCTGACGCACGACGGAGCGACCGAGGATCGCCATGGAATCGAAAAGCGGCAGCGAGCGTGACGAGCCGGAAACGGCAACGAAGAGCGGAGCGACGACGACTTTCAGCTTCTTGCCCATGCGGTCGGCGATGGCGCGCAGTTCAGCTTCGATTGTCTCGACGTTCCATTCCAGGATCTTTTCGAGATCCGGCTGGACGGTATTGAGGATCTCCAGGATCTCTTCCGGCGGCGATTTGATCTTGGCGAAGTCGGACGGCTGCAGACCCAGATCGGACTTCAGCAGGAAGCCTGCGAGATCGGGCAGTTCGCCGAGCTTGGAAATGCGCGTCTGCGACAGGCGCAGGCCAGCCATCAGACGATCGTTTTCCATCGCCCAGGTGAGCACGCGGGCGCGGAAGTCTTCATCCGACAGCTTTTCGCGGATCCAGCGGCCATTCAGCCAGTCGAGCTTCTGGATGTCGAAGATCGCACCGGCCTTGGAGAGGTTTTCCGGGTCGAACTTTTCGGAGAGCTCGTCCATGGTCAGCAGTTCTTCGCCTTCGGAAATCTGGATGAAGAACAGGCCGAGGAAATTCATCAGCGCTTCCGGGATATAGCCGAGCGCGGAATAGTAGGAGATCGAGGTCGGGTTCTTGCGCTTCGACAGCTTCGACTTATCGGCATTGCGCATCAGCGACAGATGCATGAATACCGGCTGGTCCCAGCCGAAATAGCGATAGAGCAGGATGTGCTTCGGCACGGAGGCCAGCCATTCCTCGCCGCGTGCCACATGGGTGATCTTCATCAGATGGTCGTCGATGACGTTTGCCATATGATAGGTCGGCATGCCGTCGGCCTTGATGAGGACCTGCATGTCGACGGAATCCCACGGGATCGACACGTCGCCATAGACGCCGTCGGTGAAGTCGCATGAGCCTTCGGTCGGGATCTTCATGCGGATGACGGTGGTTTCGCCGGCGGCCATGCGCGAAGTGACTTCCTCGGCCTTCAGCGTCAGGCAGAGACCATCATATTTTGGCGGCTTGCCGGCGGCACGCTGGCCTTCGCGCATCTGCTCCAGCCGCTCGGGCGTGCAGAAACAGCGGAAGGCATGGCCCTTGTCCAGCAGTTCCTGGGCGTAGGGCTGATACATGTCCTTGCGGTCGGACTGGCGATAAGGGCCGTATGGGCCGCCGATATCGGGACCTTCCTTCCATTCCAGCCCGCACCACTTCAGCGCATCCAGCACTTTCGTCTCGAATTCAGGTGTCGAGCGCGTCGCATCTGTATCCTCGATGCGCAGGATGAACTCGCCGCCATGCTTCTTGGCAAAGAGGTAGTTGAAGAGAGCGATGTAAGCGGTGCCGACATGCGGCTCGCCGGTCGGCGAGGGAGCGATGCGGACGCGGACGCCGGAAGCTGTCATTTTTTATGTGCCCGTCAATGAATGCCGAGCGGCTTTTCAAGGAAAGCGACGTCGGCCTGGAGAACGCAGATATCTTTCGGAAGCCGGCTGGAGAAGGGCATCTGCCCGCATATTCCGCCGATTATCCGTATGGCTGCGCTTAGGCCATATTCAAAGGGGAACGTCAAGAAAAACCGCTTTTGGCGGGCTTCTGCCGACCCGCCCGCGCGAGGCCGTTGGGCAATATATTAAGCTCTCCCGTGCATTACTTCAGGCATTGAACAATCCATTGTTTTTATGAGTCATATTATGCGTGTTTCCTTGATGCGTCTCCTCGCGGATCGCTATGGTAATTTCGGTGTCCTGACGGCCCTGGCGATCGTCCCGCTGCTTGGTGCTGCCGGCATTGCAGTCGATTATGGCAGTGCTCTCGAAATTCACTCGGATCTGATGGGCGCTGCGGATGCGGCAGCGCTCGGCGCGATAGCGGCAAAATCGCCGGCCCTGCTTGCGGCCCAGCAGATGAAGCAGGACGGCGAAGTCACTGTCGGCGATGCTGACGGCAAGACGCTCTTCCTATCGCAGCGCGACGTGCATCTCGGCGCGGCTTCGCTCGACGTTGACGTCAAGGTTATCAAGTCGGGCGGCGATATCAGTTCCAAGGTGACCTTCACGGCACAGGTTCCGACGACCTTCATGCGGGTTCTCGGTCAGGACACGATGAGGGTTACAGGTGTGGCAACAGCGATCTATGGCACAGAGAGCCGCGTTTATACCGACTTCTACATGCTGCTCGACAATACGCCGTCGATGGGCATTGGTGCCACGCAAGGGGATATCGACAAGCTGGTCGCCGTCTCGGCCAATGCCCAGGATGCGGCCGGCCGCAATTGCGCTTTTGCCTGTCACATGTCCTGGACTGGCAGCGATGGTGTCGTGCATGATGACAAGGGAAGCAATTTCTATATTGCCCGCCAGAATGACGTGACACTGCGCATCGACGTCGTGGCGCAGGCTGCCAAGGCGCTCATGGATGACGTCACCAGTCTGCGCACCTCACCGGACCAGTTTCGCGTTGCCGCCTACAGCTTCGGCAAGGCGGCAAAGGAACCGGGCTATGGCATCATGAAGGTTTCGGCACCGACCATCGACATGGCAAGTATCGCCAATGCGGTTGGGCAGGTGACGCTGATGACGACCGACCATCATGGTTATAACGAGGATGCGCTGACGAGCTTCGATACGGCGCTGACCAATATGGGCAACGAGATCAAGGGAAATGGTGGCACCGGCACCAGTACCAGCGATCGCCAGACTGTCATTTTTTTCGTGACCGACGGCCTGGGCGACAGTCGCAAACCATCAGGCTGCACTGGTTACCTCGGATGGGCCGATGCCGACCGCTGTCTCGAACCGATCGACCTGAAGTATTGTTCGCAGCTGAAAAGCCGTAACATCAAGCTCGCGATCCTTTACACGACCTATCTTCCGATCCCGACGGATCCGATCTGGAACCGGGCGATCAATCCGACTTTCGGCACGCAGATCGGCCCGAAGCTCAAGCAATGTGCTTCCGACGATCTGTTCTTCGAAGTGAAGCCCGGCGACGATATGAAGCAAGCGATGTCGGTCCTGTTCAGCAAGGCCGCCGGTGCTGAGAAAAATCTCCGCCTCACTCAGTGAGGCGGAGCCGCTCAGCGAGGATTGAACCGAGGGGCGACCTAGTGGCCGCCTTCGCGCTTTCGTTTGCGGGCGTTTCTCGCGAACATGTTCAGCACCTCGACGAGGGCAGAGAAGGCCATGGCGGCGTAGACGTAGCCCTTCGGCACGTGGAAACCCATACCGTCTGCAATCAAGGTCGTACCGATCATCAAGAGGAAGGCGAGCGCCAGCATCACGATCGTCGGGTTGCGCTCGATGAAATTGGCGAGTGGCGTTGCGGCGACGAGCATGACCGTGACGGCGGCGATGACAGCGACGATCATGATCGGCAGGTGCGGGGTCATGCCGACGGCGGTGATGATGCTGTCCACCGAGAAGACGAGGTCGAGCAGCAGGATCTGGCCGATCGCCGAAGCGAAGCTCGTGCCTGTCGCGCCTGCGATGAAATTCTCCTGTTGATCCTCAGGATCGACATTGTGGTGGATTTCCTTGGTGGCCTTCCAGACGAGGAAAAGACCGCCGGCGATCAGGATCAGATCCTTCCAGGAGAAACCATGGCCGAAGAGCTCGAAGAGCGGTTCGGTGAGCTGGACGATCCAGGCGACGGTGCCAAGCAGGGCAAGACGCATGATGAGGGCTAGGGCGATACCGGTCTTGCGAGCCCTTTCCCGATGCTCAGGCGGTAGCTTGTTGGTGAGGATGGAGATGAAGATCAGGTTGTCGATCCCGAGAACAACTTCCATCACAACCAGCGTGACGAGCGCCACCCAGGCAGCCGGGTCCTGAATGAGCGTCATGATATCCTGCATCGGCATATTTCCCCTTGCGTCGCATATGGACGCGGACAATGTATCGTTGCGGACCTGTCGCGCAAGCGCCGCAAGGGGATATACGAAAACGGTCGGGCTTTTATTCCTTGATCGGCAACCAGATTTCCGTCAGCCCCATTCCCGTATAGGGATCGAAACGCTCATCGTAGCGTTCGAACATGTCGGGCATGCTGCCATGTTCGAGGCCTGACGTCGGCCACCAGTTACCGAAGATCAGGTCCATCGTGGCCGGTATGCCGGAAACATGACCGCGGTGGGAGAAGACGGCGTAGCGCTGGGCCGGCAGCTTCAGTGTTGCAAAGCCTTCCGGCAGATCGTCGGCATCGGAGACCTCGGTCGCTGCCATATAGCGGAATTTCTCGGCCTCGCCGTCGATATGGGTACAGATTCCGTAGGCGACATTGCCCCTCTGGTTGGGAATATGGCCGAAATGCTGGTTGAACTTTTGCCAGAGCGAGGGGATCGCGGCATTGCCGCCATAGGCATAGGTCTCCTGGAGGCCGGCGAAAAGCATCGGCTGAAGGGTTTCGAAACGCGGCGGTTCAAGATCGTTGAGAGTTGCGGTTTTCATCCTGATGGGCTCCATCAATGCGAGATTGCGAATGTGCCCCTGTCGGCGCACCGCCTCGGGCGTCATGCCGAACTGGTCGCGGAAGGCACGGGTGAAAGCCTCGTGCGAGCCGTAGCCCGCGCCGAGGGCAACCTCGAGAATGCTCGATGAGCCCGAGATGAGCGATAGCGCGGCAACGCTGAGACGCCGTGCGCGGATATAGGTGCTGATCGAATGGCCCGTCACGAATCCGAAGACGCGGGACAGATGGTAGCGCGATAATCCGGCTGCCTCTGCGATCTCGTCGAGGTTTATTTCGGTTTCGAAATGGCTCTCGATGAACCATATCGCTCGTCCGATAGCGCTCATCTCTTCTCCCCTGGTTGCCGCTTCATTCCTAAAGGAAATGGTGCGGCCGGATTTGATCGCTATTGCGCAAATCCGGCAGAAAACCAATCAGGGTCAGGATGGGATCAGATGTTCTCGCGCTTGCGCACGCCGTAGGCGGCCATGAAGACATGGATTGCGCCGCGAATGACGCGTTCGATCTCGTTGCGCGGCGGCGGGCCTTCCATATTGCCGAAGAGGCGCAACTTGAAGAAACTGCCGCTTGCGAGGTCGAGGAACTGACCGGCGGCGAGATCGATATCGTCGATCTTCAGGGTGCCGGCTTGCACATGCCGCTCCAGGAAGTCGTGCATGATGGTGCGCAGGTTCTGCGGCCCCTTGAAGAAGCGCTGACAGAGAAGGGGCATTCGCTCACGCACACCGAGCACGGTACGCATGGCGTCGATGACCTTGTCTTCGGTCATGTGGGTAACGAAAGTTATCCCGAATTCGTACAGCCCCGCCTCGACGTCGTCGTGCTCAGCAAGGACCGTGCGCACGGCCGCGACGAAGGCGGCGCGCTCGGTCTCGACCATGGCGTGGAAGAGCTCTTCCTTGTTGGCAAAGTAGACATAGAGCGTTCCCTTGGAAACGCCGGCCTCGCGGGTCACATCATTCATGCTGGCCGCATCGAAGCCCAGTTTCAGGAACACGCGCCTGGCACCATCGAGGATCTGCTGGCGCTTGGCCGGATCCTCACCCGCAGCAAAGCGGCCTCCCTGGTTGGGTGGACTCAATACGGCGGTATCCTCGGGCTTCAGTGTCATGTCTCCTTAACCGTCTTCGCGAATTCGTGTTTTCTTTTAAAGAAATCGAACCGATTGGTTCTATGCATCTTGATATGAAGTCAAAAACCCTTTATGTCAACTGAACCGAACCGTTCAGTTCGATTATTTTACTCCAGATCGGTAGCCTGTATATGTCGACAAACCAGAAAAGCAATGTCGCGCGCATCGTCAGCGAAAATGCCGGCGCCGAAGAGGTGAAAGCGGAAGCTGCAGCTCCTGCCGAAGCCCCGAAGGCCGAGGCACCGCAGACGGCTCCCGCGCAGTCTGCGCCTGCTGTCGCACCGGCTGCTCCAAAGAAGCGCCGCAGTTTCGTGCTGCCCGTCGTCGTGCTCGCTCTTCTGGGCGGCGCCGGCTGGTACGGCTACGACTGGTGGACCAACGGCCGCTTCCTCGTGTCGACCGACGACGCTTATATCGAGGGTGACATTGCGACGATCTCGCCGAAGGTCACGGGCTATGTCGCGAAGGTGAATGTTGTCGCCAACCAGGAAGTCAAGGCAGGCGAGGTTCTCGCTACCCTTGATAACGGTGACTACCAGAACGCTCTCGACCAGGCGAACGCGCAGATCGAAACCGAGCAATTGTCGCTCAGCCGCATCGATGCGCAGATCGAAGGCGCCAAGGCGAGCCTTGTGCAGGCCCAGGCCCAGAAGACTGCCCTCGAAGCCACAGTGCGCGGCGCGGAGATCAAGCAGAAGCGCCAGAGCGACCTGCAGGCGAAGTCGGTCGGCACCACCGCAGATCTCGATGATGCCAATACGGCTCTCGATCAGGCGAAGGCAAATCTTGCCGGCGGCGATGCCAACATCGTTTTCGCGCAGGCCAACATCACGATCCTCGAGGCTCAGCGCAAGGAAGCCGAAGGCTCTGTCCGCACGATGGAAATCCAGCGCGACAAGGCCGCACGCGATCTCTCCTTCACCATTCTGAAGGCACCTTATGACGGCGTGGTCGGCAACCGTTCGGTTCAGGAAGGCGATCTCGTTTCGCCCGGTCAGCGGCTGATGGCGCTGGTGCCGACGCGCCAGCTCTATATCGACGCCAACTTCAAGGAAACGCAGATCCAGCATCTGGTTCCGGGTTCGAAGGTCAACGTCCATGTCGACGCCTACAGCGACTATCCCGTCGTCGGCACTGTCGAATCCATCGCGCCGGCCTCTGGCTCGGTTTTCTCGATGCTGCCGCCGGAAAATGCGACAGGTAACTTCACCAAGATCATCCAGCGCGTTCCGGTTCGCATCGCCCTGCCGCAGGATGCGCTTGACAGCGGTCGCCTGCGCGCCGGTCTCAGCGTTGTCGTCGACGTCGACACCCGCACGGCACCGGTGAAGTAAGCCCTAGGGCGGAGGTAGTCCCATGGCAGGGAGCGCGACAGCAACGGCGGGTTCGATCCCGGCAGCACCTGCGCATGCCGCCGATCGCATGGATCCCAAAAGGCTCATCGCTTTCTTCGCGATGGTGCTCGGCATGTTCATGTCGATCCTCGACATTCAGATCGTGTCGGCTTCGCTCGCCGAAATCCAGGCAGGCCTATCTGCCGGTTCGGACGAAATCGGCTGGGTGCAAACGGCCTATCTGATCGCCGAAGTCATCATGATCCCGCTGTCGGGCACGCTGGCGCGTATCATCTCGACACGGTATCTCTTCGCAATCTCGGCTGCCGGTTTCACCATGGCGAGCGCCCTGGCCGCAACGGCGACGAACATCGACCAGATGATCGTCTACCGTGTCATTCAGGGCTTCATCGGCGGCGGCATGATCCCCTCGGTCTTCGCGGCCGCCTTTACGATCTTCCCGCCGTCGAAGCGTGCGATCGTTTCGCCGATCATTGGCCTCATCGCCACGCTGGCGCCGACCATTGGCCCGACTGTCGGCGGTTACCTCAGCCATGCCTTCTCCTGGCACTGGCTGTTCCTGGTCAATATCGTGCCCGGTATCATCGTCACGATCGTCACCTGGAATTTCATCGATTTCGACAAACCGGAACTGTCGCTCTTCAAGAAGTTCGACTGGTACGGTCTGCTGTCTATGGGTGTTTTCCTTGGCGCACTGGAATATGTGCTGGAAGAAGGCAATTCGAACGACTGGTTCAACGATAGCTATATCGTCATGGGAGCTGTCGCATCGGTTGTCGCCGGCATCGTCTTCTTCTATCGGGCCTTTACTGTGGAGTTCCCGGTGGTCGATTTGACGGCCTTCTCGAACCGAAACTTCTCCTTTGGCTCGGTTTTCTCCTTCGTCATGGGCATCGGCCTATACGGTCTTACCTATATCTATCCTGTGTATCTCGGCCGCATCCGTGGTTACGATTCGCAGATGATCGGCGAGACGATGTTCGTGTCGGGCCTCGCAATGTTCTTCACCGCGCCGATCGCCGGCCGGTTGTCGACCAAGCTCGACCTGCGTTTCATGATGGCGATCGGTTTCGTCAGCTTTGCGGCAGGTACCTATATCATGACGCATCTGACGCAGGACTGGGACTTCTACGAGCTGTTCATCCCGCAGATCCTACGCGGCTTCGGCCTGATGATGTGCATGGTGCCGATCAACAATATCGCGCTCGGCACCCTGTCGCCGCAGCGTATCCGAGGCGCCTCGGGTCTCTTCAACCTGACTCGTAACCTTGGCGGCGCCGTTGGCCTTGCTGTCATCAACACCGTGCTCACCACCCGGCAGGATGTGCATTACGAGCGGCTGCGCGAGAACGTTCATTGGGGCAATACGGCTGCAATCGACCAGATGAACAATATGACCGCCAACTTCAACAATTGGGGCCTGGATGGCGCTAACGTCGCGGTCAAGCAGATGGTCGGCCTTGCGACCAAGCAGGCAATGATCCTTTCCTTCAGCGACATCTTCTTGATGCTGACAGTGCTTTTCCTGGCGATGATCCTTGGCGTCGTCATGATCAAGAAACCCGCGCCGCAAGGCGGCGGGGGAGGCGGTGGCGGCCACTGACCTCCGGCCGTCATTGCAAGAAAGGCCCT
>Ga0102590_1001296_pt1 | contig 39078 bp, 32 predicted proteins | sample AraplaMF_Col_mMF_FD_76859 | JGI IMG/M metagenome (GOLD analysis project Ga0102590, IMG submission 76859) | Arabidopsis root microbial communities from the University of North Carolina, USA - plate scrape MF_Col_mMF | ecosystem: Host-associated > Plants > Roots > Endosphere | place: USA... | reverse complement strand
CGCAATCGACCCAAGGACCGTCTCAAGGGCTGAGATCAGATGAGCACCGAAGAACTTCCCCCGCGCGAATCCATGGAATTCGACGTCGTCATCGTCGGCGCCGGCCCCTCGGGCCTAGCTGCGGCGATCCGGCTGAAGCAGATCAATGCCGATCTCAACGTCGTCGTGGTGGAGAAGGGCTCCGAGGTCGGCGCGCACATTCTCTCCGGCGCCGTGATCGATCCGGCCGGGCTCGACAAGCTGGTTCCGGACTGGCGTGAGGATTCCGACTGCCCGCTGAAGACGCAGGTCAAGGACGACCGCTTCTACTGGATGACCGCTGGCGGCGCGATCAAGCTGCCGGGTTTCATGATGCCGCCGCTGATGGACAACCATCACTGCTACATCGGCTCGCTCGGCAATGTCTGCCGCTGGCTGGCGCGCAAGGCCGAGGCGCTCGGCGTCGAGATCTATCCGGGTTTTGCGGCGACCGAAGTGCTCTATGACGAGCAGGGTGCGGTCAAGGGCATCGCCACCGGCGACATGGGTATCGGCCGCGACGGCAAGCCGAAGGACTCCTTCACCCGCGGCATGGAATTGCTCGGCAAGTATACGCTGTTCGCCGAAGGCGCTCGCGGCAGCCTGACCAAGCAGCTCATCAACAAGTTCGCGCTCGACGCCAACCGCGAGCCAGGGAAGTTCGGCATCGGCCTGAAGGAGGTCTGGCAGATCGATCCCGCCAAGCACCAGAAGGGCCTGATCCAGCATTCGTTCGGCTGGCCGCTCGACCTGAAGACCGGCGGCGGCTCGTTCCTCTATCATTACGACGACAATCTCGTCGCGGTCGGTTTCGTCGTGCATTTGAACTACGACGACCCGTATCTGTCGCCGTTCGACGAGTTCCAACGCTTCAAGACCCATCCGTCGATCCGCGGCACGTTTGAGGGCGCGAAGCGCCTCGCTTATGGCGCGCGCGCCATCACCGAGGGCGGCTATCAGTCGGTGCCGAAGCTCACCTTCCCCGGGGGAGCGCTGGTCGGCTGCGCCGCCGGCTTCGTCAATGTGCCACGCATCAAGGGTGTTCACAACGCGATGGGCACCGGCATGCTCGCGGCAGAACATGTTGCAGCGGCGCTCAAAGCCGATCGCGCCAATGACGAGATCGTCGATTACGAGAACGCTTGGCGCTCCTCGTCGGTCGGCAAGGATCTGTTCCTGGTCCGCAACGTCAAGCCGCTGTGGTCGAAGTTCGGCACCGTGCTCGGCGTCGCGCTCGGCGGCATCGACATGTGGTGCAACACGCTGTTCGGCGGCTCGCTGTTCGGCACGCAGTCGCATGCCAAGCCTGACCGCGCCACGCTCGATCCGGCCAAGCAGCACGCGCCCAAGGCCTATCCGAAGCCCGATGGCAAGATTTCCTTCGACAAGCTGTCTTCGGTGTTCCTGTCCAACACCAATCACGAGGAGGACCAGCCGGTCCATCTCCGGGTTGCCGACATGAACCTGCAGAAGACGTCCGAGCACGACGTCTTCGCCGGTCCCTCGAATCGCTATTGCCCGGCCGGTGTCTATGAATGGGTCGAGGAGGGCGCGAGCCCGCGCTACCAGATCAACGCCCAGAATTGCGTCCACTGCAAAACCTGCGACGTGAAGGACCCCAACGGTAACATCACCTGGGTTCCCCCGGAGGGCGGCGGCGGTCCGAACTACGAAGCGATGTAAGAGCGAGCAGAGCGGACCAGGTCACAAAAGGTGATCTGACGCACGTTCGCGTGAGGACCCGGCTGCGGCTACCCGTCGCGGCCACGATAAGGCCATACTGGCGGCGTCTTGGGGCTCTGTTGGCCGATTTGGGGCGTGCGGAGGGGATCGCCCGGCCCGAATCCTTGCGGCGAAGCGCCAAAAGCGGCATTGTCGGCCCGACGGTTCCGGGTCCGATGCCACCGGCCGCGTTCGCATGCGATACGGCCTTCTGCTGCAAACCCAGGCACTACCAACTCAAGGCGAGCCCTGATGTTCTCAAATCGTTTCAACCGCTGGACTGTTGCCGCCATCGCCCTGATGGGCACAGCGATCGCGACGGTCCCCGGCGCGGTCCTGGCGCAGACGCCGGACCATCCGTCCGACACGGCGGCGCAATTCCCGAGCCGAAACGATCTGAAATCGCTCACCACCGCCGGCAGCTATCTCGCCGCCCGCCACGCCAGCGTCGAGCGCGACGCGACATCGGCCGCGGCCTTCTACCGTTCGGCGCTTCGCACCGACCCGAAGAACAACGAGCTGCTCGACCGTGCCTTCATTTCGTCGGTCGCGGACGGTGACATCGACGAAGCCGTCAAGCTCGCCGAGCGCATCCTCACCATCGACAAGACCAACCGCGTCGCGCGCCTCGTCGTCGGCGTGCATGATCTCAAGGTCAAGAAGTACGCGACCGCGCAGACCAACATCAATCAGTCGATCCGCGGTCCGATCACCGATCTCGTCGCCACGCTGCTGTCGGGCTGGGCCGCCTATGGCGCGGGCGATGCCAAGGGCGGTGTCGCCACCATCGACAAGCTCGCCGGTCCGGAATGGTATCCGCTGTTCAAGGACCTCCACGCCGGCATGATCCTCGAGCTCGCCGGCAAGGAAAAGGACGCCGGCATCCGCTTCGAGCGCGCCTACAAGCTCGACGATTCCATGCTGCGCGTCACCGAGGCCTATGCGCGCTGGCTGTCGCGTAACAAGGACTCGGCCGCCGCGACCAATGTCTATCAGGCGTTCGACAAGAAGCTCGCCCGCCACCCGCTGATCGTGGAAGGCCTGCGCGACACCAAGGCCGGCAAGAAAATGCCGCCGCTGGTCGATTCCGCGCAAGCGGGCGCCGCCGAGGCGCTCTACGGCATCGGCGCGACGCTGACCCGCCGCGGCGGCGAGGATCTGGCGCTGGTCTATCTGCAGCTCTCGCTCTACCTCCAGCCGACCCATCCGCTGGCGCTGCTATCGCTCGCCGATCTCTATGAATCGGTGAAGCGGCCGCAGATGGCGATCAAGGTCTACGAGCGCGTGCCGTCGACCTCGCCGCTCAAGCGCAACGCGCAGATCCAGCTCGCCATCGATCTCGACTCCGCCGATCGCACCGAAGAGGCAATCAAGATTCTCAAAGGCGTCACGACTGAGGATGCCAAGGATCTCGAAGCCATCATGGCGCTCGGCAACATCGAGCGCGGCCGCAAGCGGTTCGGCGACTGCGGCGCAACCTATTCGCGCGGCATCGACGTGCTGCCGCCCGGCGCCGACAAGGCCAACAGCGTCTGGTACTATTATCGCGGCATCTGCGAGGAGCGCTCCAAGGAGTGGGCCAAGGCCGAAGCCGACATGAAGAAGGCGCTCGAGCTGCAGCCCGACCAGCCGCATGTCCTCAACTATCTCGGCTATTCCTGGATCGACCAGGGCGTCAATCTCGACGAAGGCATGAAGATGATCAAGCGCGCCGTCGAGCAGCGTCCCGACGACGGCTACATCGTCGACTCGCTCGGCTGGGCTTACTACCGCATCGGCAATTACGAAGAAGCGGTGAAGAACCTCGAGCGCGCGATCGACCTCAAGCCCGAGGATCCCACCATCAACGATCATCTTGGCGATGCCTATTGGCGCGTCGGCCGCACGCTGGAAGCCAAATTCCAGTGGGCCCACGCCCGCGATCTCAAGCCCGAGCCGGAGGAGCTTCCGAAGATCGAGGCCAAGATCGCCAACGGCCTCGCCGCCGAGGACAATTCGAATTCTTCGGCCGCGCAGGCGGACAAGAAGAAAGACGACGGCAAGGGCGGCTAGTCTAAGTGAGTTCTGGGGGCTGATCGCCGATGCCGGCGTTGATTGAAGAAGGGCGCGCGAAGGTCAATTTGAGCCTTCGCGTCGTCGGCCGTCGTACGGACGGCTATCATGATCTCCAAAGCGTGGTGGCCTTCGCCGACTGCGCAGATCGTTTGACGCTTGATCCGGGCGCCGAGTTGAAGCTCGCCACGACCGGACCGCTGGCGGCGGCCTGCGGCGAGACCTCCGACAATCTCGTGCTCAAGGCCGCCAGGCTTCTGGCCGAAGCCGTGCCGAACCTGAAGCTCGGGGCCTTCGCGCTCGACAAGGTGCTGCCTGTTGCGGCCGGTATCGGCGGCGGCTCGGCCGATGCCGCGGCGGCGCTGCGGCTGCTGGCGCGTCTCAACGATCTGTCGCTCGATGATCCTCGGCTCCAGAAGGTCGCGCTCGCGACCGGCGCCGACGTGCCGGTGTGCCTGTTCTCGCGCGCCTGCGATATGACCGGTGTCGGCGAGCAGCTGCTGCCTCTGGCGCTGCCGCGCATGCCCTGCGTCATGGTCAATCCGCGCGTGCCTGTGGCCACCAAGGACGTGTTCAGGGAATTGGGCCTGCGCAACGGTGAACTGCTGGTGGGCGCCACCTCCGTCCTCGAAGCCCCGGCCTGGCCGGACGAGGGTGGAGCGATTGCGGATTGGGTCGAAGTGCTCGAAACCGTCCCCAACGATCTGGAAGCCCCTGCGCTGCGGATCGAGCCCGTGATCGGTGAGGTGCTGGAAGCCTTGCGCGACACCGCGGGCGTCAAGCTTGCCCGCATGTCCGGCTCGGGTGCGACCTGCTTTGCGATCTATGGCGCGCCCACTGATGCGCACGCCGCCGCCGAAAAAATCCGGCGTGATCACCCCGGCTGGTGGGTGCATTCGGGGACGTTGAGCTAGCCGCTGCTGTCTTCCGCGAGCCCGAGAAGCCGCCGGATCTCGCTCAGCACCTCTTGCGGCTTATCATGCTGCAGCCAGTGCCCGGCGCCGGCGATGGTCTCGATGCGCGCTTGCGGGAAATAGCGTTCCAGGCCTGCTGCCTTGGCGCCGGCGAGAAAGCTCTCGCCCGCATTGAGCAGCAGCGTCGGGCAGGCGATGCGCGACCACAGCGCGACGTGATCGTCCGGCCAGAGCCGGTGCGGTGCGGAGGCGCGCTGGTAGGGATCGAACTTCCAGCTATAGGTTCCGTCCTCGTTCCGCCGCGCGCCGTGAGTGGCAAGATGCAGCGCGAGCTCGCGGGACAGCCGCTTGTTGTGAAGCACCATCTGCGCGGCCGCGTCCTCGAGGGTCGCATAGCGGCGCGGCGTGCGGTCGTGCAGTCTGTCGAGCTGGCCGACCCATTTGCCGATGCGCTCATGCGCCGGCGGTTTGGGCGCATCCGGCAGCATGGTCACGCCGTCGAGCACGACGAGCTTTGCGACTTGCTCGGGGAACGATCCCGAAAAAATCAGGCTCACCATGCCGCCCATCGAATGACCGATCAGGGTCACCTGGGGTGCCGCGATGGTGCGCAGGAGCCGGGTGAGATCGTAGACATATTCGGTCAGCGCGTAGCTGCCGCCCTTGGTCCAGTCGGAATCGCCGTGACCGCGCAGGTCCGGCGCGACCACGTGAAAGTGTGGTTGCAGCGATTTGGCGATCGCGTCCCAGCTGCGGCAATGATCGCGGCCGCCGTGGACCAGGATGAGGGGCGGCGCGCCCTCGTTGCCCCAATCGGCATAATGCAGCCGCAGGCCGTGCGATTCATAGAAGCGGCTTTGCGGAACAGGCATCTTGCTACGATCCTCACGTTTTGGAATAGGCGCTTGAGCGGATGAAGTAGCCCGCCGTGGGACACCCGACAAGCGCGCTGGCTGAGTGCTACGTGAGTCGCGGCCGAGAGTTCGCGGAACGAGGCTTGCGCGGTGGATCCTGTTTAGTCCATCCCGCGGAAGATCACGCTGGCGTTCACTCCGCCGAAGCCGAATCCGTTGGAGATGGCGTGCCGCATCGGCATCGGCCGCGCGCTGCCGGAGACGATGTCGATGCCGTCAGCACTCGCGTCGGGGTTTTCGAAATTGAGCGTCGGCGGCGCAATCTGGTCGCGCACAGCGAGGATGGTGAAGATCGCTTCCAGGCCGCCGGCGGCGCCGAGCAGATGGCCGGTGGCCGATTTGGTCGCGCTCACCGCGATGTTTCGATTGCGGCCGAACAGGGCTGCGATGGCGCCAAGCTCGCTCTGGTCGCCGGCGGGGGTCGACGTCGCATGAGCGTTGAGGTGCTGCAGATCCCCGGGCGCAAGGTTTGCCTGCCGCAGGGCGATCTCCATGGCGCGGCGGGCGCCGTCGCCATCGGGCGGCCCCGACGTCATGTGATAGGCATCCGCCGTGGTGCCGTAGCCGACGACCTCCGCGATCGGCGTGGCGCCGCGCGCGAGCGCGTGCTTCAGTTCCTCGATCACCAGGATGCCGGCGCCTTCGCCCATGACAAAGCCGTCGCGGTCTCGATCGAACGGCCGCGAGGCGCGTGCGGGCTCGCCGTTGAAGGAACTCGACAGCGCACGCGCCGCCGCAAAGCCGCCGAGGCTGACGATGTCGATGCAGGCCTCGGCACCGCCGCAGATCGCGACATCGGCTTCGCCCGCGCGGATCATGCGCGCGGCATCGCCGATCGCCTGGACGCCGGCGGCACACGCCGTGACCGGCGTTCCCAGCGCGCCCTTGTAGCCGTATTTGATCGAGACGTGACCCGCCGCGAGATTGGCGAGGAACGAGGGGATCGTGAACGGTGAGAGACGGCGCGGCCCGCGCTGTTCGGTGATGCGGACCGCCTCCGCCATCGCCGGGAAGCCGCCGACGCCGGAGGCGATGATGGTCGCGGTCCGCTCCAGCGCCGCCGCATCCTGCGGCGTCCATCCGGCCTGCGCGACCGCCTCTGCGGCGGCTAGCAGCGCGAACAGGATGAAGCGGTCCATCTTGCGCTGGTCCTTTGGCGCGGCGGCCTGCGCGGGATCGAAGCCGCCTTCGACATCGCCGGCCTTGTCGGGCACGAGGCCGGCGATGCGCGCGGGCAGCGCCTGCGACCATTCGGGCAGAGAGCGCAGCCCGCTTTGGCCGGCGAGCAGCCGCCGCCACGACAGTTCGACACCGCAGCCGAGCGGCGACACCGCGCCCATTCCTGTCACGACGATACGACGCATGTCAGTCTCCGGCCGGCGCGACGGCCGGGTTCATGGCCTTGAGCGAGGCGAGCCGCGCGCGCATCCCGCGGCTTGCGCGCGGCCCCGCGATGACGACCGCATCGGCAAGTGTGATGGGGTGCATGTCGGTGGCATCGACGACAACCGGATCGAGCGGGCGACGATCGTTGCGATTCGCCAGCACGATGGATTCACCCTTCGGCGCCAGATGCCTGTTGCCCCAGGCAAGCAGCGCCACGATCACCGGAAAGAAATCCCGCGCCTTGTCCGTCAGCACATATTCGTAGCGCGGCGGCCGCTCATGATAGCGCCGTCGCACGAACATGCCGCTCGCGGTGAGATGCGCCAGCCGCCGCGACAGGATGTTCGGCGCGATTCCCAGACTCTGCGAGAACTCGTCGAACTTCGTGGCGCCCTGGAACGCATCCCGCAGGATCAAGATGCTCCACCATTCGCCGACTGTCTCCACGGCGCGGCCGACCGGGCATTCTAGGGTGGAGGGCGATTTTGGATGCATGGCGGGAAGGTAGGGGAGTGACTTGCAAAAAGCAAGTGACTCGGCCGCCAGCAGCGAGTGCGGGGGAGCGGGCCGCGAATGCGAGACCATATCTGATGAGACATGAGGTGGCCGTCCAGCAAACCACGCGGTGCGCTGCAGAGCCGGGGCCCATGGCGCAGATGGTTGCGGATGCTGCATGGGTCCCGGCTCTGCGCAGCAACGCGAAGGGCGTTGCAACGCGTCCGGGACACGAGAGGGAGCGCGTAGTCGCTCTATACTCCGTCATTGCGAGCGCAGCGAAGCAATCCAATGTCCTCCCGCGGAGACAGACTGGATTGCTTCGCTGCGCTCGCAAAGACGAGGTGGAGAGAGCGCCAGGCCGTCGACCTCAATGCGATCGTGCCAGGCAGAACGCCACGACCTGCTCCAGCGCGCTCTTCATCGGTGATGACGGGAACAGCGCCAACGCATCCACCGCCATGGCGCCGTAATGGTGGGCGCGGCTGATCGTGTCCTCGAGCGCGCGGTGCTTGTTCATCAGGCCGATGGCGTGGTCGAGGTCGGTGTCGGCGATCTCGCCGCGCTCCAGCGCCTTGATCCAGAAGGCGCGCTCGGTGTCGTTGCCGCGGCGGAAGGCGAGCACCACCGGCAGGGTGATCTTGCCCTCGCGGAAATCGTCGCCGGTGTTCTTGCCGAGCTTTGCGCTCTTGCCGCCATAGTCGAGCACGTCGTCGACGAGTTGGAAGGCGATGCCGAGATTCATGCCGACCGAGCGGCAGGCGGTCTGCTCGGCCTTCGGCCGGTTGGCGATCACGGGGCCGACCTCGCAGGCGGCGGCGAACAGCTCGGCGGTCTTGCCGCGGATCACGGCGAGATATTCGTCCTCGGTGGTCGCGGTGTTCTTGGCAGCCGCAAGCTGCATCACCTCGCCCTCGGCGATGGTGGCGGCCGCCGCCGAAAGAATATCGAGCGCGCGGAGCGAGCCGACCTCGACCATCATGCGAAACGCCTGGCCGAGCAGGAAGTCGCCGACCAGCACGCTCGCCTCGTTGCCCCAGAGCATGCGCGCCGACAGCTTGCCGCGGCGCATCTCGCTCTCGTCAACGACGTCGTCGTGGAGCAGGGTCGCGGTGTGCATGAACTCGACGCTGGCTGCGAGCTTGATGTGGCCGTCGCCGGTGTAGCCGGCGAGGTTGGCCATGGCGAGCGTCAGCATCGGGCGCAGACGCTTGCCGCCGGAGGAGATCAGATGGTTGGCGACCTCCGGGATCATAGTCACGTCAGAACCGGTCCGCGACAGGATCGTGGCGTTGACGCGCTCCATGTCACCGGCGACAAGGGCAACCAGCTCTTCGATCGACGCGCCGGGAGTTTCGAAAGGTACGATGACGGCCACGCCGGTCTCCAATATTTGCCCCGAAGGGGCTATTCTGATGGAAATACAATAGAAACTGGAGGCGGATGCGGCAAGTGCTGCGGAACCATTGACATTTGCCGCTTTAACCCCTTCAGGCAGGAGACCTGCTTTGCGTGAACTGGTTCGGACCAACGATATGGTGCTGGTGTCAGCGATCGGCGCGCTGCTCGACGGCGCCAATATCCATCATCTGGTGCTGGACCAGAACATGAGCATCATCGAGGGCTCGCTCGGCATCCTGCCGCGGCGGATCCTGGTCCATGAGGACGACGCCCTCGAGGCGAGGGCGCTCCTCACCGAGGCTGGCCTCAGCCACGAATTGCGCGGCGATGATTGAAACGCTGGCAGACATCACCGAGGATGCCTTTCTCGGCGGCCAGTTGCGGCTGCAGCAGAAGCGGTCCGGCCACCGCGCCGGCCATGACGCCATCCTGCTCGCAGCGGCGACGGAGGCGAGGGCCGGCGACCGCGTGGTCGATCTCGGCGCCGGCGTCGGCACGGCCGGGCTGGCGCTCGCCCGGCGCGTGGCGGGACTCAGTCTCAGCCTGGTCGAGATCGATCCGGAACTTGCGCAGCTTGCGCGCGCCAATGCGGCGGCGAATGCGATTACGGCCGAGGCGATCGTGCTCGATGTCACGGCCGATGCGTCGGCGTTTGCGGAGCACGGGCTTTTGCCCGACAGCGTCGATGCGGTGCTGATGAACCCGCCCTTCAACGATCCCGCGCGTCACCGCGGCTCGCCGGATCAGGCCCGCCATGTCGCGCATGTGGCAACGAGCGAGACGCTGGATGCGTGGGTGCATGCGGCGCGGCGCATCCTCCGATCGAATGGCGCGCTGACATTGATCTGGCGTGCAGATGGGATCGCGGAGATCTTGGCAGCGCTGTCACGCGGCTTCGGCAGCCTGTCGATCCTGCCGGTTCATGGCGAGGCGGGACGGCCGGCGATCCGCGTGCTGGTGCGCGCAGTCAAAGGCGGCCGGGCCCCGACGCGTTTGCTGCCGGGCCTCATGCTTAACGAAGAGTCGCGCGTGCCTAAAAAAGAGGTCAGGGAAGTTCTGGAGGGGAGGGCGGTTTTGCCGCTGGCGGAGCCGTGAAAGCCTACTGCGGAAGCGATTCCGGCTGCTGTTCCTGCGCGGACGTCAAGCGAATCGCCGTGAAAAGCGCACCGATCAGCAGCATCAGCAGATAGATCTTCATGGCGTTTCCTCCACTGCTTCATTGCAGCTTCCCTATGGGCAAACTGCAAAACACGTTCCAGGCACTTCCAATGACAGTCGCGTGATAAAAAATGGTTAAACAGAGGTAACGGCATGGCCGAACAATTGAACGATCGTGAGAGTTCCGGCCTGGCCGACAAGCTGCTGCAATATCTGCCGGCACGCTTTCGGCCGGGGACAGCGGTCGTGCCGGTGGTGCGGCTTTCGGGGGTGATCGGCGCGGTGACGCCGCTGCGCCCGGGCATGTCGCTCGCGGGAGTCGCGCGGGTGCTGGAGCGGGCCTTCTCGATGCGCAACGCCAAGGCGGTGGCACTGGTGATCAATTCGCCCGGCGGCTCGCCGGTGCAGTCGCGCCAGATCTATTTGCGCATCAAGCAGCTCGCGGCGGAGAAGAAGCTGCCCGTGCTGGTCTTCGTCGAGGACGTTGCAGCGTCGGGCGGCTACATGATCGCCTGCGCCGGTGACGAGATCATCTGCGATCCCTCCTCGATCCTCGGCTCGATCGGCGTGGTCGGTGGCAGCTTCGGTTTCCAGGAGGCGATCAAGCGGCTCGGCATCGAGCGGCGTCTCTATACCGCCGGCGCAAACAAGGCGATGCTCGATCCGTTCCTGCCCGAAAACCCGGACGACGTCGCCAAGCTGAAGGCGATCCAGCGCGAGATCCACCAGATCTTCATTTCGCTGGTGAAGGACAGCCGCGGCGCGCGGCTGAAGGGCGCGGACGACACCCTGTTCACGGGTGAATACTGGGCCGGCGACAGCGCGGTGGCGCTGGGGCTCGCCGACAGCATCGGCGATCTCCGCTCAACTCTTCGTGCCCGCTATGGCGAGAAGGTTCTCACCCCCGTGATTGCGCAGCCGAGCGGGCTGTTGTCCGGCCTTCTGGGACGCAAACCGGCCGGCGCGGGCCAGCTTTCGGCCATGGAATCAATGGCCGGGCTGCCGGACGAGTTGATCTCGGCGGTCGAAACGCGCGCGATTTGGGCAAAATTCGGGTTCTAGGCGGAGCTGCTCCCGCGCCATTTGGTCCGGCCCGAGCCAATTGCGGTGCGGCCCGGTCTGCGCAAGAATGCGCGTGGGGGCTGAGCACTGTGAACAAGGAACGACCGATGCCGCCGTTCGTCGCTTTTGCGGGCGTCCTGGGCGGGCTTGCCGTGGTCCGCTGGGCCTACAAGACCGCTGTCCGGATCAACCATGAGCTGGAGGAGATGCGCCTCTCGCGCGTCGCCGAGGCCGCCCATGCCGGGGATATTCAGACGTTGAAGCGTGACCCGGTGACCGGGGCTTACCGGCCGGGTTAGCTTCTCTCTCCGCACGAACGGTGCGCCCCCTGTCCCGCTTGTGCGGGGGAGGGTTGGGCAGGGGGTCTCTCCACGGGCGCGACTACCCGAGAGGATAGAGCCCTCACCCGCGCCTTCGGCGCGACCTCTCCCGCGAGCGGGAGAGGTGAGAAGCCCCCCTTTGCCTTGATTCCCACCCCCGCCGTCGATACGGTCCCGCGCGATTCAACCCCCCGCGAGAGCTGATCTGACGATGGACGCCTCATTGCCCGCCCATATGCGCCCGGAACGCTCGTTCCAGGGCTTCATCCTCGCGCTCCAGCGGTTCTGGGCCGAGCAGGGCTGCGTGATCCTGCAGCCCTACGACATGGAGATGGGCGCGGGTACCTTCCATCCGGCGACCACCTTGCGCGCGCTCGGGCCGAAGCCCTGGAACGCCGCCTATGTGCAGCCGTCGCGCCGGCCCAAGGACGGCCGCTACGGCGAGAATCCGAACCGGATGCAGCACTATTACCAGTTCCAGGTGATCATGAAGCCGTCGCCGCCGAACCTTCAGGAGCTGTACCTGAAGTCGCTCGCCGCGATCGGCATCGATTCCGCCGTGCACGACATCCGCTTCGTCGAGGACGACTGGGAGAGCCCGACGCTGGGCGCCTGGGGCCTCGGCTGGGAATGCTGGTGCGACGGCATGGAAGTCAGCCAGTTCACCTATTTCCAGCAGGTCGCGGGCTTCGAATGCGCGCCGGTCGCGGGTGAGCTCACCTACGGGCTCGAGCGCCTCGCGATGTATGTGCAGGGCGTCGACCGTGTCTACGATCTCAACTTCAACGGTCGTGACGGCGATGCCAAGGTCACCTATGGCGACGTCTTCCTGCAGGCCGAGAAGGAATATTCGAAGCACAATTTCGAAGTCGCCGACACCGCGATGCTGTTCGAGCAGTTCAAGATGGCGGAGGCGGCCTGCAAGAAATATCTCGACGCTGGCTGGCGGGAGGGCAACCGCAAAGAGCATCTGATGGCGCTGCCGGCCTATGACCAGTGCATCAAGGCGAGCCACGTCTTCAACCTGCTCGATGCCCGCGGCGTGATCTCCGTGACGGAGCGGCAGAGCTACATTCTTCGCGTGCGCGAGCTGGCCAAGGCCTGCGGCGAGGCCTGGATTCATACTGAAGCGGGCGGAGCGGCTTGATGCCCGATCTTTTGCTTGAACTGTTCTCGGAAGAAATCCCCGCGCGCATGCAGGCCAAGGCGGCCGACGATCTGCGCCGCATGGTTACCGACAAGCTCGTCGCCGAAGGCCTCGTCTACGAAGGCGCCAAGGCATTCGCGACGCCGCGCCGCCTCGCGCTGACCGTGCACGGCATTCCCGCGCGCCAGCCCGACCTCAAGACCGAGCGCCGCGGACCGAAAATGGGTGCGCCCGATGCGGCCGTGCAAGGCTTCCTCAAAGCCACGGGTTTGCAGTCACTGGACGAAGCCAAGATCCAGCGCGACCCGAAGGGTGATTTCTACATAGCGCTGATCGAGAAGCCCGGCCGCGCCGCGATTGACGTGCTCGCCGAGATTCTGCCGGTGATCATCCGCACCTTCCCCTGGCCGAAATCGATGCGCTGGGGTGCGCGCTCCGGAAAGCCGGGATCGCTGAACTGGGTGCGTCCGCTGCACGCGATCACGGCGACCTTCGGCATCGAGACCGAAGAGCCCGACGTCGTGAAGTTTGCGGTGGATGGCATCGAGAGCGGCCAGACCACCTACGGCCATCGCTTCCTCGCGCCAGCTGCGATCAACGTGCGCCGCTTCGAGGACTACGACGCCAAGCTGCTCGCCGCGAAGGTCGTGCTCGACCCCGAGCGCCGCAAGGACGCCATCCTCACCGACGCCAAGCAGCTTGCGTTCGCGCAAGGCTTTGACCTCGTCGAGGACCAGAACCTGCTCGACGAAGTTGCGGGCCTCGTCGAATGGCCGGTCGTGCTGATGGGCTCGTTCGAAGAGGAATTTCTGGCGACGCCAGCGGAAGTGATCCGCGCCACCATCCGCAACAACCAGAAGTGCTTCGTCGTCCGCGATCCCAAGAGCAATCAGGGCAAGCTCGCCAACAAGTTCATCCTGGTCGCCAACATCGAGGCCACCGACGGCGGCAAGACCATCATTGCCGGCAACGAGCGCGTGATCCGCGCGCGGCTGAGCGATGCGAAATTCTTCTACGAGACGGACCTGAAGACGAAGCTCGAGGATCGCCTGCCGAAGTTCGAGCAGATCGTGTTCCACGAGAAGCTCGGCACGCAGGCTGCGCGCATCAAGCGTATCGAGCGGCTTGCGGCGGAGATCGCGCTGCTGGTGGGCGCCGATGTCGAAAAGACAAAACGCGCCGCGCATCTCGCCAAGGCCGATTTGCTGACCGAAGTCGTCGGCGAATTTCCGGAAGTGCAGGGCCTGATGGGCAAATACTACGCGCTGGCCCAGGGCGAGGACGCTTCTGTCGCCGCGGCCTGCGAAGAGCACTACAAGCCGCAGGGCCCGGCCGATCGCGTGCCGACCGATCCGGTCAGTGTCGCGGTCGCACTTGCCGACAAGATCGACACGCTCGTTGGCTTTTGGGCGATTGACGAGAAACCGACCGGAAGCAAGGACCCGTATGCGCTGCGTCGCGCCGCGCTGGGTGTGATCAGGCTGATTGCCGAGAACGCGCTACGCCTGTCGCTGGTGAGGGTGGCTGCGTCGGCACTCGCCGGTTTGTCGGTGGAGCCGGCCGATGCCCAGAAGCTTCCGAGCGATCTGCTCGCCTTCTTCGCCGACCGCCTGAAAGTTCAGCTGCGCGAGCAGGGCGCACGCCACGACCTCGTTGACGCCGTGTTTGCGCTCGGTGGCCAGGACGATCTTCTGATGATCGTTCGCCGCGTCGATGCTCTCGGCAAGTTCCTCGAGACCGACGACGGCAAGAACCTGCTCGCCGGCATCAAGCGCGCCAGCAATATCCTCGGCATCGAGGAGAAGAAGGACAAGCGCAACTTCGAAGGAGCGCCCGAGCCCGCGCTCTACGGCCTCGATGAGGAGAAGTCGCTGGCGAAGGCGATCGGCGAGGTGACGGCGGAAGCGAGTGCCGCAGTCGCCCAGGAAGACTTTGCCGCCGCGATGACCGCGATGGCGAAGCTGCGTCCGCCGGTCGATGCGTTCTTCGACAAGGTCCGCGTCAACGACGACGATCCGAAGGTGCGCGAGAACCGCCTGAAGCTGCTGGGCGAGATTCGCAGCGCCACGCGTGCGGTGGCGGATTTCTCGAAGATCCAGGATTGATCTCTCGCGCCCCCGACGCTGCGCAGCGCCGCTTGGCGGTGCGCTGCAGAGCCGGGGCCCAGGGTGCCCCTTTCCCGGAGCTTCCGGGTCCCGGGGCTGCGCTTGCCCGGGACACGAGATGAAAAAGGCTCCACACGGCATTGGCCGCTCCCAGTTGAACAGGGAGTGCTCAACCCAGAAACATCCGGAAACATTCATACTTGGTTAACCATGCTCTGAAATGGTGCGGGTCGGGATAACGCTTCGTTAACCCCAACGTGCAGCGACGAGAGCTGAGTGACCTCGATCAACAACAATCCCTACGCGTATCTCGGCTCGGCCTATGCCCGGGCCGGTTCGCCACAGGCGTCTTCGGCCAATATCCTGTTGAACGCCGCGGATTCATCCAGTCAGTCCCAAGGCAATGGGGCGACCAATCTGACGCTGTCGGAGGCTGCTCGCGCGCGGCTCACCGACGCCTCGGCGCAGCCCGACTTTGCGACGCTGACCGGAAACATGCGGGCGGCACTCGACAAGGCCTATGCCGCTGCCAAGGTGACCGGGCCGATCGGGGCGGACGGCAAGACCACGGTGGATCTGTCCTCATTCGATCGCCGTTCGCTGTTTGCGGTGTCAACCAACAATGGCGGCAAATTCAGTCCCGACGAACAGAAAGCGGCCAGCTCCGAACTCTCCAACCGCTTCAACGACGCGCTGGCGCCGGCGGTGGCCACGTCGAAGCTGACGGGCAATTTCAACGCGGTCTACAACGCGGCGCTCGATTATCTCGATGGTGCGAGTGGAGAGGAAAAGGCGACCGCTGTCTGGTCAGCGCTGCACACGGCGGTGTCGAAGGGCGTCCAGGCGACTCGTCAGGATCCCACCAAAGCGCCGACCTCCATCGCGAACGACCCGGTTGCCGCTTATCTCTCCAGCAATGGCGACGGCGGTACGTCCACGCCGGCGGATTTTTCGACCGTCGCCAAACGCGTCCGCGCGACTCTCGATGCACAGGCAAAGGCCGCCGCCGCCACCGGCAAGGACCCGGTGTACGATCCGAGTCGCAAGACCGGGCAACAAGCCGACTTCAGCGGGATGGACAGCCGTTCCCTCGCGGCGGTCTCGCTCAATCAGGACGGATTGTTCTCCAAGCAGGAGAGCTTCGTCGCCAAGCAGACGCTCGATGCGCGCAACCGCGCCAGCATTCTCGCGGCGCTCAATCGAAGCCAGTCGACCGGCGACCCGACGCAACTCAGCCTGGGCATTCTCAATACCTATTCGTCGATGAGCGCCGAAGAGCGCCAGGCGTCCAACTGGACGCCTACGTTCCGCGATCATGCGTTGGCGAACTATAAATCCAGCAGCCACATCATGGCGATGCTGAGAGGACACTAGGCCCCGGTTCTTCGGAAGCGCGCGCAAAAGAGCCCCGCCCGGCGGGGGGAAGACCGGGCAGGGCCTGATGTCCGCTACTCAGCTCTACGCGTCAGCCTGATTTTTTGACGCGCCGGACATCGAGTTGTGCAGAGCGTTTTCGAGCGAAGTGGGTACCGGTTCGCGTGAAGAAAACGCGTCCAGATAAGAGTTAATCCATCACCTCGACGATGCGCCGCGAGCGCGGCTCGACCAGCACGGTTGCGCCATTTACGACGGTGTAGCGGTAGGTGGTGGCGCCGAAACGTTGCGGTACGTCATAATAGGTGACGCCGCTCTCGGGTAAGGTGCTGCCGACCACGACGCGATCTGGAATGCTGAAGGCCGGTACACGTTGCTCGACGACATAGTCTCGGAAGGCCGGCCGCTGTTCCACCGCAATCGTCGGGCCACCATCGACCACGACGGGCGCGCGTCCTACTGTGATTCCGGTTTGCGCCTGCGCCGCGACGGGCGAACCGATCGCGGCCGCAAGCGCAGCAAGGGCAAGAATCCTGTTCCGCATGCAAAACTCCTTCGACATGATTCAGCCGACGCCAGCGGCGCGACCGGGTGGCCAATGCATGCCCCCTTCGCAATGTTCCGGGAAAGCCTTGCCGCATCAGAGGCAATTTCGGGCAGTTTTCGCGAAGTGGGGAACCTGCTCGCCTCTTGCGCGTCTCTACCCGCGGAACCCGGTCGGCTATGATCCGCCGGCGATTCGCCTCACGTTACGGAAAGACAATTCATGCACATCACCGTCGCCCACATTTCGCCGATCCTGTCGCTGCTTGCGGGCGTGCTGATCCTGATCATGCCGCGCCTGCTCAACCTGATCGTCGCGATCTTTCTCATCATAAATGGCGCGATCGGGCTCGGATTGTTGAAGTGGCTCCATCTCTAGGCCTTCATTTTCCGGAACTCTTCGACTTGCGCGACCCTGCCCAAAGTGGTGTAAGGCGCGCGATTTCCCATTCCTCTCGCAGGTTGTGTGCAAGCTATGGCCAAAGCCGCCTCGAAGCCCAATAAAACTGCAGCGAAATCAAAGGTCTCTGCCAAGGCGAAAGCCGCGCCGGCGGCTCGCAAGACGCTCCCTAAGAGCGCCTCCAAGCCTGTCCCTAAGCCGGCTGCGAAGCCCGCAGCTAAGCCTGCTGCGAAAGCTGCGGCCAAGCCAGTTGCTCCGAAGGTCGCTGCCAAGCCAGCGCCGAAGAAGGCAGCCCCCGCCAAGGCGGCGCCAGTCACGGCCAAGGCCGGTAAGTGGGTCTTCACATTCGGCGACGGCAAGGCCGAAGGCCGGACCGAAATGCGCGACCTGCTGGGTGGCAAGGGCGCCAATCTCGCCGAGATGGCCAATCTCGGCCTGCCGGTACCTCCTGGCTTCACCATCCCGACCTCGGTCTGCACCTACTTCTACGCACACGACAAGTCCTACCCCAAGGAATTGCAGTCGCAGGTTGAGAAGGCGCTCGACCATGTCGGCAAGTTGACCGGCAAGATCTTCGGCGACACCAAAAACCCTCTGCTCGTATCCGTGCGCTCCGGTGCACGCGCCTCGATGCCGGGCATGATGGACACCGTGCTCAACCTCGGCCTCAACGACCAGACCGTGGAAGCGCTGTCGGAGCTGTCGGGCGACCGCCGCTTCGCCTATGACAGCTATCGCCGCTTCATCACCATGTATTCGGACGTGGTGCTCGGCTTCGAGCATCATCACTTCGAGGAAATCCTCGACACGTTCAAGGACAGCCAGGGCTATACGCTCGACACCGATCTGTCCGCGGAGGACTGGGTCGATCTGGTCGGCAAGTACAAGGACGCGGTCGCGCGCGAGACCGGCAAGGACTTCCCGCAGGACCCGCATGACCAGCTCTGGGGCGCGATCGGTGCGGTGTTCTCATCCTGGATGAACGCACGCGCGGTGACCTACCGCAAGCTGCACGACATTCCGGAATCCTGGGGCACCGCAGTCAACGTGCAGGCCATGGTGTTCGGCAACATGGGCGAGACGTCGGCCACCGGCGTCGCCTTCACGCGCAACCCCTCGACCGGCGAGAGCAAGCTGTACGGCGAGTTCCTGATCAACGCGCAAGGCGAGGACGTGGTGGCGGGCATCCGTACGCCGCAGGACATCACCGAAGAAGCGCGGAAGGAATCCGGCTCCGACAAGGCGTCGATGGAAGCGGCGATGCCAGAGGCCTTCAATGAGCTGACGCGGATCTACACGCTGCTCGAGAAGCACTACCGCGACATGCAGGACATGGAGTTCACGGTCGAGCAGGGCAAGCTGTGGATGCTGCAGACACGCGGCGGCAAGCGCACCGCGAAAGCGGCGCTGCGCATCGCGGTCGAGCTCGCCAACGAAGGCCTGATCACCAAGAACGAAGCGGTGATGCGGATCGATCCTGCCTCGCTCGATCAGCTGCTGCATCCGGCCATCGATCCCGGCGCCAAGCGCGACGTGATCGCGACCGGCCTGCCGGCCTCGCCCGGTGCGGCTTCCGGCGAGATCGTGTTCTCCTCGGACGAGGCGGCCAAGCTTCAGGCCGACGGACGCAAGGTCATTCTGGTCCGCATCGAGACCAGCCCCGAAGACATCCACGGCATGCACGCAGCCGAAGGCATCCTGACCACGCGCGGCGGCATGACCTCGCACGCCGCCGTGGTCGCGCGCGGCATGGGCAAGCCCTGCGTCTCCGGCTGCGGCACCATCCGCGTCGATTACGGTCGCGGCACGATGAGCATCGGCTCGCGCAGCTTCAAGACCGGCGACGTCATCACCATCGACGGCTCGCTCGGCCAGGTGCTCAGCGGCCGCATGCCGATGATCGAGCCGGAGCTGTCCGGCGAGTTCGGTACGCTGATGAAGTGGGCCGACCAGGTCCGCAAGATCGGCGTTCGCGTCAATGGCGATACGCCGGACGACGCCCGCACCGCGATCAAGTTCGGCGCCGAAGGTATCGGCCTCTGCCGTACCGAGCACATGTTCTTCGAGGAGACGCGCATCCGCACGGTGCGTGAGATGATCCTCTCCGAGGACGAGCAGTCCCGCCGCGCCGCGCTCGCCAAGCTGCTGCCGATGCAGCGCGCCGACTTCGTCGAGCTGTTCGAGATCATGAAGGGCCTGCCCGTCACGATCCGGCTTTTGGATCCTCCCCTCCACGAATTCCTGCCGCACACCCATGCCGAGGTCGAGGAAGTGGCGCGTGCCATGAACACCGACCCGCGGCGCCTCGCTGACCGCGCGCGCGAGCTCTCGGAGTTCAATCCGATGCTCGGCTTCCGCGGCTGCCGTATCGCGATCGCCTACCCGGAGATCGCGGAGATGCAGGCACGTGCGATCTTCGAGGCGGCGGTCGAGGCCGAGAAGCGCACCGGCAAGGCCGTCGGCCTCGAGGTGATGGTGCCGCTGATCGCGACCAAGATGGAGCTCGACCTCGTCAAGGCGCGCATCGATGCCACCGCGAAGGAGGTGATGCGCGACGCCAACACCAAGCTGAACTATCAGGTCGGCACCATGATCGAGCTGCCGCGCGCCTGCCTGCTCGCGGGCGAGATCGCGGAGAGCGCCGAGTTCTTCTCGTTCGGCACCAACGACCTGACGCAGACCACCTACGGCATCAGCCGCGATGACGCCGCGAGCTTCCTCGGCACCTACGTGTCCAAGGGTATCCTGCCGATTGATCCGTTCGTCGCGCTCGACCAGGAAGGCGTCGGCGAGCTCGTCAAGATCGGCGTCGCGCGTGGCCGCAAGACCCGCCCGAAGCTCAAGGTAGGCATCTGCGGCGAGCACGGCGGCGATCCCGCCTCCGTCGCCTTCTGCCACAACATCGGTCTCGACTACGTCTCCTGCTCGCCCTACCGCGTGCCGATCGCCCGTCTCGCAGCGGCGCAAGCCGCGCTCGGCAAGGCGGTCGCGAGCCAGGCGTAAGCGAAACGCAGGATCGAGTGGAGAGAGGCGGGGCCAAGCCCCGCCTCTCCTCATTTCAGGCGATGTTGTTCCCACGTGCTCGCTGTCGTCGCCCGGCTCGACCAGGCAATCCAGTACGCCGAGACAACGGTGATTGAATCGAGAAGCTGCGGCGTACTGGATGCTCCGCCTTCGCGGGGCATGACAGCTGTTGGCAATGGAACCGCGCCCGTCCCGCTATGAGACGCGCTCGCAAGAGTTCCTTCACCATTCGCGTTGACCGATTGTTTACCGCTTGACGTCAGCCCGCATTTACCACGCCCGCGATCACCCCGTGAAAACACCTGAGATCGCTTGAGTGTGCCGCGCGCGCAACGTCGATTAACGCCCCGGCAACCTAAATTAGATACTCACGAGAAAGATCGAATTGCACGGATGTACTGCATCTCGATTTTTGTAAGCGTAGCGTGAGCGTATCGATGTCTGTGTTGCGTAACCATCCGAAGGGCGCGCGGTTCGCGTCCTTCGGCATCGGTCTCTGCATCTTCGCATTGATGCCGAGAGAGACCGGCTATCAGGATATTGCCTCCCTGCTGGCGCGTCAGCCCGGCGTCGCCGAGCGTTGGCAGAAGCAGGTGTTCTCTGCGGCGTCCTCGATTCAGCTCGCCACCTACAGTTTTTCCCGTCCCATCGGCACGTCGGTTCCGCAGAGCGCGATGGTTCGCCTCGCCAGCCTCGACGGTCGCGACGTCACCGGCGCGCTCGGCCGCAATCCGGCGCTGCAGGCGCCGCCGCGCTACCAGGCCGCCGATTTCCCCAAGGTCGATCGCTCCATGAAGGGTGATCGCCTCGCGACTGTGACGCCGACGCAGGCGCCCGAGACGGCCGCGCCGGTCACAGCACCCGCGGGCCAGGATCCCGCGACCTCGAACAGCTCGGTGTTCGGCGCCAAGACCGCTGCGTTGCCCCAGGCAATGTCGCCCGAGTCCGCGGCGGCACTCGATCCCGAGCTCGCGGAAGCACTGCGCGCGCCGCCGCTGTCGCAATATACCAATGCGCCGCAGGCCAGCGAGCTCGCGCGGTCATTCGCGGTGCAGCCGCTGGAGGCGCTGAAGCGGGTCACCGCGCCGACCACGCCCGTGCGCGATCCCTTTAGCGTCAAGACCTCCAACCTGTTCTTCGGCAGTTCCTCGCTCGGCGGCAATGTCGAGAGCATCGAGAGCTGGCAGCCCGGCGCCGAGCCGCTAATCGTGATGCCAGATCCGGACATGAAGGTGACGGCCTCGCTGTCACCGCCGACGGAGGCGATCGCCAGGGATATCGAGAGCGGCGAGAGCGTCGCCCCCAAGGGCGAGGTCAACGCCGACAACCAGCGCGCCAGATCGCCGGCCGAGCGGCTGGCACTCGACGACAAGTCGCGTGCCAAATCCGAGAAGTGTCTCGCCGAAGCCGTCTATTTCGAGTCCCGCGGCGAGGCGGTGCGCGGCCAGATCGCGGTGGCGCAGGTGGTATTGAACCGCGTGTTCTCCGGCAAATATCCCGACACCGTGTGCGGCGCGGTCTATCAGAACAAGCACCGCCATCTCGCCTGCCAGTTCACCTTTGCCTGCGACAACAATGCCGACGTGATCCGCGAGCCCGAGATGTGGGATCGCGCGAAGAAGATCTCGAAGGCGATGCTCGACGGCCAGATCTGGCTGCCCGAGGTCGGCAAGTCGACGCACTATCACGCCTATTGGGTGCGCCCGTCCTGGGTCGCCGAGATGAAGAAGATGTACAAGACCGGCGTGCACACCTTCTACCGTCCGCGCGCCTGGGGCGACGGCAGCGAGGAGCCGAGCTGGGGCAGCCCGGCGCAAACCGCCGCGCTCTCCGCCGAGCTCGCGCAGGAAGCCAAGAGTTCTGCCGAGATGGGCGTGAGCGAGCGAAGGTAGCATTCACAAAAGTTCGTCATGGCCGGGCTTGTCCCGGGCATCCCCGTTCTTTGTAACGAGTTGCAAGGCGTGGATGGCGGGGACAAGCCCGGCCATGACGGAGAGGGAAGCCGGCCTCACGCCGCGATATCCAGCGCGCAGTCGAAGTTCGGCGCCGAATGCGTCAGCGCCCCTGCTGACGCGTAATCGACGCCGGTGGCTGCGATCGCCGCGATCGACTCCAGTGTGACCCCGCCGGATGCTTCCAGCTTGAGGCGGCCCTCGTTGAGCTTGACGGCCTCGCGCAGGGTTGCAAGATCCATGTTGTCGAGCAACACGGCGTCAGCCATTGCGCTGTCGAGCACCTCGCGCAGCTGCGCAAGCGTATCCACCTCGATCTCGATCTTGACGAGGTGTCCGGCATGCGACCGCGCGCGCTCCAGCACCGGGCGGATGCCGCCGGCGACCGCGATGTGGTTGTCCTTGATCAGGATCGCATCGTCGAGGCCGAAACGGTGGTTGAAGCCGCCGCCGCAGCGCACCGCGTATTTCTCCAGCGCACGCAACCCCGGCGTGGTCTTTCGCGTGCAGCAGATGCGCATCCTGGTGCCTTCGGTGCGCGCGACGTAATCGGCCGTGAGCGTCGCGATGCCTGACAGGCGGCCGACGAAATTCAACGCGGTCCGCTCCGCCGTCAAAATGGCACGCGCCGGGCCCGTGATCGTCAGCACCTGCTGCCCGCGGGCAACGCGTGCGGCGTCGCGAACATGCGCGCGCACCTCGATGTCGGGCGAGAGCTCTTGCAGCGTTGCCAGCGCCGCCGGCAAGCCGGCGATCACGCCGGACTGCCGCGCGACCAGGATCGCCTGCGCTCTGGTCGCTTCTGGGATCGTGGCCAGCGAGGTGATGTCGCCGGCGCGGCCGAGATCCTCGTCGAGTGCGCGCCGCACGGCCTCGTCGATCGCGAGCGGCGACAGGAAGGCATCGGGATAGAGCAGTGAGGTCGGGTTGATCATGGGGGCCTCCTTCAGGCGATCATGGGTTGCGCGGTGCGCGGCTGGAGATGCTCGCTCAGGCTCTCGGCGACTGCGCGCGCTGCGGCGAGCGTGGTCATCGTTCGCTGCGCCAATGCAGGGACATCCGCCGGATGATCGATGCGGAAATGCGCACCGCGGCTCTCGCGCCGGCTCCACGCCGAGGCGGCGACCAGCAAGGCCGATGTAGCCATGTTGCCGACAGCGATGCTCGTGCCTTCGTGCTCAAGCGCGGCGAAGCTGCGCACCGCCTCTGCAAGTCCGTCACCGTCTCGGATGACGCCGACGCGGGCGCTCATCATCGCCCGCAGCCGCTTCACGGCCGCAGCATCCGGCGCCCCGCCGCGCGGCGTCACCAGCGCATCGGGAAGGCGGGCAGGCGAGGGGATGGCGCGACCGGCAATGTCGTCGGCGATGCGTGCGGCAAAGACCACGGCTTCCAGCAGCGAGTTCGACGCAAGCCGGTTGGCGCCGTGGGCGCCGGTCGACGACACTTCGCCGCCGGCCCAGAGCCCATCGATCGAGCTGCGGCCGCGCGCATCCACCGCGATGCCGCCCATATGGTAGTGCGCGGCCGGCGCGATCGGGATGGCCTGCGTCGCGGGATCGATACCAGCGGCGATGCAGCTCGCATGCACGGTCGGGAATTTCTCCGCGAAGCGCCTGCCCAGCGCCTCGCGCGCATCGAGGAACGCTCCCCATCCGGCCGCGATCTCCGCGAACACGCCGCGGGCCACGATGTCGCGCGGTGCGAGTTCGGCGAGCGGGTGGAGTGCCGGCATGAAGCGCTCGCCATGGCTGTTGACCAGCGTCGCGCCTTCGCCGCGTAGCGCTTCGGTCGCGAGCGGCGCCGGATCGCGCCCGGCCATGATGGCGGTCGGGTGGAACTGCACGAATTCGGGGTCGGCGATGACAGCACCGGCGCGCGCCGCGATCGCAAGGCCCGATCCGCTGGCCTCCTCCGGGTTTGTGGTGACGGCATAGAGATGGCCGATGCCGCCGGTCGAGAGCACCACCGCGCGGGAAGCGATCAGCGTCGGCCTCGCCGAAAAATTGCCGGTCTCGCGCAATTGCAGGCCGGTGACCGCGCCGTCCTCGGTCAGCAGCGCTTCGGCGACCAGGCCTTCGATCAGGCGGATCGACGGCGTGCGGCGCACGGCTTCGCTCAATGCCGCGATAATCGCAGCGCCCGCCCCATCGCCGCGCACATGCACGATGCGCCGCGCCGAATGCGCGGCCTCGCGCCCGACGGCGAGCCGGCCTTCGAGATCGCGGTCGAATGGCACGCCATAAGCGAGCAGATCGTGGATCCGCGCTGCGGCCTCGCGCGCGATGCCGAGCGCGACCGCCTCATCGACGATGCCGCCGCCGACCGCGATGGTGTCGGCGGCATGCGCTTCGGGCGTATCGCCTTCGGCCACTGCGGCGGCGATGCCGCCTTGCGCCCATGCGGAGGATGCGCCCTGTCCGAGCGGAGCCGCCGAGATCAGCGTCACCGGCCGCGGTGCGAGTTTCAGTGCGCAGAACAGCCCGGCGAGGCCGCCGCCGACGATGACGACGTCATTGCTGCTGCGGGTGAGGTTATGGATGTTGTTCTTCATGTTCGCTCTCAATTCTTCAGATTGATCATCCGCTCGACCGAGCGCCGCGCACGCTCCGCAAGCGCCGGATCGATCGTCACTTCCTCGCGCAGCGTCAGCAAGCTCTCCAGGATATTGGCGAGGGTGATGCGCTTCATGTGCGGGCAGAGATTGCAGGGGCGCAGCATCTCCACATCAGGCAGCTCGGCGCGGACATTGTCCGCCATCGAACATTCCGTGATCATCACGAGCCGCCGCGGCCGCTTTTGACGCACCCAGTTGATCATGTGCGCGGTCGAGCCGGTGAAGTCGGCCTCCGCCAGCACGTCCGGCGGGCATTCGGGATGCGCGATGATCTGCACCGACGGATCGGCCTCGCGATAGGCGCGCAGCTCCTCACCGGTAAAGCGTTCGTGCACCTCGCAGGCACCCTTCCAGGCGATGATCTTCACGTCGGTCTTCGAGGCGACGTAGGTCGCAAGATAGCGATCGGGCAGGAAGATCACGCTCGGCGCGTTCAGGCTCTCGACCACCTGCACCGCGTTCGACGAGGTGCAGCAGATGTCGACCTCGGCTTTCACCTCCGCCGACGTGTTGACATAGGCGACCACAGGCACGCCCGGAAATTTTTCGCGGAGCAGACGGACGTCCGCACCCGTGATGCTTGCCGCGAGCGAGCAGCCGGCGCGCGAATCCGGGATCAGCACCGTCTTGTCCGGATTGAGCAGCTTCGAGGTCTCCGCCATGAAGTGCACGCCGCACTGGACGATGATGCTGGCCTTCACCTTGGTTGCTTCGACGGCGAGCTGGAGCGAGTCGCCGGCGATGTCGGCAACGCCGTGAAAGATCTCCGGCGCCTGGTAGTTGTGCGCGAGGATCACCGCGCCGCGCGCCTGCTTAAGCTCGTTGATCGCCTTGATGGTCGGCGCCATCAGCGGCCATTCGATCGGCGGGATCACATGCTTGATGCGCTCGTAGAGCGGCGCGGTGGCCCGCTCGACCTCGGGCGTCCATTCCAGCGAGGGCATCGGCAGGGCGGGGCCCGACCGTGCCGGCGCGGGGCAGGGTGGGATGGTGGATTGGCCCTGAGGCCGGTTGGCAAAGTCGTCGGGCCCGTAAATTCCAGTGATCGGCATCGAAGCCTCCCGTGCATGTCAATTATGCTCATTTTGAGTATATTTGAAGTCCGAGAAATCCGGCCGAGAGGCCGGTGGAATTCATGGACCCATATACTCAATATGAGTAAATCGAAGTTAACACGCCGCTGACGCGGCTGCCAGTCCTCGCCACACACATTCTCGTCAAAACGCGATCGCGATCTCCGGGCGAGGCCTCGAAGAAACGCAATGCTCCGGCAACAGCTCTTCGTAGGACGCAATCATTTTCGGCTTGGGAGTTTCATGCACTTGCATTAAATGCCTGACTGGCGGCTGCCTATTCCGGACCGCCTGCGACAGATGAGGAAGCGCATGTCGACACAAGCGGGCGAGCTCGGTCCGGTTTCCCGGCCTTCCTCCTGGCGCACGCCGGCGATCATCATTCTCTGCGGCTGCGCCATCGGCATGCTCGGCTTCGGACCGCGTTCGGCACTCGGCTTCTTCGTGCAGCCGATGAGCCATGAATTCGCCTGGGGCCGCGACGTGTTTGGCCTCGCCATTGCCTTCCAGAATCTGTTGTGGGGATTGGGCCAGCCGATCGCCGGTGCGGTCGCCGACCGCTTCGGCCTGTTCCGGGTGATGTCCGTCGGCGCTCTGCTCTATGCCGGCGGCCTGCTCCTGATGCGATACTCCTCGACGCCGCTGTCGCTCGACATCGGCGCGGGCGTGATGGTCGGCTTTGGCCTCGCCGGCTGCTCGTTCAATCTGGTGTTGTCGGCGTTCAGCAAGCTGTTGCCGGCCGAGAAGCGCGGCCTCGCGCTCGGCGCCGGCACCGCGGCGGGCTCGTTCGGCCAGTTCCTGTTCGCGCCGATCGGCGTGGCGCTGATCGACAATTTCGGCTGGCAGCAGGCGCTCACCGTGTTCGGCTTCCTGATGCTGCTGATCATCCCGCTGTCGCTGGCGCTCTCGACACCGCCGGTCGCAAGCACGGCCAACGCTGTGCCCGCGGAGGAACAGTCATTCACCAAAGCGCTTTCCGAAGCCTTCGGGCATCGCTCCTACGTGCTGCTGGTGCTCGGCTTCTTCACCTGCGGCTTCCAGCTCGCTTTCATCACCGTGCATCTGCCGGCCTTCCTGGTCGATCGCGGCATCTCGACGCAAACCGGCGGCTGGGTGATCGCGGCGATCGGTCTGTTCAACATCATCGGCTCGCTCAGCGTCGGCTATCTCCAGAACTCGCTGCCCAAGCGCTACATCCTCTCCGTCATCTATTTCACCCGCGCGCTTGCGACGCTGGCCTTCATCTCGTTCCCGATCACGCCGTTCTCGGCGATTGCGTTCGGCGCGATCTCCGGACTGACCTGGCTGTCGACGGTGCCGCCGACCTCGGCGCTGGTGGCGCTGATGTTCGGCACCCGCTGGCTCGCCACGCTTTACGGCTTCGCCTTCGTCAGCCATCAGGTCGGCGGCTTCCTCGGCGTATGGCTCGGCGGCATCGTGTTCGAGAAGTTCGGTTCCTATACGCCGATCTGGTGGCTCTCGATCCTGTTCGGCGTGCTCTCGGCGCTGATCAATCTTCCGATCGTGGAGAAACCGGTTCAGCGAGCGGTTGCGCAGCCTGCCTGATCGGCTAAACATCGCCTGAAACAAGTCAGGGAGTTTGCTGTGGCCACGTTCAAGGCGATCCGGATCGACAAGGCGGACAAGGGCACCACCGCGCAGCTGGCGCAGTTCGACGAGGCCGAGCTGATGGACGGCGACGTCACCGTCCGCGTGGAATGGTCGACGCTGAACTACAAGGACGGCCTCGCGCTCACCGGCAAGGCGCCGGTGGTGCGCCGCTTCCCGATGATTGCCGGCATCGATTTCGCAGGCACCGTCGAAGCGTCCTCGCATCCGCAATGGAAGGCCGGCGACCAGGTCGTCTGCACCGGTTGGGGCATGGGTGAGACCCATCTCGGCGCCTATGCGCAGAAGGCGCGGGTGAAAGGCGACTGGCTGGTCGCTCTTCCGCAGGGCCTGTCGGCGCGCGACGCCATGGCGATCGGCACCGCCGGCTTCACGGCGATGCTGTCCGTACTGGCGCTGGAGAAGCACGGCCTCTCACCGAAGGGCGGCCCCGTGGTGGTCACGGGCGCGGCGGGCGGCGTTGGCTCGGTCGCCATCGCCGTGCTGTCGAAGCTCGGCTACCACGTCATCGCCTCGACCGGCCGTGCTGCAGAAGCGGACTATCTGAAGGGGATCGGCGCGGCCGAGATCATCGACCGTAATGAATTGTCGGCGCCGGCCAAGCCCCTGGCCAAGGAGCGTTGGGCGGGCGGGGTGGACAGCGTCGGCTCGACCACGCTGGCGAATCTCCTGTCGATGACGAAATACGGCGGTGCGATCGCGGCCTGCGGCCTCGCGGCCGGCATGGACCTGCCGTCTTCTGTCGCACCCTTCATTTTGCGCGGGGTGTGCCTTCTCGGCATCGATTCCGTGATGTGCCCGATCGAACCGCGCAAAGCCGCCTGGCAGCGCCTGGCGTCCGATCTGGATCGGACGAAACTATCTGAAATTACTCATGAAATTCCACTCGATCAGGTTTCGGAGTGGGGCGCGAAAATCCTGGCCGGTCAGGTCCGCGGCCGCATCGTGGTAAAAATTGTCTAACGACGTTCAGACTTTACCAACCAAGCTGCTTCAATGTCGCCATGGTTAGTATGGTAAGCAGCGGGTAAAGAGATAAGGCATCGCCCGCTGCAAGGGTTGGTTCGGAGTAGAGCATGCTTGCGCGTATTGTGTTGGGGGCTGTCACGGCGGCAGTGACGATTGCGCCGGCCGTTGCCGGAGGCATGAACGCCGACGAGGCGCGCCGTTTCGTGGCCGGTAAGGTGTTCGCCTTCACCTGTTTCGACGGCACCCGCGGCGCAGGCCGCATCCTGGAAGACCTCGGTGCCGCCGGCGCGGTGCAGTTCTCGGGCGCAGGTCCGGTGAAACACCTCCGCCTGCCCGGCAACACGCTCCAGATCCGCGGCCAGAACGTCTGCGCCTCGATCAAGGGCATCCCGTTCGAGCCCTGCTTCAATCTGGAGAAGACCGACGATCGCAGCTTCCGCGGCTCGGTGTCGGGCATGGGCTTCGCCTATTGCGACTTCCACCATCAGGGCGGCAATCAGATGCTGATGGCGCGTGCCGTGGCGCGTCCGCGCTCGCTGCGCGCGTCGGAGCACACCGGCTCCGTCGGCGCGCCCAACACCGAAGTCGCCGCGCGCGTCGAGACACCGCGTGTCGAGAGCACCCGGCTCGAGCCGGTGAAGTCTGAGCCGGCAAAGTCCGAGCCTGCCAAGAACGACGCTCCGCTGGAACTGCGTCGTTCCACCCAGTGATCTGGCTGTGCGGCCTTCGTCGCACACGTTCTCGTTGAATATCTTCATCCTTGGTGAAGCCGCCGCGCCGTAGTCCTACGGACGGCGGTTTTCATGCGTTGGTAGCGACTCGCGCTCCAGTTTACGTAGGGCTGCGGGGCACAAGGTTTCCACGATGTCGCTGTACTTCTTTCGCATCAGTACCGGTCGTTATTCGGGCGCCGCCGATCAGCCGTACGAGTTCGAGGATCGTGCGGCTGCGTGGACCGAGATGACCGAGGTCTGCGCCAATCTGCTCGGCAGCATCGCGCGCGGCCTCAAGCGGGATGCCGAGTGGCGGATGGAGCTGCTCGACGAGAACAAGACGCCGGTGTTTCGCATCAGCCTCGTCGGCGAAACGATGGGCTGAGGCGCGAGAACGGAGCGATGGCCTCGACGGGCCGAAAGGCCTGCAAATTAGCGAAGCATCTACGCTCTGCACGTGAAAGCTGCGCAAGTTCGACAATTTGAGCAGCGATTTCCGTATTTCTACCCGGAGCGCGGCCGCGGCACTTAACGTTAACGAGTGGCCTGCCGGTTAGCCTTCCCGGGCTGTTCACGCGCTTCGTCGCGGCAATGCGTATCCCGGGAATACTTCAATGATGTTCATTCAGAACCTGCGAATTGGCACCAAGCTCGCCATCACCTCCGCGCTGACCATCGGCTTGGTCGCGCTGATGATTTTTCTCCAGATGAGCGGAGACGCCGACGTCCAGAAGCTCGGCGCGGCCGCATCGCAGCAGCAGACGATCGCACAAAACGCAGCGGAAGCCAAGGCGTCGGTCCGCGGGATGCAGATCGGCATTCGCGACATCCTGACGTCGTCCTCTCTCGCCGAATTGCAGAAGACCGTCGCCTATTTCAACGATCGGCAGAGGTCGGCCCTGCAGTACGCGGGCGAGATGGCAAAGCTCTCCCGTTCACCGGAGAACCGAAAGCGGATCGACCGTCTGACCGAGCTGGTCGGCAATTTCAGCAAAGGCCAGCAGCAGATCGAGGCGATCCGCAGGCAGGAGCTCGCGCTCGAAGGAAAGAAGGACGGCGAAGCGGCGGCGCAATTCGCGAAGCTGGTGGCCGATGTCGATGGCATCCGCAAGGGGACTCTGGCGCCGATCAATCAAGAGATATCGGAGCTGACCGACCAGATCACTGGTTTCTCCAAGAGGAGGAGTGCCGATACTCGCGCCGAAGCGGAAGCAGAAGCTGAATCGGTGGCTCGGACATCGTTCATCACCGGCGTGCTGGTTGCGCTGGTCCTGATCGGCGCCTGTATCTTTTCCGTCTTCACCATCGCGCGTCCGATGCGCGCGCTGACGGCGGCGATGGAGAAGCTTGCCAGCGGCGATTTCTCGGTCGTGCTGCCCGGCCTCGGCCGCAAGGACGAGGTCGGCGAAGTTGCCGGTGCCGTCGAGAAATTCAAGATCGTGTCGGAGCAGAAGGCGCGGGAGGAAGCGGAAGCCAAGATGCGGCAGGATCAGATCGCAGCCGAGCAGCGCAAGTCGGAGATGCGCAGGCTCGCCGATAGTTTCGAATCCGCGGTCGGCGAGATCGTCCACACGGTGTCGTCGGCATCGAACGAGCTCGAAGCGTCGGCCACCACGCTCACCTCGACTGCTGAGCGCGCGCAGGGGTTGACGGCCGTGGTTGCCGCGGCCTCCGAGGAGGCGTCCACCAACGTTCAGTCGGTCGCGTCGGCGACCGAGGAGCTGTCATCCTCGATCACCGAGATCAGCCGGCAGGTGCAGGAATCCGCCCGCGTCGCCAGCGAGGCCGTCGGCCAGGCCCGTACCACGACCGATCGCGTCAGTGAGCTGTCGCAGGCGGCAACGCGGATCGGCGATGTCGTCGAGCTGATCAACACCATCGCAGGCCAGACCAACCTGCTGGCGCTCAATGCCACGATCGAGGCGGCGCGCGCCGGCGAAGCCGGCCGCGGCTTCGCGGTCGTCGCCTCCGAAGTCAAGGCGCTGGCGGAGCAGACCGCGAAGGCAACCGGCGAGATCGGGCAGCAGATTGCGGGCATTCAGACCGCAACCGAGCATTCGGTCGGCGCCATCAAGGACATCAGCGACACCATCGAAAGGTTGTCGGAAATCTCTTCGGCGATTGCGGCGGCGGTGGAAGAGCAGGGCGCGGCGACGCAGGAGATCTCCCGCAACGTCGCGCAGGCCGCGCAAGGCACCCAGCAGGTCTCGTCCAACATCACCGACGTGCAGCGCGGCGCCAGCGAAACCGGATCGGCGTCCTCGCAGGTCCTGTCCGCGGCGCAGATGCTGTCCAGCGACAGCGATCGTCTCAAGCTCGAGGTGGGCAAGTTCCTGGAGACGGTACGCGCGGCCTGACCCGTCCACGCTCAGTTCCGATTTGATCCAGCGACCGTTGTGCCTGAAGCGGGCGGTCGCTTGCTTTATATTTCAGTGTGGCGACGAGTAGCGCGCCCTCCGCGAAGGCGGGGCGTGACGCGCCGTGTGTAGATGCCGCGAAGCGGCATCCGTGCCGCCGCGTTGCAGCACGAGATTTTGGTCTGGCTGCAACGCATGATTGCGGAACATCTAATGCCGGCGATAGCGAAGCCGTAATTTTACGTAGGCTCCTGTTAACGGCTGTTTGCAATTATACGCGTAATCCTACTGCATAAGAACCAGCCAGCATTGTTGGAATGACTTCCGTCCCATCGCACGTCGTTGCGATCGCGGCGCAGGTGACTTGCGCGTGCCAGGTGTCATCGGGATTTGTCGTGATGTCGAAATTATCGATCGTCTTCAAGCTTCTGACCGTGTTGTCGGTCCTCGTGCTCTCGCTCGCCGGCGTCGGCGTGACGGCCATCGGCACCATGCAGAACATCAATGCCCATACCGTCGAGATCGCGGAGAGCTGGCTGCCGAGCGTGCGCGCACTTGGTTCGCTGCGCGCCGACATCAACGAGCTGCGTGTCGCGCTTCGCCTGCACCTGATGCAGGACACCCCCGAGGGCAAGGAGGCCGCCGAGAAGCGCCTCGCCTCGCTACGGGCGCGCATCGACATGACCCGCAAAGTCTACGAGCCGCTGATCACCTCCGCCGAGGAACGCTCGCTCTATGAACAATGGACCAAGGCGTGGGGCGAGTATCTGAACGGCGTGCAGGACGTCATGGCGCTGTCGCGCAAGAGCCCCGGCAAGTTCCCGACCGATGCCAACGAGTTGTTGCAGACCAAGGTCGCGAAGATGGCCCAGGCCGCCGATCCGCTGCTCCAGAAGGGCATCGAGATGAACAATCGCGGCGCCGAGCTCGAGACCAAGCAGGCGGCCGACAGCTACGCGATGATCTTCCGCGTGCTGGTCGGCATCATCGTGCTCTCGGTCGTGATTGCGATCGGTGCCGCCTATTATCTCGTGCGTGACGTCTCGCGCGGCATCGCATCCATCATCACGCCGATGCAATCGCTCGGCGAGGGCGACCTTTCGGCCGAGGTGCCGCATCGCGGCGAGAAGACCGAAATCGGCTCGATGGCCGATGCGCTCCAGATCTTCAAGGAGGCGCTGATCGCCAAGCGGGCTGCCGACGAGGCCGCCGCGGCTGATGCCGAAGCCAAGATCGAACGCGGCCGCCGCGTCGACGCCGTTACCCGCAAGTTCGAGGCGATGATCGGCGAGGTCGTCGGCACCGTGTCGTCGGCATCGACCGAACTGGAGGCATCGGCATCGACGCTGACCAGCACCGCGCAGCGCGGGCAGGAGCTTGCGACCGTCGTGGCGGCTGCGTCCGAGGAAGCTTCCACCAACGTTCAGGCCGTGGCCTCCGCCTCGGAGGAGCTATCCTCCTCCATTACCGAGATCAGCCGCCGGGTGCAGGATTCGGCGCGAATGGCGGCGGAAGCCGTCGAGCAGGCGGCGCGGACCAACGACCGCGTCAATGCGCTGTCGCAGGCGGCCTCCCGCATCGGCGACGTCGTTGAGCTGATCAACACCATCGCGGGCCAGACCAACCTGCTGGCCCTGAACGCGACCATCGAGGCGGCGCGCGCCGGTGAAGCCGGCCGCGGCTTCGCCGTCGTCGCCTCCGAGGTCAAGGCATTGGCCGAGCAGACCGCGAAGGCGACCGGAGAGATCGGCGCGCAGGTGTCGGGCATCCAGTCCGCAACGCAGGAATCCGTCAGCGCCATCCAGGAGATCGGCGGCACCATCGAGCGGCTGTCCGAGGTGTCAGCGGCGATCGCCGCCGCCGTCGAGGAGCAGGGCGCGGCCACGCAGGAGATCTCGCGCAACGTCCAGCAGGCCTCGATCGGCACGCAGGAGGTCTCGGCGAACATCACCGACGTGCAGCGCGGAGCGATCGAGACCGGCGAGGCCTCGACCGAGGTGCTGTCCGCGGCGAAATCGCTGGCGACCGACAGCACGCGACTCAAGGTCGAGGTCGCGCAGTTCCTGGAGTCGGTCCGCGCGGCCTGATCCTTCAACCGCCCGTCTGTGGCGCCGGCGGCGGTACTTGCCGCCGGAACAGGATGCGCTGGTAGAGCCAGCCGATCGCGACCAGCACGACGCCGAGGCACATGAACGACAGCGCGCGGTAGACCCCCGTCAGCGTCGACATGTCGATGACGAAGGCTTTGAGGATCGTCAGTGCGATCACGGCGGCCGATGCCAGCCGCGCCCGCTCCGAGTTGACGAGGATGCCGACGCCGAGCAGTACCACGCCGAAGGCGAGCCAGCCGATCGAATAGCTGTACTGCTCCGCCCCCGTGGTCGGTCCGGTCGAGAGGATCGGACCGTGATGGAAGCGGCGGATCTCCAGCGTGACATAGGCGAGCGCGAACAGCAGCGCGCCGCTCGCAATCGTGTTGGCGTAGACCTTGCCGCGCTGGCCGGCCACCGCATAGGAGAGCAGCAGCATCAGCACCGCCGGCAACGCGTAGCCGAGCAGCAGCAGGTTGAACACCGGGCCGCCGACATCGACGCGCCAGATCAGCGGGTTCTCCAGGATGAAGAGGCCGAACACGCTGATGAGCCCGGCGATCACCGTCAGAATGACGGCGCCGACATTGTGAACGACGCTGCGGCTGCGTAGCCGCAGGCGCTCCAGTCCGATCGCCATGGCGAGCATGACGCAGACCTGAAGCGCACATTCGAGCAGTGACGGAGCATCGGCCATGCGGCCGCCGGTTGCAAAGTGCCGGATTTCCGTGAACGCCAGCAGCGCGGTGAACAGGATCGCGGCGGCTTCCACGACGCGCAACGCCGGATCGTCGCCGCGGCGGCGCAGCAGGATGCTCGCGCCCCAGAACGAGGCCGCCGGCAGGCCGTAGCCCCACAGCAGCCAGTTGAAGATCGGCGTGGTACCGACGGCGTCGCCGACGATTCGCGGATCATAGCCGATGCGCGCGGTGACGATCGCGGCGAAGACGGCCGCGAGTCGGCGCAGCACCGGGATCGGCCGCTGCAACGAGATCCAGGCGGTACCGAGCGACATCAGCGCCAGAGCGATGGTGAGCCAGCCCTTCTCCAGTGCGAAGGTCAGTGCCAGCGCCAGCGCGCCGAGCGTACCGGTCGCGAACAGCGCGACGGAGGTCGCTACGCCCGGTCGGTCTTCGCGGCGGTTAAGGGTCTCGGTCGCGGCGCCGAACGCAGCGGCGAGCAGCACCGCAAGGATCGCGAATGGGATCGAGCGGTCGAGATGGGCGATGCGGGCGTAAAGCGCAACGAGGATCGCGATCGGCGTCGCGACCGCCGCAGCCGACCACACCACCGGGATGATCGGGGAATTCGACCGGCCCTGTGCGAAAAAGCCTGCGATGCCAAAACCGGCGGCGAAGATCGCGGCCATCACCAGATGCAGCGTCACCGCGCTGTCGGTCGCGACCGGTCCCACGCCGGGCAACGGGCCGCCCGGCAGCACCAGCATGTCCGGATTGGCGCGTACCGCCCATTCGGCGAACACGATGAAGACGGTCGCCGCGGCCGCGCCGAGCGCGCCGGTGGCCGCCGGCGCGCGCCAGGCCACGAATAGCGTCCCGCCGATCAGAAGCGTGAAGGCGATCAGCGCGAGGTCGGCATGTGCGCTCGATACCACGACCAGCATCGCGCCGAACAGAAAGGCGCCGAGCGAACTCGACGACACCGGCTCGATCTCGCCATCCGCGATGGTCGGGCCGAACATGAAGCCGCAGACGACCAGCAGCGCGGCGAGCACGAAGCCCGCGACCGCGTGGAAGGCGTGCGGGGCCACCTGCAGGTCGCCGGTGTCGAGGCCCGGGAAGATCCAGAGCACGGCGAAGGCGATGGTGGTCACGGCAAGCCAGCGCCACAGCCGGATGCGGGCGAGGCCGAAGCTCGCGGCAGTGACGACGGCCAGATAGATGTAGAGCGCCCAATAGTCCGGCTTGCCGCTGGAGACGAGGATCGGCGTCACGAATGCGCCGACCACACCGAGCCCTGCCAGCGCCGGTCCATGCAGGAGCGCCGCGGCCAGCGTGCCCATTGCGACGATGCCGAGCAGCACGAAGGCAGTGGCGGGCACGAGGAAGCCATAGAGCGCGTAGGCCGCGTAGATGGTCGCGAACGCCACGGCCGTCCCGGCCGCGGTGAGGATCGCGGGGATATTGGCGATCGGCAGCGCCGCGATGTTGGAGATGCTCTCCTTGCGCCGCGACCATTCGCCGGCACCCAGCAGCGCGGCTGCGAACAGGCCGCCGAGGAACACGCGCACGCCGGGACCGACGAGGCCGGCCTCGATCGAATAGCGCACCATGAAGAAGCCGCCGAGCGCGAGCGCAAGGCCGCCGATCCACACCACCCAGCGGGTGCCGAGCCGTTCTTCGAAGCCGGGTGCGGCGGCGGGCGCGGGCAGCGGCGGTGCCGCAGCGTCCGCGTTGCTTGCCGCGAGCGGGGGTGGCGAAACCTCCTCGGTGATGAGCGGAGTGACGAGCGGGGGCGGCGCTGTTTCGGTCTCCGGCGCAAGCGGCGGTGGCTCCGTGGTCGTTGCCACGGGCGCTTCGGGCTGTATCTGCGCAGGCATCAGCGGCGGCGGCTGCACCACCCGCCGCTGCGCGTAAAACATCTCTTCGAGCGTGTTGAGCTTTCGGCGCAGCTCGGCCGCCTGGCTGGAAGCCTTGATCGCGATCAGGACAGCGATGATCGCAATGATCAGCGCAAAGACGTCAAACGGGCCGTCGAACATGGAGCCTCCAGGCAACCGGCGGGCAGGGGCCGGTCACGCATATCTTTCGGGTTAGCGCCGGGAGCGCACGCGCAAGCCCGGCGCGGGCCGCTCCTGGAGCACGTCGCGGCGGAAGCGGTAGAGCGCAGCCGGCCGTCCGCCGGTCTGTGTCGACATCACCCCGGTCGGTTCGACCAGGGCTTCCATTTCGACCAGGCGGCGGAAGTTCTGCTTGTGCAGGTGCCGGCCGGAGATCGCCTCCACCGTATACTGCAACTCAGTGAGTGTGAATTCGGCGGGCAAAAGTTCAAACACCACAGGACGATACTTCAGTTTTGCACGCAGCCGCGCGATCGCGGTGGCGAGAATCCGGCGGTGGTCGTAGCGCATGGAGGTGCCGAGCAGCGGAAGCGCCTTGCGCGCTAATGCCGCAGGACGGCCGTCGCGCCGCGCCTCTTCGATCAGGCCTGCCTCATAGAGCAGCTCGTAGCGGTCGAGCACGCGTTCCTCGTCCCAGGGCGCGCCGTCGAGGCCGAAGTAGAAGCGCATGCGATCCCTGCGCGGCAGCGCGCGCGTGGTCTCGGGCGTCTCCTGCTCGGCCCAATCGGTCAGCGCCGGAATGATGTCGCGCGCGATGATCGCGGGTGGCTCCTCGCGCCGGTCTTCCCAGGGCAGGAAACGATACCATGGCTCGAAGCTTGCCCCCGTCGCCGCGAGCTCGCCGCCGACCGCGCGCGTCAGCGCGAGATAGCCGATCGACACCATATGCGCGCCGGTGTCGCCGGCCTCCGCATGCCGGCCACGATCGCCGAAGGTGTAGAGCTGCTCGACATAGCCGAGCCGCAAGCCTGCCTGCGCCTCGACCCAGGCGCGCAGGCCGATCTCGAAGGTGCGATGCGTCAGCGCGTCGAACGGACCGAACGGCAGGCCGGCCAGCCCGTCACCACCGCGCGCCGTGAGGATCAGCGGCTCATGATCCTCGATCGCGACGATCGCGGCGGTCAGGCCGATCTCGATCGGCGTGAGGAGCTTATCGCTCATTCGGCTGAAGGTCGCAGGTGTTGCCACAAACCCGTCATGCCCGGGCTTGTCCCGGGCATCCACGTTCTTCGTGCTACGAGAAAGTCCGTGGATGGCCGGGACGAGCCCGGCCATGACGCCGCACCTGGGTTGTGGCGGGCAGCTGTCATTCGAGTTCGATCACGAAGGGGCGGCCCTCGACCATCATCGCGCCCGGGCCCATCTCGTCGAGCGCGCGCAGCATGCGGCCGTTGCGCCCCAGCGCGCGGTCGGCGAGGCCGACGATGCGCCGGTTCGGCGAGGCGATCGGGGAGGCCGCGCGGATCTTCCTCGCGATCTCGATCTCGTCGCGATCCGGATTGAGCGCGCATACGGCCGCGAACGCGCTCGCGGTGGAGCGGCTGATGCCGGCGTAGCAATGCACCACCAGCGGCGCGCCGCGGTCCCAGCCGCGCACGAAATTCAGCACCTGCTCGATATGCGCCTCCGACGGCGCGGTGAAGCCATCCATCTCCTCGGTGATGTCGTCCATCGACACCTTGAGATGGTTGGCCGGCAGCACCGATACCGGCCGCGCCACCTGCTCGACATTGGCCATCACGGTCAGCACGTGGCTGGCCCCGGTGAGGCGGACGGTTTCGGGCAAGGCGGCAAGGGAGCAGACATGAATCATGAGGGGACCTTTCGCCAGGGATTATAGCCGCGGCCGTAGGGTGGGCAAAGCGAAGCGTGCCCGCCGCATGTGTCGCAAACGCGAAAACCTGGAGGGCACGGCGCGTTGCGCCTTTGCCGATTCTCTGGGAGCTACGCAAACACCGCGCCAAACCGCTCCAGAAACTGCTTCTCGGCTCGTGCCGCCGTCCACGGCGTGAGGTAGTCGCGCCGGACGCTGTCGGAGAGGCCGGGATCCCGGCCGAACAGGCGCTTGGCCTCGGCATCGCTGAAGCCGGCAAGCTCGGTCGCCTCCAGATAAGCCGCGCCGCGATCGGCGGCCTTGATGGCATGCGTGATCTCGTCCGGCAGTGCCGGCGGCAGGCCGAAGCGGATGTGGATGGCGCCGAGCAGGCGTTTCTCCACCGCCTTGTAATGGCCGTCCAGCACGGCCTTGAACGGCGAGATCATGTCGCCGATCACGTATTCGGGCGCATCGTGCAGCAGCGCGGCGAGGCGCAGGCGCTGGTCGGCGCGCGGCATCTCTTGCCGCAGCACGGTCTCCACCAGCAGCGTGTGTTGCGCGACCGAGAAGATGTGTGCGCCGGTGGTCTGCCCGTTCCAGCGCGCCACGCGCGCAAGCCCATGCGCGATGTCGGCGATCTCGATATCGAGCGGCGAGGGATCGAGCAGGTCGAGCCGCCGGCCCGACAGCATGCGCTGCCAAGCGCGGGTGTCGGTGCTGCGTGCCGTCTTCTTCGCGCTCATTTGACCTTGAGGCGCGGCTTGCGCTGCGTCTTGCTGCAGCTCGCGTGGCAATGACAGTCGACGAGATGGTCGTTGACCATGCCGGTCGCCTCCATGAAGGCATAAACGATGGTCGGGCCGACGAACTTGAAGCCGCGCGACGACAGCTCCTTGGAGATCTGCACGGAGAGCGGCGTCGATGTCGGCACGCTCGCGGTGGTCTTGAACTGGTTGACCTTGGGCCGCCCGTCCATGAAATCCCACAGCAGCTTCGAGAAGCCCGGCCCCTTCTCCATGATGTCGAGATACGATTTCGCGCTGAGGATCGCGCCGTCGATCTTGGCGCGGTTGCGCACGATACCGGCATCGTTCATCAGCGCGTGCACCTTCTTGTCGGTGTAGCGCGCGATCTTCTCCGGCTGGAAATCGTCGAAGGCTTTGCGGAAATTGTCGCGCTTGCGCAGGATCGTGATCCAGGACAGGCCGGCCTGGAAGCCGTCGAGGATCAGCTTTTCATAGAGCGC
>Ga0102590_1001295_pt1 | contig 39084 bp, 44 predicted proteins | sample AraplaMF_Col_mMF_FD_76859 | JGI IMG/M metagenome (GOLD analysis project Ga0102590, IMG submission 76859) | Arabidopsis root microbial communities from the University of North Carolina, USA - plate scrape MF_Col_mMF | ecosystem: Host-associated > Plants > Roots > Endosphere | place: USA... | reverse complement strand
AGCCGCCCACCATCGAATTGAAGGCGAACGTTTTCGAGAAGAAGGAGGGCGCCCGAAGCGTGCAGGCCAGTTCCGTGCAGCGGCCCGAACGCTCGGCGCCATTCGCGGGGATGAGCAAGTTCTCCGGACTTGGCTTGCGGGGTTCGACGTTGTGCGCCCCGCCTTCGACGACGGATATCGCGCCCAAGGGAGCGCAATTTGTCGAGGACACTTTCAGCAGCGCTGCTGGAAGTCGGAACTACAAACTGTTTATCCCGAGCCGCTCGCAAGGAGAGCCGCTTCCGCTCGTGGTCATGCTTCATGGCTGCACCCAGTCGCCGGACGATTTCGCGGCTGGCACCCGGATGAACTTCCTGGCGGAAGAGCGAAATTGCTTCGTGGTCTATCCGGAGCAGCCCAGCGGAGCCAATCAGTCGAAGTGCTGGAATTGGTTTCGCACGGGCGACCAGCAACGGAATGGCGGCGAGCCGTCACTGATCGCGGGCATCACTCGCCAGATCATGAGGGACTATCCCATCGATCCGAAGCGCGTCTACGTCGCTGGGCTCTCGGCTGGCGGTGCGGCCGCCGCCATCATGGGGGTGACCCACGGCGATCTGTACGCGGCCGTCGGGATCCATTCCGGCCTAGCCTGCGGCGCGGCAAGCGATCTTCCCTCAGCGCTCGTCGCGATGCGGCAGGGCGGCGGGAAAGCCAAGAACGGGGGGCCGTCCCTGCCGACTATCGTCTTCCACGGCGACCGCGACGCCACGGTGCACCCGAACAACGGCGACCGGATCGTCGAGCAATTCGCAAGGGGGGCGAGATCGGAAGTGATCGACGGACGAGTGCTCGACGGACACGGATACACCCGAACGATCGTGACACAGGCGGATGGGACCGTCGTATCCGAGCATTGGAATGTTCACGGTGCTGGTCACGCTTGGTCCGGAGGCAGTCCCGCAGGCTCCCACACCGACCCCCGCGGACCGGACGCAACGAGAGAAATTCTGCGCTTCTTCCTCGATCATTCGCTCGGGAGTTAGTCGGGATCAGCTTGGGCGTTTTGGAACCAGCGCAGAAACCGGCCTGTCTTGCACATGTTGCGAGCGAGGAATTGGAGGGCAGCCCGAAATGTCACCGCGCGCAGCTTGAGAAAAGACACCCGCTCTATTCGATGATTTAGTCGTTGAGGCCGCGCCACGCGAAAGACAAACGTATATCCGCCGGAAAGAAAGCCTGCCACGGGCTTTTGCCGCGGCTTCGAGGCGCAATGCGGCCGATGCTAAGGTCATACTGTGGATGTGCACGGACCTAGGCGGCTTGATGCCGGGGGCCTCGATAGTGATCGACGGCGGTTGGTCGCTTTAGGGCTGCGACGGACCTCTATGCGCAATGCGACATCGCTGCGGCCGCTCTCGCTGGGTGCGTTCACTCGGGCCAGTGCTGATGGTGCAACTGCCTTAACCTCTCGGGCGGTGCCATCCAGTCCTCAATGCGCTAGTCTCCAATCACCATCTCGATCAACTTGGCAATTTTTTCGCGCGTGAGATCTCCCGAATTGGAGATATAGGGCTCCACGTCGGGTGCGTAAACGTAAGGAACGCCTTTGGCAGTCCGGCTATCTCCGATGCGAGTCACGATAATGTTTCCGAATGCGGTCGTGATGCTGGTCGGCGCTCCGTTGCCGATCGTGAAGGACACCCCGACTGGCCTGTGGTCATTCATTTCGATCTGAGACGCAAAGGAGAACTGAGCATCGCCCAGGTAGTGCTTCAGCTCCGAAAGAAACGGAATGACTTCCCGCTCCAGGGCGAGTTTGCAATACTCAACGTCGGCTTCCCTCTTGTCGGCGTTGTCGGCCGCAATGCCGCTTTGTCGTTGCTTTTCGGCCAGTGCGGTAGCGATCTTGCCTCGAAATTTGTGAGCTAGCTCCTCGGCATTCATTTTGCTATTCCAATCTTGCTAAGCATTGCCAACCCGTAGAACGCGTGACTGCGGCTTATCAGCGTCTCCGCCGCACCACTTCTTGGAGTTTCAATCGTGTGTGGATTGAAACAGGCGAATTTACTGGCACGCGGCGCTCGAAGTCGCGATCCGCAAGGCTTTAGACTAAAAGGAAGCCACTAGCGCGTTTTGAACAACGCGTCGTTTTCGGTGCGCCACTTTTGGTCGGATAACCACTTGTAGTCCTGATCCGGCACGAGGGGCACTTTTTTCATGACCTCTTTGGTGATCGGGAGATAGAAGCTTGCACGGTCTTGCGAAACCATGAGAGACCGGATTGGAACGACGATACTGTTCTTCCCGGCCGTGAAGAATCCTCCTGAGGCCACCACAGCGTAATCACGACCGTCTTTCGTCCCGAACACGATGTTTCTGACTTCGCCCACGATTCTATCGTCTGAACTGCGGACTTCCGCGCCGATCATCTCATCAGTCCTCAGACCGGGGGCAAGTTCATCGATCCTTAAAAGTGGTTTCGCGTCTTTCTTTCCGCGATTGCCGAGGACATGCAGCTTACCCTTTGGTTTGCTGGGCTCGATGACGGTGCAACGAGACCTACTGGGGCGGCGAGATGCGCCGCGTGTTAAGAACGAACAGACCGGTGAAGAAGACGGGATCTCACACGGGGGCGCTAACTGAACTGAGCGGCACATCCAACGCATAGATAAATCCGGACGGCTCGTAAGCGAGCTGCACTCGGCCATTCAGCTGCTGCCCCAGGGACTCCATCATGCGGGTCCCGAAGCTTCGGCGTGTCGGAGGCTGGACTATCGGCCCACCTCGTTCAGTCCAAACAAGTTTTAACCGTCCGTTCTGCGCGTCTATGGTCCACGCCACTTCGACATGCCCCTCCGGCACCGACAGCGCACCAAACTTGAATGTATTCGTGCACAATTCGTTGAAGGTCATTGCCAGCGCGATGACGGCGCCGGCAGCTATTTTGATGTCCGGCCCATTGAAGTGGAATCGTCTGGCACCATGGCCATCATATGGCTCGGTGGCGCTGCTGAAAGTATGGGTAAGACTGGCACTCGACCAGCTTACCTGCATCAGCAGATCGTGGGCACGCCCCAGCGCGACCAACCGGCTCTCCATTGCCTTTTGTCCCTGCTCAACGCTGGTCGCCGTCCGAAAGCTCTGCGACGCAATTGCGCTTACGGTTGCCAGTGAATTCTTGATGCGATGATGGAGTTCAGCGATGATCAGCTTCTGCAACTTGTCGGCCGCCTCGCGCTCCTTCGCCTCGACTCCGGCTTGGTCCAGCAATGCCTTGGCGTCCACCGCGGCCTGGTTGAGCAACAGACGAAGGCTCGCGTTGTCAGCGGACATTGCCGACGCGGCATCCGGCACAGCGCTTGTTGTCGGAACAATCTTCAAGGCGCCAAACCCAACCATTCCCTGAAGTTCCGCGATCAACTGTTCCACGTGGAGAGGCTTGCCAAAAAACCTGCTGTCTTCCGGCGTATCCGTACCAGCTGGTTTCACCTCACCCGAGACGAGGATGATCTTGATGGTCGGCCATCGCTCATGCACTGCATGCGCCAGCTTCAAGCCGTCTATGCTTCCGGGCATCTGAATGTCAGTGAGCAGCAAAGATATGTCGGAGCGAGTTTCCAGGATGGAAATAGCCTCGTCGGCGTTGACAGCCTCAACGGGGTGAAAACCGGCATCCTCAACGATGTCTACCGCGCGCATACGCAAAATCATCTCGTCTTCGACAACCAGAACGTTGGGGACTTGTGTCGGGTCTATGGTCATCGGTTTCTCCAGATGGAAAGCAGTTCCGGCCGCGGCGTCCGCACCCGCATCCGCCCCCGCGTGAGCTTTGATTTGGTCGAATAGCTCGACAGGTTTTAGCGGCCGCTGGATACGAGGCGGACCTGCAGCGCTGGTGGGCCGGATCCTTGGGTACGCAAGCAAGGCGAGGTAAAGTTTGGCCAGACTTGAGTGGAGCACATTGTTGGCCGGAGACTGTTCCCCTTGGCCAAGGCGGCAGTTTCACTCGCTTCCACCCGAAGCGCGGACCCCGGCAACGCCAGGGCGATGGTGGCCAGTACTGCAGAGAGGACTACAGCCTCCAGAAATTTTTGCATTAATGCTCCTGTCGCTCCCTCACCAAGGGAACATGGGGACAACAACCATAATTAGAATTGGTTCCTGTAATACAACCTGCAAGTTATTAAACGTCATCTGTTTTGCAGCATGTTGTCATTTCACCGCGGCAAGAGTAGCTGGAGCTTGTTCAACGCGTGAGCCAGCGAAATTACGGCTGCGCAAGTCGCCTCTCAGGTCGCAAGGCTCACGGAGACGCTTTGATCGTCGCATCGAGGCACGCGGAGATGCGTCTCAGCATGCTGCATAAACGCGAACTGCAAGGGCTGTCTTCCGGCGATGCGGTCCTCAATTTTCTCTGGGAGCGACATCGGACTAACCTTCGAGGACGTGCCCCAAAGCTTTGAGCGGACGCACGCGGTCGCTAACGATCTTGAGGATGGCCAGCATTGGAACGGCCAGGATCGCTCCGGGCACCCCCCACATCCAGAACCAGACAGGATGACCAGCACCGGGTTTAGGGTGAAGCGCCGGGCAAGCAGCATGGGAGTCATGGTTTCGCCTTCGGCGAGGTGGATGCCGAAGTAGAGGGCCGGCGGCAGCAGTGCCCACCACAAGCTATCGAAGCTCAACATGCCGGCCAGGAGGAAGATGACGGTCCCGAACAGCGGTCCTAGAATTGGAACGTAGTTGAGCAGGAAGGCCGCGGCCCCCCACAGCAAGGGGTCTCCAAGTCCGCAGAAATACATCGCAACGGCGGTTGCAATTCCCACTGCAGCATTCATGGCGGTGATTGTGAGAAGATAGGCAGATATGTCCGCTTCGATCTGCTGAGAGATGTCCACCGCCTGCCTCTTGTCGCCGAAGTCCGGCAATACCTCGACGATGCGTCGCAGAAAAATATCTCCGGCAACCAGCAGAAAATAGAGCACCAGAACGGTCGTAAACAGGCCGTCGATGACAGCCCGCGTTCCAGCGAATAGCGCGCCGGTAAGGCCGAGATCGTTACGGACCGCAACGGTGGCGCCCTTCTTCTCGGGAGCGTCAGCAACATGCTCGGCCTGCTGGATCACTTTCTGCAGCGCTTCGATCGGGCGCTTAAGAACGACCAGGTGAGTTTCGAGGCGAGGTAGACCCTCCGGCAATTTCTCCGCCCAAGTCGCGGCAGGTAGCGACAAGGCTGCCACAAATCCCACGAGGGCTCCCACGACCATCAGGATCGCCAAGAGCGCTCCGATGGCACGGGGAAGACCGATACGCTCGAGCAGACGCACGGCGGGTTGCAGAATGAGCTGCAACACGAAGGCGAGCACCACGGGCAGTATGATTGAGCTTGCCACATGGATTGCTGTCAGCACGGCTAGTGTTAGCAGACTGCCGAGAAAGAACGTCTGCGGACTGGACGGCAGCGGCATGTCGGTATCGTCGGCTGCCTGCGGTGGCGAGGCAGCCGGTTGCGGCGCGCCGACGTTTGGCCCTGGCGACGAGGGGAGCTCCTGCGGCAGCTTTGGCAGTGAGATCACGACGCTTTTCTCCATCGCGATATGGGGCTTGTGACCTCAACCAACTCACGCAGCTTTAACGGGCCAGAGGGCGATGCCACAGTAACCTCCATTCAACTAAACTAACCGGCGCTTGACGGTTCGGTCACTCGGTCGCCAATTGGTGACAAGAAAGCGCACGTGGCCGTGGGATCCTTCCTAAGCTCCGGCAAATTTGCGTTGCGCGTTTCCGCCGATCTCTGTCTCTGCAGCAGCCTCATCGATGGCAGCCATTAACTGAGCCGTGGCTGACTGCTGGATCATGTGCCCTGCACCGGCGACACGGTGCAACTTGCTGTGAGCGACTTCAACATGCAGCCTGACGGATTGCTTGTTGATCTCGATGAGACGATCCTCATCGCCGGCAATGATGATGGTGGGCATCTTGAGCCGGTCGTAGGTCTTCGCCGACTTGAAGGCGGCGGGTATCATCAACGTCGCCTCCGCCGCGCTGGCGCGCATCTGCGACGGTCGCAAGGCGAGCTCCTTGGGGAAGCCGGCGAATTTGCCTGGGACTGGCGACGGGCCGAACATCTTGCGCAACATGGAAGGCCATAAGAGACGGCCGGAGATCGGCGAGATGGTATGACTGACGGCGTCGCCGATCCAAGGTGTCGCAGACATCGAGGATGCCGCCGCATCAGCACGGACCGTTGGAAAATAGTAACCCGACGCCAGCACCAAGGCTTCGACAAATGATGGATGTCTTGTCGCCAGCGCAAGAGCAACCGCCGCACCCCATGAATGTCCAAGCACGATTGTCCGCTGGACGCGCAGCCGATCAAGCGCCTTTCTGAACAGATCTGCCTGGGCTTCCGGGGTCCAAATCACGTTTCTTGGCCGCGAGCTGTATCCAAATCCGGGGCGGTCGAACACGATCACTCGAAACCTGTTGGCCGCGAGATCAATCAGGCCGCTTGATTCGAAATCTTGGATCATGCTGCCGTTGCCGTGCAGGAGCACAAGCGGACGCCCATTGCCACGTTCCACGTAGTGCAACCGGACGCCATCGATCTCTATGAACTGCCCACGAGGCGGGTTATCGCGCTCCGCTTTCTTTGCCACTCGCCGGTTAGCGATCGCTAGAGCACCGAGGAGGGAGGCTGCCCCGGCAAATGCTATGAGTGCGGGATGTCTCCGCAAAGTAGTCGTGTAGTCGGACAGGAGCGAAAGGGAGTGTGTTCGCGGGCGTGCCATGTGCAGTACCTCAGGTGGTCTGCACGATGCCTCAGGCGAATTGAGAAATGTTGCAGCTCATCGTCAACGGTCGCCGCGGAGCCTTCGTTCCAACGGCGGCTTGGAGAGCATCATTGTCATTCCCCGGCCCAAGATTTACCGCGTCTGGTATCCAGACATGATGACGAGGAACGTCTCGACGTTCGTCTCGAGCTCGCTGGTTTGGGGACATGCAGAGGGCACAGCCGACGCAGACAGCCTTTGCATCTTTCGACCGATCTGCGGGCAAACTGCCGCGCAACGCGAGCCGTTGCTCGGGCATCACGATTTGATGGCTGCGCCAATCGGAAATGGAGCCATTGGCCGGCGCCATTGGTCAGCTCAATCCGAGCTCAATCTGGCCGCCCTCAATAACCCTCCTCGCTAGAGCGTCGCGCGCCATCTTTTCGATGGCCGGCCAGTTCGAGAGAAGGTACTTCTGCGCTTGAGCTTTCGTCGGAAAACCGGTTTGCAAAACGCAAGTCTGACGCACGTTTCCATTCGCGATTTGGAAGGATACCCTTTGAGGTCCCTCCTGAATCTCTCGCTCGGTTGGCTCGGGAAACTTGCGCATCGTACTCCTTCACGGGTTGCTGAAAGATTTCGTTGGCGAGGGTTACGACGATCTCCGCACCTACTGACGCGAGCCGCTGCTCGATCCGCGATGCCGATCTCTGGAGCAAGGTTGTCAGTCAGGCCGCTTTAAACGGCTGGGCCAAGTCGTTTGGCCGAACTCGTAGGTATCACATGGCTATTGCTCGTTCGTTCCGCAAGTGACCGTGGCAAGAGCCCGCATTCCACTTGCAAAACATGAGAGCCCAACTGGCACTAGCCCCTGCAGGGTCAAGCCGACGCGCGGCTGGCGTCTTCAGCTTCCTGCCCCTCTTGGGCCTGTGGATGCTCCCCCTTGGACTTCTTCTCATTGCGCAGGACATTCCGATCCTGCAGAAGCCTCTCTTCGCCGCGCTGCGATGGATCGAGATGAAGTGGAAGCTGCTAAGGCGACGTTTCAGAACGGAGTCTTCATGAGATGAGGCCAATCGCGCGAAGCACGCCAGAATGACGCGACAGTCCCGCTCGGGGCATCGGCGCAAATCCTCGTGTTTGGAACGTTGGGGTTGAGCCGGGCTTGGTCCGGCAGGAGGTCACCATGACCAGAGCATCAGACCACGGCATCATGCGCACCCGCGGAGAAGACCAACCGGCAGACAGGGAGCGGGCCCAACTGACTCAAAAGCTTGAGCTTGGCCACACGCCACCCGTGATCAAGGAAGAGGCGAGCGACCGGGACTAAACCGCAATTCCCTGGAGTGATTCCCAGGCGCAGAATCATGCTGCTTTCTGATGCTGATGCGGCAGGAACGGCCGCTGAGATGGCCGAGCCGCGTAGCGTCGGATCACCGGTCTCCTCTTCCTGAACACCAGCGTCAAAGCCGCTCCTCGCGGGGCCAATCCTAAGTCCCTTCCTCGTTCCGGACGGTCGGCACGTCATTTTGGTTCGGAATGGGGAGACTGCGGCTTGTCACCTGTGGTCTCTTTGCGACGGCGCGACCAGTGCGATTCCTGGCCTCGACGCTGGCGGACACAGGGGCTCGCCAACGGCTTGGTTGAAGCGGGTCGGCCCGGCAGAACGTAATCGGGATCGCAGTCTCGATGTCAGATCGCGGACCCGCGCCAGAGCGTGGAAGAGCACTCGACGAGCCGTCCGCCATGCCGAGGTGGACTCCAGAAAATCCATCATTTTTCTCCAATAGCCGTAACCCCACGCGAAGAGAGGGATCGACAGCAGCTTTCTCTTGTTTAACTGGAAAAGTCTTTCGACGACGGTCAGCTTCAGGACTTCCGCTGCAATGAATACGATCGCTCCCGGCAGAAAATGGCCGGTTCCGAGAGATAGGCGCTCAGCGGCTTAGCCGGCTCCAATATGATGACCGGCACCGCGAAAAGAGCGAAGGACTGATAAGGTCCCAACGACGTCACCCAATGCCGAACCCGTCCCAGCAGCTTCCTTCTGCTGAGCCATGCGGTCATCGGCGCCGTGATCGCCGAGAACAGCGCATCGACGGTAAAGTAGACGGTCGCGATAGCGAAGATCGGTACATTCCATGCGCGGGCCATTTGATCCTCCGACAGGAGAAGGCGCACGAAGCCAAGACGTTCCGAGGGAGCTCCGGCTTGCCGACGGAAGTTCGCCGCTCGTCGAAATCCCCGTTTTGAGGCGTTTTGCGCCGCCGCGCTTACCCTCGCGCCGAGGATGGCCAGCCAGTGGAACTCGGGAGCGCGGCGGTCGTTGCTTGGCCGCGGCAGCACTAGCTAGTAGGAGAGCACGTGAACCGACGCCAGCTTGTCAAAGGGTCCGCAGTGCTGCCGGCGTTGCTGTTCGCCTCGCAAAGCGGCTCCGCCGCAGCGGACCCGTCCGATGACGCTTTCGGGTCATCCATAGTGAGAGATCTGGCCCGGAAGCTGGCCAGCAAACCGTACGAAGCGCCGGACGAGAAGCTGCCGAGCGGCTTGAAGGATCTCGACTACGATCAGTACCGTTCGATCCGATATCTGCCGGAGCGCGCACTCTGGCGCGGCAAGAATCTTCCGTTCCAAGCCCAGTTCTTCCATCGCGGCTTCTTCTACAAGAACAGGGTGACCATCTTCGAGGTCGCGGATGGAAAGGCTACCGAACTCAAGTACCGCAAGGCGGACTTTTCCTTCGGCGAGAAGGTGCCGGCCTTCGATGAGGCCGATCTCGGCTTTGCCGGCTTCCGCATACACGCGCCGATGAACCGAGCCGACTATTACGACGAGGTCTGCGTCTTCCTGGGCGCGAGCTACTTCCGCGCCGTCGCCAAAGGGCAGACGTACGGCCTTTCCGCCCGGGGACTTTCGATCGATACGGGCGAAGCGAAGGGCGAGGAATTTCCGCTGTTCAAGGCTTTCTGGCTCGAGCGGCCCGCGCTTGGTGCGACCTCGCTGGTGATCCATGCTTTGCTCGACAGCAAGAGCTGCGCAGCGAGCTACAGATTCACCGTTCGGCCCGGGGACACGACTGTCTTCGATGTCGAGATGTCGGTCTACCCGCGCGTCGAGATGCAGCGGGCCGGTCTCGCGCCGATGACCAGCATGTTCTTCTACGGTCCTAACGACCGCAATGACATCGACGATTTCCGCCCCTCGGTCCATGATTCCGATGGGCTTGCGGTTTTCAACGGCAAGGGCGAAAGCCTGTGGCGGCCGCTCAGCAACCCCCGCGATCTTCAGATCAGCACTTTCCAGGATATCAATACCCGTGGGCTCGGCTTGATGCAGCGGGAGAGAAACTTTTTCGCCTATCAGGACATCGAATCCAGCTTCGAAAAGCGACCCAGTCTCTGGATGGAGCCGATCGGAGATTGGGGCGAGGGCGGCGTCATGCTGTTCGAGATCCCGACCAAGGAGGAGGTCCACGACAACATCGCCGCATTCTGGCGGCCAAAAAACCCGCTTCAGGCCAAGGGCGAACACAACTACACGTATCGGCTGCATTGGGGCCCGGACAGTCCCAAGGCGCATTCGCTTGCCAGGTTCACGCGAAGCGGGATCGGGGCGAGGGGCGAGGACTCGCGCCTCTTCGTGCTTGACCTGGTCGGCGACAGCCTAAAGGGCGTCGATCCCGCGGGCGTCAAGGGCATGGTGACGGCGGAGAAGTCCGAGGTGAAGAACATCGTCACGCAGCCCAATCCTTACACCGGTGGTTGGCGCCTGAGCTTCCAGTGCCAAGTGAAGGGGGAGCCGATCGAGTTGCGCGCGTTTCTGGCCGAAGGCGACAAGCCGCTGTCGGAAGTCTGGGTCTACCGATGGGCACCCTGAGCACGGCACCGCGGCCGATAGCCGGCGATATCGCGGCCCAGCGGCTGCTACCGCGCGAATCTCCGCTTCCCATGGCTCCTGGCGATCTCGGAAAGAGCCGGGCGTCGGACCGAGTTCCTGCGCCCGCCGCCACCACCATGGCTTGGCGGCGCGGCCTCATCCTCCTCTCGACGGCGGCGGCGACCGCGGCCGGTGGCTATGAGATGTATCGCGTGCTGGAGGTCGGCGGCGTCACCGTCCTCGAAGCCATGGTGCTTGTCCTTTTCCTGGTACTGCTCGCTTGGGTCGCCTTTTCCTTCGCGTCCGCGGTGGCAGGCTTCTTCGTGCTGCTGGCCCATCGTCCGGACCGGCACGCCTTCCGGCCTGACTCGGAACTACCGGCCATATCCGGCCGCACCGCCATGCTGCTTCCCACCTACAACGAAGACCCTCACCGCTTGACGGCCCGGCTCCGGGCGATCATCGAGTCGTTGGAGGCGACCTCGCACGGAGAGCTGTTCGACTGGTTCGTTCTGAGCGACAGCACCGATCCCGACATCTGGGTCGCCGAAGAAAGGGCGCTGCTCGCGTTGCGACAGGCCGTCGGAACGCCTCTGCTGTACTACCGTCACCGCGCCGACAACACCGCGCGCAAAGCTGGCAATATTTCCGAGTGGGTCACGCGGTTCGGCGGCGTGTACGATTTCATGATCGTGCTCGATGCCGACAGTCTCATGAGCGGGGACACCATCGTCCAATTGGTCCACGCCATGGAGACCAATCCGACCGCGGGGCTGGTCCAGACGCTTCCCATGATCGTCAACGCGCGTAGTCTGTTCAGCCGCGTCCAGCAATTCGCAGGCCGCCTGTACGGTCCGCTGATCGCCGCCGGCGTCGCCTGGTGGCACGGCTCGGAAGGCAATTACTGGGGACACAACGCGGTCATCAGAGTGAAGGCATTCGCCGAGGCGGCCGCCCTGCCGCAGCTCCGGGGTCGGAAGCCGTTCGGTGGGCACATCCTTAGCCATGATTTCGTCGAGGCCGCGCTGATGCGGCGGGCCGGATGGGGCATCTACATGCTGCCGACGCTGGGCGGAAGCTACGAAGAGGTGCCACCCTCGCTGCTCGATTTCGCGGCGCGCGACCGCCGCTGGTGTCAGGGCAATCTTCAGCATCTGGCCGTGGTGCCTGCGCGAGGTCTCCATTGGGTGTCGCGCCTGCATTTCATGGTGGGCATCGGTGCGTATCTGACTGCGCCTTTGTGGTTGCTTTTCCTTCTCTTGGGGATGTTGATCTCGCTGCAGGCCCGTTTCGTGCGTCCGGAGTACTTCCCGAAAGGCTTCTCGTTGTTTCCGACGTGGCCGGCCCAGGATCCCGTGCTCGCCATCTGGGTGTTCGTCGCCACCATGGGTCTGCTACTGTTGCCGAAGCTGCTCAGCTTGGTCCTGCTCGGGACGCGGCGGTCGATGCGGCGCCAGTTCGGCGGCGCATTCCGAGCCATGGCTGGCGTTCTCGCGGAAATCGTCGTCTCGGCCTTGATGGCGCCCGTGATGATGATCTTCCAGTCGATCGCCGTCATCGAGATCCTCGCTGGCCGCGATGCTGGGTGGCAGACGCAAAGGCGCGAAGACGGCACTGTGGAGCGCCGGGAGCTCTATCGGAAGTATGGCGTTCCCACCTTGTGCGGGGTCGCGATGGCTGCAAGCGCCTATGCTGTTTCGCTGCCCCTTCTGCTCTGGATGTCGCCGGTCGTCGTGGGGTTGCTGTTCGCCGTTCCCATAGGCGCGCTGACTGCCAAGCCCGCATTCGGCAAACTGTTCGCCACACCGGAGGAGGGAGAGCCGCCCACGGTGCTGCGCCGGGCGAACGAGTTGAGCGCGTCGGCGGATGTAGGGATCAAACCCGCATTAGTGGAGCTGCGCGAAGACGCCGCTCTCTTGGCCTTCCACGTCGCGCAATTGCCGCCTCCTCGCGCCGCCCGGCCCGACACGATCGACGTCAACTTGGTCGTCGGCCGCGCCAAGGTCGATGCGAGCGATACTTTCGAGCAAGCCGCTGCCCATCTGTCGTCCCGAGAAGTTTTGTCGATCTTGAACGACGATTCGGTGCTCTCGGCGGTGTTGCAGAAGCGATGAACACGTCCCCGCTCGGAGACCTGCCTGGGCTCGGCCAACAGAGGAAGTAGTTCCCTTCTTCGCGTTGATTCCGCTTCCGCCAGAGGCGTGCAAAAGAGGCGCGCAAAACTGGAAACTTTCTGAAGCGCCTCCGAGCAGGCAGCGACTGGATGCAGTCGCCGTAAAGCGAGCATAGTCGATGAATCCGTCTAGAAGAACGCAATTGAGACCGGAATGCTCTCGGTGCTTACGACAGCCATTAAGCTGTAGTGGTACAAAAGAGCGACTGAGGGTGTGGCCTTATTCTTCCAGTTCTTTGAGAATACGCTCGCGGTGCTGGAGGTGCAGCATCTGGGTAGCGAAGAAATTGTTGAGGAGCCTCTGAGCCTCCTTTGTATCAACTCCCCGGCGGGCTAGGTGTGCGATACGCGCCTCTTGCTCTGCGATGTGGCGTTCGCCTTGGGCAATGTGCCGCTCGGCTAGTTCAAGATGGCGAAGCTCCATTTCCCGGTCCATAAGTCAGGCTATAACGAATTACGTCAGTTGCCAAATTAACTTAGAACATCCGCGGCGAGCGGAACGTCCGTCGGCCATCAGTCGCGGCGGTCCGGGCGAGTGCCGCCCCAGTTCGGTTCGTCGACAGCCGACCTCTCGCAGCCAGCCGCAGCCTCTTCCCTAGGAACTGTTAGCAAGCGACAGGATTGGTGCCGTGCTCCGGCTCCAAGTCCCCCCTTGCGCTGCCGGAGATGTCCCAACGGCCCCAGCCGCAAAAAGCTGGGGCCGTTCTTTTGTGTCAACCAACCGCCGTCGAGTTAGCCTTAGCCTAGCAACTACGGGCGGGAGAGACACGTATGGGAAGCTTCCGCGCCTGGCGAATGCCATGCGAGGATGTCGCGTACATGGTCGATCTATCCGGCGCTGCTCGCGCAATTTACGGGCTCGATTGCCAGACAGGCCAAGAAGCGACGAGACCGAGCGACAAATTTCTGAATGCGCACCTTATTGTGATGGCGTGGGATGGTCCCGCGGGCTCGCTCGACTGTGGCGAGAGCTCGGACTAATCGCCGCGAAATGCATGCGAACCACCGCCTTCTGTGACTGTCAATAAGTAGCTACCTTCCTTTTCGACCTCCTGCTGATTGCTGTCACCCGTCTCGACGACAGGAACAATGTCAAGCGCTGCCGTTTGAGGTCTACCCGCAGTGACCTCTATCTGATCTCGAGCCGCTGGCTGGATTATCTGGGCAAGGCCTACGATTAAGGCGGCACAAATGGTACGCGTGACATCTGTCTCCTGGACGGCTGAAAAACTCGATCGCCTGCAAGAGCTCGTAAGCGGGGGTGCTTCCGTCGCTCGAGCAGCAGTCGTGCTGAGACGATCCATGTTCTCCGTCCAGCAAAAGGCGCGCGAAATCGGCTCGCCGTTCCCCCCGCACAGAACCTTGCGCGGGCGAGCGTTTCCGAAAGGCACCGGTGCATGACGATCCGTTCCCGACGCGAAGTCGTCACCTTCAACCATCCGTTCCGAATCAGAGGCATCGACCGACAGTTGCCAGCCGGCGTATACGAGGTCGTCACGGACGAGGAGATAATCGAGAGCCTATCATTCGCGGCATTCCGTCGCGTTGCTACCGTGATCAAGGTGCCGGCCGAAGGCTCGGCTGGATTGACGATGGAGGCCATCTCGATCAGCCCTGCCGACTTGTCGGATGCGCAGCGTATCGACGCAAGCCCAACCAACAGCTAACAAGCCGCTTGACCTTTCAGCCATCCTGATCTGGACGCCTCATGTTTCGAGGGGCATCTGAGAAGGAGGTCGCCTTTAGCTGGCCGGCCTCGGCGAGCACGGCGACAACGCTTGGGCCGCATATTGCAAATTCAAGGAAGCAAGATGATGGGCAATTTCACGGTGAGGGTCGCTCGTATTGAGATGATCGAAAGCAACGAACGAGGTGAAGACATTCGTTTGACGTTTCACATCGAAGGGCATCAGACTAGTTTCAACTTGCCGATCTTCCTGAACTCTCGCGAGTTCGACGACACCGAGGTCGTCAAGATCGCTCGCAGCAAGTTACATGATGTTTTTGATCAGCTTTGCAGTCAGTGCCAGGATTGGCAACTATCGGAAGACGAGCGTAGCCAGCTGGCAGGCATTAACGTGCGGCCAGCGACGCGGGTGTAGATGTCCAAGATCCTTAGCTCGATGAAGGTGGCTCTTGCCGAGCTTTGGCCGGAACTGGGTAGAATAAGAGGCCGCTGACCGAGGCGTCCTCAATGCCTAGTGCTCACGTTTCGATACACTATAGAAACGCAGAACAAGGGTTCATTCGTCGAGCGCACTTCAACTGCTAAATCCGGTCGCTCACCCCTGAAGAGGGTTTCATTGGCGATCCCGGTCAATGTATGCATCGCCTCTAGTTCGGCGGCCTTCTGATTGGGCAAGCGTAAACCTTCATCGTCTGCGAAGAAGTCTCGGCCACTTTGAATGTCGAAGAAGTAGCGTTCCATGACGACTCCCTAGTTGCATGCAAAGAGGTAAACTTGCCCTCTAAGCGCTCCGACGCCACGGATGACGCCTCAGTCGGTGGTAGAGGACAATAAATGGGTGGTCAGATCGTTGCTGGAAATCGCTCCGCGCGGCTGCCCTCTTGGCGATTCGCGCCCAAGCGGCTTCTCTTAATTGGCTGAAACAGCGACTTCCACGGTCATTTTGGAATAAGTCGATCCCAGGTAGCTTCCGGACACAGGCATCACTTGTCGAATGTCCCGCGCAACAGCAACAGGGATCAAATTGTGGCCTCCTACACTACGGTTGGTCGGATCGAATGTAATCCAGCCTGCGCCCGGAACGTAGACCTCGGCCCAAGCGTGCGTCGAACCGGAACCCGCTGAGCCCACCCGGCTCATGTCTGGGTCGTATAGATACCCGGAAACAATTCTACTCCCGAACCCAAGGACGCGAGCGGCTTCCACGGACAGCGTCGCCATATCTCTGCACGTTCCGATGCCAAGCTGGAGTGTCTCATCCGGAGAATGAGTGCCCTCGGCATCCCGGGCTTCGTAGCGTATCCACTGTGTGACCCCTTGGTTCAGGTCTTTGAGCAGGGACAAAGTGTCCGTTGTGCTGCCAAGCACGAATGATCGAGCCCAATTTCGTAACGCATCGCCGCCATTCAGGTACTGAGGCGTGGCGAGTGCTCCCAGGTCCGTCCACTCTTCGTCGCTGTACCGGAATGGATAGGAAATGGCCGAGGCAGCAATTGGAAACACTGGCCAAGCACTGGAGGTCAGCTCAACCTCTGCAACACTTTCTAAAACGAGCTTGTCCGTCACGGCCGTGAAATTGGCCACCGCCACAGCATTTCCGAAGACGTCTTGGGCCCAGGTTATCTCACAAGAGGGCGTTATTTGAAGATCATGGGAAAGAAGCCGCAGGTCGCGACCTTCGCGAGGGCGCAGGAATAATCGATGCGGGTTGAGGCCGACCGTGCTTTCAAAGCGATATTCCGTCCGGTGTTTTATTCTTAGGAATGTCAACCGCGACTCCTGACCGCCTCAACCTTTACGGTGGCATGTCGAAGCAACGGCCGTGACTAGCCGCCGCGCGTCGACAGGTTTGTGCAGGCAAGGCGCGTCCTTGAGGTCCGGCGGGATGATCGCGGAGTCGTAGCCGGTCACCAGGAGAACCGCGACGCCGGCAGCTCGCAGCGCTCTCGCGGGCTCGAAGGTTGGACCCTGGCCGAGGTTGAGGTCAACCACTGCGCAATCAGGATGATTGTCTTGCAGCGCCTGCAAAGTCTCCTCGAGGTCCCGACAGGGGCCAAGCACGTGCGCGCCGGCGTCTTCCAATGTTCGCTGCGACTCTTCGGCGATATAGAAATTGTCTTCGAGCACCAGAACGGAAACGCCGGTGAGCGGATGGGGCGCAATCATGTAGCGATCCCTGGAGGTTGAATGTTGCGATAGGCCACCGGACTGTCGGATTGAAAGATGCTCTCTCCCTGGGCGAGCGGGAATGCGATTGTACAGCAAATCCCACCTGGTTGGACATCCACGCTCCCCTGTCCCCGCAACTCGTAAGGTACGCGTTTGGTGATCAACTCGGTCCCGAACCCGACCCGACGAGGTCCTGCGGCCGGAATGAGGGGCACGCCATGCTCTTGCCAGGTCAGGCGGAGCCAAACCGTTTCTCCCTTGCGCTCCCGCGACCAAAACACATTCAAGTGGCCGTCGGGCTGGCCCAGGGCTCCGTACTTTAGCGCGTTCGTGGTCAATTCATGGATCGCGAGGGTGAGAACCTCCGCCGCCTTGGGCGGCAGCGTCACCGCGTCTCCTGAGACCGTGAGACGCTCCTCAGCAACCGCGTGAGTGAGGAGCTCTTCGCGGATCAGCCCGTCAAGATCAACTCCAACACCTGCACCGCGGGTCAGCAGTGCCTGTGTCCGTGCCATAGCTGTGATCCGGCCCTCCAAGTCCCGCCTGAATTCCTCAACAGAGACGCCATCGCCCTTGGAAACGATCGATCGCACCATGGCCAGTACATTGCGAACCCTATGCTGCAGTTCGGCGAGGAGAATGCCCTGGCGCTCTTCATTGCGCCGCCGCTCGGTGGTGTCCTGACCGATCTTCATATATCCGCGCACCGTGCCCTGCGAGTCACGCAAGGCCACGGTCTGCCCGTCGATGAACACCCGGCTTCCGTCTTTCCGCCGGTGCCACCTGACGTTAGGCGCGGCGCCCTGCTTGCGAGCGCCCTCCGTCTCCATCACCGGGATCCCGGCCTCCTGGTCCTCGTCAGTGAACAGCACAGCGCCGGATTGTCCGATGATCTCATCGGCCTTCCAGCCGAAGATCGCCTCGGCGCCGGGGAACCAGTCGGTGATGATATCCTCGGGGTCGCTAAGCAGGATGGCGTAGTCGCGCGCACTCTCGACGATCAGCCGAAAGCGCTCGGTGTTGGCCTCAATGTCACGGATCTTCCGCAGCCGGTCGATGACCGGGCCAAGGATCATCGCGTAGGTGCGCAGAAACTGGATGTCGTCGTCGCCGAACTCACGGGCCTCGCGCGCATCGACCTGCAACAGGCCGAAAGCCTTGCCTCCGGGCAGGAAGATAGGCACGTTCACAAGAGCCACGACACCATGAGCCTTCATGAAGTCCGGGAAGTCGAACCGGGTCTCTTTGAGGATGTTTTGCGTGACGATGGGCTCGCCCTTGTCGAGGGCAAAGCTTTCGGATGAACGTTCGTGGAGGGCAACACGGGCCTTGCCGACAACCTCCGGTGACCACCCGACCCCCGCCAAGACGACGGCGCTGCCCCGCTCGCGCTCAATCTCCAAAACCTTTGCAAGATCCGTATTCAGGGCGTCGGCAATCAGCCGGCATCCCTCCGTCAGAATGGCTGCAAGATCCTCGCAACGAAGGACGAACTCACCGAACTTTGCGAGCGCGCGCTGGCGATCACTAGCCTGATTTCGACTGGTCAACGCCGGCCCTCATTCGGAAGTTGTTGGAAGCACCAGAGCCTATGCTGGTCCCGGGAAGAGTATATTCCGAACGGTGGCCAGAGTAGTCGGTTCCTCTCGGCGTTTAGTGGAACTATTCAACCAGACCCCTCAGGGGACGACCGAGAACCGGCCCGTCGCCCGACGCGCGTCGAACGGCGGACCGTCCCGGGTGGATAGCGCGTCTAGATCGCGCCACAGACCAACTGCGCAACCTCTTCCTTCAGCGCGTAGTTCCTATCGTGCATCAGCAGCGTTAGTTCGCAGCAACGCGGTGTCGGCAAGGTCGAGGACAGATACGTCATGGTCGAAGCCTGAGGGACAGGGCGAGTGTTGCCGTCGCTCAAAGGCAGCCGTTAGGCTCCTGCTCGCAACGGGTTAACGACTATCACTGCATCACCGTTGCTGCGATGATCAGTAGCCCGAAAAAGATCGGTAGCAATACTGGAGGTACGAGCCACTCACGCCACCCGCCGCCTTTCGAGGGGGTATACGGCTCACCCCTTTGAGGCTGGGACATCATTCGGGGCCTCTAAGACCTGGCGAGCGTAGCCAATCGTTGATGTGAGACGCGGTCTCAGTCAGACGGGCTTGCCTTTGAACGGCGTCGCGCAGCTTGCCGACCGGAAGCATGCTGGCTTGTTCATGCAGGCTTGCTGCTCTGTCGGCTAAACGCTCTTTGAGGGATTTGGACTGCTTGAAACGCTGGCGCATTATGGCCGCTCCTGTCCATTGAGGAAGGCGGGAGCGCGACCGGCGTTCTCAGTCACAGATAACAGCCAAGGTCCGATCTGTGATGGGGAGATTGTGCGCCTTAAAACTACTCGAAGCGAGACATATATTAATATTCAGGATTGCTTCGGACCTCTGTCAAATCGGCTCCGGCGCCTCTCAGCTTCTTGGCAAGCCTGATCCAATGTCCTGCCAGCCGGGGCCGCGTCCGGCGCCGTCCTGGCTGACGGCCTTCTCCGCCTCGTGGTGGACTCGACGGCCTGCGCCCGGGCTACTTTTCAAGGGCATTCCAGCTCCGTAAGCCCTTTCAGATCGAAGATCTTGAACGCTGCTTGGAAAGCCTTGGCTAACAGGCGCCAGTCGTCTGTTGTATCACGCGGGCCAACTCATCTTCAGAAAACGGTTTCCGGATCATGGGGAATCCGTCTCGCCTTCGCTCCCGGCCAGATAGTTGAAGAACCTTCAACGCTGGCCGGAGGCGCGTAGCTCGCTCGGCCAATTCGTGGCCATCCATGCCAGGCATATTGATGTCCGTGATCAAAATCGAAATGTTGTCGGCTCGGCGCAGCGTGTCCAATGCTTCTGGTCCGCTGTTCGCCGTCATGACATCGCAGCCGACATCTTCCAGCATGCTCGCGATCACGTCGAGCACGTAGGGATCATCATCTACGACCAAGACGGTATGACTCATTGCAGTAACTCATGTGAAACTGGAGGGTTCCTTGGAGTCTCTGTCAGGCGCGTTGCGTATTCCGCTGACCACCAACGAGGTCGCTGGCGCACTGCGAACCGCGGGGTTTAGATCAGCTTGAATGGGTCAAGAGGTGCGACGTGGACGTGCTCACCATCAGCGTCGGTGACCAACACCTTAAACCCGCGGCCCCGGAGTTCAGGTCGGGCATCAGAACGGTCCTGCGCCAGCCGGTCTGCCACCTGAACGGCCATTGCATTGTCTTCCAGCAACTGCCCGCCCTGATCGGCGACTGTTTTGCTATCAACAAGATCGAAGTGGTAGGGGGCATATGAGTACAACCGCATCGAACATCACGCGTTCCGGCCAACCGCCACCGGTCTTCCAACTGCGGCGGCCGCCATTATCCGCCGGTGCGCTCCCTTGAGTGCAGCGGTTCAGCACCCGCCGCCCGCGAAGCTTGCGTTCGATCTCTTCGGACTGCTTCCGCGTTCGCATCGCGCTGTATGGGCAGGAGCAATTGCCTCTCAGTCACCGATAGATACTTGGGAGGAACGATGATCGCCTCCAACCCGCTCGTATCCTGCGCGTTCCTAATGCAGTCGTGTGCCCGCCAGTCTTGTTCTTGGCGTGCGGCGCGAGAGGAATGCTGCTCTCTAGGAAACGTCGCAGGCACTTCTTGTTGGAGCAACGCTTGGGTTGCGCCAGCATGTCGTGCCAACGAGCGATCAACTCTGCCTCGTAAGCAGCCAGCCGCAAGCGAGAGGAAACGTGTTCTCTAATTCTGGACAGACCCCAGGTCACTCCTCTGATGAGCGGGCAGGAGCGACGGGACTGTCTGCCACCAAACGCCTAGGGCAATGCCTCGGCCGGCGACAATGACAATGTTCCATGCACGCAGGCAACGCCCCAATTTGAGCCAGCTTCGGGCCGAGCGCCAAACGAGCTAAATCGAACTGAGAACACCTACGAATCACATATGTGATGGCGGGAACATTCCATACCGGGAAAAACAGGAAATCCGGGGAGGCTGAGGTTTTGATTTCGTATTATTTGAAACCCGGAAGGCCACTGCTGCAAAACGCAGTGGCCCTTACTTTTTGGATGATCCCGGATCAAATGTATATTTTACGCAACGTTCGCACGTCAGAACGCATTATCGCGCTTCTGGGCATCGCAGGAGTGAACGCCGAGTCGGCTTCGGGGCCAACCGAACTATGGCCGTTCAACTAGCAGTAAGTGGAAGCGCCCCAACGATCAGTTCAGTTTCTTTCGGACACCGGAGGCCCTTGTTGTTCGAGCACCTCAATTCGGTCGAGCGCTTCGCTTAGGCGCTCACCAAGGACCAGCAGCGTCGAGTATAGCTCCTGCGACATCCCCGGTGCGGCTGTCCTAATCGCTCGCTTGATATCCTCTCGCATGGCGGCGTTTCTCACAAGTTGGCGGCTCAGTTCACCGCTTCGGCTCGCAGCTTTAACATGCCAAGTCCAACGTTTGTTGCACTAGACCTGGGCAACGCTTTGAAACGAAAAAGCTTCTAGGGCATGCAGCGAGTACACTTGGTGCGTGTAATTACTGACAGCGGCGAGCGGCACATATTGCTTGGGGCCACGGGGCGCGACGAAGCCGTTGACCGGTGTTGGAAATGGACGCAACTGGTCGTGTGACATGGTTCAAATTGGAGAAGAAGTTTGGCTTTGTGACTCTGGACTCGGGGGGAAGACGCGTTCTGCATGTAGCTGTCCTCAAGCCCGGAGGGTATGGGACGCTTCCGGCGGGAACCACTGTGCAAGTTCGCGTCGCTCGGGACGGGTCTAAGCTCCGGATAACCGAGCTTGTGGCAGTGGATACCAGCACTGCTGATGGGAGTGAGCCGCAGCCAGTAATGCGAAAGCGTGGAAGGGAGCCCACCGCTGGGGTGTAGACGTCGAAGCGCGGTCTACCTTTTGCTCCGAGCCTACATCCGCGCCGGGTCATAGCAGTCCTCATCAGCAGCCGGCGGGATGTCTGCAATAAGTCTGGAAGCCGAAGTGTTGGGCTGTCCCGCATTCAGCATGTCCTCGCGCCGTTGCTGCCTCAGATTCCCCATCCCCGATAAGATGTCTGAATTCCAAGTCCGGGAAAACTCGGCTAAGATGCGACTTTCCCTTGTTGGGGGCATTTCATGTTTGACATGGCAACCACCGCGCTTTTGCGCGCGGTCTTCGAAGAAGTATGCGACGGCCTACCGCAGCGCGAGATCGGGGCGCGCACGCATGTGGCATCGAAGATCCTGGAGGCCGCCGCAACCGGCGAAGTCTCTCCCGAGGACCTCAGGCAGGTCGGCCGCAAGGCTCTCTCACACGCGCCCACCATGTGGCGCTAATGATGGCTGGGGGCGGACGTGAACTTCCAGGTCACCGTTCTGAAGATCTTGGCGGCATATCCGGATGGGTTTGCCGTGATGGAAGACCTCAAGCGTGACATGGCTATCTTGGCGACCAGTGGCAGCGACTGGGCGGAGCGTACCAGGCGGCTCGCGGCCAGGGTGCCCGACCTCGACATCTGGTCACAAGGACTGGTCGAACGCCGAAGCGGAGGATGGAAGATCACCGCCAAAGGGCGGGCGGTGCTCGAAGTCATGGAGGCTCGCTCGGCGGCGCCAGAGATGGCTCACGCGCCCGCGATTGCGAGTCCCAGCCCGTCCTTCTCGGAGCCCGTTCCTCCGCTGCGGCAGCCCGCCGATCGTGCCAAACGGCGCCGCGAGCGCCGGGAGCGTCGCCGTGAGGCCCGTGAACGAGCGAGGGCGAATGCCTCCTGAGGGAGGTCGAACCAGAAAATGCGGCCAGCGGAGCTTGATAGTCCCGGACCGTCGGTTGCCTCCCCAACCCAAGCGTATCGCCGTTACCTTGTTTACGGCCATGTCGCTCCGACTTACCGAACGCGCTTCGATTCGGCCATCGGGTCGCCGATTTATGCACGGGGCGTTCTACAGAGCCGGCAACGGGCGATGAGACGGGACCCGAACCCGAGCGTTGTGGCCAGCCGCGACCGTCCCGCGCCCGGATAACACCAGCTCCCCGACTTGAAGGGGGGTCCATTTCCACCGACGCGAGCACGTGCCGTTTAAGACCAGCTCGGCACCATCGCGGAGGGAGCAGGCCGTTCAAAAAAACTGGTCGCGGGACTAGGCGGGGGCCTTCAGAGAATCGAGACGCTTGCGCAGAAATGCCAGCACCATGATCTCGTCGGAAGTGAGCTTGGCGTACTGGCGCTTGAACTTCTGCGCGATCTTGGCTTCGATCATCTTCACGAGATCACCTGACATGTAGGCGTCCAGGACTTCCGGGTGCACATAGCACTTCCGGCAACGGCGGGCGTGTGCCGAGCTGCTTTGAGACGCTCTCGATCGCGGCGACCACGTTGCGCTTCGCCTCGGCCTGGCTATCGTACTTCTTGAATTCGGCTAGGGCGAACGCCGCAAGAACCGTCCCCGCCCATGTCCGGAAATCCTTGGCGCTGAAGTCCTCGCCCGTGATGTCCTTGATGTAGGCGTTGACGTCGCCGGAATCGACGGTGCGCGGCTGGCCGTCGTCGTCGAGGTACTTGAAGAGCTCGTGTCCCGGGATTTCCGCGCATCGCTTCACGATCGCGGCTATCCGTTTGTCCTCGACGCGAAGCTTCCATTGTTTGCCCGACTTGCCCGTGAAGTCGAACCGAAGGACCCCGCGCCCGACCGCGACGTGCTTGCGGCGCATCGTGGTGAGCCCGTAGGACTTGTTCTTCTCCGCATACTCGGCGTTGCCGACCCGGATCAACGTTTTCTCCAGCAGACTGACGATCGTGGCCAGCACCTTCTCGCGAGGTAGTCCGTCCAGCTTCATGTCGGCTTCGTCCCGGGCGCGGAGCGCCGGCAGCGCGGCCGCAAACTGGATGATGTGCTCGTACTTGTTCTGGTCACGAAGTTCCCGCCACTTCGGGTGATAGCGATACTGCTTGCGGCCCCGTGCATCGAGCCCGGTCGCCTGGATGTGGCCGTTGGCCGAGGGGCAGATCCACACGGATTCGTAGGCCGGCGAGATGCCGATTGATTTTATGCGCCGGATGACGGCGGCATCGGTGATGCGCTTTCCGTCCTTGTCGGAATAGCTGAATGTGGTTCCGGACCGCTTGCGGGTGTAGCCCGGCGCGGAGTCGCTGACATACCGCAGCCCTTCTTCCGCGATGGTGGCCGCCACTTCGGCGGTGCGGTCCAGAATCTGTCCTTCGTTAGTCTCTCGGAGCATGAGCCTGTCCCTCGGAAGCACCCTGGGATCGAGGCTCCACTCCTCGTAAAGGGATGAAGACACCGGTTGGTTCCGTTCTGAGAACGGTGGATGCGATCCATCTCAGGCGAAGGCCGGGCCGGTTCCTTTGGACAAGGCGCTGCGAGTCGTCGGGCGGCATAGCTCAGCTTCAGACAATCGCCACAAAGTTCACCGACACGCTTCCCCAGAGTCGTTCTTCACGAAGGCTTCCATGTCCCAGTATTCACTCGATGTGCTGCGTCAGCGGTATGTCGTCGAGAAAAGACCGCTCGAGGCCAGCGTCGAACAGATCTTGCGGGCCGATACCCGGGCGGGAGCCCGTGTCATCCTGGCTTCGATCGACAAACGACGATTCGAAAACAGGTCCGAAGGGCAGCGCCTCCGCAAGATGCTCAGTTTCGAAACCTCTCTCTGGGAGAGCGGCCTTCGTGTCGTGGCGGGCGTGGACGAGGCCGGAATGAGCCCGCTTGCCGGCCCGGTCTCCGCCGGCGCCGTGATCCTGAAACCCGGCACGCGGATAGTTGGGATCGACGACTCGAAGAAACTGGACGCTGCGGCTCGCGAGGAACTCGCGGTGGAGATCAAGGCGAAGGCAGAGAGTTGGTGTGTGGCGTTCGTCGAAGTCGAGGAGATCGACACGATCAACATCTACTGGGCAGGCATCCAGGCCATGCAACGAGCAGTCCGGGGGCTCGGGTTGACGCCGCAGCACTTGCTCATCCATGCGAAGCGCTTGAAGGAAGTCGACATTCCTCAGCAGGCCATCATCAAAGGCGACGCCAAGTCCGCCAGCATCGCCGCCGCCTCCATCCTTGCGAAAGTCGAGCGCGACATGGTCATGCGGACGCTCGACGAGCGCCATCCCGGGTACGGGTTCGCGGATCACAAGGGCTACCCGGTGCCGGCTCATTATGAAGCGCTTGCCAGGCTTGGTGCATGCGCAGCTCACCGGAGGTCGTTCGGACCAGTACGCAAGGCTCTCGGGTTGCCGCCCCTGCCCCCTTGGCCTTCGGCATCCGAGCGCGAGGCTGAACCCGGGTCCCTTGCTCCGCCTCAGCTGCCTTAGTTTCGCGACCAACTCTTTTCGCGAACGACGTCCTTGGCCTTTTTGTCGGACCGCAGGCCGAGATAGACCGGCTGACGCAGCTCGCCCTTGCTAGTCCACTCGGCGAATTTCACTTCCGCGACCAGCGAAGGCCGCACCCAGGTCGTGACCTGCTCATCTTTCACCTTCGCAGGAAAGGGCGACTTGGTGTCATTCGGCTTGCAATATTTTGCAAGCCGATTGACAACTTGGCCGTCTTGAGCCTCGCGAGCTTGCCGTGAAGCTCTTCGAGAACCTCGTGGCTGAAGCCGGTTGCCGACGTGGCCGATGTACCGCCATGCATCCCCTTCGCGTACCGCCAGCACGAGGGCACCGAAGAATGGCCGGGTTCGCCTTGGCGCCGTGAAGCCGGCGATCACAACCTCCTGCCGCTGCGCGGTCTTCACCTTCAGCCAATCGGCGGTCCGGCGTCCGGATGCATACGGGCTGTCGGCGCGCTTGGCCATGATGCCTTCGAGATGTCTCCGCTCGGCTTCTGCGAAGAACTTCGTTCCACTGCCTTTGCGATGGTTGCTGAACGCGATCAGCTTGTGGCGCGGCAAGATGGCCTTGAGCCGCTTCTTGCGCTCAAGGAGCGGCAGCGCGCGCAGGTCCTCGCCGTCCGCGAACATGAGGTCGAACGCGCAGTACAAGAGTTTGGCCTCATGGCGCAGGGCGTTCTGGAGCAACTGGAAATGGGATGCGCCGTCCTTGCCGATCGCGGCGAGCTCGCCGTCGATCACGGCGTCCGCCTTCGCGCCCTCTAGCGCTTTCGCGACCTCCACGTAGGAATGACTGATGATCTTCCCGTTACGGCTGTAGAGCGCGACCCGACCACGCCGGATCTCCGCGACCATGCGGAAACCATCGAATTTGTCCTCGAAGACCCAATCGGGATCGTCGAACGGCGCATCCGTGAGCGTGGCCAGCATGGGCTGCAGGCGATAAGGCAGGGTCGATTTGCGGGCCATGGTAGGGTCTTTCTACACGGCCGGCAGAGGCCGAAACGAGGAAGACGGCAGGCGAATTCGCGCCGCATCACCAGCCGCCACCGGTCTCCCCCGGCCCGGACCACGCCCAGCACCCCGGATTTGAACGCAGGGCCCGTTTCCGCCGACGAGAGCACCTGCCGCTTCAGGCCGGCCCGGAAGCGGTCGATGAGGACACAGGGTGTCCGGAGACCGGTCAGCTCGACGATGGCCGAGGGACCCAACTCGATGAAGGTGCCGAGCGGCATCCGCTCCAAGTCGAGGCCAGTCGTTGTGATGTTCTCACCCATATCCCCGGCTGCGACCTCGAAGCCGGCTTCCGAGAGGGACGCAAAGAGCTCGGCCGGGATCAGGTGGACCTGCCGGAGATTGGGCAGGCGTGGCCGACGGCGGGCGAGATAACGGTGCTGGACGAACGGGCCGGCGTGGGCGTCGCCTTGGACGCCGTGGCCCTCCACCAAAACGATTCGATCCTGGACCGGTTTGCTGAAGTGGTGCCCGGGGCCGGCGGCGACCGCCGCCACCTTTCCCTCAAGCGAGCGATCGTGCGCCTGCGGCATCAGGCGGCCCGGGCGAGCGAGCGCCGCTTCTGGCGGAAATAGCGCGTGATCTCGGAGAGCTTCATTGCGTTCAGGACCCGCTCGGCGGGAACACCGCCCTTGCGGGCCATCAGGACGCCCCAGTGCATGTGGTCGAGTTCGGGGATCGAGTGCGCGTCCGGATTGATGCTCATCATGCAGCCGAACTCCAGCGCCGCCTGGTGCCAGCGCCAGTCCAGGTCGAGCCGCCATGGATGGGCGTTGATCTCGACGACAACGTCGTGCTTGGCGCAGGCCCGCAGCACCTTCTCGACGTCGATTTCGTAGCCCGGCCGCCGCTGAAGCTGCCGCCCGGTCATGTGGCCGATGATGGTGGTGTGAGGGTCGGAAATAGCCCGAAGCAGGCGCTGCGTCTGCGCCTTGCGATCCAGCTTGAAGCGCCCATGGATGCTGGCGACCACGAAATCGAAGCGCTCCAGAACGTGGTCGTCATAGTCGAGCGCCCCGTCCGCCAGGATGTCGGACTCGATACCCTTGAGGATTCGGAAGTCCTTGCCGAAGCGCTTGTTCAGTCGATCGGCTTCCCGGTGCTGCTGCGCGATCTCCTCCACCGACAGGCCTCCGGCATAGTGGGCAGACTTGGAATGGTCGGCCACGCCGAAATATTCGAAGCCCCGCTGGCGCGTAGCCTTGGCCATGGCCTCCAGGGTCTCGGTGCCGTCGGAAGCGTCCGTATGGCAGTGAAGGATGCCGCACAGGTCCTCGTCGGTGACGAGCTTCGGGAGCTTGCCTTTCAGAGCCGCCTCGATCTCGCCGCGCCCCTCCCGGAGCTCAGGGTCCATGAAGGGCAGACCGAGGGCGCGGTAGATCTCGGCCTCCTCGCCGGCGATCAGAGTGCGCCCCTTGTGCAAGCCATCGGCTTCCAACCGCATCTCTTTCTCGGCGGCCAGCGTCCGGAGCTGCTCGATGTGGGCGGCGGAGCCGGTCGCGAACAAAAGCGCGGCGCCAAAGTGCTTGCGGTCGGACAGGTGGATCTGCAGGCCGTCCGTCGGAGACGGCTTCGCCGCCTTGCCGGCCTTTGGGGCCTCAGTAACGATCGAGAGATCGCCGACGAGTTCGCAGCCCCGTCGGAAGTCGCCGGCGATGGTGACGCGCTTCAGCTCGGGTTGAGACTTGCGGATCGCCTCCATCGCGTGCGCCAGCAGGGCGGCGGCCCGGTGCAAATGGAGGCGGCCTTCTCCACTTTTTGCGATGGCCAGATTCTGCAGAATCTTGGTCTGAAGTGATGCACCAAGTCCCTTGGCCTTCTTGATGCAGTCGTCCTTCGCCGCGGCCTCCAATTCGGCAAGGGACGTGATGCCGAGATCCTCGTAGAGACGCAGCACCTTCTCGGGGCGGAGACCGGGCACGGAGAGCATCTCGAGGACGCCCCCCGGAATTTCCTTGCGCAGCTTCTCGAGGCTGGGATGCGTGCCCGTCTTGTGCAGCTTGGTGATGATGTCGGCGATCGCCTCACCGACGCCCGGAATCTCGGTAAGTCGGCCCTCGGCGATGAGGACATGAAGCGGGATTGCAAGGGTCGCCAGGCTATCCGCGGCCCGAGAGTAGGCTTTTGCGCGGTAGGGATTGCCGCCGCGCAAGGCGCTGCGCTGCGCATATTCTCGAAGGAGGCTTGCTACGCCGCGGGTCTCGAGGCCTGGCACTCAATGAGCCTCCCGCCCCATGTCCTGCGATCCCGGGGGAGTGACACGCCGACGAGCGGTCGCGGCGACGTCAGGCTCCCGATTGAGAGACGTCTCGAGCTTCTGAGCTGCGCGGAAGTCCTCGAGGTGCTGCATGTTCGGAGCGTAAGCGGCCTCTTTCTTGAGGAGGTTATAAATTCGCCCGACCAGCAGCTGCAGATGCTTCATCCTGCCGTGCGGCATCGAGCGGGCCCTACAAAGAGCTCGGACTGCGTAGGCCCGGAAGTAGTCAAAAGCGTCTGACATGATGTCGATAACGCCCCGGCTCCCCTAATAGTTCGGTGCTGGGCTCGACTTTGCTGATGCCCTTAAGGTCCTCGCAGCCCCATTCAAACGGGCTCCGCCAGCAGCGTCGGCTGGATCTAGCGCTTGGGAACGAAACGCAGCAGCGTGGCTTGGTCGCTAAAGGAGCCGCGCCATGAAACGCTCTGGCATTGCACTTGTCTTAGCTCTCGTCATCCCTTGCGCAGCATTTGCCCAAGGTGGGGGTGGGAGCGGAGGTGGTGGAGGCGGCGGCGGTAGTGCCGGCGGATCGGCCGGTGGAAGCACTGGCGGTGCGTCCTCTGCAGGTGCAGGGGTTCGGCTGCAACATCTCCGTCCGGTGCAGGAGCCGCAGGCGCTACGAACTCGGGTGTGACGGGAAGTCCGTCGGTTACTGCCCCGAATGCAAACACCAATTCAACCACGGGTCCCACCAACGCGATAACCGGTAGCGCCAACGGCACTTCCAGCCCTCCATCCGGGCGCAATCAGGGAGCGGTCAACGGGAACAGCACGAATGCCGCAAGCCCCGGCACCAATGCTGCCGGAACCGCAGCTTCATCGGGAGCGCCTGCGGCTAACACCCAGGGAGCCGCCGCGGGCGGCATAGGTCGGCCTACGACCACTGATCAACGCGATAGTGACGCCAAGATCGATCAGGAGAACAGCAAAGTCGACCAGACCGTGAAAAAGATATGCAAAAATTGCTAAAGCATCGAAGGCAGAGGTGATTGCTACAAAGCTTCGACGTCGCGGCGATGCGAGGAACATCGCACAGCAGTGGAGCGTTTGCCCGCTTCTAGCCAGGATAGGACAAGGATAGAATGACCGAGAAGTTTGATCCCGCCCCGCCGGACAAGCACGCGCAGAATCCCAAGCAGCAGATTCGGCGTGACAAGGCGGATGACGAGTTGCAAAGGGACTTAAGGACAGCTTTCCCGCGTCTGACCCCGTCAGCAGCACTCAGGCATCCGAGGCGACGCCGGACTGAAGCCGGGCCGGAATCGACCGCCGTTAGGATGGCGAAGAATTATGGGTCGATGTTGGAAGCTGATTGGAGGCAAAGTTCGGCGCTTTCTTGCGTAGGTGAGGTGCGAAGCGATGCTCCTACATCCTGGCAAATGGATTTGGTGCTTCTTCTTCGACTTCGCAGTCAACTTGTTCTTGTGCTTCACGCTCAGCTCTTTTCTTCGTAAGATATTCCAGATTGGCTTTCCTGGTCGACTTAGGTGACTGAATCACCTTTTGGACGTCCTCGGAGGTGGGGCGAGCGATGCGATTGATAGCAGCACCCCAGCAGGAGCGACGTTTCGCGTAGTGGGACGTAGACGTGGCCGTAGTTTTGTGTCCGGCACTGGCCGCTACTACGACGGCCGAGGAGTTTACGTCGATCGGGACCATGACGGCCAAGCAGTTCAAGGCGGCAAGGGCCTGGCTCGACCTATCGCAGCAGGACTTAGCAGCGGAAACCTTGGTCGGCCGCCGCGCGATCCAGGATTTGAACTGGGGAATCGCGAGCCTCAGCCTCGAACATTGCGCGACTTGCGCGAGGCGTTGGAAAAGAGAGGCATCAAATTTCTATTCATCGGGGACCGCGCCGTTGGCATTGTAGTCAGCGAGCGCATTGAAGGTCCTGCCGGCAGGAAATGATGAGAGCGGCACGCTCTCATTTTAGAGACCGATAGCCCTTCAACTCTTTGCGAACCAAGGCCAGCACATCGGCCGACGGTGGCCAACGACGTCAGCGGAAATAGTACTTTATTTGAGGTCGCGAAGGGATCGACCTTAGCCGTTTGAACCTCGGCGGCGACTGGTTCGTGGAATGCGCCCAGCCCTCCACGCCGCTGAGGACCGGCAGATGCCGGCGATGGTTTTCCGGTTCGAGGCGAAGATACCTTGGTCGAAGTCGGATCCTGCACAGTAGTCGCGTGGCCCAGCCAGCGACGGTAGCAACCTTCCACAATCAGGCGACTTCCCAATCGGCCTCGGTCGGCCAATCGGTGGCGCCGATCACGGCCTGCGCACGCTGGATCTCGGCGGCGGCGTTCCACAAAGCGCTGCGGAAGGCCCGGACGTCGGCGTAGCAGCCGGCGCCGTTGCCGACACCGCCGATATTCTGAAGCGTCGTCAGTGCCGGCCACAGCCCGCCCTGGTCGATCGCGGTGGTCGTGGCCTGAGCCGCGCGGATGCGGCGGCTGGCGAGGTTCTTGGCATCGGTCATGATCGGGGTGCTCCTGTGTCGTCCAGTTCGATGTTTAGAATCGTATCGTCGGCGTCGGCGCCGTCCTTGACGCTCAACCGCTGGCTGGCGATGCGGCGAGGCCGAGAACACGACCTCGGCGGGCGGGGCCCCGCACCACCACGTACTCGTTGGCTTTCGTGGACTTGCAGCGCGGCATGGTGCCCTCCTACGGCAGCTTGAGGATGTCGCCGTTGTCGAGCCGGAGCCCTAGCGCGACGTCGCAAAAGCGGTAGCGATTGTGGTTGCCCTCGAGGCTGTGTCCGCCCATGTCCGGATACACGTGGATGTCGAACCAGCCGCCGTCGATTTCCTTCGGCGGCGCTTGGTGGGCGTATTTGCTTGACCGCTTGATGCGGGCGACGAGTTGCTGTGCCATCAGCGATCGAGCCTCCGTTGTGATAGTCGAAACCCTCTATGGCGGCGTCGGCGGCGCTGAGCGCTTCGTCGGCGGTGACGCCCCTTGCGATCGCAGCCGTATATGCCGCGGCCGGCGGCCAGACCATCAATCCTCGTGTGCTAGTCTATCCACCGAAGGTGCCGCGCCGAACCCGCTTAAGCTACGTGATCCGACACGCTCCACTCCTTGCAGACGTCGACCACGACCGGGAACGAGAAATGATGCGCTAACGCGCTACGACACCTCGGCCATGCAGCGAGTGACGATGGACCGAGCGACGATGCCGGCGACCACGACCTCGACTCGGTCATCGACGATGCGGTTGGCTTCCTGCATCGCCTGATCCTTGTCATCGGCTTGGAACACTTGGTAGTCGTCGCCGAGGTCGTAGCGGCTGATAACGATATACTCGTTGGGCTTGGTGCCGTCAGGCATCCACTTGCTGATCGCCTCCACGATGTCCTTGGCCGTCTTCAGGCTGGTCACATCGAAGGTGTCGCGAAGCACCTTGATAGCCTCGATCTTCCGGTCCTGCCGCAGGAGCGACAAGATGGTTTTGATGGGGTTGTCGACTTGCATGTCCATGTTCTTGGCCTTTCCTGAGTTCACATCGTCATCGATTGACGAGCGGCACGAATATAATCGACCAAATATATGGCATATACTGATTCAAGAGTCAATACGCCTTGTCGATGCAAGTTGGTTCTGACCTTGCTAGGCCAAGGCCGCCAATGCGTCATCGTCCTCTTGAGCGAGCGGCGTGCAGTCCAAAGCCTCGAGCCGCCTGACGATATCGCCCGCCGCCCTGATCCAGCTCGAGTAGGAGCTCGTCAACGTGCGGTCCTTGCAGCGCGAGAACTGTTCGAGCAAGCGGAACGGATCGATCGTCTTGGGCATCGATCTGATGTGTTCCGCGGCGGCGAGGAGCGGCACCGCCGCCCGCACGCTTCGTTCTGGCCGAACCGCCAGACGGTTTCGGCGAGCGTTTGCGCGCACAAGCGGGCCGCGCCTTCGGGGAGGTGCAGATCCATGAGAACCTCGATGCGCGACCGGAAGCGGACTTCCATGTGGGCGCCGGCAAGACGCTTGATCTCGGCGCCGATCTCGTCGAGCCCATATGCGCGGGAATGCTGGCAGCAATAGCGCTGCATGTGCCGGTCGGGCCCTGCGGTCCAGACATTGGTCTTGTGGCGCTCGAGGAACTCGTGGCCTGCCCAGACATCGATCCTGTTGAGGGTGTAGTTCTCGGCGGCGTACCAGAGCGGCGCGCCGGCTTTCACGTAGACATAGCCGTCGCAGAACAGGATCCGTGCGGCACCCCTCGACGTCAGCAGAGATTGATGTTCCCTGTCATCCTCGAGATACCGGTGCAGCCGAAACTCGTTGCAGAACTCTTCGAACGATCGTCCGTCGTGTTGCCCGACCTGGGCCGCGCTGCCGAAGGCGAGGAAGGCGCCGAGCCTGCCGTCTGCAGCCATCTCGATGAAGCGCATGGTGCTGAGCGGACCGTCGTATGCCATCAGCGCAAAGCGACGTGCTCTCGAACGAACGAACTTCGTGCATCCACGGGGACGCGAATTCGTCGTCGGTCGTGATGCGATAGGCGACCGGCGCCTCGGCCGGGTCGATCTCGCGGATGAGAACGGAGACCGACGCCGAGAGGTGCACGAAGTTCTTCTTTCGCCCCCGGTACGACTTGAACGCCTGGTTGTACGGCATGCGCAGCAAAACGTGGTGCTCGGTCATGCGTAGATCTCCATCATCCTCGAAAAACTTGTCTGCTGAATTCGGATCGATCCTCTTTTTTGGCGATCCCGTTGCCGGACACCATCGGTAATCTTGGCTCGCTCGCTCCGATCTTCGGCCAATGACATATGCGCGGTCCAGCTACCCCCGGCGGCTCGTACCATCGGTATCGGGGCTCGGCTCGTTGCTGCTCTTGTTGAGCTCCGAATAGCGGCGGCGGATGCGGGCAACTTCGACGGGGTCGGGCTCGGGCACGGGGTAGCGGCTCTTGCTGTTGCCGGCACGTGCATAGTGCTGCGTGGCCGTGGCGTCGGTGGCGTGGCCGAGCAGGGCGGCGACGATGGCCAGGCCGTGCAGCTTCGCTTCCTCCGTGGTCGCGGTCGCGACATAGACGCGCTTGAAGCGGGCCGCCGCCGCATGGCGTCCCGACGACAGCGTCGGGCGCTCGCGCCGGCGCGGAAACAGATCCTTCGTTACCCGCCTCATCAACGCTTCGAGGGTCTCCCGCAGCCTCTCGTAACGTTCCTCTGCCGCTGCAGCCTTGGCGATCGCGATCCAGAACGTCAGCTGCTTGACGTAGCCGCCCGGGAGCGCCTTCCACAGCAGCGTCCGCGTCTCGCCGTGGCTCCTGCCATTGCCCTGCTTGCCGTTGCGGATCGTCAGCTCGTAGGCGTAGCCGGGCACTGAGCTCGGCCCGAACTTTGCCGTCGGCCATTCGATGTACCGAACGCCGGTGAGCTCGGTAGAGTTGAGGAGGGCGACCAATGCCCTGGCGTTTTCGCTGACGGTGGCGAGCAGCGCGTGACAGATGCGCGGCGTATCCTTCTCGACACCGTTCTTCTGCTTCGACTGCGAGGTGCGGGTGGTTCCGTTCCCGTCCTTCTGCGGGCGCCACGCGCGGAGCAGAGCGACAGCGGCGTTGAAGCTTGCGGCCTGATCCGGCTGCATCTCTTTCGCCTCGGTCATGGTAAAGATCAGAGCCGAACGGATCTGGCGGCGGGACGCGGGCTCCAGCTTCCGCTTCATCACCGCCATGACGAGTTCGACCGGCGACAAATTGCGCTTCGCCGCTTTGTTCTCGGCGACGGCGATCTGGCGGGCGCGATCGCGATAGGCCTGCTTGGTCTTCTCGGTTCGGGTGGGCATGAAAGTCCTACTTCTCGAGCCACGGCGGCTGCAGCACGTCGTGCTTGCGGCAGAGACGGGCGATCTCGCGCACGAAGTCCTCGGCGGCGGCCTTGGCATCGCAGAGATAGTCCGGGCTGTAGGGCGAGTAGATGATGGTGGTCGTCACCGACTCCGGCGGCTGGATGTGGCCCATGAAGAGGGCGATCTGGTCGTCCGGCACCTTTTTCTCGCGCATGTAGCGTCCCAACGCATGCCTGAGACTGTACGTATTGGCGCCGGGCGCCAGCTTGCCCCGGCGGCAGGCGGAATCGAATGCGGTATCAATCTCGCCGATGCGCGCGCCGTGCCACTGAATGATATGCCCGGGCGGCAGGTTGACCGTCCACGGCAGCAGCGTTGCTGGAATCGGCAACGTCGGCCGCCATTTGGAGGTCTGGACCCGGCCGGCGGGGTTGAGATCGACGAGGCGGCGGCGGTGATCGATCTGGCCGGCGATGGCGTCGAGCAACGCGCCGATGCGGCTGGCGAGATTGATCAGCCAGACGAGGGCGATGAGAAAATGCAGAAACTGCGCCTGATCGATCAGGATCGCGATCTCTTCCAACTCCATCGGGCGGCCCTTGGGAGGAGCCGCCCGCGAGTGGTTCTTGGTGAAGAAATACGGCACCTTCGGAGCATGATGCTCCGGCAGGCGCCGCTCGGCGATCGCCTTGGCGCTCCCGGAGCGGAAGATCGTCAGCGTCCGGTCGACGGTGGCGAGCGCGATGCCTTCGGCCAGCGCGGCGTCGCGGAAGGTTTCGAAGTCGCTGGGCACCATGTAGCGGAGCAGGGAGCTGCCCATCAGGCGTTGCATGCGGTCGATCGCGATTCCGCCGAACTCGGCCGAGGCCTGCTGTGCGACGACAGGGCGGATGAACTCCAGGAGTTCGTTGACGGTGCGGATCGGTTGCTTGACGATAGCGCCCTTCGGATTGCCGGTGAAACCTCGCGCGACGAGCGACCGCACGAATTCGATCGCGACTTCGAGGTCCTTGGTCTTGAGGCTTACCTGGAAGGATTCCTGATTCTCCTTGTCATAGCCGCAGACGTAGAAGCTCTTCGTCTTGGGATGACGTTTCACCTCGTACTCGCCGATCTCGTGAACGCTGATGAAGGCGGCCATTAGCACTTCATCTCCATCGTGCCGGCCTCGGCGCGGCCATCTTCGTCGTCAGGCTCCGCCGCGACCTGCGGCAGGACCATGCCGTTGGCCTTGACGAAATCGCGCACCACTCGGGCCGAAATGTAGAAGACGCGGAAGCCGCCGATGGCCGCGAGACGGTCGTCACGGACGAGCTTGCGGACCGAGGCCTGGCTGATGCGCAGGGCCTCCGCGACCTCGGCGGTCGACAGCAATTGGTAGTCGGAACAGGTGCGCAGATCGATCATTTTCGCTCACTCCATATAAGGCAAGCCTATGGTCGATTTATAACGGAGTCAAGCGCGCTTCGCGCGACCGACATAAAGATCGCCCTTTCCGTGCCAAAAACTGCAGCGATTCCAATGATATGCTCGATCTCGCCGCGGAGGCGGATTCGCCTGATGGCAGACGCCGGGAGAAGGGCGAGCACGTAGGCTGGCGGAAGCCGGCGGTGCTTGCGATAAAACCGAAGTGTGAAAGCTGGAGCCTGCTCGCGAAGCGTTTCGCGCTCGCGCAGCAGTGCTGCGACCCGCCGCGCGAGCCTACGCGGCGGGATCGGCATCCGGCTCCTCCAGCGCTTCGGTCAGGGCGCTGCCGCTCCGCCGCCACCACACGGCGAGTTCGGAGGCGAGGGCGCGGGCGCGGAAGATGTCGATACCGAGGCGGCGACCGAGAACCTCGGCCTCCATCATCATGGCCGAGGCGACGTCGAGCCCCGCATCCGCACAGGTTTCGAGGGCGCGCCCGGGGACATGGGGAATCGCGATGGTGGGGATCGTCCCCGCCGTCGCCTTCAGCCGGGCGAGGCTCTCGGCCTGCTCACTGCCGGTCGGGACGTCGAAGTTGCCGGCGCGGCCGGAGAGCAGGAGCGCGCGCCGCAACGCCGGTGCGACCGTCGCGAGCCCCGACAGGTAGGCGCCTGCCTGCGTCATGGATTCCGCGGCGCACGTCGTCAGCACCAGCGACACCCCGCGCACCCCGAGAGCCTTGAGCGTCTCGTCGAAGGCGGTCGCCGCCATCACATCCAACCGGATGCCGCCGGATCCACCGGCCCAGTCCACCACGACGGCGCTGCCCGTGTTGGGAGCATCGACGAGCTCGTTCCAGAGCGGCGCGAGCACGCCGCTCAAGCCGCCGGTGCGCCCGGAAGAGCCGGTGAATTCCTCCGTCGCGATGTAGATCTCCCGGTCGGCGGCGCCGGTCTCGGCCGTGCGGCGGCGGCCCGTTTCGATCCGCACCAGCGTCACGGTCCGGCCTGCCTCGCGGTACAAATGGCACAGCCTGTTGGCGGTGACGCTCTTGCCGACGGAGGTACCGTCGGCGGCCACTTCCGCGAGGTCCGCCAGTCTGCGATGCGCAAGCGGGCGCGTGTCCTTCATCGTCTGTTTCTTACCGGTCATCGTCCCTGCTCCTGAGCTCTTCGAGAAGCGCCGCAGCGCGGCGTGTGGTGGCCGGCATCTGCGTGCCGGCCGGCGCATTCGGCGACGGCCGAATTTGGGGAAACGATTGGGGTCGGCCCGGCATAGGCGGCACGGTCGGCCTCGGAGCGGCTGTCGACGAGCGGGCGTCATTGGAGGATGCGTGGCTCTGCAGATCGGTGCCGGTACTTGCAGCGACCTGCATTGGCATGCCGGGCTGTGCAGGGACGTGCAGGGGGAGGCTCGAGCGCTGCGGCGCGCGCTCCCTGGCCCGCGACAGCGCGCTCGAAACGGTGCCGGCAGGCAGCGCGGAACCGTCCTTGCGGACGATGCCGACCTCGCCGAGCATCTCGCCGATCATGGTAGCGGTCGCGCCCTGTGCGGCAAGGAAGGTGAATATCTCCAGATGGTCGTCGAACACCTGCTGGTAGCTGTAGCCGAAGCGCCGCAGGGCCTCCCGGCCAACCCCGATCAGTTCGTTGCGCTTGTCGGATGGCAGGCGGTCGATGAGCGGCTTGCGGCTCCGGGACGGGGGGACGGCGCTCATGGACGCGCTCCCAGGGCCTTGGTACGATTTCCACGAAACTTCGACGAACACGCGAAAACGCCGGGAATCTCGGCGCTAGCTGACTTCACGACCTCGCTCGAAAGCAATCTGAAATCAATGAGATGCGCCGCCGCCCCCCACGTTGACATGGTAGGGGTCACAGGTTCGATCCCTGTCGTGCCCACCATCCTTCGCTCGCGATAGCGAGAGAAGGATGCCACGCCGAAGCCCAAAGGGGCGAAGGCGGGCTGCCGCCACGAGCTTCGGCTAGGCAAGCCACGATCCACCAATCTCAAAAATGAGCGTGTCCGGCGTAGTTCGAAAGAGCGAAGACGGACTGCCGCGTCATCCTCCGCTCCCCTGGAACACGCCGCCACGCCCGGCATTGTTCCTCCATGCCCAAATCCTTCCATCGCGGCGATCACGTCAGCTGGAATTCCGAGGCCGGGCGCGTGCGGGGCCACATCCTGCGCGTCCACACCAAAGACGTCGACTACAGAGGCCACACTCACCACGCCTCGCCCGACGATCCCCAATACGAGATAAAGAGCGACAAGACCGATCACGTCGCCCTGCACAAGGGCAAGGCGTTGCGGCGGCTCAAGAGCTGAGTGGCGCAAGCGAGCCGACGAGGTTTCCATGGCTCATCCCTTTTTCACGATTGGGCACGCGACACGTTCGATCGAGCAATTCGTCGAACTGCTGCAGGGCAGCTCGGTCACCTTCGTGGCCGATGTCCGCACCGTGCCCCGCTCGCGCACCAACCCGCAGTACAATCGCGAGACGCTGCCGCAATCGCTTGCGACCGTTTCGATCGGCTATGAGCACATCGCGTCGCTGGGCGGGCTGCGCAGCCGCAAGCGCGAGGTGGCGCGCGAGACCAACGCCTTCTGGCAGAACGACAGCTTCCACAATTATGCCGACCACGCCATGGGCGCGGCGTTTCACCAAGGCCTTGCCCATTTGCGCGAACTCGGGCAGGCGCAACGCTGCGCCATCATGTGTGCAGAGACATTGTGGTGGCGATGTCACCGGCGGATCATTACCGACTATCTGCTCGCTGCTGGAGAGACGGTGTTTCATATTCTCGGCCCCGGACAGGTCGACGAGGCAAAAATCAATCCGGCCGCGCACATCCTGTCCGACGGCCGGCTCGATTACCCCGCGCAGGAGCAATCTGCTGGCCGCGGTGCCTGACGCGATACGGGCTGGATAGCCGTGCGCAAGAAAATCCCGGGCGCAGAGCCGTGGTAGCAGGGACTGTCAATTGCGCCTGAGCAACAACTCCTTCAGCCCGGTCGGATAGAGGTTCGGGCCGCCTTCGACATCGAGATCGGCGAGGTCGAACCAGCGGGCCACGATCTCCTCTCCGTTGTCCTCGCGGAAGTCGATGCGGTCCTCGCTATCGAACGCGCCGGGCGGGAACGCGATTTCGGCGATGAACATCACTTCGTGTCCGGTCGCGCCCTCGTGGACAAAGATGTTCTCCATCATCAGCGGCGCGCCGGTAATGATGATATCGATGCCGAGCTCTTCATTGAACTCGCGTGCGAGCGCAGCCTGCCAGCTCTCGCCGAACTCGATTTCACCGCCGAGGGGGCGAACGCCTTTGATCCGCCCCGCATCGTCGCGCACCTCGGCCGCAAGCAGCCGCCCGGCGCGCCAGTGCAGGCCGATCGCAACGACCCGGATATGGGGACGAGGGCGCCATGTCGTCATGGGGCATGGTTAGACGTCTTTGGGCCCCGTCGCAATCGCCGCCTGAGCTCAGGTCTCGCCGGGCCATTGCAATGCCGGTGCGGAGATGTCCGCTACGCCCAGGGGATTGATCGCACGGCAGGCGATCTGGTCGATGATCTCGTCCAGCGACA
>Ga0102590_1001293_pt1 | contig 39189 bp, 38 predicted proteins | sample AraplaMF_Col_mMF_FD_76859 | JGI IMG/M metagenome (GOLD analysis project Ga0102590, IMG submission 76859) | Arabidopsis root microbial communities from the University of North Carolina, USA - plate scrape MF_Col_mMF | ecosystem: Host-associated > Plants > Roots > Endosphere | place: USA... | reverse complement strand
CGAGACGCTGATCTTCGGACAGGCCTATCAGGGAGGGTCGCCGCTGGACCCTATGGCGGCCGTTGCAGCCTTGCCGGATGACGCGGAGATCTGTGGCTGCAACGGCGTATGCAAAGGCAAAATCACCTCGACGATTTCGGGCAAAGGGCTGACGTCGCTCGATGACGTGCGCGCCCATACCAAGGCATCCGCCTCGTGCGGCTCCTGCACCGGCCTCGTCGAACAACTCATGGCACTGACGCTCGGCGACAGCTACAACCCGGCTGCGGTCCAGCCGATGTGCACCTGCACCGAACTCGGCCATGACGATGTCCGCCGCTTGATCAAGGCGAAGGGTCTGAAGAGCATCCCTGCCGTCATGCAGGAGCTCGAATGGAAGACTTCCTGCGGCTGCGCCAAATGTCGGCCGGCGCTCAACTACTACCTGGTCTGCGACTGGCCCGACGAATATGCCGACGACTACCAGTCGCGTTTCATCAATGAGCGCGTGCACGCCAACATCCAGAAGGACGGCACCTATTCCGTCGTTCCGCGCATGTGGGGCGGTGTGACCAATGCGAACGAGCTGCGCGCCATCGCCGATGTCGTCGATAAGTTCGAAATCCCGATGGTAAAGGTCACCGGCGGCCAGCGCATCGACCTGCTGGGCATCGAGAAGGAAGACCTGCCCGCCGTCTGGGCCGATCTCGGCAAAGCCGGCTTCGTCTCCGGCCAAGCCTATGCCAAGGGTCTGCGCACGGTGAAGACCTGCGTCGGCTCTGACTGGTGTCGCTTCGGCACGCAGGATTCCACCGGTCTTGGCATCCGCATCGAGAGGTTCATGTGGGGCTCCTGGACGCCGGCCAAACTGAAGATGGCCGTGTCCGGCTGCCCGCGCAACTGCGCGGAAGCAACCTGCAAGGACATCGGCGTGATCTGCGTGGATTCCGGTTTCGAGATCCATTTCGCCGGTGCGGCCGGTCTCGACATCAAGGGCACGGAGGTCCTTGGGCTTGTCCGGACCGAGGACGAGGCGCTGGAGCATATCGTGGCACTGACGCAGATGTACCGCGAGCAGGCCCGCTATCTCGAGCGGATCTACAAGTGGGCCAAGCGCGTCGGCCTGGAGGAAATCCGCCGCCAGATCATGGGCGATGCCGAAAAGCGCAAAGCCTATTACGAACGCTTCGTCTTCAGCCAAAAATTTGCCCAGGTCGATCCCTGGTCAGAGCGTGTCTCCGGCAAGGACAAGCACGAGTTCAAGCCGATGGCGACGATCGGCTATCCGCAGGCTGCAGAATAAGGAGATGGATATGAACTGGATCGCAATCGGTGACCTCTCCGATATCCCGCTGCGCGGCGCGCGCTGCGTGAAGACGCCGCAGGGCAAGATCGCCGTCTTCCGCACGGCCGAAAACGAGGTCTTCGCCATCGAGGATCACTGCCCGCACAAGGGCGGCCCGCTCTCCCAGGGCATCGTCCACGCCAAGTCAGTCACCTGCCCGCTTCACAACTGGGTGATCTCGCTGGAAACAGGCAAGGCGCTCGGCGCCGACGAAGGCGAGGTCCGGACGATACCGGTGCTGAACGAAGACGGCCGGCTGTTCATCGCCTTGGAAAGCCTGATGATGGCGGCGGAATAGATGGCGGCTGAGGTCAAAACCACCTGTCCCTATTGCGGCGTCGGCTGCGGCGTTCTGGCCACGATCGACGAGGCAGGCGCTGTCAGCGTTAAAGGAGAGCCCGAGCATCCGGCGAATTTCGGCCGGCTCTGCTCGAAGGGTTCTGCCCTTGCCGAAACCATCGACCTCGATGGCCGGCTTCTCTACCCCGAGATCGGAGGCGAACGGAGCGACTGGGACGAAGCGCTTGATCTGGTCGCCCGGCGTTTTTCTGAAACGATCGCCGAACACGGGCCGGATTCGGTTGCCTTCTACGTCTCGGGCCAGTTGCTGACCGAGGATTACTACGTTGCCAACAAGCTGATGAAGGGCTTCATCGGTTCCGGCAATATCGACACCAATTCAAGGCTCTGCATGTCCTCTTCCGTGGCGGGGCATCGCCGCGCCTTCGGCGCCGATACGGTGCCCGGGACCTATGAGGATATCGAGCTTGCGGATCTGGTGATCCTGACCGGCTCCAATCTTGCCTGGTGTCATCCCGTCATCTACCAGCGGCTTGCCGCCGCAAAGACGGCGCGGCCAAACATGCGGATCGTCGTCATCGATCCGCGCCGGACGATGACATGCGACATCGCCGACCTGCACCTCGCCATCCGTCCGGACGGCGACGTCGCGCTGTTCATGGGACTGCTTGCGCATCTCGCGACAAGTCCGGCAATCGACCAGAATTACATCGGCGCCCATACCGAAGGTTTCGCCGAAGCTTTTGCGGCTGCCGCCGCGCTTGATATCAACGATCTCCTGGAACGGACTGGCCTGCCGGCCATGCAGATCAGGGAGTTCTTCCGCCTATTCGAGACGACGCCGAAGGTCGTGACCTGCTACAGCCAGGGCGTCAACCAATCCTCCTCCGGCTCCGACAAGGTCAATGCAATCCTCAACTGCCACCTGGCGACCGGTCGCATTGGCCGTCCCGGCATGGGACCGTTCTCGCTGACCGGCCAGCCGAACGCCATGGGCGGGCGCGAGGTCGGCGGTCTCGCCAATATGCTTGCCGCCCATATGGCGATCGAGAATGCCGACGATCGGGATCGCGTGCAGCGCTTCTGGAACTCGCCCGTCATCGCCGCAAAGCCCGGCCTGAAGGCAGTCGACATGTTCCGCGCCGTGGCCGACGGGCGCATCAAGGCGCTCTGGATCATGGCGACCAATCCCGTCGTCTCGATGCCGGATGCCGACAGCGTCGAAAGCGCGATCGCCGCCTGTCCCTTCGTCGTCGTGTCGGACATCCTCAAAGAGACGGACACGACCCGGCACGCAGATGTGCTTCTGCCCTCGCTCGGCTGGGGCGAGAAGGATGGCACCGTCACCAATTCCGAACGGCGCATTTCAAGGCAACGGCCGTTTCTCGACAACCCCGGCGATGCAAGGGCCGACTGGTGGCAGCTTGCGGAGGTCGGACGCCGCATGGGATTTGCTGCCGCCTTCGATTTTGATGCGCCGGACGCAATCTTTGCGGAGCACGCGGCGCTTTCCGCCTTCGAAAATAACGGCAGCCGCGATTTCGACATCGGCGCGCGCGCCGGCATGAGCAGCGGCGCCTATGAGGAGCTGTCGCCCTTTCAGTGGCCGCACGCCGCTGGGTCCGCACCCAGCGTCACCCGCTTCTTTGCCGAGGGCGGTTTCTTCCATCCCGATGGCAAGGCGCGCTTCGTCGCGGTCAAACCGCCCGCAACCGATCGCACCAATGCCGAGTACCCCTTCACGCTGAATACCGGGCGCATCCGCGACCAGTGGCACACGATGACACGAACCGGAAAAAGCGCGCGGCTTTCTGCCCATATCGCCGAACCTTTTGCGGAAATCCATCCGCGCGACGCGATCGAGACCGGTATATCGAGCGCGGGCCTCGTCGAAATCGACAGCCCGCACGGCAAGGCAATCGTCAGGGCACTGGTCACCGATCGCCAGGCACGCGGCGGCATCTTTGCGCCGATGCACTGGAACGACCAGTTCGCCGCAAGAGCGCGGATCGACGCCGTGGTCGCACCGATCACCGATCCTGTTTCCGGTCAGCCGGCATCGAAGAACGTTGCCGTCGCCGTCCGGCCGTTTCGCGCCACCCATTACGGTTTCGCCGTCTCCGCCACAAAACCCGCCACGCCTGACGCGGCCTATTGGGCACTGGCAAAAGCCGCCGGCGGCTGGCGGCTGGAGCTTGCTTTCGGCGAAAACGTCGAAGACTGGACGGCCTGGTGCCGGGCGGTTTTCGCCATTCCGGCTGAGATCGAACCGCTTGGTTATGCCGACCGGCAATCCGGCGACCTGAGGCTCGCCTTCTTCGATGGCGAGGTCCTGCTTGCCGCGCTGTTTCTCGCCCGCGAGCCCGTCGCCGTCGCACGCAACTGGGCGATCTCGCAGCTTTCAGCCTCGCATGGCGACCTCAGGAAACGCTTTGCGCTCGTTGCCGGTCGTCCCGGAGCAGGCAGGCCGGATCCGGGCGCAACCGTCTGCTCCTGCTTCAGTGTCGGGGTCAACCAGATCGCTGCTGCCGTGCGCGGCGGATGTCACAGCGTCGAGGCGGTCGGCAAGGAAACGAGCGCTGGAACCAATTGCGGCTCCTGCCGCAGCGAAATCGGCAGGATCATCGATCGCTGTCTTGCCGCAGCCGCGGAGTGAACCGTACAAAAGCAAGCAGGACGCAGCCGGAGCATTGTCAGGCCCTGTTCGGGACGATCAGCATCCTGTGTTCGGCCGCGATGCGGACCGAGACCTCGTCATAGGATGAGAGGGTCGGGTGCGGCGTCTCCATCTTGTGGTGATGTGTTGCCGTGATGACCATGACATCGGCACCCGCCGCCTCGCCGGCGGTGATGCCGGCTGCGACATCCTCGAACACCAGGCAATCCTGCGTGCTGACGCCCAGGCGTTCGGCTCCGAGAATATAACATTGCGGGTCGGGTTTTCCGACCTTGACGTCCTCAGCCGTCACCATGAATCTCGGCACCGGCAAGCCTGCTGCCTCCAGTCGCCGGTGAGCAAGGCGCAACGGCGAGGAGGTGACGATCGCCCAGCGATCCGGGGGCAATGAACTCAGAAAGGTCGCGGCGCCGGGAATGGCAACGACATCGCTGACATCGGCGATTTCAGCCTCGGTCACCAGTCTTGATTCATGTTCGGGATCAACTCCGGGCAAGTTCAGCCGGGTGATCGTGTCAATGCCGCGCGATCCATGCATCTTCGGCAAAAACGTGGCGACATCGAGCCCATGGCGCCTTGCCCAGTCACTCCATGCACGCTCGGCCGCATGGATCGAATTGAGGATGGTGCCGTCCATATCGAACAGGAAGGCGGCATAGGGCTTCTCGAAGCCGCGGGGCATCGGCATAGACAAAAGGCTGAATCCTTCAGGGAAAGAGTCGAACGGTGGTCGCTGTCTCGATGAAACGGCAAATCATGGCGTTTTGCAAGCTTTCGGGAGGATGGCGGTGACGCCTTCCAACCGCCTTCGCCTAGAAGGCCGCCGTACCCGAGGTGACGATCAAGTCGCAGGAAAGCCGGAGGCCAATCGGGTCGTGGCAGAGGTCATCGGCACCATCGGCGAGTTCCAGTGCGGCCGAAGCATCGGCGCGCAGGTAGGCTTGCGTAGCCGGATCGACGCGCATCGGCGCGGCGGTCCAGAGCGAGGGACGGCTGACGTCGATCGCTGAAATTTTAGCCCTGTCATTCCTGACGGTGTAGGAGGCGACCGCCATGCCACTCATCGTTAAGGTGAGCACAAGTGCGATCTGGAGACCGAGATCTGCGGCTTCGCGAAAGGAGATGAACATAGCGGCCTCATGCCACGGTTTTTTAGTATCTCCGCATGCAAGTAGGACATGCGCCGGCGCCGATCCAGCGCCATCGCCCGTTAAGGTTTACGCATAACCATGCCGGGTACGCAGCGAGGCTTGAATGTAGGTTTTCGGCAAATTTCGGAACAATGATTCCATCAGCCGGTTACCCCTGGGTCATCCAAGATGAAAATCCAAGGAGGATATCCCATGTCTAAGTCCCTTATCGCCGCTTCGCTGCTTGCGATCGGCATGGCATCATCAGCCTTTGCCCAGTCGAACCCCGATCCAATCGGGCCGACGAATGGCGGCTCGACTGATCCGAATTCGGGTACCTATTCATCCGACTACACCAACGATGACAACGGCATTCGTCCGGTACCTGTCTCGCCGGTCGATCCGACGACGACACAGAGCATCGGCCAGCCGAGGACGATGGAATGCCCCGGCATGCCGCAACAGATGTCCGGCGTCGATACGCGCGGCGGCCAGAGCGGCGCATCGATCAGCGAAGCCTGCCGCGAATACGACAACTAACCGACAGACTGCTGCTCTCAGAAAAGGCCGGTTCACGCCGGCCTTTTTGATATCGCGAAGGCCATGAAAAGCTTTTTCCGCCGGATGAAACTTTTGATCCGCGCGCTCCGTACATCCGTAGCAGGTTGAAAAGAACACCAACGGAACGGCTTCATTGGCAAAGGACATCGCAAACCCTGTTATCCTCTGGTTTCGCAAGGACTTGCGCCTTGACGACAACCGGGCTCTCGATGCCGCCCATCGCTCCGGGCGTCCTATCATCCCCCTCTATATAAGCGAGCAGGAGGCAGCAGGCACCGGTCCGCTGGGCGCTGCGCAGGCCTGGTGGCTGCATCATTCGCTGGAAGCGCTCGACAGATCGCTGCGCAAGCGGAGAAGTCGGCTGGTGCTGGCAAGCGGCGAGGCGTTCGAAGTGCTCCGCGCCTTCATCAGGGAGAGCGGGGCCGAAGCCGTCTTTTGGAACCGGCGCTACGATCCAGCCGGCATCTCCATCGACGTCCGTATCAAGCACGAATTGGAAAAGCAGGCGATCGAGGCAAGAAGCTTTGGGGGCCAGTTGCTGCACGACCCTTCCCGGCTGGTGACCGGCAACGGCACGCCCTATCGCGTCTACACGCCGTTCTGGCGCGCGCTGGAGGGCGGCGGCGAACCGGAGCCGCCGCTGGAGGCGCCGGCAAAACTTCGGCTTGCGTCGCAATTTCCGAAATCAGAAGCGCTGGAGAGCTGGAAGCTGCTCCCGACGAAACCGGACTGGGCGGGCGATTTTACCGATCTCTGGACTCCCGGCGAAGATGGCGCGCATGAGAAGCTGCGTGCCTTCATCGAAGACGCGCTCGACGGCTACAAGGAAAACCGTGACTATCCTGCGAGACCCGCGACGTCGATGCTGTCGCCACACCTGGCGTTCGGCGAGATCTCCCCTGCCCGCATCTGGGATGCCACACGCGGCCTGTCGAAACGGGTGGCAGCGGCCGATGTCGTGCATTTTCGCAAGGAGATCGCCTGGCGCGAATTCTCCTATCACTTGCTTTTCCACTTCCCGCGTCTTGCATCGAACAACTGGAACGAGCGTTTCGACGGCTTCGAATGGCGCAACGACGACGACGATTTCAAGGCGTGGCGCCGCGGCATGACCGGCTATCCGATCATTGATGCCGGCATGCGCCAGCTCTGGCGCCATGGCTGGATGCACAATCGCGTGCGCATGATCGTCGCCTCCTTCCTCATCAAGGATCTGATGATCGACTGGCGCCGGGGCGAAGCCTGGTTCCGGGATACGCTTGTCGATGCCGATCCCGCCAACAATGCGGCAAGCTGGCAATGGGTGGCGGGCTCGGGAGCTGACGCCTCGCCGTTTTTCCGCATCTTCAATCCGGTGCTGCAGGGTGAAAAATTCGATCCCGACGGCAAATATGTCAGGAGCTATGTGCCGGAGCTTCGAGAGCTCGGGGCAAAATACATCCACCGGCCGTTCGAGGCGCCGAGGAGCATGCTCGACGAGGCCGGCATCGCGCTTGGCCAGACCTATCCGAAACCGATCGTCGATCACGCACTCGCCCGCAACCGGGCGCTCGCCGCCTACAATGCTACGAGGGATGCAGCATGAACGCGCACTTCCGTCCAGCCCCACGCCGGCTGAAGATCGCCGTCATCGGCTCCGGCATCTCGGGCGCCTCCGCGGCCTGGGCTTTAAACCCAGTGCACGACGTTACGCTTTATGAAAGCCAAGCGCGGGCCGGGGGCCATACGGCGACCGTCGACGTGGATTACGACGGGGTGGAAATTGCGGTCGATACCGGCTTCATCGTCTATAACGAACAGAATTACCCCAACCTGACGGCGCTGTTTGCCGAGCTCGGCATCGCGACACATGCAAGCGATATGAGCTTTTCGCTCTCACTGGATCGCGGCAAGCTGGAATGGAGCGGCGGCGGGCTGTCCTCGATCTTTGCGCAAAAGCGCAACCTGCTGCGGCCATCGTTTCTATGGATGATCCGCGAGATTTTGCGCTTCAATCGCAGCTGCCTCGAAGATCGCGCTGCCGGCCATCTCGCCTCGCGCTCGATCGGCGATTATCTCGACTGGCGCGCCTTCTCGCCCGGATTCACCAACAACTATCTCGTGCCGATGGCGGCGGCGATCTGGTCGACACCATCAACCCGCATGCTGCAGTTTCCCGCCGAGCATTTCGTCAATTTCTTCGATAATCACCGGCTGATCTATCGCCGGCAGCACCAGTGGCGCACAGTGACCGGCGGCAGCCGTACCTATCTCGACCGGCTGCTTCGGCCGCTCGGCGAACGCGTGAAACTTTCCTGTGGCGTGCGCAGCGTCATCCGCTCCGAGCGCGGCGTCACGATCATCGACGAGACGGGGATCGCACACCCGTTCGATAAGGTGATCTTCGCCTGCCACAGCGATCAGACAGCCCGCCTGCTCGCCGATGCCACCGATCGGGAAAGCAGGCTGCTCGCCGCCATCCCCTATCAGCCGAACCGCGTCGTCCTGCACCGCGACCAATCGCTGATGCCGCAGCGGCGCAAGGTTTGGGCCTCATGGAACTATCTCCGTTCAAGCCGTGAAGGTGGAAAGGCCGACGTCGCCGTGACTTACTGGATGAACCGGCTGCAGGGCATCGACGACAAATTCCCGCTATTCGTGACCCTCAATCCCGACCGCGAGCCGGACCCCCATAAAGTGTTTGCCGAGTTCACCTATGAACATCCGCAATTCTCGGCGGACGCCATGGCTGCGCAACAGGCGCTTGTCACCATTCAGGGACAAAGTAATTGCTATTTCGCCGGTGCCTGGACGGGGTACGGATTCCATGAGGATGGTCTCGTTTCCGGTCTAGCTGCGGCAGAGGCCTTGGGCGGGATCATACCCTGGCGGACTGCCCAAACCTGGGAACCTCAACCGGACGTGGCGGCATGACAGGACGCGGCAAAAAAAGGCGTGGCATGAATGCGGCGGCCAACGGCGCTCCACCGGATGCCGCCGCAGCACTCTATGTCGGCGAGATCATGCATCAACGCATGAAACCGTTCGGCCATCGCTTCCGTTACCGTGTCTTCTCGCTGCTTGTCGATCTCGACAGACTGGACGAGGCCGGCGGGTTATCGGTGCTGTTTTCCGTCAATGGGCCCAATCTCATCTCGTTTCACGAGAGGGACCATGCCGATACCAGAGACACATCACTGCGTGCCTATGCCGACCGGCTGCTCGCCAAGGCGGGGCTCGACCGCGCGGACAGGATCCTGCTCGTCTGTTATCCCCGAATTCTCGGCTATGTCTTCAATCCGCTTTCAGTCTATCACGCCTATGATGCCGGTGGCGCAGTCGTCGCGATGATCTACGAGGTGCGCAATACTTTCGGCGAGCGGCACAGCTATGTCTGTCCGGTCGGCTGTGGCGAGATGTCGGAAAGCGGGCTTCGCCAGAGCTGCGACAAGCTCTTCCACGTCTCACCCTTCATCGGCATGGCGGCGCGCTATCATTTCCGCATGCTGCCGCCCGGCGCCGAAATCCGCTGGCGCATCCTGGAGAACGACTGCGAAGGCCCGCTTCTCTCGGCGACATTTTCCGGACGACAGGTGCCGTTGACCAGCGCCTTGCTGCTGGGGTTGACGGCGCGCATCCCCTTCCTCACCTTCAAGATCATCGCCGGCATCCATTGGGAAGCGTTGAAGTTGTGGCTGAAGGGGGCGCGCTACGTCCGGCGTCCTGCGCCCCCGCCTGAAGTCAGCGTCCGCCAGCCCCGCCCGCTTGCGGAAGCGGCGGAATGACATTAGCGTTCGATGCAATGGCCGGGGGGCGGCCGCGCGTATCATCAAGGGTGCTTCGTCCCTAACCGGCAGGAAAATGCTGGAGGAGGAGAAATGAGCAAGGCGCAGGACTGGAATCTGCTGGCTCGTGATGCAGTGACGCTGACGGCCGAAAACATGTCCCGCATGGTGAAGGGTCTGCCCTTCAAAGCAAAGCTGGCGCTGCGCGGACTTCTGCACATGCAGCACGGTTCGCTTGCCGTTACCCTTCCCGACGGCCGCAGGCTGCTGGTCGAGGGCAAGAAGGCCGGGCCAAAGGCGGCGCTCAGCCTCCACAACTGGAACCTTGCCTATCGGGCGCTGACGAGCGGCACGATCGGGGTCGCCGAAACCTATATGGACGGCGATTGGGACAGCCCTGATATCGCCGCCTTCCTCGAACTCTTCCTTGTCAATGGCGAGGCCGCGTTCAGCTATGCGCATGGCAAGGGCGGTCTTGGCCGCCTCTTCGAGCGCGTCCGCCATTGGATGAACACCAATACCAAAACGGGCTCGAAGCGCAACATTTCCGCCCATTACGATCTCGGCAACGATTTCTACAGGGAATGGCTCGATCCGAGCATGACCTATTCCTCAGCACTCTATTCCACCGGCGCCAACGATCTGCAATCGGCCCAGAACGCCAAATACCGGGCGCTTGCCGAGGCGACCGGCATCGGGCCCGGCGACCATGTGCTGGAGATCGGCTGCGGCTGGGGCGGTTTTGCCGAATTTGCCGCAAGCGAGCTGAAGTGCAAGGTGACAGGGCTGACGATCAGCCGCGAGCAGCTTGCCTTTGCCGAGGAGCGCATCCACAAGGCCGGCCTCGATGACCGCGTGGAATTCCGCTTCCAGGATTACCGCGATGAAGCAGGGCTCTACGACCGGATCGTTTCGATCGAGATGTTCGAAGCGGTCGGCGAAAAATACTGGCCGTCCTATTTCTCCAAGCTCAGGCAATGTCTGAAGCCGGGCGGCAAGGCTGGCCTGCAGATCATCACCATCCGGCCGGAATCCTTCGACCAGTATCGCAGCAACCCTGACTTCATCCAGAAATATGTCTTTCCAGGCGGCATGCTGCCGACGCGCAACCATCTGGCCGAACTCGCCGGCAAGGTCGATCTGTCGCTGGTCAAGGACTTCGGCTTCGGGCTCGACTACGCCCGCACGCTTGCCGAATGGCGCGAGCGCTTCTGGTCGGTCTGGGAGCGCATTCGCCCGATGGGTTTCGACGAGCGCTTCAAACGGCTCTGGGAATTCTATCTGTTCTATTGCGAGGCCGGCTTCCGCGCCCGCAACATCGATGTCCGTCAGGTCGTGTTTTCGCGTCGTTGATCATTCCGCCGCATGCGGTGTCACCGGATGGTGACCAGGCAATGGCGGCCGCTCCCGCCAGCCGGTCACGCGGTTCACCAGCGTGAAATAAGCGCCATAAGGGAGCAGGCGCGCGAGCTTCAGCATGGTGGTGAAGCGCTTCGGGAAAGTGATCTCGAAGGTCTGCGATTTCAATCCGGCAGCAATCTCCCGGGCGGCTTCCTCGACCGATACCAAGGCCGGCATCGGAAAGGCATTTTTCCTCGTCGCCGGCGTATCGACGAAGCCCGGGCTGACGAGCTGGATGCGGATGCCCATCTTGTCGAGATCGAATTTCAGGCTTTCGGCCATATTGATCAGCGCCGCCTTGGTGGCGCCATAGGCAGCTCCTGTCGGCAAGCCGCCATAGCCGGTGACGGAGGAAACGATGGCGATCTGTCCCTGCCCTTTCGCCTTCATATGGCGGATCGCGGGCAACAGACAGTTGACGACGCCGGAGAGATTGACGGCAAAGCTCTTTTCGAAATCGCTGCGGTTCAGGTCCTCGGCGTGGACCGGCAGATAGACGCCGGCATTGAGGATCGCCATGGCGAGCGTCCCGTGCTCATATTCGATGGAGGCCATGACATGTTCCATGTCCTCGGCATCGGTGACGTCGCCGTCGAGAACGACAATGCTGCCGGAAAGGCCGCGGGCTTCGGTCTGCAGCTCCACCAGCTTTTCGTGACTTCTGGCGGTGACGGCGACCTTGTATCCTTCGGCGGCGAGCTTTAACGCAAGCGCCCGGCCAATGCCTGAACTCGCGCCTGAAATCCAGACGATTCCATGTTCGGGATGGGCAATGAAATCACGCATGAGATGTTCCTCCGGGCCGCCTGATCAACACGAAAACAGGTCCGGAAGTTTCTCTGCTCCTCCCGGATTTAGGGCTCTATCACACCATTGTGGCTGCTTTCAGCCGATCAGGTCGCCGATCATCTGACGAAAGGATCCGGTGAGCTTGACCGGCCCGTCCGAAACGGCAAAGGCGATGCAAGGCCTGTCCTTTTCGGCGACCGGCCGGTGGTCGACCGTCTCGTCGGCAATGGAGATGTCGCCGGGACCGAAACGGCCGCGTTCATCGTTGAAGGCGCCGTCGAGGATGAGGATCAGTTCCATGCCTTTATGGGTGTGCGCCGGCAAGGCGCGGCCCGGCCGGATCCACATCAGGCTGACCTCGCAGCCGTCCATGTCGAGCGAATATTCCCTGAAACCGGGCAATCGCCGGCGCCAGGGCACATCCTCGGCCTCGAAGCCCAAGAGAGCACGCAACGCTTGAGGAAACAGCGCATTTTCCGGTCGCGTGGCCGTCTGCGCCGCCGGGACGGGAGATGCAGAGGAAAAGATCGCCGCAAGCCGTCCGTCGCGATCGGCAATGGCGACTTCAGGCGCGTTTTCCAGAGCTTCGCCTGCCAGCAGCTCGAGGCTGTTTACCAGGCTGCGATTGTCCGGTTTCATTTCCAGATGAGACTGCACCAGCACACGCGCCGGCTCAGGCAAGGAGCCGGCGACATAATGCGCCATCAATGCATCGATCGTGTCGATCTGCTCGTGAACCATCTCGGTTTCGGTCACGCCCTGTTGCCGCGCTCCGTTTTCGCTTTGTCGTCATCCGTACGGGGAAAGTCAATCTTCGGATCACCCCGCACACGGCGGGATTGCGGGGCCATAGTCATTTTGGGGAGGAAAGCCAAATTTTATCGCGTCCGACAGAGGTGTGGAATAGCTTTTCTTGCCAACTCAGCCTTGTGAAGGGAAAAGACCGTTCTTAAAGTAAGAGTTCGAATAGAGGCAGATTCCATGACCTTCCACCCCTCCGTCCTTGAAGCCATCGGCAACACGCCCCTGATCAAACTCAAGGGCGCCTCAGAGGTGACCGGCTGCACCATTCTCGGCAAGGCGGAGTTCCTGAACCCCGGCCAGTCGGTGAAGGATCGCGCCGCGCTCTACATCATCCGCGACGCAGAGCGGAAGGGATTGCTTCGTCCGGGCGGCGTCATCGTCGAGGGTACGGCCGGCAATACCGGCATCGGACTGACGCTGGTCGCCAAGGCGCTCGGTTATCGCACCGTCATCGTCATCCCGGAAACGCAGAGCCAGGAAAAGAAAGACGCGCTGAAGCTGCTTGGCGCCGAACTCGTCGAAGTGCCCGCCGTTGCCTACAAGAACCCGAACAACTACGTGAAGGTGTCCGGGCGGCTCGCAGAGCAGCTGGCGAAGACCGAGCCGAACGGGGCGATCTGGGCAAACCAGTTCGACAACGTCGCCAATCGTCAGGCGCATATCGAAACGACCGCCAAGGAGATCTGGAAAGACACCGACGGTAAGGTCGACGGCTTCATCTGCTCGGTCGGCTCCGGCGGCACGCTGGCAGGCGTGGCTACCGGCCTCAAGGCTTTCAAATCTGACGTTAAGATCGGCATCGCCGATCCCGACGGCGCCGCTCTCTATGAATTCTACCAGAACGGTGCGCTGAAATCCGAGGGATCCTCAATCACCGAGGGCATTGGCCAGGGCCGCATCACCGCCAATCTCGAGGGTTTCACGCCTGACTATGCTTATCGGATCTCGGATGCCGAAGCGCTTCCCTATCTCTTCGACCTCGTCGAGAACGAGGGCCTCTGCCTTGGCGGCTCGACAGCGATCAACATTGCCGGCGCTGTCAATCTCGCCCGGGATCTTGGACCTGGTCACACGGTGGTGACGATCCTCTGCGATTACGGCAACCGCTATCAGTCGAAGCTCTTCAATCCGGATTTCCTCACCTCGAAGGGGCTGCCCGTTCCGGGCTGGATGGCCAAGTCGCCCGATATCCACGTTCCCTACGAACCCGTGTGAGAACCCATGCCGGTCAATGCCCTCTATCGTGACGACTTCTATCTCTCGACGTGCGAGGCGGTCGTCACCGCCATTCACGAAGACGGGGGCATCGAACTGGACCAGACCTGCTTCTATGCGACATCAGGTGGCCAGCCTGGTGACACCGGCCAGCTCGAACGTGCCGACGGCAGCAAGATCGCGCTTAGTCAGACGAAGCATGGTCCAAGCAAAGATGTCATCATCCATGTGCCGCTCGAAAACGAGCCGCGGCCTTTGGTCGGCGAGACGCTGGTGCTGCATGTCGACTGGCCGCGCCGCTACAGGCTGATGCGCATGCACACGGCCTGCCACCTGCTTTCCGTCGTCTGCTCCTATCCGATCACCGGCGCTGCCGTCGGCGAGGAGGAGAGCCGCGTCGACTTCGATATGGCCGAAACGATCGACAAGGACGAGGTGACGACCAAACTGATGGAACTGGTCGAGCAGAACCATCCGGTCTATCTGCAATGGATCACCGACGAGGAGCTTACGGCCAATCCCGACATCGTCAAATCGAAGAACGTGCGCCCGCCGCTGGGGCTCGGGCGCGTCAGCCTCGTCTGCATCGGCGAGAACTCCTCGATTGACAGCCAACCCTGCGGCGGCACACATGTCTCCGAGACTCAGGAAGTCGGCCGGATCCATATCGCCAAAATCGAGAAGAAGGGCAAAGAGAACCGGCGCTTCCGCATCCGCTTCGGCACGCCCGGCGACGAAGCCTGACCATCAAGGGAGACCATAATGAGTGAGACCAAGAGCCGTTTCGTCGTTTCGGCCGACTGGCTGCAGTCCGAGCTCGGGAAAGCTGACCTGCGCGTGCTGGACGCCTCCTTCTATCTGCCGGCGCAGAAGCGCGATGCCGATGCCGAATATGCGGCCGGCCATATTCCCGGCGCCATCCGCTTCGATCAGGACAAGATCGCCGATCATTCAACGTCGCTGCCGCACACGATCCCCTCGCCCGATTATTTTGCCGCCGAAGTCGGCCGGCTCGGCATCAGCGAGAATGATCGGATCGTCGTTTATGACGGCATCGGCCTGTTCGCCTCGCCGCGCGTCTGGTGGCTGTTCCGGGTGATGGGCGCGAAAAACGTCTTCGTTCTCGACGGCGGTCTCGACGGCTGGAAGGCCGAGGGCCGTCCGCTGGAAACCGCAGCACCCAAGCATGTGCCGACGACCTTTACGCCGAATTTCGATGAAAGCCGCGTGGTGACGCTCGATACGATGCGCGACATCGTCTCCAGCGCCGCGATGCAGATCGCCGATGCCCGCAGCGCCGGCCGCTTTGCAGCCGCCGAACCCGAACCGCGTGTCGGCATGCGCTCCGGCCATATGCCCGGCGCCCGCAGCCTGCCCTCCGGCGTCTTCGCCAACCAGGGCCGGTTCAAGTCGCTGCCCGAACTCAGGCAGACGATCGAAGATGCCGGCATCGATCTTTCAAAGCCTGTCGTCACGTCCTGCGGCTCGGGAATCACCGCCGCCATTATCACGCTGGCGCTGGAATCGCTCGGTCATCACGACAACAAGCTTTATGACGGCTCGTGGAGCGAATGGGGCAGCCGTGACGATACGCCCATCGTCACCGGTCCGCCGACGCCGGTCAAAGCCTGATCGCCATGGGGAAGACACCCGCTTCGCTGAAAGCTCACATCACCCGGCTCGAAATGACGGCGCCGCCGAAGGCAAGCATGCCGGTGCCCGTCAATATCCAGACGGCGATCATGCGCGCTCCCGAGATCCCATTGCCCTTCTACCGCTATCTCTACCGGCAGGTGGGTGCGCGCTGGCAATGGGTGGATCGGTTGCGCATGAGTGACGAGCAGCTTGCCGAGACGCTGAACGACAAGCGCAACAATATCAGCGTTCTCTACGTGAACGGCGCGCCCGCCGGATTCTACGAATATTTCTGCGAAGACGAGGATATGATCGAGCTCAGCCATTTTGGCCTGATTGAACATGCGCTCGGTCTCGGCATCGGCAAATGGTTCCTGCTGCAGGCGCTCTATGCCATCTGGTCGCTCAATCCGAAGCGGGTCACCACCACCACCAACAATCTCGACCATCCGCGTGCGCTGCAGCTCTACCAGATGTACGGCTTCTCCCCCGTTTCGACCGGTACCGGCATCGTCCGCCCGCTCAGCGACAAGGAGCTTCTGGAGATTGCGCGGAAAAGCTGACGGCTTCTTTCCCAACGTCAGCGGAGGTGGCTAACGCTGCGTCAGGCTGTTCGGGCGGCGCGGGTCGTTTCGGCGTTCGAAATCGAGCGTGCGGCCCGACTGTTCCTTCAGTTCCGCCACTTCCCGGCGCAGAGCCCTGAGCTCTTCCAGTATTTCTGCATTCTGTTGCGCCAGCAGCGCCAGATCGATGTCGGCCAAGGCCTTCTCCTTTCGCCTTACAACGTACGCCCAGAAGATACTCCGCTTTTCACTCTCCGGCGATCTCATATGCAGACGCAGGCAAGAATCGGGTGGCTTGCCCGCTCGTCCAGGTGCATTTCATGGCAATCACAAAGGAGATCTGCCATGACCGCCATTCGTTTTGTTGCCATGCCGACGACCGACGCCGAACGCCTCTGGAACGGCGGCCGCGACGCCTATGACAGGCTGCCCGAGACGATCGTCTCCGATGGTCCCGGCCATCCCTGCCGCCATTGCCTTCAGAATATCGATGCGGGCCAGGAATTGCTGGTCTTTGCCTACCGGCCCTTCCCCGAGCTGCAGCCCTATGCCGAAACCGGCCCTGTCTTCCTGCACAAGCAGCCTTGCGCACGCTACGCCGCCGAAGAGATCATGCCGCCGATGCTGACGACGAGCCGTGACTTCATCGTCCGCGGCTACAGCGAGAACGACCGCATCGTCTACGGTACCGGTGCGGTGACTGAGATCGGCGATATTCCAGCCTATGGCAAAGAGCTGCTCGGACGATCTGATATCGCCTATGTGCATGTGCGTTCCGCGCGCAACAACTGTTTCCAATGCCGGATCGACAAGGTAAAGGCGCCGGACCTGGCGGAGACCGGCGCCTGATAGGCGGAGGGCGAAGCGCAACAGGAGTCGTCAACTCGCCCGCACGCTCCTTCTGCAGTGATCGGCGAGGCGGTTTCGGTTTCTCCCTGACCAATGCTGTCGGGATCGCGCGCCCTCGAATCCTATTAAACGCCACGCAAGGCAATGATCCGCGAACCTGCGGCAGCCTGCCGTTGGTGTGCGAGCGGCGCATATTCGGGCGATGCAAAGAGACCACGGATGGCATCCATATCGAGAAACTCGATGATCAGCATATTCGTCGCCTGCCAGCCTTCGAGTTCGAGCGGCGCGTCATCGAGAGCAATGAGGCGGCCGCCGGCCTTTGCCACCAGAGGCAGGGCCTTGGAGCGGTAATCGGCAATGGCTTCGGGGTCGTGGATATCGAGATCGACAACGAGATAGGCGGACATATTCATATCCTTTCAATCAATGTGAAGTTTAGGGATGTTTTTTTGCGTGCAGCGGCGCGCTTTATGGCAAGTGCCGCCACTTGACCATGCGCTTCCGGAGATCGAGTGTGCCGCCATCCACGGTGAAGCTGCCGTCACCGCGATGATGCATGGTCCGTCGTTCCTTGCAGCTCTCGTCGATCCAGATCCTCTTTGCTTCGAGGATGAAGAGATTGTATCGATCGACGAAGCTCGGATCGGCAACACGGCATTCGATATTGGCAAGGCAGTCCACCAGCAACGGCGCCGCGACATCCTTTGCTGGACGAGTCCTCAGGCTGAACCGCTCGAACTTGTCCACCGTGTCACCGGAGCAATTACCGATGTCCACTACGGTTTCGGCAAGATCGACGGCTGGAATCGCGATCACGCATTCGCCGGTCTTTTTCAAGGTCTGGTGGCTGAAGTCCCAAGGGCCGATGACGCAACCGATCAGCGGCGGCGCATGCTGGATCATCATGTGAAAACCCATCGTCATCACATTGGGCGTTCCCTCAAGGCTCGTCGTCACAAGAACGATCGGGCCGGGTTCGAGCAGGCGATAGGCCTGGGAAGCGGAAATCTCTTTCATCGTCCGGCTCCTTCGCGAGTCTCTTCCCCGCATGTATGCGGGGAAGCTGAAAGACCTTCTGGTGTGGTTACCAGCCCTGTTCGACCGGCAGAACGAAGAGTTCCGCGACATTCACATGGGCAGGCGCCTGCGCCGCGAAGACGATGGTGTCGCCGATGTCTGCGCCCTGCAGGAACGTCATCTGCTTGGCAAGGTCGTCCATCTGCTTGATATAGCCAGGCTCCGTGATGTGATCATACAGCTCGGTCGCCACGGCGCCTGGCTGGATGCAAGTCACCCGAATGTTGTGCTTCTGGCCCACTTCCATGCGCAGGCCGTCGGAGAACGCGGCCACCGCATGTTTGGTGGCGCAATAAACCGACAGGCCTTTGAAGACCTTGCGGCCAGCAATCGACGACATGTTGAAGATGTGGCCCGAATGTTGATTGATCATCTGCGGCAGAACGGCAGCAGTGGTGTTCAGCAGGCCTTTCACATTGACGTCGACCATCCGGTGCCATTCGTCGACTTTAAACTGATCGACATCCGATAGCGGCATCAGGCCAGCATTGTTGACGAGAATGTCGATCGAACCATAGGCACCCACCAGCTTTTTGACGCCGGCTTCGACGGAGGCTGGCTCGACCACGTCCATTTCGATCACGAGGGCTTCACCGCCCCTAGAGACGATCTCCTTTTGGAGGCCTTCAAGTTTGTCGGTGCGACGGGCGGCAATACCGACCTTTGCACCGGCCTCGGCGAGCTTCAACGCGGTAGCGGCGCCGATGCCGCTCGAGGCGCCGGTGACCAGCGCGATTTTTCCATTGATATTCGTCATGGTTTATCTCCTTGTCTTGGCGCCCTTCCAACCGAAAGGACGGTCGTGTTCGACAAGGAGGAACATAAAGAGGAGTGATCGATCCCTCTCTCGGGACCTTGCGAGACCTGTCGGGATCTTGCTCAAATCCGCAAGGACCAAGCTGAAATGCTAAAGCATGTCGCACGAACGCGTGCAGCGGTTTTGCGACAACGACATGCGTAGAAACTAAGACCTAAAGCGCAAGGAGCGAATCTGAAAAAGATCGCGACGCGCTTTAGCTGCGACGGTAGTCGCTGGGGGAGACGCCAGCCTCCCGGCGGAAAATCTGAGCAAAATGGCTAGGGCTCGAATACCCCACGGACATGCCGATCTCGATGATGCTGGTGCTGGTTTCCTGCAGAAGTTGCTGGGCTTTGGCTATGCGTTGGCGAATGAAATAATGGGATGGAGAAAGGCCGGTGGCCTTCTTGAAGAGGCGGCTGAAGTGAAAAGCGCTCATGCCGGCCGCTTGCGCCAGACGTGCGAGATCAAACGGCTCTTGAAGGTTGGCTTCCATGAATGCGATCGCCCGCCGTAGCTTGGCGCCCGGCAGGGCATTTGACGGCCGTGCCTCTGCGTCGAATGTTGCATATTGTCGGATAAGATGAACGGCGAGCGTCTGCGCCAATCCCTGCACGAAGAGCCGACTTCCCTGCCCCTCTGCCGTCAGTTCAGCATGGATCAGTTCCAGCATGCTGGAGAGATGTTGGTCGCGGCCGCCCGATATGTCGCGCAGGCGCATGGCGCTGGCAGCCTTGCCGAGAACCCCTTCCGCCACCCGGTCAAACAACGGAACGGAGAGATAGAGATGCATTACCTGGAAAGGTTCGTCTCCCTCGGCGTGCCAGCGCATTTCGTATGGCGTGGGCGACCGCGTCAGAAAAAAGTCCCCGACTCTGACTGTATTGGCCTCCCACTCCCCGCCCAGATCGCGTTCCTCGACACATGCCTGACCTGAGATCACCCAAACAACGAGAGGCTCGGCGACCGCTGGGACAAGAAAGGGATCTTGCACCTTCAGGCGGGAAAACACCTGCACGAATATATCAGTCCAGGCTGGTCCATCCCCGCCGACAAGTGTTCTGCCGGCAATATATGTTTCGAGGCCGATAGGTGATGTTCGAAGCGGAACCGGCGATGTTTGCTCTCGACTATCAACCGTCATTGCTGCTCCGTTTAGATGGCGACTGCCCATCGGCATGATACGATGCCAACTGACCGGGCGGGACACAACTCGTCGCGCTGCGTGACGAGGAAAAGCATAGCTCCAACGCCGCCGACGGTCGCGGTTCGATTACAGGTCGCCGTCATACAAAGAAGGCGGCATCCCCTCGGATACCGCCCTGCCGGCCGAAAAATAGCGCTGTAAGTCGTCACCTGGAGTCAGCTACTTACGCTACGTTCAGCACGCTCTCCGGCGCAAAGGCTTCGTAGCCAAGTGCGTCGGCGACCGGCTTGTTGGTGATGCGGCCCTTGTGGACGTTGAGGCCGTTCCTCAGATGCTTGTCTTCGGCGATGGCGCGCAGACCGCGATCGGCAAGCGCCAGGCCATGAACCAATGTGGCATTGTTCAGCGCGTGCGCCGAGGTGACCGGCACGGCGCCCGGCATGTTGGCGACGCAATAATGCACGACGCCGTCGACTTCATAGGTCGGATCGGAATGGGTCGTCGCATGCGAGGTCTCGAAGCAGCCGCCCTGGTCGATAGCGACGTCGACGATGACTGAGCCCTTCTTCATGCCGGAGAGCATCTCGCGGGTGACGAGCTTCGGAGCAGCAGCGCCGGGGATCAGCACGGCGCCGATAATGAGATCGGCCGAGAAGACTTCCTCCTCCAGCGCCTGGATGCTGGAATAACGCGTGTGGATGCGGCCCGAGAAGATATCGTCAAGCTGGCGCAGGCGCGGTAGCGACTTGTCGAGAATGCTGACATCGGCGCCAAGGCCGGCGGCCATCCTGGCGGCATGCAGGCCGACAACGCCGCCGCCGATGACCGCGACCTTGGCCGGCAACACGCCGGGTACGCCGCCAAGCAGGACACCGAGACCGCCATTGGCCTTCTGCAGCGCGGTCGCTCCTGCCTGGATCGACAGGCGTCCGGCGACCTCCGACATCGGCGCCAGCAACGGCAAGCCGCCGCGCTCGTCGGTCACCGTCTCATAGGCGATCGCGGTAACGCCCGAGGCGAGCAGACCCTTGGTCTGTTCGGGATCCGGCGCCAGATGCAGATAGGTGTAGAGAAGCTGGCCGTCACGGAGCTGCGTCCATTCGGCGGGCTGCGGCTCCTTCACCTTGACGATCATGTCGCACTTTTCGAAGATATCCTTGGCGGAGGCGGCGATCCTCGCGCCGGCCGCGGCATAGGCGGCATCATCAGCGCCGATACCGACGCCAGCTTTGGTCTCCACCCAGACCTCGTGGCCGTGGGCAACATATTCGCGCACCGAAGCCGGGGTCAGACCGACGCGATATTCATGATTCTTGATTTCCTTCGGGCAACCGACACGCATGCGCGTTCCTCTCAATTTTATCTCCGCGGCCGCGGATTTTTCAGATGAGGAATCCAACCATCAAGGCAGTGAAATGTCCTTGCAAAGACGATTTGCGAAGACGCGATTTTTCGGCGATTATTGCGTTCATTCTATCTTTTTTCGAAAGTTCTTCGAATGGCCGATCTCGACACCATCGATCTTGCGATTCTTAAGGCGCTGCAGGCCAATGCCCGCATGACCAATGCGGAGCTTGCCGAAAGGATCGGACTGTCGCCTTCGGCCTGTTCGCGCCGGCTCGACATCTTAGAAAGAAGCGGCGTCATCGGCGGCTACCATGCGCGGCTTTCACACAAGGCGCTCGACTACAAGATGATCGCCATCGTGCATATCTCGCTCTCCGGCCAGTTCGCCAAGACGCTGGCGGAATTCGAGGCAGCGGTGAAGCTCTGCCCGAACGTGCTCGTCTGTTACCTGATGTCAGGTGAATACGACTATATCCTCAGGGTCGCCGCCCGTGACCTCGAGGACTATGAGCGCATCCACCGCGACTGGCTGTCGGCCCTGCCCCACGTCGTCAAGATCAATTCGAGCTTCGCGCTCAGAGAAATCATCGACAAGCCGAATGTCGGCCTTTGAGGCCTTGCATCTTTGCCGAAAGCCTGTCCAGACTTCGATGCGCGCGGGCGTTTCCCGCTCATTGGCAAGTCATGACATCGAAGACCCAAGGCTATATTTTCGCGCTGCTGGCGCTCACCATCTTTTCGCTGCAGGACGCCATCTCGAAACATCTGGCGACGGCCTATCCGCCAATCTTCGTGACGATGATCCGCTACTGGGCCTTTGCGCTTTTCACGATCATCCTCGCGTCGAAGATGCGCGGCGGCCTCAAGGCGACGGCCCGCACCAAACGCCCCTTCCTGCAGGTGACGCGCGGCGTTCTGCTTGCGGTTCAGGTGGTTCTGGCCATCACCTGTTTTGCCGTGATCGGCCTTGCCCGTTCACAGGCAATCTTTTCCGCGACGCCGATCCTGATCGCTCTGCTGGCGATGCCGATCCTCGGCGAACGGGTCGGGTGGCGGCGGTGGGCAGCGATCGGCGCCGGACTTTTCGGGGTGCTGCTGATCCTGAAGCCGGAAGGCGAATTTTTCGACGTGAAGCTGCTTCTAGCCGTCATTTCCTGCTTCAACTTCGCTTTCTACGTTATCGCCACCCGCCTGGTCAGCCGCGACGATTCGTCGATGACCAGCTTCTTCTATACCGGCGTCGTCGGCGGCGTCACGATGACGCTGGTCGGGCCGTTCTACTGGAGTTGGATGGCGCCGGGCGACTGGGGCTGGATGGCGCTCGTCTGCATGACCAGCATCTCCAGCCATTATTTCCTGATCCGCGCCTACGATGTTCTCGATGCCGCCGCCGTCCAGCCGCTGACCTATCTGTCACTTGTCTATGCCTCTATCATCGGCATGGTGATCTATGGCGAAACGCTCAGCTTCAACATGATCGTCGGCTCGGCGATCGTGGTTGCCGCCGGCATCTTCACCGTCTGGCGCGAACATGTGGTGGGACGCAGAGCGGCCGCCGCCGCCAACTGACGGTTTCACTGCAATTTTAGCCAAGCCCCTAAAACCATTTCAATTTTCCAGCGCTATGCTCCCCGGCTGTACCAAGGGAGACAGTATGACCCGCAACTTGAAAATCACGGCCCGAAAGGCTGACCGAAAAAACTGCCGCGTGTTCGGCCATGTCAAATATCTGAACAGCCAGGTGGATGCCCGCATCCTCAACCTATCACCGACCGGTGCCGCCCTGGAGATGAAAGGGCCGCTCCATGCCGCCTCCGGCAGCAAGGTGCGCATCGAGGCCGAAAACCTCGGGCTGCTCGAAGGCGTCATCCGCTGGAAGCACAATGGCCGAGTCGGCATCCAGTTCGACGTGAATTCGAATGCGCGGGCACAGATCTCCTCCTATTTCCGCTTTTTCCATAAGGAGATGCGGCCTGTGCTGGCGGTACGCCCGCTGGTTAGAACCACCAGCAACGTCGAGCGGACGCCTCACTTGGCGACATCGACGCTGAAATCGTAAGGCTGCACCGCCTTTGCGCCGAAGGGGCGGCTGAGATCGTTCCAGTAGCTGCGATCGACACCGACCGCCGAGGGTGACCGTGGCCTTACGTCTGCGGCAGCCGGGCGCCGAGTGACTGCACCATAAATTGCATTTCAGAGCCACGACGCTTTTCCGGCGGATTGTTTCGACGTCCTGTCATTTTCGCAGTGTACTCCTCGCCAAATCGTCCTAATTCTGACGGGCCGGACGATGCATGATCCTGAAGGAGAGTTTCCATGTCTTCCATTTTTGATGTTGGTGTAATGAGCCGCCGTTCCCTGCTCGGCGGCCTGGCCGCCACTTCTGCCCTGGTGCTGCTGCACCCTTTCAGCGCGCGCGCCAGCGCCAACCAGGCGCATCTCAGGCTGATGGAAACGACCGACATTCACGTCAACGTCTTCCCCTATGACTATTACGCCGACAAGCCGAACGACACGATGGGCCTGTCGCGCACCGGGACGATCATCGACGGTATCCGCGCAGAGGCCGTCAACTCGCTGCTGATCGACAATGGCGACGTGCTGCAGGGCAATCCAATGGGCGACTACATGGCCTATCAGCACGGCATGAAGGACGGCGACGTCCATCCGGTGATCAAGGCGATGAACACGCTCGGCTATACTGTGGGCACGCTCGGCAATCACGAGTTCAACTACGGCCTCGACTTCATGTTCAAGGTCCTATCAGGCGCGAACTTTCCCTTCGTGTGCGCCAACCTGACCAAGGGCCAACTCGCCTCGGACCCGAAGCAGGACGATCTCTTCTTCAAGCCCTACATCATCTTGGAAAAGCAGATCAAGGACGGCGCCGGCAACGAAAGCCCCGTCAAGATCGGCTTCATCGGCTTCGTTCCGCCGCAGATCATGCTCTGGGACATCAAGAACCTTGAGGGCAAGGCGCAGACGCGCGATATCGTCGAGGCGGCCAAGGCCTGGGTTCCCGCCATGAAGGAAGCCGGCGCCGATATCGTCATCGCCCTCTCCCATTCCGGCATCGACGGCGCAGCACCGTCCGAAAAGATGGAAAACGCCTCGCTGCATCTCGCCGCCGTCGATGGGATCGACGCGATCTTCACCGGCCACCAGCATCTCGTCTTCCCAGGCCCGAAGAGCTGGGACGGCGTCGCCAATGCCGATCCCGTCAAGGGCACGCTGCACGGCAAGCCCGCCGTGATGGCCGGTTTCTGGGGCTCGCATCTCGGCCTTATCGACCTGCTGCTCGAAAAAGACGGCAACAGCTGGAAGATCGTCGATTTCACCTCGGAAGCACGACCGATCTATCATCGCGACGACAAGAAGAAGGTGGTTGCCGACTACGCCGACAAGAAGGAAGTGGTCGAAGCCGCCAAGGCCGAGCACGAGGCGACACTGACCTATGTCCGCACCCCGGTCGGCAAGACATCCGCGCCACTCTATTCCTACTTCGCACTGGTCGCCGACGATCCCTCCGTGCAGGTCGTCAGCCAAGCCCAGACCTGGTACATCAAGCAGATGCTCGCCGACACCAAGTTCAAGGACCTGCCGGTGCTTTCGGCGGCGGCCCCCTTCAAGGCCGGCGGTCGCGGCGGCGCCGACTACTATACTGACGTTCCGGCCGGCGATATCGCCATCAAGAACGTCGCCGACCTCTATCTCTACCCGAACACGGTGCAGGCTGTTGCCATCACCGGCGCCCAGGTGAAGAACTGGCTCGAAATGTCAGCCGGCATGTTTAATCACATCGAGGCCGGCTCGAAGGATGCGGCGCTGCTCAACAACGATTTCCCGTCCTACAATTTCGACGTCATCGACGGCGTCACCTACCAGATCGACCTGTCGCAGCCGCCGAAATATGATTCGTCCGGCAAGCCGATCAATCCGGACGCCAACCGCATCCAGAACCTCGCCTTCAACGGCAAGCCGATCGATCCGGCTCAAAAGTTCGTCGTCGTCTCGAACAACTACCGCGCCGGCGGCGGCGGCAATTTCCCCGAGATTACGGCTGATAAGGTGATCTTCCAGGCGCCGGATACCAACCGCGACGTCATCGTCCGCTATATCCATGATCAGGGCACGATCAATCCGTCGGCCGACGCAAACTGGACCTTCAAGCCGCTCCCGGGCACGACCGCGACCTTCGAAAGCGGCCCGAAGGCGAAGCAGTTCCTCGCCGAGGTCAAGAGCGTGAAGATCGAGGATGCCGGCGAAGGGGCCGACGGCTTCTCGAAATTCAGGCTCGTCCTTTAGGCGAAAAAATATGTCGGCGAAGGCGCGGCGCCTGCGCCTGCGCTTTCGTCATTCGGCCGCAAGCGGCATACCGGGCTCGCGCAGTTCGGCGATCTGAGCATTGAAATCGGCGTGGTTTGGGCAGGCGGAAAGCCTCGTGCGGAACGCATCGATCATCCAGGTGGCAGCGGGTCCGGGCGGATTGGCGAGCTGGCGCACGGAATAGATGGCATATTCCCCCTGTTCGTAGGCATCCAGATCGAGAGGGACAAGCGCGCCGCTCACGAGATCATCACGGATGAGCGAAGCCGGAAGGCCACCCCAGCCAAGTCCGGCCTTGATGAGCTGATGCTTCGTCGCAATATCGCTGACGCGCCATGTCTTGTAGGACAGAACATTGAAATCACGCCCCTTTGTCAGACCCGACGCATCGGTGACGACAAGCTGCACTTCCTCGCGCACGTCGCCGAGCATGAGCGGCCGGTCGATCGCAACAAGCGGGTGGTTGCGCGCGGCAACCGGCAGCATGAAGGAATGACCGATCCGCTCTGTGACGACCGAATCGTCCTGCTTTAGAACTGCGCCGCCGATCCCGATCGTCGCCTTGCCGCTGAGGACGAGATCCATGACCATCCCAAGTTCGCCGACGTTGAGGTTCAATGAAACGGATGGAAACATCTCGCGAAATTCGCGCAGGACCTCCACCAGGGCCCGCGAAGGCACCATGACACTGATGGCGACGGAAACCTCCGCTTCGAGCCCTTCCCTCAGGCTCTTGACGCGCGCCCGCATGACCTGCAGGTCGCCGAGAATGCGCCGCGCATCCTCCAGCATTGCCTTGCCGGCCTCCGTAAGCTTCGGCTGGCGCGCACCGGAGCGCTCGAAAAGCGGCACTTCAAGCTGCGCCTCCAGGTTGGCGATCGTATAGCTCACGACCGACTGGGCACGGTTCAGCGCCCGCGAAGCGGCCGAGAAGCTGCCGGTCTCGGCAACGGTCAGAAACACCTGCAATTGGTCCAGAGTCGGGTTGGGCAGCATCTTCTATCCATTCCATCGATAGTTTCGATCGACATTATCACCGTTTTTTCGATAGCAGGCCAGACCTATTTTCGCTTCGAGACTGCGGCTCACCTCCCAGCAACGGGCCGTTAAATTCCATTCGAAAGGAAATGCACCATGTCGTCCATCCTGCTTCTGACGTCCAGCCCGCGTGCCGAATCGCTCTCGACGCCGATCGCCGTCGATCTCGCCGAAAAGCTGAAGAGCCAGAACCCGGGCAGCGTCATCGTTCGCCGCGACCTTGCCGCCAACCCGCTGCCGCATATCGATGACCTCTTCACCGGCGCGATCCGCAAGCCGCCCGAGGCCCGCACCGCTGAGGAAAGCGTGGCCGTCGAGACCTCCGACAAACTGGTCAACGAACTGCTTGCCGCCGACACGATCGTCATCAGCACTGGCCTCATCAACTTCAACATCTATTCGTCGCTGAAGACCTGGATCGACAACGTCGCCCGCGCCGGCCTGACCTTCAAGTACACGGAAGGCGGTCCGGTCGGCCTCGCAACCGGCAAGAAGGTTTATGTCGTGCTCGCTTCGGGTGGCGTCTACTCGCAGGGACCGGCCGCCCCCCTGAACCATGCCGTGCCATACCTGAAGTCGGTTCTCGGCTTCCTCGGCATCACCGACATCGAGACCATCTATGTCGAAGGCCTGGCCTTCGGTCCGGAAGCTGCCGAGAAGGCCATCGACGCCGCCAAGTCGCGCGTCCAGGAAATCGCACTGGCCGCCTGATCGGCTTTTCAACGCTCCATGGAACGGCCGGCTTTTGCCGGCCGTTTTTCATTTGTCGATACCAGCGACAAGATCCCGGACCGTCACCAGGATTTCGGCCGAGAGTTCCTCATCGGACGAAATCCTGGCAAGGCCGACGGCGGCATGAGCCCGCTCGGCCGCAGAGCGAAGCCGACGAAATCGCCAGGGCGGCGCTCTATCTGGCATCGGATGATGCGACCAATGTCACCGGCATCGAGATCACCGTCGACGGCGGCATGACGAGCGCGCCCTCCGGCGCCAAGATCTTCCGCGCCGCCTGAGCGAGCCGGTCCGAGCAACTCAAACTTGCCCGGCCCCGCGCCAATTTCGTTTCTATTTTCTCTTGGGACGCTCTGCTTAGCTCTGACGCGTCGCGCGGTGGGCAATGCGAAACAGGACGATTGCCAAATTCAGGACGGCAAGCAGAAGCAATACACAGAGCATGGTCTGGATGCCGGAGGAAACGATCAGATTGCCGGCCACCAACGGAAAGCCGAAGACGCCGATCATATAGGCCAGCGAGAATAACAAAAGCGACTGCGGCATAAGGCCAGCTGGAGCCTCATTTGCAGCCAGGCCGTTGATGACCGAATAGGTCAACCCATAGCCCACCCCCAGCATCGCTGCGCCTCCCAGATAGGCAAGTTGATTTGATGTCAGCATCAGGAACAGCACGATCGATGCCAGCGTCAGGCTTGTCAGGACCAAAAGCGAATAGAGTGGGTCCTTCTTGACCACATATCCCGCTACGAACAGCCGGCTCAGAATCGCGGCGGACATGAAGCCGATGAAGAACAGGGAGTAGTCGAACCTATGCGCATTGGCGTAGCTGGTCTGAAAGCTGGACAACCCGCCGAAAATCGCGCCGCCGATGCCGACCATAATGATGGAATAGACGGCCCGCGAACCGATCACCTCACGCGCTGAGGCAAATGAGATCTTGTTGACATGAGGCAAAATCTTGCCGGCATTGGTCAGCCGGATATGGAGCAAAAAGTAAAGCGCACCGCCGGCGAGGCTGGCAAGGAATGCAAATGCGAAGGCCGCCTCGATCGGCATCGACCAGCCTGTGGCAATGCGGCCAATGATCGGTCCGGCGCCGATGCCCGACATCATCGATCCGGAAAGCAGGGCAAAAAACCTGATGCGGTGCTCGGGTTCGACGATAGCGGCGACCAGAATGGGTCCGAGCGCATAGAAGGTGCCCCAGCCTATGCCGAGGATGAAGCCGACCGTCATCAGACTCAGCCCAGCTGAGGGAACCATGGCGAATCCCAGCGCTGACGCGGCAAGAAACAGTCCCGAAACAGCCACCGCCCGCGCCGAGCCGATGGCATCCGCGATGTGCCCGGACAGGATCACGAGAATGACGGTGCTGACAGTCGCGGCCGAAATGATCAGGCCGGCCAGCGCCTCGTCGCCGCCACGCTGGCCAACCAGCACCGGAACCAGAAAGGTCACGCCGTAGGCGATCGAAAGAAGAAACCCTCCGATACACAAAGCGGTAAACTCGCCGCCATCGACTTTCTTCCGTGCAATTGAATCACTCATGTCTCCACGCCCCTCGCAGGAAAACTGATCTGGGATATTTCCGCAATGGAGATCACGTTTGCATTTTACGAACAAGCCGTTTTTACATCGCTCATAACCTATTGAAAAGACATAGACAGACGGGCAAATGTTTCGGTTTAAGCAACATCCTCAACATCCCCGGTCAACGCACTGCATCGATCGATGATTAGGAAGCCGCCTCCCGACGTCCGCGACCTCGCCCGCCATCAGCGATGCGAATTCTCCGGAATACCTATTGGGTGGACCACGTTCAGCCAAATGGAGAAGAGCCTCAATCGGGGCCAGTCGAGCCAACTGGGTTGCTCGGGCTAACTGGGTCTGGCTGAGCTAACTGAGTTTCACCAGGCCGGAGCGGCCGACGACGCAATTGCGGCCGCTCTTCTTTGCCGCATAGAGCCTGCCGTCGGCCGCCGTCAGCACGGCGGTGAAATCGGCGCCGTCCTCATCGGCGGTCGCAACCCCGATACTGACCGTGACCGGCCTGTCATCCGGCGTTTTGACGCTGGTCGCGATCGTCCAGCGCAGTCGCTCGGCAAGCAGCAGACCTTCTTCGTGGTCGGTGCCCGGACAGATGGCAACGAATTCCTCGCCGCCGAAGCGGAAAACGCGGTCGCTGGAGCGCAGCGTTGTGCCGAGCCGAGCGGCGATCGCCTTCAGCACCTCGTCGCCCTGGAGATGGCCGTAGCCGTCATTGACATCCTTGAAGTGATCGGCGTCGATAATGAGGACGGTGGCGAATAGCCCCTGCTTCAGTGCCTCGAGCAGCATCAGCGGCGCCTCCATTTCCATGCGCGTCCGATCATAGACGCCAGTGAGCATGTCGCGGCCGGTGCGCTCCAGAAGATCGTTGTAGCGCTCGCGGAACGTCAGGTCGCCGAACACGTCGCTGATCGAACGTGCGGACCCGGCTGCGCCGATACGGCGAATGCGATATTCATAGAATGCGAACATCGCCGCGTAGAGGCAGACGGCAAGCATTTTCGCCTTCCATCCGCCCCAGAATGCGGCGATCGGTACATCCAGGAAGTAATGCAGCGCGGCGAAGAAGCCGATCTGGTCGAAGGTCAGCAGCACGAATCCCGAAATCAGGAAGCGCAGGACGACGCGGCGGCGAAAGAAATCGCCGAGTTTTTCGTAGAGCAGGATGATGCCGAGCGAATCGACATAGAGCAGCGCCGTGCCCCAGACCATCAGCCAGCCCATCTCCTTGAGAAAATCGACGTCGGGTGTGTGGCCGGTCGACATCTGCAGCGGCTGGTGCATCTGCAGCACCCAGGCAATACCGACGGTTAGCAGGTTGCCGAGGAACAGGCCGTAGATCGGCTGGCGCACCGTCGCGGCATCCTCCTGCAGGTAAAGCATCAGGATCATCATCAGCTTGCCGGAGAAGAAGACGGATGAACCCGGCGACACATCCCCGAACGGCAGCGAGACATAGAAGACCGCCGCCAGATAGGTCTCCATGAAATGCATGACGCCGAGCGCCGTCAGGAAAACCCCGAGACCAAGCCGATGACGGAAATGCAGAAGCGTTACCATCAGCACGAAATAGGCGATGGCTTCGACGACGAAGAGAAGGAGGTTGAGTGTCTCCATCATGAGACCTTGGCGCCGGACGTTCGGCCTCCTGCCAGCGCGACGATCGCGACAGCGAATCCTTTGGTCAATCGTCCGAAACAGTCAAACACGGGGGGTGTCCTGCAAATCCTGCAGGCGATACCTTTCACTGCAATCCTTTAAGATTGCGTGAGTGAGAACGCGCTCGCTGGAGGGCACCGGGGTCACACACAGGAATAGTTACAGCCCGTATCAAGGACCTATGCCCGGATCCCGATTTCAGACCTGACGAAGCTTCTCGCCGTCACCGAAGAGCGACGAACCATGCTGATCGATAATCTGCTGCGCCTTGCGCACCGTGCATTCGATCGCATCGTCGGAAGAGGTAAACAGATCGGCGCGGATGAAATTGCGCACCAGCACCTCGTCGCCGACCTTCTTTTCGATGCGCCCGGCCAGGCGATACTGGCTGCCTTCCCTACGCGGTTCGGCATAGATCGTGCAATCGCCGTAGAGCTGCGGCTCGCCGGAAGGGCCTGCCGCTTCCGTGGCCGGTTTGCCGCCGCCGGAGAACATCGAAAACAGATTTGAAATGAACGAAGCCATGCTCCGCCTTTAGCACGACGGCATCGCTATCGCCAAGTCAAATGATCAGGTTGGCGAGGATCTCGTTTTCGGTAATATCCTCGTAACCCATGCCGGCGGCTTCGAAATTTCCGACCAGCCGGGCGAAATTCTCAGGCGCCTTGGTTTCGATGCCGATCAGGATCGAGCCAAAGTTGCGTGCCGATTTCTTCAGATATTCGAAGCGGGCGATATCGTCGTCGGGGCCGAGCAGATTGAGGAAATCGCGCAGCGCGCCAGGGCGTTGGGCGAGCCGCAGGATGAAGTATTTCTTCAGCCCTGCGTAACGCATGGCTCTTTCCTTTACGTCAGGCAGGCGCTCGAAATCGAAATTGCCGCCGGAGACGACGGCGACGATGGTCTTGCCACGGATCGCCTGGCGATCCATCGCGGCGATCGCCGTCAGTGACAGGGCGCCGGCCGGCTCCAGCACGACGCCCTCGACGTTCAGCATCTCCTGAATGGTGACGCAGATGGCGTTCTCCGGCATCAGTTGCACTTGGCTTGCCGGGAAATCGCGAAGAGCGGCGAAATTCAGGTCGCCGATGCGGGCGACGGCAGCGCCATCGACGAAATTGTCGACCTTGGCCAGCGTCGTCACCTTGCCCGCCTCGATACTGCGCTTAAGGCTTGGCGCGCCGGCGGGCTCAGTGAAGACGAAAGCCGATTTCGGCACGGTGCCGTCGAGATAGCCGGTGATGCCGGCGGCAAGTCCGCCGCCGCCAACCGGCAGGACGACCATGTCGGGCACCGTTCCCTCAGGCAGCTGCTGCATGATTTCGGCGGCGACCGTCGCCTGCCCCTCAATGATGTCCGCATGATCGAAGGGCGGCACCATGACGCCGCCGACCGCCTCCACATGTTCACGGGCGGCCTGGTAGCACTGGTCGAAGAAGTCGCCGAACAGCCGGATGGTGATGAATTCGGCGCCGAACATCCTGGTCTTGTCGATCTTCTGCTGCGGTGTCGTCACCGGCATGAAGACGACGCCCGGCACGCCGAAATGGCGGCAGACGAAGGCAAAGCCCTGGGCGTGATTACCGGCCGAGGCGCAGACGAAGGTCTTGCCGGCAGCACCCTGCCCGATCGCCTTGCGGAAGAAATTGAAGGCGCCGCGGATCTTGTAGGAGCGCACCGGCGACAGATCCTCGCGCTTCAGCCAGATATCGGCACCGTAGCGGGCCGATAAATGATCGTTGAGCTGCAGCGGCGTTGCCGGAAACAGGCTGCGCATTGCCTCTTCGGCGCTTTCGACATCAAGTCTCGTCACGGGTATGGTCCATTCTCACGTTAGCCACCGCCGCTATGGCACAGGCCGGCCGGCAAAAGAAGCTCGTTTGGGCCATCTCCAGTTCGCTCCCGCATCGGTTTCACTCCGCGGGGCCGGGTTCGGCGCTGGGGACCGGTTCTGCTCCCGGGGAAGGCCTTTCTTAAGCCAATAGCGAAATTGGCGGCACATGAACTGATTTTAACTGTCAATAAAAAGGACGGCCACTAATATGAAGCTATGATGACATTCAAATTCGCAAGACCGCTCGCCTGGCTGCTGCTGGCCTTCATCATCTTCGTCACCGTTTCGCCGATCGGAGAGAGGCCGAATACGGTCACGATGGTCGATGTCGACCGCGCGGTCGCCTATCTTCTCCTTGGCTTCGCCTTTGCGCTGGCCTATCCGAAACAGTGGAAGATGGTCGCCATGCTGCTGATCGTCGGCGCATTCGCCATCGAATATCTGCAATACTTCTCGCCGACCCGCCATCCGCGCCTCCATGACGCAGGCATCAAGGCCATGGGCGCCGCCCTCGGGCTGCTAGCCGGATGGGTGATCAACAGATGGCGCGAGACCAAAGCGCCAAACGCTCTACCCTTCGCAGAACGCTGATTGTCCCAGGTTAGAAACCGCGCAATTGCACTGCCCAGAAGAGCAGTGGTATCGCAGCCATCGCAGTTCCCAGAACAAGTGCGACACTGGTCTTGAAGATCCGGATGCGCCGAACCTTCGCCCCACTCCAATCGTAAACCATCGTCTTACTCCCACAAGACAACACTTACTCAGCCGCCGCGGCGCAATACTTGCATCGAAAATGCCATTGTCAAGCGGCAACTGGCTTTTGTGCACAATATGCAGGCAGATTCAATACTGGCATATTCCAACGGCATTATGAAAATGGTGCGGGCGACGGGGGTCGAACCCGTACAGCCAAGGCCGAGGGATTTTAAGTCCCTTGCGTCTACCAGTTTCGCCACGCCCGCTTGCGGCATTTTCAATATCTTGCGTCATGGGCGATGGGAAGAGCCGCAAGGCGTAAAAATCATGGCTCATTTGTCGGCAGCGCCGGCGACTGATTGGCCAATCATTTCACTTCCGAAAACCGCAATCGGTCAACGGCAAACGAAAAGGCGCGGCGAGCCTTACGCCCGCCACGCCTTCATCATTTCAGCGCCAAAGATCAAGCGAGCTTGGCGGCAAGCTTGGCGACATGGGCGCCCTGGTATTTGGCGCCTTCCAGCTCGATCTCGGAAGGCTGGCGCGAGCCGTCGCCGTTGGTGATGGTGGAAGCGCCGTAGGGCGATCCACCTTTGACTTCCTCGGTGCCCATCTGGCCCTGGAAGGCATAAGGCAGGCCGGCAACGACCATGCCCTGGTGCAGGAAGGTGGGGAGGAAGCCGAGGATGGTCGACTCCTGGCCGCCGTGCTGGGTTGCCGAGGAGGTGAAGACCGAACCGAGCTTGCCGACGAGCTTGCCGGCGAACCAGAGGCCGCCCGTCTGATCCCAGAAATTGCGCATCTGCGAGGCGACCGTGCCGAAGCGGGTGCCGGCACCGACGATGATCGCGTCGTAGTCGGCCAGTTCGTCGACGGTGGCGATCGGAGCCGCCTGATCGACCTTGTAATAGGAAGCCCTGGCGACATCTTCCGGAACCAGTTCCGGAACGCGCTTGACGGTGACCTCGGCACCGGCCGACTTCGCGCCTTCGGCAACGGCATAGGCCATGGTTTCAATATGGCCGTAAGCCGAATAATAAAGGACGAGAACCTTCGCCATCTTCAATCTCCCTTGGAGCACTGGTTGAATTTCGTGACCGAGGGAGTTCTATCAGCGGGTATTTCCGAACACAGCCATGCCTTGAAGAACTCAGTGTTCAACATCCGTAGACGAAAATTCACTTGCGTTTTCATTTCAGCAAAAATGAACGTATCGCAGAACAGCACTTGCACTTTTGGGCATCATGCCGTGGCTGTTTGCAAAGCGACCGAACGGCACTACCTATTCACCAGCCTCAGATCACGGAACATCCCATGAGCCAAAACATTGTCGTCACCGCCGCCATGCTCGCCATCGGCGACGAACTTCTTTCCGGCCGCACCAAGGACAAAAATATCGGCCATCTCGCCGATCTGCTCACGCTTTCCGGCATTGATCTCAAGGAGGTGCGCATCGTCGCCGACGACGAGGAGGCGATCGTCGAGGCGCTGAACGCCCTTCGCGGCAAATATGATTACGTCTTCACCTCGGGCGGTATCGGGCCGACGCATGACGACATCACCGCCGATGCCATCTCCAAGGCTTTCGGCGTGCCTTGCGAATATGACGAAGCGGCAATGACACTGCTTGCCGAGATGTATCGGCGCCGCGAGATGGAATTCACCGAAGCGCGCCAGCGCATGGCGCGCATGCCGCGCGGGGCCGTGCATATCGCCAATCCGGTCTCGACCGCGCCAGGCTTCATCATCGGCAATGTCCATGTCATGGCCGGCGTGCCGCAGGTCTTCCAGGCGATGGTCGACAATGTGTTGCCGACGCTTCGAACCGGCACGCCGGTGCTTTCGCTCGCCATCGCCTGCCCTTACGGCGAAGGCGAGATCGGCACGCCCTTGACCGCGATTCAGAAAGCACATCCGGAAACCAGTATCGGCTCCTACCCGCGCTATGTCGGCCAGAAATTCTCGACCGAGATCGTCGTGCGCGGCCGCTCGCAGGCGGTTATCGATGCGGCCGGCGCCGAAGTGCAGGCGATGATCGACGCCATCCGCCGCAGGAAGGACATCGCCGAAAACCATTCCGCCGAGGCTTGAGGGAAACGCCGGAACTCAGGGCCATCCTTGATCCCCATCAAGGAACAGGAGTACGGTCCGGTGCATTCCTTTCCTCGCGCAAGCCATTTCAGCGCAAGGAGAATTGATATGTCTTACAAAACCATTCTCGCCATTCTCGATACATCAGACAATAGTGCTGCGGTTGCCGATTTCGCCTTTGCCTTCGCCGCTGAAAGCGGCGCCCACGTGATCGGCCTGCATGCCGAAATCATCTCCGCCGTGCCGCTGGTGGCGCCGATGGAAATCCCCGATCCCGTCGCCGTGCAGGCGCTGCAGGACATGGCGCACAGCGAAACGATTGCGGTTGAGCGCATCTTCAGGTCGAAAGCGGAGGCATCAGGCGCCTCCTCCGAGTGGCGCAGCTTTGCCACATCAACCGGATACGGCTCCGCACCGCTGATCGAAAGTGCGCGTAGCGCCGACCTCTTGATCGCCTCACAGGCCGACCCGGCCAGACCTTCCGACAGCCACGTCGACGTCGACAGCTTCCTCTTCGAAAGCGGCCGGCCGGTACTGATGATCCCCTTTATCATCCGCCAGCCGAAGCCGATCAAGCGCGTGCTGATCGCCTGGAACGGCTCGAAGGAGGCGGCGCGCGCGACCTTCGACGCGCTGCCGATCCTCAAAGCCGCCGACGAGGTGGAGATCTTTTCGGTCGATCCGGCCGACACGGCGCTGCAATCGCCGCTGACAGCAGGCGCCGACATCGCCGCGACGCTTGCGCGTCATGGCGTGAAGACGACGCTTTCGACGGCGCAAAGTGTGGACAAAAGTGCGTCCCACGTCATCGAAAACAGGCTATCGGACAGCAGCATCGATCTTCTCGTCATGGGCGCTTATACGCATTCCTGGCTCTGGCAGATGATCTTCGGCGGCACGACCAAGACCCTGCTGCAATCGATGACGGCACTGACCCTGTTATCGCGTTGATTGGCTGCTCTTGCCTTTTGCCGGCAAATCCCGCTAATTGCGGCGACCGATGACAGCTTCGAGCCTCGGCCCCATCTCGCGCAGTTCCGGCTGCGCGATTTGCGTTTTGCCAATCGCCGCTTCAAGCCCGTCCGGTCGCCGGCAAACGGCGTGTCGTTTTTTCATGCCGCGGAGCAGCCCGATGTCCCTTCCCGATAAAGCCTTTCCCGTTTCCTGGGATCAGTTCCACCGCGATGCGCGCGCGCTTGCCTGGCGGCTTGCCGGCCTTGATCAGACGTTCAAGGCGATCGTCTGCATCACCCGCGGCGGCCTCGTTCCGGCAGCGATCATCTCGCGCGAACTGAACATCCGGCTGATCGAGACCGTCTGCGTCGCGTCCTATCATGACTATGTGAACCAGGGGGACATGGTGCTGCTCAAGGGCATAGCGCCCGAACTTCAGGAAAATGGCGGCGAAAGCGTGCTCGTCGTCGACGATCTGACGGATACCGGCAAGACCGCCGCACAGGTGCGCACGATGCTGCCGAAGGCACATTTCGCCTGCGTCTATGCCAAGCCGAAGGGCGTGCCGACCGTCGACACCTTCATCACCGAGGTGAGCCAGGATACCTGGATCTACTTCCCTTGGGACATGGGCTTCACCTATCAGGAGCCGATCGCCAAGGGCGCGCGCTGATCGCCACCGATCCCAACGCGCATCCTTCGCATTTACCACTTGAAATTGTTCCAGATTTTGTCGGCGAGGTTTTCTGAATCCGCTATCGGGATCTGCACATCTATTTTATCTTATTCGCATAAACTCGGCAGCTGCGAATCGCGTCAAATTGCGCTTAAAGCGTGCAGCAAACGATGCGATATAAGGAAGCAAGATGGCGCGGTGGGGGCATATCGGGGCGGTTGTGACCGTCGGGTTGGCGACCTTTCTATTTCCGCTGGCGCCTGTCCGCGCTGAGCCAGCCTACATTCCCCTCGTGCGCGACTACGTCGAGAAGCAGGTCAGGCCGATGGTGGAAACGCCCTTGGTGCTGAAGGCCATTGCCGAACAGAATGCGAAATTCGGCAATGTCAGCGAAATGGATATGCGGGTGCTCGACGAGACCTACCGGTCGGAGGTCGATCAGCACCAACTGCACATGGTCACGCTGCTGCTCGACAAATCCGTGTCGCATTACCTGAAAGCCAGGCAGGACACCTCACAAGGGGCGATCCTCGAATTTTTCGTCACCGACTCGCAGGGGCTGAACGTCGGTCAGAGCACCGTCACCGCCGACTATTGGCAGGGCGACGAGGAGAAATATCTCAGAACCTTCGCCAACAGCTCCCGGGAGATCTTCATCGACCGGGCCGAACGCAACGAATCCACCCAGAATCTCGAAACGCAGGCGAGTTTCGTCGTCATGGACGAAGAGAACAGGCCGATTGGCGTCGCCATCGTCACCATCGCCATCGATGCGCTCTGACAGGCACTTGCACCCGTGCGAATCGGCATGCCCATTTGCACCGGAAATGCCATCACAAGATTTGCCGCGGGACGCTTTTTTGCCGTTCCGACGTTTTCCTTAGCCGGCAACACCTGCAACCCATTGTAATATCAGCGCTCCCCGGCTTTCCCCAATCTCCACAGGCGCATCCACAACATGTTGTGGTTAGCAATCAATTAAAAGCCAGCCCTTGACGGAATCAGCTGTTTCAAACTTTACTGTTTCTGATGTTGCGGCGGCGACAGGACCGGAGGTAACGAGCCCGGTTCCCTTTTGAAAATTAGGACGCGGAATCAGGGCGATGGACCGGGAACGGTTCAGGCCTGACAGGATTTTTGCGCGGTTTTCAGCCTCCAAAAAAAGTGACATCGGGGCTGGCGATAATAAGCTGTTAATACTATATTTAGTGTTTGCAGCCACCATCACCACAAGATACAGGAAGATCATCTCCGGATGACACCCCTGTCACGATACGGAAACGAGACTGGCTGCGCGACGACAAAGTGCCGCCGGATAGGAATTTTGCGCCCCGGTCGCGGGGACCGGGCGCCAACACGAGGTCAAGACCATGCGCATCGAACGTCGTTTCACGAAGGCCGGCCAAGGCGCCTATGCGGATATCGAATTCCGCAAGGCGACGAGCGAGATCAAGAACCCTGACGGTTCGGTCGTGTTCCGCCTCGAGAATATCGACGTTCCCGCGCAGTTCTCCCAGGTCGCGACCGACGTTCTGGCGCAGAAGTATTTTCGCAAGGCCGGCGTTCCCACCCGGCTGAAGAAGGTCGAGGAAAACGATGTTCCTTCCTTCCTGTGGCGCTCCGTTCCCGACGATGCTGCGCTGAAGACCCTGTCTAAGGATGAGCAGACCGGCTCCGAAATCGATGCGCGCCAGGTCTTCGACCGTCTTGCCGGCACCTGGACCTATTGGGGCTGGAAGGGCGGCTATTTCTCCTCCGAGGAAGATGCCTCGGCCTTCAAGGACGAGCTTGCCTACATGCTCGCCACCCAGCGCGTCGCCCCGAACTCGCCGCAGTGGTTCAACACCGGCCTGCATTGGGCCTACGGCATCGATGGTCCCGGCCAGGGCCATTTCTACGTCGACCCCTTCACTGGCAAGCTGACTAAGTCCAAGTCGGCCTACGAACACCCGCAGCCGCATGCCTGCTTCATCCAGTCTGTCGAGGACGACCTCGTCAACGAAGGCGGCATCATGGACCTCTGGGTGCGTGAGGCGCGCCTCTTCAAATACGGCTCTGGTACCGGTTCCAACTTCTCGATGCTGCGCGGCGAAGGCGAAAAGCTTTCCGGCGGCGGCCGCTCCTCCGGCCTGATGAGCTTCCTGAAGATCGGCGACCGCGCCGCCGGCGCCATCAAATCGGGCGGCACGACGCGCCGCGCCGCCAAGATGGTGGTCGTCGATATCGACCATCCCGATATCGAGGAAT
>Ga0102590_1001291_pt1 | contig 39222 bp, 32 predicted proteins | sample AraplaMF_Col_mMF_FD_76859 | JGI IMG/M metagenome (GOLD analysis project Ga0102590, IMG submission 76859) | Arabidopsis root microbial communities from the University of North Carolina, USA - plate scrape MF_Col_mMF | ecosystem: Host-associated > Plants > Roots > Endosphere | place: USA... | reverse complement strand
TCGCCCTCGCCGAGGATCTCCGGCGCGTAAAATTCGGTGTGAACCGCGACGCGCCCGCTCGTCACAAGGAAGTACTCTTCGCCGGCGTGGCGCAGCAGCGGCCCAAATTCATCCAGCGAGCGCGCGCGGACCTCGGCCACGATTGGCACCATGCGTTTGCCGATCAGATCGGTGCACTGATAGGTGTAGGTGTAGAATTTCGTATTGATCAGCTGGCCCTGCCCGGCCCGGCTGATGCTCCGCCGCGCGGTGACCGGCCGGCCCTGCGCGGGCGCCGCGACCGCTGGATTGAACAGCTCCGCGATTTCCATCTTCAGGCCCGAGGTGAGCTGAAGCAGCTTGTCGTAGGTGAGCGACATCAGGCCGTTCTCGACCTTCGAGAGGGTCGACAGCGCCATGCCCGTGCGCTCCGCGACCTGCTTGAGCGTCAGGCCACGCGCCTGGCGCGCGGCCTTGAGACATTGGCCAAGCTGGGAGTTGGCCCCTTCGGGCGTGGTTGTTTCGCTCATGCAGCAATCCTACCATGATCTCTGAAAAATTGTTGATGTATCCACCTCGTCTTTTCGGCAAAGACTGCTCGCAAGCACCTCTTGGAAAGGGCTTTTCGGAGTTCGAAAGCCAAGATTTGTGCAAGAAACGCCTCGTTTGACGAATATTTGGTGCGACAGCTTCAGTTTCCGATATGCTAAATCGTTTTCATAATCTGAAAGGGACTGGCGTTGTCCGAGCTTTGTGACACCGATGCCGTTGAGCTGCGCCGCCTGCTGGACGCGCGGGCGATCTCGCCTGTCGAACTGCTCGATGCCTGCCTGTCACGCATCACTGCCACCAATGCCGCCGTCAACGCCGTCGTGACACTCGACGAGCCCGGAGCACGCGCTGCCGCGAAGGAGGCGGAAGCCGCGATTCTGCGCGGAGGGGACCATGGCGCGCTGCACGGGCTCCCCGTCCTGATCAAGGATACGCAGGATACCGCCGGCTTGCGCTCCACCTACGGCAGCCCCCTGTTGCGCGACAATGTACCGGCCGCCGACCAGGGCTCGGTCGCCCGGTTGCGCGCGGCCGGAGCCATCATCTTCGGCAAGACGAACACGCCGGAATGGGCCGCGGGCGGTAACACCCGCAATCCCGTATTCGGCGCGACCGGCAATCCGTTCGATCCCATGCGATCGGCGGCCGGGTCGTCCGGTGGCTCGGCGGTCGCGCTCGCTTGCGGCATGGCTCCGCTTGCCTCGGGCTCGGACACCGGAGGATCTCTGCGCAATCCCGCGGGCTATGCCGGCATCGTCGGCATGCGTCCCTCCTATGGCCTCATTGCGAGCGAGAAGCGCGCCTTCGGCTGGTCCAACCTGTCGACCGACGGACCGATGGCACGCAACGTCGCCGATACCGCATTGATGCTGTCGGTGATGGCGAGCGACGATGCCCGCGATCCGCTCGCCTACACGCTGCCAAGCGAGCCCTTGCGCGGACGCGCCGAGCGCTGGGCCGCACCGCGCCCCGCGGTGCTCGGCAAGCTCCGTCTCGCTTTCACCGAGGACTTCGGCTTTGCGCCGACCGAGCAGGCCATTCGCCGCGTCTTTCGCGATCGCGTAGCGAGGCTCGCGCCACTGTTCGCCGAATGCCGCGAGGCGACGCCCGACTGTAGTGGCGCCGATGATGCCTTCGCCGTGCTGCGCGCCGGCCTGTTCCTGGCGATGCACGGCAAGAACTACAAAGAACGGCCCGAGATGCTCGGCCCCAATGTCCGCGCCAATGTCGAGGAAGGCCTCAGCTACACGCTCGAAGACCACGCCCGCGCCGCGGCGACGCAGACGCGGATCTATCGCGCCTACCAGAGCTTCTTCGCGAACCACGACGTGCTGATCAGCCCGACAATCACGCTCAGCCCGCGGCCGTGGTCGGAACTCTATCCCGCCGAGATCGACGGCGTGCCAACAAAATCTTACTTCCACTGGCTTGCCCTCGCCTACGCCGTGACGCTGCCAGGGCATCCCGCGATCAGCATTCCGTTCGGCCGCGACGAAGCCGGCCTGCCCTTTGGCCTCCAGATCGTCGGACCGCGCGGCGGCGACGCGATCGTGCTCTCGCTCGCGGCGAGTCTCGAGGCAGCATTCGCGGACGATGCACAGATGTGCCGGCCTGTGCCCGACCTCGCGCGGCTTGCCGCAGCGCAGCCGCTGTCATCGGCACCCGGCTTCCTCACCTGGGAATAGAACCTCGAAATAAACCAAGCAGGCATGACCGCCGGCTCGCCGGCATCTCGGAGATCAGCATGGCCGAATTGTCGAACCGAAAGACCGGAATCATCGCCTTCGTCCTGCTTTATGTCGCCTACTGCATCTCCTACATCGACCGCGCGGCGATCTCGCTGGCGCTGGCGCAGATCGGCAAGGATTTCAATCTCCAGGCCGCGGACCTCGGCATTGTCATCAGCGCCTTCTTTCTCGGCTACGCCGCAATGCAGGTGCCGGGCGGATGGCTGTCCGATCGCTTCGGTTCGAAATATGTGGTGATCGTCACGATCGTGATGTGGTCGATTTTCACGGCGTTCACGAGCCTTGCATGGTCGCTGACCTCGCTGGTCGCGATCCGCTTCATCTTCGGCGTCGCCGAGGGCGGATTTCCGCCGGCGAGCATCCGCGCCATCGCGGAGTTGTTCAAGAAGGACAGCCGGCCAAAAATGTCGGCGCTGCTGCTGTCGTCCAACTATGCCGGCAGCATGATCGCGCCGCTGATCATGGCGCCGCTGATCCTCTGGCTGGACTGGCGCCATGCCTTCAATACCATCGGCATCGCCGGCATCGTGTTCGCGGTGGTTTATTTCGTCTTCGTTCCACATCTCGCGCGTATCGGCGTCGGCCCCGTGACGGCGAAGCCCCGTGCGCCGATGCGCGAACTGGTCAAGAATCCGCTGCTGTGGCAGTTGATGGTGGTTTGGTTCGGCCTGAGCTGCGTCAACAAGGGTCTGGATTCCTGGATGCCGCTCTATCTACTTCAGCAGCGCGGACTGGATCTGAAGACCGTTGGCATCGTGGCGCCGATCCCGTTCGTGATGGCGACGATCGCGACCGCGATCGGCGGCTGGGTCATGACCACGTTCTTTGCCGAGCGCGAAAAATATCTGCTGATCGGCAGCTCCGCGTTAACAGGCATCTTCCTCTACGCCATGTACAAGGCCGAGACGATCACCACACTGATCATCTATCAATCCGTGGTCTACTTCTTCAAATCCTTCGTGCTGGCCTCGGTGATTGCCCTGCCGACGAAGCTGCTGCGCGACGACCAGATCGGATCGGGCATCGGCATGGTCAATCTCGGCGGCCAGAGCGCGGGCTTCGTCGCACCCGCCGTCATGGGCTTCATTGTGACCGGAACCGGATCATTTGACGCCGCCTTCGGCTTCCTGGTCGCGATGACCGCGATGTCGGTCATCGTCGCCACGACCATTAACACGGCGCAGCGCAGGCTCACGCTAGAGCCCGCCTGACAGGAGAATAGTCCGATGAAAAGCGCAATCATTCTCGGCGGCGGCATGGTAGGCGTCAGCGCTGCCTTGCATCTGCGGCAGCGCGGCTGGACCGTTGCGCTGGTCGACCGCAGGGAGCCGGGCCGCGAGACCAGCTACGGCAACGCCGGGATGATCCAGGCGGAAGCGGTACGGCCCTTTCCGATGCCGCGCGATCTCCCCTCGCTCCTGAACATCGCGACCGGCCGCACCAACGACGTGCGCTACAACCTTTCGTCGCTGCATCGCCACGTCGAGCCCCTGCTCCGCTATTGGTGGCACTCGGCGCCGAAGCGGCATCGCGAGGCGATCGAGGCCTGGGCCCGTCTGATCGCCTACGCGACGCCCGAGCACGACATCCTCATCCGCGAGGCCCATGCCGACAATCTGATTCGCCGCGCCGGCTATCGGGTGCTGCATCGTGATGCCGCCTCCTTCGACCAGGCGATCAAGACGGCAGAGGAAGATCGCCGCGAGTTCGGCGTGAATTTTCGCGTGCTCTCCGGCAGCGAGCTGACCAAGGTCGAGCCCATCCTGCGCGACGACCTTCCCGGCGCGATCCACTGGCTCGACACCTGGACCGTGTCCGACCCCGGCGCCCTCGTCACCGCCTATGCCGATCTGTTCGAACGATCGGGCGGCAGCATCGTGCTCGGCGATGCTCAATCGCTGCAGCAGACCTCGACCGGATGGTCGGTCAAAACGGACAATGGCCGTATCGACGCCGCCAACGCCGTCGTTACGCTCGGACCATGGTCGCCGGATCTGTTGCACAAGTTCGGCTACCGGATTCCGCTGGTGCGCAAGCGTGGCTATCACATGCATTACAGCGGCGGCGCCTCGCTCGATCTGCCGCTGGTCGACAGGGGCGGCGGCTACGCCATGGGTCCGATGGCCAAGGGCATCCGCATCACCACAGGCGCCGAGCTGACGGGACCGGATGCGCTGGCAACGCCGGTGCAGCTCGCCAACGCCGAAGCCTCCGCGCGCGAGCTGATCGATCTCGGCAAACGCGCCGAACCGGAGCCGTGGTTCGGCACCCGTCCCTGCACGCCCGACATGGTGCCGGTGCTGGGCCGTGCCCCGCATCACCCCGGCCTCTGGATGAATTTCGGCCACGGCCACCAGGGCTTCACGCTCGGCCCTGCTACCGGACGATTGCTCGCGGAGATGATGAACGGCGAAACGCCGTCGATCGATCCGACGCCGTACCGGCCGGAGCGGTTCTAGCTAGCGCTCAGCTTTTGCGGCGAGGACAGCTCTGATGCGCCGGGCGTCCTCCGGCGTCGCCGGATTGTAGACCACCATGCCAAGATCGGGCCGGCCGTCGACCGCGAAGGCCGAATATTCGAATGCGATCGGGCCGAGCACGGGATGGCGCAGATGCTTGACGCCCTCGCCATGGGAGCGGACGTCGTTGTCGGCCCACAGCTTCGCGAACTCTGGACTGAGGCGACAAAGCTCGTCGACCAATTCGGCGACATGCGAGACCGCGCCGGCGCGCGCCGCGTCCGCCCGAAAGGCCGCAACGACGAAGCGGGCCACGCTGTTCCAATCATATTGCGCGGCCCGCACACGCGGCTCGCAGAAGATCAGCCGCAGGATATTGCGCCGCTCCGGCGGCAGTTTCGAATAGTCGGTCAGCACGATCGTGGCGGCACGATTCCACGCGACGACATCCCACGTCATGGTCCTGATGATGGCAGGGCTGGTCTCGAGCGCGTCGAGCACGCGCTGGAGTCGCGGCGAGACGCCTTCGCTCACCTGGTAACGGACTTCGGGCGGACGGCCGAGACCGATCAGAAACAGATGCTCGCGCTCCACGTCAGTCAGCATCAGCGCGCGGGCGATCCGGTCGAGCACGTCGGCCGAGGGCGCGCCGCCCCGCCCCTGCTCCAGCCAAGTGTACCAGGTCGGGCTGATATTGGCCCGCTGCGCCACCTCCTCGCGCCGGAGTCCCGGCGTGCGCCTGCGGCTGCCGCCAAAGCCGAACGCGGCTGCGTCAAGCCGCGTTCTGCGGTCCTTCAAATAGGTCCCGAGCAGGTTCTCGCTGGCGGCGACGCCCATCCTGTTAGCCATTATACCCTGATAATATCACTACTTTACCTGGATAATTCTAGCGCAGATGGTCGTCTCCACCAACTCTGGAGAATTGCTCATGCGTGTCTTCGTCACTGGCGCCACCGGCTTCGTCGGCTCCGCCGTCGTTCGCGACCTGATCGAGGCCGGCCACAGCGTGCTCGGACTTGCCCGTTCCGAAGCAGGCGCTGCATCACTCGCTGCCATGGGGGCCGAGGTTCATCGCGGCTCGCTCGAGGACCATGCTTCCTTGCGCAGCGGCGCGGCTGCTTCCGATGGCGTGCTGCATCTCGGCTTCAATCACGACTTCTCGAAATTCCTGGACAATTGCGAGCTCGACCGCCGCGCCATTCTCGCGCTCGGCGAGGAGCTGAAGGGCTCCGACCGTCCGTTGATTGTCACAGGCGGCGTCGCGCTGCTCGCGCCCGGACGCCTTGCGACCGAGGATGACCCGTCCGCGCGCCGCTTTCCGCGCGTATCTGAAGCCGTCGCAGAGGACCTGGCTGCGCACGGCCTGCGCACGGCGGTGGTGCGTTTGCCGCCTTCCACCCACGGTGAAGGCGACCATGGCTTCGTCCCCATCCTGATCAACATCGCGCGCGAGAAAGGCGTGTCGGCCTATGTCGGCGACGGGATGAACCGCTGGCCTGCCGGACACCGCTTCGATGCCGCGCGGGTCTATCGGCTGGCGCTCGAGCAAGGCGCAACTGCCCCGCGCTATCATGCCATCGCCGAGGAAGGGGTGCCGTTCAAGGCCATTGCCGAGGTGATCGGCAGAAGGCTCGGCGTGCCCGTGGTCTCGAAATCACCGGAGGAAGCGGCCGATCATTTCGGCTGGTTCACGCAATTTACCGGCATCGACGCGCCGACATCGAGCGCGAAGACCCGCGCCCTGCTCGGCTGGACGCCGAAAGAAATCGGGCTGATCGAGGATCTCGACCAGCCCTATTACTTCAAGGTCTAGGGCGCATCACGCCGTCAGCTGGCAGATCAGTCCGTCGTGATTGCCGTTTCCATGTCCGTCGGATCGATCTGTCGGCTCAGCCGCGCGTTGAGCTTGTCACGATCGAGCTCGCCCTCCCACCATGCGACGATCACGCAGGCAACGCCGTTGCCGCAGAGGTTGGTCAGGGCGCGGCACTCGCTCATGAACTTGTCGATGCCGAGCACGATCGCCATGCCCGGCACGAGCCGCGGATCGACCACGGCAAGCGTGGCCGCCAGCGTGATGAAGCCTGCGCCTGTGATGCCGGAGGCGCCCTTCGAGGTCAGCATCGCCACGACCAGGATCGTGAGCTGCTGGCCGAAGGTGAGATCGAAACCAAGCGCCTGGGCGATGAAGAGCGTCGCCAGCGTCATGTAGATATTGGTGCCGTCGAGGTTGAACGAATAGCCCGTGGGCACCACGAGACCGACCACCGATTTGGAACAGCCGAGCCGTTCCAGCTTCTCCATCAAGGACGGCAGCGCACTCTCGGAGGACGAGGTGCCGAGCACGATCAGCAGCTCATCCTTGATGTAAGCCAGGAACTTGAAGATCGAGAAACCGGCGAGGCGCGCGATGATGCCGAGCACCACGAGCACGAACAGCGCCGCGGTGAGGTAGAACGTCGCGATCAGGCCGATCAAATTGAGGATCGCACCGGTGCCGAACTTGCCGATGGTGAAGGCCATCGCGCCGAAGGCGCCGAGCGGCGCCGCGCGCATCACGATCGAGATCACGCCGAACACGGCGTGCGCGGCATCATCGATGAAGCTGCGGATGGTGTGGCCGCGCTCGCCGAGTCCCATGATGGCGAATCCGAACAGCACCGAGAACAGCAGCACCTGAAGGATCTCGCCTTGTGCGAATGCTCCGACCACGGTGTCCGGAATGATGTGCAGGATGAAGTCGACGCTCTTCTGGCCTTCGGCTTGCTTGGCATAGTTGGCGACAGCCTGCGCATTGGCCGCCGCACTGCCGAAGCCCGCGCCGGGCTTCACGACATTGCCGATGATGAGGCCGATGACGAGCGCGAAGGTGGAGACGATCTCGAAATAGACCAGCGCCTTGACGCCGATGCGTCCGACCTTCTTGGCATCCTGGATGTGGGCGATGCCGGAGACCACGGTGCAGAAGATGATCGGGGCGATCACCATCTTGATCAGCTTGATGAAGCCGTCGCCGAGCGCCTTGATCCAGTCGTTGGTGGCAACCGTCGGCCAGAGCCAGCCGACGATGGCGCCGAGCACGATGGCGATCAGCACCTGGACGTAGAGAACCTTGTACCACGGCTTTGCTGCGGGCGGCGCAACCGGCGCCCCCGCCATCGTTGTCGTCGTCATCGTTTCACTCCCCCTCAAACTCAGAGCCAGCCAAGATCAACTTGGCCGGCTCTGTCAATTGGAACTACTCGGAATGGTCGGCTTTAGCCGCGGCGGTCGACGAGGCGGCGAGCCGCCGGCAGCAGCGTCGCGCCCAGCGCGTTCTTGACCAGCGATGCCGCAATGAACGGCGCAAGGCCGACCTGCCAGGCCTTCGCTGCGCCGAGCCCGAGACCAAAAGCGAGCCAGGCGAACCCCGCCACCAGTATGACGATATGACCGACGGCCATTGCCGCAAACAGCAGCATCACGCTGCGATCCCAGCCGCGCTCGGCGAGCCAGCCGGTGACGAAGGCCGCCAGCACGAACCCGAACAGATAGCCCGCGGTCGGCCCCACCAGCGGTGCAATTCCACCCACGGGACCGGCGAACACCGGCAGCCCCATCGCGCCCTCGGCGAGGTAGGCGATCATGGTTGCGCTGCCAAGGCGCCAGCCATAAGCGGCGCCGATCACCAGCACCACGAGCGTCTGCAGCGTCATCGGCACGTAGGGCAGCGGCAGGTTCACCTTGGCTGACAGCGCCATCAAGGCGGTGCCGAGCGCAATCAGCACGAACGCACGCAGCGCGCCGACTGTTTCGCCCGGACGGGTCGGCCACATCAATGCGGCGAGAGGAGAATGCGTGGCGGACGGGACGGAACGGTCAGACAAGTTGAACTCCGGAAGGCTGGCGAAAACTGGCGGCTATTTAAGCCAGTGAGCGATCCGGTCAACTGCCTCCCGCATCTCCTCTGCAGAACGCGCATAGGAAAACCGTACGAATGAACGGCCATGGATGGGATCGAAATCGACGCCGGGCGTCGCCGCGACATGCGCCTGCTCCAGCATCTGCTTGGCGAATTCGAAGCTGTCGGAGGTGAAGTCCGAGACGTCGGCGTAGAGGTAGAACGCGCCATCGGCCGGCAGGAACTTGCTGAGGCCCGCTTTGGGCAATCCCTCGATCAGAATCCGGCGGTTTTCCTGATAGCCGTGCTTGATCTCCGCCATCTCGGCCGCACCCTCGAAGGCGGCCTCGGCCGCGATCTGGGACAGCGACGGCACCGAGATCGACAGGTTCTGCTGAAGCCGCTCGATCGGGCGCACCAGTAGCTCGGGCACGACCATCCAGCCGACGCGCCAGCCGGTCATGCAAAAATATTTCGAGAACGAGTTGATCACGAGTGCGTGGTCGGACAGCGCCGCCGCCGTCGCCGCCGGAAACGCATAGTCGAGTCCATGATAGATCTCGTCCGAGATGAAGCGGATCTTGGCGTCTTCCGCCGCCGCGATCAGGCCGGCGAGCGCCTCGCGGGACATCATCGTTCCCGTCGGATTGGCGGGACTGCCGACCAGCACGCCTTTCAGCGGCGCCTTGCGATGCGCGGCGAGCAGCGCCTCGCCGGTGAGCGCATGGCGCGTCTCGTTCGTGGTCTCGATCAGCACCGGCTCACAGCCGAGCGCGGTGAGGATATGCCGGTACGGCGGATAGCCCGGCACCGTCACGGCAACGCGGTCGCCGGGCTCGAACATCGACAGAAACGCCAGGATGAAGCCGCCGGAAGATCCGGTCGTCACCACGATCCGCTCGGCACTGATGTCGCACCGATGGACGTCGCGATAATGCCGGGCGATGCGCTCGCGCAGGGATGGGATGCCGAGCGCGGACGTATAGTCGATCCGGCCCGCCTCGAGCGCCGCATGGGCGGCCGCAATCGCGGTCTTCGGCGCGCCGGCCGAGGGCTGGCCGACCTCCATGTGGATGACATGGCCCCCGGCCGCCTCGATTCGGGCCGCCGCGGCCATCACGTCCATCACCATGAACGGGGGAACATCGCTGCGGCGGGAGGGATCAAGCCACTGCCCCAACCGGTTCCTCAATGTCGCATCGTGCATCGATTTCTGCTATTCGCTGGCGGACTGGGCCGTCCGGTCCGGAAAACGGGGCGCTTGCGCCCCAGACTGGCCGCATTGTACGGCTCATAAGGGGTACGGCTCCTAGGCCATATCGCGTATCCGGTCCGCCGCCAATCGCCAAAACCAATCACGAAACTGCTTGCCAGACCGTTTGACCAAGACCGTTTGATGTTGCTCCAGACCGCATTGCGCAAGAAGGCTACCGCCCTCACCGCCCTCGTCACGGCTGCGGCGATCGTGCTGTCGCCGCTCCCGGCTGCACGCGCGCAGAGCAAGGGGCCGCCGGTCCTGCGCGACACCGAGACCGAGCAGCTCCTGCGCGACTACACCCGCCCGATCCTGCGCGTCGCCGGTCTGGAAAAGCAGAACATCCAGATGGTGATCATCAACGAGGCCTCGTTCAACGCGTTCGTCGCGGACGGCCGCCGTATCTTCGTCAATTACGGCGCGATCCTCCAGTCGGAGACACCGAACCAGATCATCGGCGTGCTCGCGCACGAGACCGGGCATCTGGCCGGCGGCCATCTGTCCAAGCTGCGCGAGCAGCTCGCCAACGCCCAGACCCAGATGATCATCGCCATGCTGCTCGGCGCCGGCGCGATCGCCGCGGGCAGCACCCAGCGCAGCAGCGCCGGCAACAACGGCCTTGCCAATGCGGGCGCAGCCGCGATCGCAGGTCCCCAGGAGATGATCCGCCGGACGCTGCTGTCCTACCAACGCCAGCAGGAGGAGAATGCCGACCGCGCCGGCGTGAAATTCCTGACCGCGACCCAGCAGTCGCCGAAGGGCATGTACGAGACCTTCAAGCGCTTCACCAGCGAGAGCCTGTTCGCCGCGCGGGGTGCCGATCCCTATCTGCAGTCGCATCCGATGCCGGCCGAACGCGTTGCCGGGCTGCAGGAGTTCGCCAGCTCCAGCCCCTATTGGGACAAGAAGGACGATCCCGCACTGCAACTCCGCCATGACATGGTGCGCGCCAAGATCTCGGCCTTCATGGAACGGCCGGAGACGGTGTATCGCCGCTATCCGCAGACCAACGACAGCCTGCCGGCGCGCTATGCCAGGGCCATCAGCACCTATCTGCATGGCGATCTTCGCAGCGCGCTCACGCAGATCGACGCGCTGATCCAGGTCCAGCCCAACAACCCGTACTTCTACGAGGTGCGCGGCCAGGCGCTCCTGGAGGGCGGCAAGCCGGCCGAGGCCATCGCACCCCTGCGCAAGGCTGCCGCACTCTCCAACAACGCCCCCCTCATCGAGATGTTACTTGGGCAGGCTCTGGTTGGATCGGATAATAAGGCCTACACGGAGGACGCCGTGCGGATTCTCCGGGCCGCCGTGGCGCGGGAACCGGAGGCTGTACTCGGCTACATGCAGCTCGCGATGGCCTATGGCCGGAAGGGCGACTATGCCGAGGCCGATCTCGCCTCGGCGCAAGCCGCCTACCTGCGCGGCGACAACAAGACCGCCCGCGAGCTGGCAACGCGCGCGAAAACCCGTTTCGCCGTCGGCACGCCCGGATGGGTCAAGGCCGACGACATCGTGGCGGCCAAGCCGCCGCGCAACTGACGAGAACGACGCCTTGAGATCACGACGTCACGACACCGAGCTTTGAGTCCGCCGGGACGTTTTCCGAAACCTGCTTTGGATAAGAGGATTTGCCTATGCCTTCGCTGCGCCTGCTTGCCCCCGCGCTGTTTGCGCTCGCCATGTTCGGCGCAGCCGCGCCCGCGTCGGCCGACAGCTTCTCCGATGCCCAGCGCACCGACATCGAGACCATCATCAAGAACTACCTCGTCACCCACCCCGAGGTGCTCGAGGAAGCCATGACCGAGCTCAGCAAGCGCCAGGCCGCGGCCGAAACGCAGAAGCACGAGGCCAGCATCGCGCAGAACTCCGAGGCGATCTTCAACTCGCCGCGCCAGGTCGTGCTCGGCAACAAGGACGGCGACGTCACCTTCGTCGAGTTCTTCGACTACAATTGCGGCTATTGCAAACGCGCCATGACCGACATGATCGACCTGATGAAGGCCGATCCGAAGCTGAAGGTCGTGCTGAAGGAGTTTCCGGTGCTGAGCCAGGGCTCGGTGGAAGCGGCGCAGGTCGCCGTCGCCGTGCGCATGCAGGATCCGTCCGGCAAGAAGTATCTCGACTTCCACCAGAAGCTGCTCGGCGGCCGCGGCGCGGCCGACAAGGCGCGCGCCCTGCAAGCGGCCAAGGAAGCCGGCCTCGACACCGCGAAGATCGAGAAGGACCTCGCCAGCCCCGAAGTGCGCGCCACCATCGAGGAGAATTTCAAGCTCGCCGAAGCGATGGGCATGAACGGCACGCCGAGCTACGTCATCGGCAAGCAGATCGTGATCGGCGCCATCGGCCTCGAAGGCCTCAAGGAAAAGATCGGCGTTGCTCGCTGCGGCAAGGCGACCTGTTGATTGCACGTTTCCCGACTGGACGACGCGAGAGGGCCGGCTGAAAAGCCGGCCTTTTTCGTGCGACAAACCTTGGCGCGATCCTGCCAAATCGTTCATCCGGCATTCAACAAACAAATGCCGCGGAACAGGCGAAGTTCCGGAACAACTCAAATCTCCTTTCGTTGTCGGCGCGGGCAATGACGCAAGAAACCACGTGAGGAGAATTCCATGTTGAACCGCTTTATGATCTCGGTTGCCGCACTCGCGCTCGTCGCGGGCACCGGTCTGGCGAACGCACAGGACAAGGGCCGCGAGAGCGGCGGCGCTGGCGCGGAAAAGCAGATGCAACATTCGCAGCCTTCCGGCGGCGCGGCCGAACGCGGCTCGATGGGCCGTGAATCAGGTCACGAGAAGGGCACCGTTGGCCAGGCCGGCGGCGGCATGAAGTCCGGCACCGCGGCCGAGGACAAGTCCTCCGGCGCAATGAAGGACGAACACCAGGGCCGCGAGATGAACAAGAACGCGGCCGAGGACAAGGCCGGCGCGACCAAGGGCCAGCGCACCGACGAGCGCGCGCAGGGCCAGCAGGACAAGTCTCAACAGGACAAGTCCAAGAGCATGAGCCAGGACACCAGCAAGTCCGGCGCGAAGGACAAGGACATGAAGGCTGAGGGCAGCAAGAGCGGCACCTCGACCAACAATGCCGAGAACCAGAAGGGCAGCACGAGCACCAACCAGAATGCCCAGGGCCAGACCGGCACCAGCACCAACCAGAACGCGCAGGGCCAGACCAGCACGAGCACGACGGTCGGCCAGGCCGGCGCCGGTGCCAAGCTCACGACCGAGCAGCGGACCCAGATCACCTCGGTGATCCGTGAGGAACGCGTGCGCCCGGTGACCAACGTGAACTTCTCGATCTCGGTCGGTACCCGCGTTCCGCGCGAGGGCATCGAGCTGCACGCCCTGCCGTCGCGGGTGGTGACGATCTATCCGGAGTGGCGGACCTACAAGTACGTCCTGGTCAAGGAAGAGATCGTGATCATCGACCCGAACACCTACGAGATCGTGGCGGTCCTGAACGTCTAAGGCCGTAGACCGGCAACCTCAGGGGGCGGGCAGCGATGCCCGCCCTTTGCCGTTCGCCCGCCAGCCATCCTTTGGACTGGTTAACAAGCAATTTCCGTAGTTTCCGCACAGGTTTTTGCATGCCGGATGAGGTGCTTGAACCCGCCCCTGAGGCCCTTCAAGGCTTCCCCTAGGGCGCTTTGTTACCTATAACCCCGCCACGCCGAAGCACCTCTGCCGGGACAAGAATGGCTGAACCAGCAACCGATACGATCCTCGTTCTCAACGGGCCGAACCTCAACATGTTGGGGACGCGCGAGCCCGAAAAGTATGGTCACGCGACGCTCGCCGACGTCGAGGCGCTGTGCCGCGAGACGGCCGCGTCGTTCGGCCTCAAGGCCGATTGCCGGCAGTCCAATCGCGAGGGCGAGCTGATCGACTTCATCCACGAGGCGCATGCCCGCAAGATGAAGGGCATCATCATCAACGCCGGCGGCTATTCGCACACCTCGATCGCGCTTCATGACGCGCTGCTCGCGGTGCAAATCCCGACGGTCGAGGTGCACGTCACCAACATCCACGCCCGCGAGAGCTTCCGCCACCACTCCTACACCGCGCGCGCGGCCTTCGCCTCGCTGTGCGGTTTCGGCATCGAAGGCTACCGCCTCGCCATCCAGGGGCTTGCCGCCAAGCTCGGCATCAAGCCCAAAGCCTGACGCTCCCATCACACAGAACATTCGGATCAAACAACATGGCGCGCCAGCCAGACGACAAAGCAGCCGCAAAGTTTTCCAGCGAGGATTCCGCGCTCGTCCGCGAGCTCGCCCTTCTGCTCGATGAGACCAGCCTCACCGAGATCGAGATCGAGCGCGCGGGCCTGCGCCTGCGCGTCGCCCGCAACATCAGCGTGGCCGCGACCATGCCGATGCCGATGGCGGCTCCCGTGGCCCTGCCGGCAGCCGTTGCCGCCGCTGCGCCCGCCGCTGCCGCGGCTGACCTCTCGAAGCATCCGGGCGCTGTGACCTCGCCGATGGTCGGCACCGCCTATTGGGCGCCCGAGCCGGGCGCCAAGCCGTTCATCGAGGTCGGCAGCAAGGTCTCGGTCGGCCAGACGCTGCTGATCATCGAAGCCATGAAGACCATGAACCAGATCCCCTCGCCGCGCGCCGGCACGGTGACGCAGATCCTGGTCGAGGACGGCCAGCCGGTCGAATACGGCGAGCCGCTCGTCATCATTGAGTAATCGATGAGGGCGGCCAGCCGCCCTCGCCGCGTCACACGCGCGCCAGTCCCTTAAGGACACCATGTTCGACAAGATCCTCATAGCCAATCGCGGCGAGATCGCCCTTCGCATCCTCAGGGCCTGCAAGGAGCTCGGGATCGCGACGGTCGCCGTGCACTCCACCGCCGACGCCGACGCCATGCATGTGCGTCTGTCGGACGAGAGCGTGTGCATCGGACCTCCGGCATCCAAGGACAGCTATCTCAACGTGCCCGCGCTGCTCGCGGCCTGCGAGATCACCGGCGCCGATGCCGTGCATCCCGGCTACGGCTTCCTGTCCGAGAACGCGCGCTTCGCGGAAATCCTCGGCGAGCACAATCTGCATTTCATCGGCCCCAAGGCCGAGCACATCCGCCTGATGGGCGACAAGATCGAGGCCAAGAAGACCGCCAAGAAGCTCGGCATCCCCGTGGTGCCAGGCTCCGACGGTGCCGTCGGCCCCGATGACGACGCGATGGCGATCGCCAAGAAGATCGGCTTCCCCGTGCTGGTGAAGGCGGCCGCCGGCGGCGGTGGCCGCGGCATGAAGGTCGCGCACAGCGAGGCTGATCTCCAGCTGGCGCTGTCAACCGCGGCCAACGAGGCCAAATCCGCCTTCGGCGATGCCTCCGTCTACCTGGAGAAATACCTCCAGAAACCGCGCCACATCGAGATCCAGATCCTCGGCGACGGCCGCGGCGGCGCCATTCATCTCGGCGAGCGCGATTGCTCGCTCCAGCGCCGCCACCAGAAGGTCTGGGAGGAAGGCCCCTCGCCCGTGCTGGCCGCCGCCGCACGCGCCAGGATCGGCGAGACCTGCGCGAAAGCGATGCGCGAGATGAAGTATCTCGGCGTCGGCACCATCGAGTTCCTGTTCGAGGACGGCGAGTTCTATTTCATCGAGATGAACACGCGCATCCAGGTCGAGCATCCCGTCACCGAGAGCATCACCGACATCGACCTCGTGCTGGAGCAGATCCGCATCGCCGCCGGCGGCGACCTGCCGGCCAAGCAGGAGGACGTGCAGATCATCGGCCACGCCATCGAGTGCCGCATCAACGCCGAGAACCCGCAGACCTTCCGGCCCTCGCCCGGCCGCATCACGCAATATCACCCGCCCGGCGGCCTCGGCGTGCGCATCGATTCGGCGGTCTATCAGGGCTACCAGATCCCGCCTTATTACGACTCCCTGGTCGGCAAGCTGATCGTCCACGGCAAGACCCGCACCGAATGCCTGATGCGCCTGCGCCGGGCGCTCGACGAGATGGTGGTCGACGGCATCGAGACCACCCTGCCGCTGTTCCGCGACCTCGTCCGCCAGGACGACATCATCAACGGCGACTACCACATCCACTGGCTGGAACAGTATCTGGCCGGCAAGGCGGAACCCGCTGCCAAATAAATCCGGTGCCCGAGGGAACCCATTGCCTTCGCGGGCGTTTTGAGCAGTCGGGAGCTGTTCGAACAAGGGGCGTCGGAATTCCGTTGTTTAAGTACGAGGCGACACCGTCGTGACAGCTGAAGCGCAGCGGCGGCGCGCATTCTGGCAGGTCCTGCTGTTCGCAGCGGGCCTTTTGGTGCTGACCGCGATCAGCGCCGGCTCGGTCTACCTCGTCAACAAGGCGCGCGGCGACAGCCAATGGGTGGTCCACACCATCGAGGTGGAAAACCAGATCAACACGCTGCTGCTCGAGCTGCGGCGGGCCGAGAGCGGGGCGCGCGGTTTTCTGCTGACGCAGGGACCGGATTTCCGGTCGGACCACGACAAGGCCGTTGCGGCGATCGTCCCGGCCCTCGACAAGCTCACGCGCCAGATCGGCGACAACCCGGCGCAGCGCGAGGGCATCGAGAAGCTGAGCGCGGCGATCGAGACCCGCCTCGGCCAGTTCGCGCGCGAGATGGAATTCGTCCGCCAGGGCGAGCCGGACAAGGCCACCGCCCTCGTCCGCGAGGCCGCCGCCGGCAACACCACGACCACGATCAGCAACCTCGCCAACGCGATGATCCGCGAAGAGGAACGCCTGTTTCGCCTTCGCTCCGAGAATGCCGACCGCAGCCAGACGCTGGCCGCCTCGCTCACCGGCATCGGCTCGGGCCTCGTCGTGGTGCTGGCCCTGATCTCGATCTGGCTGGTGCGGCGATCCGCGCAGGCGCGCGATGACGCCGAGAACCGCTTGCGCGATGCCTACGCCAATTTGGAAGCCGTCGTCGACGAGCGCACGGCAGACCTGCGCGAGGCCAACAACGAGATCCAGCGCTTCGCCTATATCGTGAGCCACGATCTGCGCTCGCCGCTCGTCAACATCATGGGCTTCACCAGCGAGATCGAAGAGCTCGGCGGCGACATCTTCCGCCGCGTCAGCAGTCTCACCCACGTCCCCGCGGACGGGCCGCCGCTGGCCTCCGGCGAGGTCGCGCTGGAAGGGGCCGACCAGCAGCTTTCGGCCGATTTCTCCGAGGCGCTCGGCTTCATCAAATCGTCGATCGCCAAGATGGACCGGCTGATCTCGGCGATCCTCAACCTCACCCGCGAAGGCCGGCGCGAATTCCAGCCGGAGAAGATCGACGTTCGCGAATTCGTCGAGGCCATCGTGTCGACGCTGGCGCACCAGGCCGCCGAGGCGCAGGCCGAGATCCACGTCGAGCCGCTGCCGAACATCATCAGCGACCGCCTGGCGCTGGAGCAGATTTTCTCCAATCTGATCGACAACGCCATCAAGTACCTGAAAAATGGCGTGCCCGGCGAGATCAGAATTCGCGGGCGCACCAAGCTCGGTTACGCTATCTTCGAGATCAGCGACAACGGCCGCGGCATCGATCCGAAGGACCATCAGCGGATATTCGACCTGTTCCGCCGCGCCGGAACCCAGGACAAGCCGGGACAGGGCATAGGCCTTGCACATGTGCGTGCACTTGTGCGCCGTCTCGGCGGCACCATGTCGGTATCGTCGGAACTGAACACGGGCAGCACCTTCACCATCACGCTGCCCATTGCCTGGAACGCCAGCACCCGGAACACAGATCGATGACGCAACCAGTCACCATCATCATGGTCGAGGACGACGAGGGCCACGCCCGTCTGATCGAGCGCAACATCCGCCGCTCCGGCGTCAACAACGAGATCATCTCTTTCGAGAACGGCACCGATGCGATCAAGCACCTGTTTGGCGCCGACGGCAGCGGGCTGTCCCAGAAGGGCAATGCCCTCCTGATCCTGCTCGACCTCAATTTGCCCGACATGAGCGGGATCGACATCCTCAAGCAGATCAAGGAAAACAAATATCTCAAGGCCTCGCCCGTGGTCGTGCTGACCACGACCGACGATTCCCAGGAGATCAAGCGCTGCTACGAGCTCGGCTGTAACGTCTACATCACCAAACCCGTCAACTACGAGAATTTCGCCAACGCCATCCGGCAGCTCGGGCTGTTCTTCTCGGTCATCCAGGTCCCGCCTGCCGCCACATGAACCAGAGAACGCCGACCCTGCTCTATATCGACGACGACGACGCGCTCGCGCGGCTGGTCGGTCGCGGCCTGACGCGGCGCGGCTACAGGGTCGTTCATGCCGCGAGCGGCGAGGAAGGCCTCGACCACATCCGCCGCGCCCAGACGGAAGGCGGTATCGACGTCGTCGCGCTCGACCAGTACATGCCGGGGCTCGACGGCCTCGAGACGCTCGAGCAGATCATGGCGATCCCGGGCGCGCCGCCCGTGGTGTTCGTCACCGCCTCGCAGGATTCCACCATCGCGGTCACGGCGCTGAAGGCGGGTGCGGCCGACTATCTCGTCAAGGACGTCAAGGGCGATTTCATCCCCCTGCTCCATGTCGCCGCCGAAGGCGCGCTGCGCCAGGCCGAATTGCAGAAGGCGCGCGAGGAAGCCGAAGCGGAGATCCATGCCTCGCGCGACCGCTACGCCGCGCTTGCCGCCGAACGCGAGCTGCTGCTGCGCGAGGTCAACCACCGCGTCGGCAATTCGCTGCAGATCATCGCCTCGCTGCTGCACCTGCAGGCCAGCTCCGCCGGGCAGGAAGAGGTCAAGGCCGCGCTGACCAATGCAATGGGCCGCGTCGCCGCGGTCGCGCAGGTGCACCGCCGCCTCTACACCTCGCAGGACCTCAAGAGCGTGGTGCTGAACCAGTATCTGGACTCGCTGCTGGAAGACCTGCGCCGCTCGGCCGAGGGCAACCGGATGTCGCGCCTGACGCTGAAGGCCGAGCCGATCGAGATCGACCCGGACCGCGCCGTCGCCGTCGGCATCATCGTCAACGAGCTGGTGATGAACGCGGTGAAATACGCCTATCCCGATGGCGCCGGCCCGATCCATGTCGAGCTGACCTCGCAAGGCGAGGATCTCCAGCTCACAATCACCGACGACGGCGTCGGCGACAACGTCAAGGCCGACCCGCGCTCCACCGGCATGGGCCAGCGCATCGTCGCTGCCATGGCCAGCAAGCTGGACGCCTCGGTGGAGCGTGACCCCGCCCATTCCGGAACCCGCATCGTGCTGCGGTTCCAGCGCACGCCCCCCGCGCCCGGCAAGACCAGCACCGCCGCCGCGAGCTGAGCCGCCACCCTCGCCCCCATCGCAACTGCACAACGATCCTGCTATTGTCGCAAGCCATGACTTCGCGCGATTCCGCTTCGTCTGAGATCACGCCGGCCGTGCTGCTGCGCGCCTATGCCTGCGGCATCTTTCCGATGGCCGAGAGCGCCGACGATCCGACGCTGTTCTGGGTCGAGCCGGAGCTGCGCGGCGTCATCCCGCTCGACGGCTTTCGCGTCGCCTCGCGGCTTGCACGCACCGTGCGCTCGGATGCATTCCGCGTCACCGTCAACACCGCCTTCAAGGCCACGATCGCCGGCTGCGCCGCGCCGCAGGAAGGGCGCGAGGACACCTGGATCAACAAGCGCATCCGCGACCTCTATGGCGGCCTGTTCGAGCTCGGCCATTGCCACAGCGTCGAAGCCTGGCAGGGCGACGACCTCGTCGGCGGGCTCTACGGCGTCAGTCTCGGGCGCGCCTTCTTCGGCGAGAGCATGTTTCACACCGCGCGCGATGCCTCCAAGGTCGCGCTGGTGCATCTGGTCGCGCGTCTGATCCATGGCGGCTTCGAGCTGCTCGACACGCAATACGTCACCGAGCATCTGAAAAGCTTTGGCGCGGTGGAGATATCGCGGCGGCGTTACACGGCGCTGCTCGACAAGGCACTCGCCGGCGATCCCGGCGAATTCCTCAGGCTCTCGCCCGGCGACGAGATCCCGGGCGCGCGCGCGCTCGAGATCATCGCCGCGCGGCAATAATCCAGCTTAGCGGCTGCCGAACCCGGGAATGCCGAACAGGCCCGGCCGCTGCTCCGGCGGCGGAGGCGGTGGCGGCGCCTGTTGCGGCTGCTGCACCGGCGGCAATGGCTGCGGCGGACGCTGCTGCACCTGCTTGGGTGCGGCCTTCTTCTGTGCCGGCGGCGGCGGAGGCGCGGGCTTGGCCGCGGGATCCGGTGCCGCGGTCGCAATGGTCTGCTGCGGCTCTTTGCAGTCGGTCAGCCAGATGTCGTAGATCGGATGCTCGACGCCGTGCAGGCCCGGGCTTGCGGCATACATCCAGCCCGAGAAGATCCGCTTCACCTCGCCCTGCAAGGTGATCTCGTCGACCTCGACGAAGGCGTCGGTGTTGGCGGCTTCCGTCGCCGGCCGCGTGTAGCAGGCGTCGGTCTTGACCCGGAGCGCACCGAACTGGACGGTCTCGCCGATCTCCTCGTCGAAATTGATGATGCGCCCGGTGATCTTGTCGAGGCCGGAGAAGGTCGCCTTCTTGTTCACGATCTTCTGCGCCGGCGGCTCGGTCACGACCTCGTCGCCCGGCTGCAGGCTTGCCGGCGTCTGCGGCACGGGACCGCCGGGGGCGCCCTTCTGCCCGGGCTGGCGCTGGCCCGGCGCACCCGGCTGGGCGGCGCCCGGCGGCGCAACCGCGACAGGCGGCGGCTGGTTCGGCGGGGCGACGGTCGAGCCCGGCGGCGGCGCCAGAGGCTGCGTCTCCACCGGCCCGGGCAAGGCATTGCCCTGGCGTCCGGTCGGCGGCGGCATCGGGCGCGACGGCAGGACGCGGCCCTGCGGCGGCAGCTCGGGGACCTCTTCGTCGTCGTCGGGCACCTGCGGCTGCGGCTGGCCGCGCGGAATGCTGCCCGGCGGCCGCGGCGGCGGATCGGAGAAGATCGTGCCGATCTGCGCCTGCGCCGGCGTCGCAACCGTCAGCGCGGTGGCGGCCAGCAGCGCCGCAAGGCCTGTCAGGGTAATGGTTTTGAACATCTCGCGCGGCTTCAACAGCGAATCGGGCTTGTTGGACATTCTACAGGGGATACCGCCGCTCGCAGGTACTCCGGTTAACACGCCGAATACGGCGGGGGAAGGGCGGCATCCCTGCCCTTCCCGGCGCCGGCTGGCCAGACCCGCTCCCGGATGGGATAGTCGGACCGCCCCTCCCCGGGGCCCGAGCCGGGCCTTCGCCTCCCCATAACGACGTCCAGCCAGAACCAAAAAACCCCAGAGGTCGCCCCGATGCCCGTTGTGCTCGATCCCGACGCCGCCGCTGTCTACAAGGCCTTCCGGGAGGCCGGCCGGCCCGCCTACGAGACCCTGACGGCGCCGGAGGCCCGCGCCTATTACGCGCAGGCGCGCTTTGCCACCAATCCCGAGCCGCGCGAGCTTGCCCGTGTCGCCCCGCTCGCGATCCCGGCCCCGCACGGGACGATCCCTGCGCGCATCTACGTGCCGAAGCAGCCGCGGCTCCAGAACGGGTTGGCACCCGCCCTCCTGTTCTTCCACGGCGGCGGCTGGGTGATCGGCGATCTCGACTCCCACGACGTCGTCTGCCGCCAGCTCGCCGACGCGGGCGCGCTGATCGTGATCTCGGTCGACTACCGCCTCGCCCCCGAGCACAAATTTCCGGCCGCCGCCGATGACGCGATCGCAGCGACCCGATGGATCGCCGCGAACGCACGCGAACTCGGCATCGACGCCTCGCGCCTGTCGATCGGCGGCGACAGCGCCGGCGGCAATCTTGCCGCGGTTGTGGCGCTCGCCGCCCGCGACGCCGGTGGCCCTGCGATCGCCGGGCAGGTGCTGATCTACCCCGCGACCGATTTCGCCATGACGCACGGCTCCCACAGCGAGCCCGACACCAGCGTACTGCTGACCCATTCGGTGATCCGCTGGTTCCGCGATCACTATCTCAATGGCACCACCGACATCCACGACTGGCGCGCCTCGCCGGCGCGCGCGCGAGATCTCGCCGGCCTGCCGCCGGCCTATGTTCTGACCGCCGGCGCCGATCCCCTGCGCGACGAGGGCGACGAATATGCCGCGCGCCTGAAGCAGGCCGGCGTGCCCGTGGCCTACAAGCACTTCCCCGGCCAGTTCCACGGCTTCTTCACCATGGGCAAATTGCTGCCGCAGGCCAATATCGCTGTGAGCGAGATCGGCGCATGGCTGAGGACCCTGCAGCCCGCATGAGCGATAGCGACATGCGGGACCACTATCGCCATACGCAAACATTTGTCCCGGATATCGCTGCGCTCATCCGGGCTACGGGCCATCACTGACGTCAGGTGGAGATGCCTTCCATTCTTCAAACCATCTTCGCCCTCCCCCTGCGCGCACTCACCTGGCTCGGCAGCCAGGGCACGCGTGCGGTGGCCTCCGTCGTCTTCATCGCGGCCGCGGTGCCGCCGCTCGGCGCGCTGCTGCGGCCCTACGTCACCGAGGCGATCTTCGTTCTGCTCTGCATCTCCTTCATGCGGGTCGATCTGGCTGCGCTGTACAGCCATCTGCGGCGGCCGGCGCTGGTCGCGACCGCCACGGCCTGGACCACGATCGGCGTGCCGCTGATCGTCGGGCTGATCGCCCATGCAACCGGGCTGACGGCACGCGCGCCCGGCCTGTCGCTCGCGCTGATGCTCCAGAGCATGGCCTCGCCGATGATGGCCTCGCCTGCGCTGGCCGCGCTGATGGGGCTCGACGCCACGCTCGTGCTCATCACGCTGGTGACCTCTACCGCGCTCGTGCCCTTCACGGCATCGCTGTTCGCCGGCCTCTTCCTCGGCGACATGCTCAGCATCTCGCCGCCGGCGCTGGGGCTGAAGCTGCTCGGCATCCTCGCGGCATCCCTGCTGGCCGCGACCGTCATCCGATGGCTGTTCGGCGCGGCTGCGATCCAGCGTCACCGGAAGCCGATCGACGGCTTCAACATCATCATCCTGCTGATCTTCGCGACCGCGATCATGGGCGATGTCGTGAGCGACCTGCTGGCTCAGCCGGTATTCACCATCAGCCTCGCGGCCCTGTCCTTTGCGATCTATTTCGCGCTGCTCGCCATCACCACGCTGCTGTTCCGCCGCATCGGCTATGAACGCGCGCTGGCGCTCGGGCTGATGGTGTCACAGCGCAATCTCGGCCTGATGCTGGCGGCGACCGCCGGCGCGCTGCCGCCTGCCACCTGGCTCTATTTCGCGATGACGCAGTTTCCGATCCACCTTGCGCCCTACATGCTGACGCCGATCGCACGGCGCCTGACGGCGCGCGCTGACGCCGCCACCGCGGCGGCAAATCGTACAACCTAGGCCTGTACCAAATCCCGAAGGCGGCTTGTTGTCGTTATTGCGGAGTACCCCCGCAGGCCTGGGGATCGTTTGCGTCAATCCAACCTATACCCCATCAGGATGATTCTTCGCCCGGGATACGAAGACTATCCTGACGTTCAGGCGCCTCACCGGCTTGGTTGTCGCGTGCTACGTACAGGCGGGTTGGAGGAAGTGGTGTTCCGTCCCGATGAGCATGCTGGCGCACTGTCTCAGCTCACTGCCTTCAGCCAATGGTGTGAAGCCCGAACCGGGCGGCAGCTGCGCGATCACGCTGCGATGGACCGTTTCTCGGTCGAGAACTTCCGCAGCTTCTGGCGCCTCTTCCTCGAGTGGTCCGACTTGCCGCGGGACGGTGCGGCCGAGCCCATCTGTGTCGGCGATGCCTGCGAGACCGCGCGCTTCTTCCCGGATCTCCGTCTCAACTACGTTGAGTGTCTCCTCGCCGGCAGTCCCGACCAGCCGGCCCTGACCGCCTGCCACGCTGACGGCAGCCGCGAGCGGTTCACGCGTGGCGCGTTGCGCGTCACGGTTGACCGACTGGCGAAGTCGCTGCAGCGGCTCGGTGTGCGCGAAGGCGACCACGTGGTGGCAATCGCACGTAACAATGCCGAGGCGGCCATTGCCTGTTTGGCGACTGCCGCCGTTGGCGCGACTTTTGCCAGCTGCGCGCCGGACATGGGCGTGCCCGCCATCCTGACGCGATTCGCCCCTCTCGAGGCCGTGGTGCTCTTCGGCTGCCTTCGAGCGGAGCGATGGGATGCGGGAGTCCCCGTCGCCGACCGCGTCCTCGAAGCGGCGGCCGGCCTGCCGAGCCTCGCAGCGATCATTGCGCTGGACGATGGCTCGCTTGACGTCGACGCGGCGACGACACCGCTGCACGGGCTTACCGATCTGCTCTGTGATGATGGTGTCAAGGAACGGTCAGGCTGGGTCCGTCACCCATTCAACCATCTGCTGTTCACGATGTTCTCTTCGGGCACCACAGGCCCGCCGAAATGCATCCAGCACGGCGCCGGCGGCACGTTGCTGGAGCATCTGAAGGAGCACCGGCTGCACTGTGATCTCAGGCCCGGCGACAAGCTGTTCTTCCAAACCTCCTGTGGTTGGATGATGTGGAACTGGCAGCTGTCCGCGTTGGCGTCGGGCGTCGAGATTGTGCTCTATGACGGGCCGCTCGCGGCGGCCGACACGTTCTGGCGGATCGTTGCCGAGGAGCACGTGACCGTTTTCGGTACCAATCCTGCCTATCTGCACTTCTGCGAGCAGAAAGGTTTCTCCCCCGGCCAAGTGTTCGACCTTTCCGCCCTGCGCGCCGTGCTCTCGACCGGCTCCATCCTGTATCCGCGCCAGTACGACTGGGTCAGCAGCAAAGTGAAGGCGTCGATGCCGCTGCAATCGATCTCAGGTGGCACCGACATCATCGGCTGCTTCGTCCTTGGCAGTCCGGATCTCCCGGTCCATCGCGGCGAGGTACAGTGCCGCAGCCTCGGCCTCGATGTCCGCTCACTGCCGCCGCCTGACGATCCGCAGGCGAGGATAGGCGAGCTGGTCTGCGCCAATCCTTTCCCCTCGCGCCCACTCGGCTTTCACGGCGATACCGACGGCACGCGCTTCCACGCCGCCTACTTTGCTCAGAACCCCGGCTTTTGGACACATGGCGATCTGATCGAGGCCACGGCTCATGGGGGCTGGCGCTTGCATGGTCGTTCAGACGGAGTCCTCAATGTGCACGGCATCCGCATCGGAACCGCGGAGATCTACCGCATCCTCGACGACGTCGGGCAGATCGTCGAGGCGATGGCGATCGAGCAACAAGCCGAAGACGAGCCAGGCGGCACGCGCATGGTTTTGTTGCTCGTGCTGCGCAAAGACGTGGTACTCGACAGCGCACTAGCCAGGCACATCCGCGCGAAGCTTGCGCGCTGCGGCTCGCCGGCCTTCGTGCCGGCGCGTATCGCACAGGTCGAGGCGCTTCCCGTCACCTTCAACGGCAAGCGGTCCGAAGTCGCAGCGCGGGATGCGGTGAATGGCCACCCTGTACGAAATCGCGATGCCCTGCAGAACGCGGAATGCCTTGATGCCATTCGCAGCCATCCGCTTCTCCGGGGGCCTCGAACCGTCAGCGTATCTCCGGAGCCGGCCGCGGTCAGTCGGTTGATCCCCGACGCTGAGCGGCTGCCCAAAGAGCTGCAGGCGATCTGCGAGCGCGTGCTGGACACCGCTCCCATCGGCTGGTCCGACAATCTTCTGGACTTCGGCGCTGACTCGCTGGCCGTGGTGAGCCTGCTCCTCGAGATCGAGACCTATGCGGGGCATCCGGTGCCCCTTTCGGCCTTTCTTGGCGCGCCTTCGATCGAAGGCCTGTCCGCGGTGCTCTCCGGCGCGGAGGCTCCGACGGATCGGCCGCTTGGTCGATCGGGCCTGCATGTCCGCGCCGTGGCTCCGGAGGACGTGGAGCCGGTCTGCCACTATCTTGAGGAAGCGTTTTGCGAGTCGCGCATCGAGGCAACGACATGGCGCCGCCTGTTCAATCATGGCTGGTCGGATCACGGGCGCGGCTTCATTCTTTTCGACGGCAACGCCCTGGTTGGATTCATCGGGGCCATTGCTGCCCGGCGCCACGTTAACGAGGGAGCGGTCCTCGTCAGCAATCTGTCCACCTGGGTTGTAAACGCGCAGTACCGAGGCTGGGGCATGGCATTGCTCGCCTCGATGCTGGATGACGCGAACGCCACATATACGTGCTTCACCCCACAGCAATCATCCTGGGCTGCCCTCATGGCGCAGCGCTTCAAACCGCTGGACTCGCAGCGCATCGCCATGCCGCCATTGCTGCAGGCCGCGACCTTGTTCGCGTCGCCCCGGCCGCTGATCAGCTTCGATCCGGCCGTGGTCCGCGAGAGACTGACCGGCCGCCAACGGCAAATCTTCGACGATCACGCACCTTACGATTGCCTGCAGCTCATCATCATCGACGGGCCCGATCATGCCTATCTCGTGGTGAAGCGCCGCGAACATCGTCTTGCGGCGAGCCGGCTGGGAGTGATGGCACGGCTTCTACCGCGGCAAATCCCCTATTCGGACATTCTGCATTGCAGTGCACCGGATCTGCTGATGCGGCATCTCGAGCGCGTCAAGCTGGCGATCTTGCGCCGGCAGCGTACAGCCGCGCTCGTCGCGGAGGCGCGGCTCCTTCCGGTCAGGCCACGAGGCGTGGTGCTTCCGATGAGCACGTGCTTCCGCTCCCCGTTGGCCGCCGTCGGCGAGCTCGACAGGCTGTACTCGGAAATCGTGCTCCTGCCCATCTGAAGGCCGCGCTCATGCCGGCGCCCTCGCAGGTTTCGACGCCCTGAAGATATAGCGGCTGGTGCTGAAGAAATATTGCCCCGTCGAGTTCAGGCGTTCGAACTCGCTGTGCCAAGCATCGAGATCATCAGCTGAAACATCGCTGGTACGGCTGACGAAATTCCGGATCCCCTGCGCCAGTCCCTTGCTGTAGCCGTCGTCGTCGTAGCGCAAATTCAGGATCGGAAAGACGGATGCGCCGTCCAGATGAAATCCGCACCTGATCAATCTGGAGGCCATCGATCTGGGCAGGCGCGGATGGGCGCAATGCGCCTCCCATGCCGTCATGACGGCGGCCATGCGCGCCCGGTTGTCGGAATGCCAGACCACGCCGTCCCAATCCGTTGCGACGAAGATGGTCCGGCCGCCCGGTTTGAGAACGCGAAATGTCTCGTCGAGGACGCGGTCGACATCGGGCACGTACTCGGCGACCTGGGTGCAGATGACCGCGTCGAACGATGCATCGCTCTGGCCCAGCTCCGTCGCGTTGCCGATGGCATAGGAAATCCAGGCGTGAGCTTTCTGCCGGTTGCAGAAATCGATCAGGTCGGTCGACACATCGATGCCGACGACAGCGCCATCAGGCCCGACGAGCTCGGCCATGCTTTCGCAGAGATAGCCCGGTCCGCATCCGATATCGAGAACGCGCTCGCCGGCGGACAGCTCGAGCTGCCGGATCGTCTCCGCGCGCTGGGCTTTCACGTCGCCCGTGAGATAGAGCCTCTGCAACCGCTTGGCATTCTCATCGCTGTACTCCCATCCGCTCATCGTCGCCTCCATGGTCGCATGGCAAGTGAGATGCCCTACCCCGCCCGCGCCGCGCGCCGCAGCGCCTGCGGCGGCTGGCCGTAGGCGCGGATGAAGGCGCGCCGCATCCGCTCGGGGTCGCGGAATCCGGTCGTTTCCGCAACCAGCTCGATCGCCTCGCGCGAGGACTGCACGCGCTCGCGCGCGACCTCCAACCGGAGCCGCTCGATCGCCTTGGACGGCGTCGTGCCGGTCTCGGCGGCGAAGGCACGGGCGAAGTGCCGCGCGCTCATGCCGGCGCGATCGGCGAGGTCCTCCACCGTGAGCGGCGCGTCGAGATTTTCGCGCGCCCAGGACAGCAGCGCGCCGAAGCGGCCGTTCGGCGTCTTCAACTCCAGCAGCGAAGAGAATTGCGACTGGCCGCCGCTGCGGCGATGATACAGCACGAGATGGCGCGCGGCCTCTTGCGCGATCTCCTCGCCGTGATCCTCGGTGACCATCGCCAGCGCGAGATCGATGCCCGCGCTGATGCCGGCCGAGGTCCACACATTGCCGTCGCGCGTGAAAATCTGGTCCGGCTCGAACTTCACGTGGGGATAGCGCGCGACGAAATCCCGCGTGCGTGCCCAATGCGTGGTGGCGCGGCGGCCGTCCAGCAGGCCGGCCTCGGCGAGCACATAGGCGCCGGAGCAGACGCTGGCGACGCGCCCGCCGCGCTTTGCCAGCCGCTGCACGAAGGCGCGCGTCGCCTCGCAGCGCGCGGCGTCGGTCACGCCTGCGCCGCCCGCGATGACCAGCGTCGTGATCGCATTCGCCGACTTGAAGTCGCGCGCCATCATCTCGACGCCTGACGAACTGCGCACAGGCCCCGCATTCAGCGCGAGCACCCGCAGCGCAAGTGGCTTGCCGGCGCAGCGCGCCGCGACCTCGAAGGCCGAGATCGGGCCGGCCGCATCGAGCAACTGAAAATTCGGGAAGATCAGGATGCCGATCATGGGCCATGTCCGAAATAGAGGGAATTACGCCATTTTGGACAGAAGGGCATCATGCCAGTCTGCTGCCGTCAAGCATTTCATTGGAGGTTCTCATGTCGGCACCGCTCCAGATCGGCCTTTTGGTGTTCCCGCGGGTCACCCAGCTCGACTTCACCGGCCCCTTGCAGGTGTTCGCCATGCTTCCCGGCGCCAAGCTGCATTTGATCTGGAAGCGGATCGAACCGGTGCCGAGCGATTCCGTGATGACCCTGACGCCGACCACGACCTTTGCCGATTGCCCGCAGCTGGACGTCATCTGCGTACCCGGTGGCGGCGGAACCAACGACCTGCTCAACGATGAGGAGGTGCTCGACTTCCTGCGGCGGCAGGCCGATGGCGCACAATATGTCACATCGGTCTGCACGGGATCGCTAGCGCTGGGCGCCGCCGGGCTCCTCAAGGGCTATCGCGCCGCCACCCATTGGAGCGCGATGGAGATGCTCGCCCAGTTCGGCGCGACGCCGACGAAGACGCGCGTCTGTATCGATCGCAATCGCATCACCGGGGGCGGCGTGACGGCAGGCATCGACTTCGCGCTGACGCTGGTGTCGATCCTGCGCGACCGCACCACCGCCGAAGCGATCCAGCTCCAGATGGAGTACAACCCCGCCCCGCCGTTCAATTCCGGCTCGCCGGACACCGCGTCCCCCGAGGTGCTGGCGCTGCTGCGAGAGCGTGGCGCCCAGAATCAGACCCGGCGGCTCGAAGCCGTGAAGCGCGCGGCTGAACGGGTCGTGTAATCTCCGCTCTCGTGTCCCGGACGCGCTGCAGCGTGCAACGCTGCGGCGCAGAGCCGGGGCACAGGGCACCGGCCTCGTCATTGCGAGCGCAGCGAAGCAATCCAGAATCTTTCCGCAGAGGCAGTCCGGATTGCTTCGCTGCGCTCGCAATGACGGAATTTGGAGTTACCGCAACAACTCCTCTCGCGTCCGGGGCACGAAGCATTTCGTGCAAGCGTCCAAACAGAAAAAGGCCGCTCGGTTTCCCAAGCGGCCTTTCCTGTCTTACGGCGGCTGCACATTCACATCGGGCGATTTTGGAGCTTCCAGACCGGGGGCCTATCTCCCGATCGAGTCCTTATCGGCGGCCGCTGCATTTCGGGACAGTCGCGAACTGTTGCCCGAACCGAACGCGATGGTTTCCCATCTCCGTAAGATGGGATCATTGAGCCGCATCGGCTGGATCGGCGCAACGGCCGCGCAAGCGCGATCCCCGCTGTTCCCGTTGTCCACAGCGGCGTAATGCGGATGCGGGTGCATCCAGTCGAAGACGTGACGATGGTTAGCCGGGCGTCCAGGGCTGGTAGTCACCGGTCGCCTTGGGGCGCTTGCCGCTGGCAAGCGTCGAACCCGAGGGCCGGTAGGCCATGGCCGTGCCGGTGAGATTCGGCTGGTGCGGCTTTTCCCACTCGCGCGGCTGGTAGTTGGTCTCGGTCGGCGGGGTATCGACGACGTGGTGGATCCAGCCGTGCCAGGACGGCGGAATGCGGCTCGCCTCGGCATAGCCGTTATAGACCACCCAGCGCCGCTCGAAGCCGAGTGTCGGGTCGATGGCGCCGCCGCGGGTGCGATAATAGAGGTTGCCCTGCTCGTCCTGGCCAACCAGCTCGCCATAGCGCTTGGTCCAGAGCTGGGTGCCAAACGTCTGGCCACTCCACCAGGTGAAGAACTTCAGAAAGAACTGTTTCATGCGGCAAGGGCCCTGCTTCGTGGGGTCCTGATGCCATCCGGACAGCAAAATGTCCAGTTCGCCGGGGCCGGCTGCGCCTTCCATAAACGCAGGGCCGCCGGCGCCCCGCCCGCCGCAAATCGGACGCGATCCGTTCATGCCGGGTACAGCGGCCCGGTGAGACCGTGCGAACACGCAACGCAAACCGGCGTGATCCAGGAACCACCACGCCGTCGTCGTGTTGGCTACCGGGAAAAGGAGTTTGATCATGAAAAGTCTGAAGGTTTTGAGTGCCGCGGCTGCGATGGCGCTGGTTCTGCCGTTGGCGACACCGAGCTTTGCCCAGGGCCACGGCGGCCGTGGTGGCGGCGGTGGTGCGCATTTCGGCGGCGGCGGTGGCGGTGCCCACTTTGGCGGAGGCGGCGGTGCCCGCATGGGCGGCGGCGCGCACTTCGGTGGAGGCGGTGCAGCCTTCCGCGGCGGCGGCGGCAATTTCGCGGCGGGTGCCGTGGCACGTCCGAGCGGCGGCAGCTTCGCCGCAGGCGCGGTGTCCCGTCCCGCCCTCTCCCCGTCCTTTAGCGGAACCCGCAGCGTCGCAACGGCGGGCAACTGGCAGGGCGGCAGCGGCAATTGGAGCGGTCGCCACTGGCGCGGCCACCGTGGCGGCTTCTGGCCCGGCTTCGCGGCGGGTGCCGCGATCGGCGGTCTCGGCTCCTACGCCTATTATGGCGGCGGCTACTACGATGACCCCTACTACTATGGCGACAGCTACTATGACGAGCCGTCAGTAGCAGTGGTGCCCGACACCGGCGGCGACTCCTCAGCCTACTGCGCGCAGCGCTACAGATCGTATGACCCGGCCTCGGGCACGTATCTCGGTTATGACGGCCAGCGCCATCCCTGCCCGTAAGCGGACCTGACACGTCACAGGAAAAGGCGTCGCAGCACTGCGGCGCCTTTTTTCGCGAGTGTCATATCCGTCCACCTGTTTCGCGTGTATCGGCGTGTCGTAGTGTCAATGTTGTGTACAAGTTGATGCAACCGGAACCCCAATTCACCGCACCGTGCATATCACCCCTAATCCAATCCAAAATTGACCCGACCCACGATTCGCGGATATCACCAATGCGGGGACTTCGATCTACTGGGAAATGTCATGCCGCGTATCCTCGTGGTAGATGACGATCCGATGGTCGGCGCGACTATCGAGGTCCTCCTCCAACGTCAGGGCTTCGACGTCACGTTGGCTGACGGCGGCGAAACGGGATTGGCTGCGCTGGAAACGCAAGCCTACAACGTGATGCTGGTCGACATCTTCATGCCGCATATGCGCGGCTTCGAATCCATCCGCATCTTTCACGAGCGTGCGCCGGCGATCCCGCTGATCGCGATGTCCGGCTATGCCTTCGCCTCGTCCGCCTCGCCCTCTCCCGATTTCCTGCGCATGGCGCTGGAGCTCGGCGCGACGCGCTGCCTGCGCAAGCCATTCACGCCGGACGCGCTGTTGACCGCGATCCGGGACTGCCTCGGCGAGGCCGCGCTGCCGAAGGACAAGAAAGAAGCCCCTTGATCCCCACGCAGCGCGTCATTCTCGGTGCTGGACTTGCAATCCTCCTGATCATCACTGCCGCCTCGATCGGGCTCGACGTCAAGTCGCGGTCCGACACGGCCTGGATCAACCACACCGTCCAGGTCCAGAAGAAGATCTCCGATCTGCGCGTGCTGCTGCGCCGTGCCGAGAGCGCCGCGCGCGGCTACGAGATCTATCGCAGCGCCGCCTTCAGCGACGACTTCCAGGCGGCGCACGCCCAGATCGCACCGGCCCTCGCCGACCTCAAGCGCGGCGTGCGCGACAATCCCGATCAGGTGATGCTGCTGGAGGGCACCGAATCGCTGGCGCTGCGCCGGGTCGAGATCGCCGCCGAGGCGATGCGCCTGCGGGCCGCGAACGACGAGGCCGGCATCGCCGCACTCCAGGGCAAGGCCGAGGGCCGCGGCCTGATGGACACGGTGATGGGCAATCTCGACCGCCTCAGCGAGGAGGAAGAACGCCTGCTCACCGCGCGCTCCCAGGATTCGCGCCGCACCAGCATCGTGCTGCTCGGCATCGACGTCGCCGGCGCGCTGGTGATCCTGCTGCTGCTCGTGATGGTGATGCGCGAGAGCCAGCGCGCGCAGACCGCGCTCAAGAGCACGCTGATGGAGACCACGGCCGCCAAGGAGCAGCTCGAGGCCGCTGTCGCCGAGCGGACCGAGCACCTGGTCACCGCCCATGACGAGCTGCGCCTGTCGGTCAACGTGCTCCAGAGCACCTTTCGCAGCATGGCGGAGGCGGTGCTGGTCATCGACGACGAAGGCACCGTCCTGCTGTCCAATCCGGCCGCCGAGCGCATGCTGCTGCATCGTGCCGGCATGAACCTCCGCAATCTGCGCGCGCTGTCCGACGTCTTCCACGGCGACGGCGTGACGCCGCTGCGGGCCGACGAGCTGCCGTCGTCCCGCGTCCTGCGCGGCGACGAGTTCGAAGACCTCGAGATGATCGTCCGCCCGCACAGCGGCAATGCTCCCCGTCATCTCATGATCAGCGGCCGTCCGATGCTGGACGGGCAAGGCCGGATCTCCGGCGCGGTGCTGGTCTATCACGACGCGACCACCTCGCGCGAAACCGAGCGCCAGCTGTACCAGTCGCAGAAGCTGGATGCGATCGGCAAGCTGACCGGCGGCGTCGCGCACGACTTCAACAACATGCTGACCGTGATCTCCGGCAATACCGAAACGCTGGTGGCGGAGCTGAAGCAGCAGCCGGAGCTGCAGCGCGTGGCGCGCCTGATCGACGATGCGGCCGAGCGCTGCGCCGAGCTGATCCAGCATCTGCTCGCCTTCGCGCGACGGCAGCCGCTGCAGCCGCGCAATGTCGAGATCAACGCGGCGATCTCGGACATCGCAAAGCTGCTGCGCCCCACCCTCGGCGAGCAGATCCAGATCGAGACCGTGCTGGAACAGGGACCGATGACGGCTCATATCGATCCGTCCCGACTCACCAATGCCGTGCTCAACATGGCCATCAACGCCCGCGACGCCATGCCGAACGGCGGCAAGCTGCTGCTGGAGACCCATCGCGTCGTGCTCGATGAAGCCTATGCGCAGGCCAACGCGGACGTGGTGGCCGGCGCCTACGTGATGCTGGCGGTCAGCGACAGCGGCACCGGCATGCCCGCCGACGTCCAGGAGAAGGCGTTCGAGCCGTTCTTCACCACCAAGGAGGTCGGCAAGGGATCCGGCCTCGGCCTCTCCATGGTCTACGGCTTCGTCAAGCAGTCCGGCGGCCACATCAAGATCTACAGCGAGGAAGGCCACGGCACCACGATCAAGCTCTATCTGCCGCCGGGCGAAGGCGCGAGCGAGGTGGCGGCCAGCGCCGCGCCGCAGGCCGAAGGCGGCGCAGAGACCATTTTCGTGGTCGAGGACGATCCGCTGGTGCGCAGCTTCGTCACCGCGCAATTGCAGAGCCTGGGCTACAGGACGATCGCCGCGCCCGACAGCAAGGTCGCACTCGAGCTGATCGAGGCTGGCCAGGAGTTCGACCTGCTCTTCACCGACGTCGTCATCCCCGGCGGCATGAGCGGACGCGAGCTCGCCGACAAGGTGGCGACGCTCCGGCCCGGGCTGAAGATACTCTACACCTCCGGCTACACCGACAACGCCATCGTCCACCACGGCAAGTTAGATGACGGCGTGCTGCTGCTGACAAAACCCTATCGCCGCAACCAGCTTGCCGAGATGATCCGGAAGGCGCTGGGCGGCAACGGGATGGCAGCAGGCTAGCGCGTGAACTGCCGAAGGCGCGCTGCAGTCAATCCGTATATGAGGTCGAGGGCACTGGCTCAGGATGCCAGTTCCGGTTGTCCTCCTGAGACGCCGTAGCTCGTCCGGATCATCCGCGCCGGAGGTGTTCTCATACCGCGCCATGCGACGAGTAAGGCCGTTTTGATCTCCAGCGAGCCGGTCTGAAGCAAAAAACAAGCGCATCTCAAGAACAACTCGTCTCACCAGCCCAATCTCCGAGCATGCTCTCAGCGACAAATGTTGGAGCCGGTGTCGCGACGGTCCGCTTGCGGAGCGCGATACCGAGCGAAGTCACCAGATGCACAGCCAGGATCTTGGCCGGCGGCCGGAATTGACGGCGCTGTTTCGACAGGTGCTCACATGAAAAGACGAGAGTTCATCTTGTTGATTGGTGGAGGACTGGCCTGGCCTGCGATCGCACGGGCGCAGGGCGCAGCCAAGCTGCATCGCATCTTCTGGGTCTCGACCCAGTCCGAACCGGATCCCTTCCTGGACGGCTTTCGCGAGGGAATGCGCGCGCTGGGATACGTTGAGGGCAAGACCGTAACCTTCGAGACGCATTATGCCCCCGGGAATCCGCAGGCCCTGCGCAAGATCGTCTCCGAGTTGCAGCGAGAGGATATCGACCTTGTGGTCTCGAGCGGCCCGGCGACACGCGTCATGACTGCGGTCACCGACATCCCCGTGCTGTTTGCACTGAGCGGTGACCCCGTCGCTTTGGGTGTGGTGAAGAGCCTTGCTCACCCCGGCACCAATTTCACCGGCAGCACATTCCTGTCGCTCGAACTGGCAGGAAAGCGCGTTGAGCTGCTCAAGGACATTTATCCCAAGCTGCGAAAATTGGCGGTCTTCTCGAACACGGATCATCCGGGAGAGCCATTGGAATGGCGTGCGACTTTGGAGTCGTGCCGGAATCTCGGCATTGAGGCAGCCTACGTTCCGTTCTGTGGCGCTCGCGAAATCGAGAATGGGTTGATGGCTGCCGGCAAGGTGGACGCGGATGCTCTCCTCGTGTTTCCCGATGCTGTGACGCTGGTGCAGCGTGCGAAGATTGCGGAGTTTGCAATCGCGCACCGGCTGCCTTCGATGTTCGGCTGGTCTGAATATTGTGACGCTGGAGGTCTCTTGAGTTACGGCGCAAACCAGCGCACGACCTATTTTCGGCTTGCCACCTACGCCGATCGCATCCTGCGCGGTGAAAATCCGTCAGATCTTCCGGTGATGCGCCCCGAGAAGTTTGAACTGGCGGTCAATCTGAAGACAGCCAGGCTTCTGGGTATAGACCTGGATGTGTCATCGATCCTGTTTCGCGCCAGCAAGGTGATCTCCTGAGAGCAGTCATGACGGACGGTGCTGCGCAGTCCTCTTCGTGTACGATGCCCCCGCGTCGCTCGCTGTTCTGCAAGTACTTCGCGACGTTGTTTGTCGCTGCGGTCGTGCCTCTGATACTCGGCGCCGCCGTCGAGGCTTCTTTCGGTTACCGAGACCAGCGCCGCCAGATCAGCGCGGTGCTGCAGGCCGATGCTCGCGCGGCGTCCGACAGGATCGAGGGGTTCACCGATGGCATCCGGGATCAGCTGGGGTGGATGGTGCAGCTTCCCTGGTCTGGCGGAGACGATGCGCAACATAAGATCGATGCCTTGCGCCTCCTCCAGCAGGTGCCTGCAATCGTTTCAGTTTCGCTTCTGGATGAGACCGGCACCGAACGGGTCTTTGTTTCCAGGTTGCTTCTGAACAGGACCGGGCGCGGCATTGATATGTCTACGGATCCCGCTGTTCAGGGCGCACGCGCCAACAAGGTTTGGTACGGACCGGTTCAGTACCAGCGAGATTCAGAGCCTTACATGAGGATCGCGGTTGCCGGGAGCCTGCCGGCCGCGGGGGTCGCGATTGCCGAGGTCAATCTGAAGCTGATCTGGGATGTCATCGCAGCCATTAGAATTGGCGAGACCGGCTACGCCATCGTTGTCGATGACTCCGGTCACCTGATCGCCCATCCCGACATCAGTCTGGTTCTGCGCGGCCGCGCCAGCTCGGGCAGTTTCGGCCGGATCAAGCATCTCGTTGGCGCGACGAGCGGCGCGGCGGTGATAACCGGGGACCGAGGCAAGCCGGTGGTGGCGCTATCCGTTCAGGCCGCCGATGTGGGATGGACGGTGATCGCGATGCAGCCGGCCTCGGAAGCCTTTGCGTCAATTCGCGCGGCATTGTGGCGCTCGTCAATTCTCATTGCCTTTGGTGTTCTTATCGCGCTGGCGCTCGCCTATTGGCGCGCGCACAGAATGTCCGGCCCGATCAAGCAACTGGAAGAGGGCGTGGAGCGGATCAGAACCGGACAATTCGAGCATCGCATCAAAATCTTCAGCGGTGACGAGTTGCAGCAACTGGCGTTGCGCTTCAATGAAATGGCTTCTGAACTGGCGATCTCGCAGCAGAAATCTGCGCGGATCGAACGGCTGAAGCAGTTCCTGCCATCGCAGGTCGCCGAATTGGTCGAGCATTCTCATGAACTGCTCGAAGGGCAGCGACGTGAAGTGGCTGTCATTTTTGGCGACTTACGCGGCTTCACGGCGTTCTCCACGCGCAATGAACCCGATGTCATCATGGCCGTCATGCGCGAGTACTACGAGGCCGTCGGCGCCGTGACGACTCGTCACGAGGCAACGCTCATCGGCTTTGATGGCGACGGAGTCATGCTCCTGGTCAATGCCCCGGTCGCATGCGAACAGCCGGCAACTCAAGCGGTCCGACTCGCGATCGACCTGCAAATGACGGTACAGTCCCTTGCCGGCAAATGGTGCGACGCCGGCCACGCGATCGGCTTTGGTGTGGGCGTTGCCATGGGACCGGCAACGGTAGGAACGGTAGGTTATAACGGTCGGCTGGACTACACGGCGATGGGAGCCGTGGTGAATTTGGCCTCGCGCCTCTGCAATCTCGCGAAGGACGCGCAGATCCTGGCTGATCCCACCATCGCTGGAAGGGTAAGGGATAGCGTTCCATTGGCATCGCTCGGGCAGCGGAACATCAAAGGCTACGACCAGGCCCTCGAAGTCTTTGCTGTCGCACCTGCTGACCTGCCGTTGAAACCGCCGGGCTCGGGACAACGCCGGCGAGAGAAAGAGGCTCAGGACCACTGATACCCGGCGTCCGGACGGCTAACGCGTCGCCAGCACCACCGCGGCCAGCGTGAACACCAGCGCCGCGATCTGCCCTGCCCCGAGCGGCTCGCCGAGCGCGAGCGCGGAGGCGACGACGCCGATGACCGGCACCGCCATGGTGCCGATCGCCGCCACCGACGCCGGCAGGCGCGCCAGCGCTGCGAACCAGCTGACATAGGCGATGCAGAACTGCACCACGGTCGAATAGACCAGCAGCCACCAGCCGACTGGCGTCACCTTGTCCAGATGCGTGGTCTCGATCAGGAGGCCAATGATCGAGATCGGCAGGCAGCCGATCCCGATCTGCCAGGCCGCCGCCGTGATCGGCGGCAGATGGATCGGGTACTTTTTGGAGAACACCGTGCCGACGGCAAAGCCGAGCGCGCCGCCGAGCGCCATGATGATGCCCGGCAGCTTCTCGGCGCTCGCGGCAATGCCGTTGCCGCCCATGATCGAGGCAAGGCCGGCAAAGGCCATCACCAGCCCCAGCGTGCGCAGCACGGTCGGCCGCTCGCCCAGCACCGGCCAGGCGATGATCGAGGCCCAGACCGGCATGGTGTAGGCGATCAGCGCGGCCTCGCTCGCCGGCAGCCAGAGCAGCGCCAGCCCCATCAGCACCATCCAGCCGGTGACGTTGAGCATGGCGGCGGTGACGAGGCGCGGCCAGATCTCAGGGTCGACCTTCAGGCTCTGGCGGCGGATGACCGCCAGCGCCGCCAGCAGCACGGCCCCGAGCACGCCGGTGACGCCGCGCAGGGTCAGCGGCGGCAGCTCGGCGAGCAGGAATTTGGTGACGGGCCAGTTGAAGCCCCAGCCGATCGAGGTGATCGCGAGGAACATCAGGCCGGCCGGGGCGATGCGCGATCGCTGCACCGGCCTGGTCGAATCAAGCATGTGGGTATCCGGCAAAATCAGGCGTCAGCTTGGCCCGGATTCGCACCCCAGACCACCACCTCGGCGGGCATGCCAGCCCTCACCTTCCGTAGGGCTACGTGAGTCCCGCTGACGCAATCCCGTCGCCCAAAAATATACCTGCCCTGTGAACAGCGGGATGAAGGGTCCGCATCACCACCAGATGCAAATTTTTTCGGTTGGGAATCCCTGAGGACTCACTGATACTTGGCTCAACAACAGGTGAGGGCTTGCCCCCTGTTATCCCCCGCAATCCACCATATTTAGTATTTGATTCAGGAACTCGCACTAGTTCTTGACGGGCGCAACGGAGAGTCCTAGCTTTCGGTCCGTTCGGCGCGAGTGAGTTTGCGTCCCGCCGGCACTCCCCCAAAGGGTTCGCAGAACTGCACTCCGCCAGGCCAGACGAAGGCAGCGGGATGTGGGCTTGTCTGCCCGCGAAAGCGGACTTTTTGGGGCGCCAGAACGGGCCGGCAAAAGGCTCGAATGGCATCGGTAAAAGTGACGTTGTGGGGCGTTGAACGCATGTCGCGCACATCCCGTTGGGGCGGATGGGTGTGGACATGCCGGCGGATGATCGATGCACGCATCGAACGATCGCGTCGGGAGAACAAGGGCCGGGTCCACCGGCTGAACTGCGTCGCCCGAGGGCCTGAGGGCCGGACGGCAACGTGAAGCGAAATGATGACCCGGAACGCCTGAACGGAGGCGGGACCGGTCAAAGAAAAGGACGGGGCAAGACCATGCGGATTGAGCGGCGCCACACCACTTCGGGACAGTCACCTTACGCCGGGATCGAGTTCCGGCTGACCACGTCGGAGATTCGCAATCCCGACGGCTCGGTCGTGTTCAAGCTGGATAACGTCGAGGTCCCGACCGAATGGTCGCAGGTCGCCTCCGACGTTCTCGCCCAGAAATATTTCCGCAAAGCCGGCGTTGCCGCGCGCCTGAAGAAGGTCGAGGAGGAATCCGTCCCCTCCTTCCTGTGGCGCTCCGTGCCCGATACCGACGCCCTCGCCGCGCTGCCCGAGAAAGAGCGCTATGTCAGCGAACTCTCGGCCAAGCAGGTGTTCGACCGCCTCGCCGGCTGCTGGACCTATTGGGGCTGGAAGGGCAAGTACTTCTCGACCGACGAAGACGCCCAGGCCTTCTATGACGAGCTCCGCTACATGCTCGCCATGCAGATGGTCGCGCCGAACTCGCCGCAATGGTTCAACACCGGCCTGCACTGGGCCTATGGCATCGACGGCCCCGGCCAGGGCCATTATTACGTCGACCCCTTCACCGGCAA
>Ga0102590_1001287_pt1 | contig 39282 bp, 35 predicted proteins | sample AraplaMF_Col_mMF_FD_76859 | JGI IMG/M metagenome (GOLD analysis project Ga0102590, IMG submission 76859) | Arabidopsis root microbial communities from the University of North Carolina, USA - plate scrape MF_Col_mMF | ecosystem: Host-associated > Plants > Roots > Endosphere | place: USA... | reverse complement strand
AGCTGATCGCCAATGCCGACAACGACCGCCGCGCCATCGCGCTGGTGCCGCTGTCCGAGCCGAACCGCGACATCACCCTGATGCCGGCGGGCGCCGCGCGCGTCGCGCTGCGCCAGCTCGCGCCAAAACCCTATTCGATCGACCGCGTCGAGACGCTCGCCGCCGTCGACCGTTTCCTGAAAGCGACCGGCGACTGTGAGATCGCCTGGCTGTCCGACGGCGTCGACACCGGGCGCGGCGAGGAGTTCGTCGCCGGCCTCGGCAAGACCCTGGGGGATCGCAGCCTGACCATCTTCGAAGGCGGCACCTCCTCGCCGCTGGCGCTGGTGGCGGCCGAGAACGCAGCCGCCAAGATGACGGTGAAGGTGCTGCGCACCGACAGCGGCATCGCCGCCGGTACCGTGCGCGCGCTCGACCAGAAGGCCTCGCCGATCGGCGAAGCGCGTTTCGCGTTCGGGCCGCAGGACAAGGAGACCGACGCATCGTTCGACCTGCCGGTCGAGTTGCGCAACGACATCACCCGGCTCGAGATCTCGGGCGAGCGTTCCGCCGGCGCGGTGCAGCTGCTCGACAAGCGCTGGCGCCGCCGCGCCATCGGCATCGTCTCGGGCTCGACCAGCGAGACCGCGCAGCCGCTGCTGGCGCCGACCTTCTACCTCACGCGCGCGCTGGCGCCGTTCGCCGACGTCAGGCTCGCCGACAAGGGCTCGCCGCAGCAGGGCATCACGCAGTTCCTGGACCAGAAGCTGCCGATGATCATCCTCGCCGATGTCGGCACCATCGCCCCCGAGATCCGCGAGCGCCTCAATGCCTGGATCGACCAGGGCGGCGTGCTGGTGCGGTTCGCCGGGCCGCGCCTCGCGCAGGCCGAAGACGATCTCGTGCCGGTCAAGCTGCGCAAGGGCGGCCGCACGCTCGGCGGCAGCCTGACCTGGGAGAAGCCGCAGCATCTCGCCTCCTTCGCCGCCGATGGCCCGTTCGCCGGCGTCGTGGTGCCCAAGGACGTCACCGTGGGGCGGCAGGTGCTGGCCGAGCCCGACGCCGTGCTCGCCACCAAGAGCTGGGCCTCGCTCGAGGACGGCACGCCGCTCGTGACGGGTGAGCATCGCGGCAAGGGCATCGTCAGCCTGTTCCACGTCAGCGCCGACATGCGCTGGTCTGACCTGCCGATGTCCGGCATCTTCGTCGAAATGCTGAGGCGGGTCGTCGACATGTCCGGCTACACCTCCAAGCCCGGCGCCGGCGTTGCCAGCGAGGCGACGACCAGTGAAACGGTGGCGCCGCTGCACATCCTCGACGGCTTTGGCGCCTTCGGCCCGCCGCCGGCCACCGCAAAGCCGCTGCCTGCGGATTACCGCGACCGCGCCACATCAGATCATCCGCCGGGCTTCTATGGTCCTGCAGAAGGACCGCTCGCCGTGAATACGCTTGCCAGCGCCGACCGCATCGCCGCCCTGAACACTGCGAGCCTGCGCGCCCGGCACGCCACCTACACCAATGCCGAGCCGCGCGATCTGCGCGGCTGGCTGCTGTCCACCGCGCTCGGCCTGTTCCTGATCGACGCCATCATCGTCGCTCTGCTCGGCGGCGGCCTCGCCGCGCTGCTGCGCCGCCGCGCCGCGCCCGCGATGATCGTCCTCGGCCTCGTGCTTGCGGGAACGGTCGCGCTGTCGCCGGCGCCGTCGCGCGCCGACAGCGCCGCCGACGAGTTCGCGATGAAGGCGGTGTCGCAGACGCGCCTCGCCTATGTCGTGACCGGCAATGCCGACGTCGATTCCATCGTCAAGGCCGGGCTCACCGGCCTGACGCTGTTCCTGGCACAGCGCACTGCGCTGGAGGCCGGCGATCCCGTCGGCATCGATCCCGCGCGCGACGAGCTCGCCTTCTTCCCGCTGATCTACTGGCCGATCGTGCCCGGCGCGCCGAAGCCGCCGCAGGACGCCATCAACAAGATCGACGCCTATATGAAGCAGGGCGGCACCGTGCTGTTCGACACCCGCGATGCCTATGAGGCGCCGCCGGGTGACAACGGCGCCTCGCAGACGCCGGGCATGCGTACGCTGCGCGAGATCCTGTCCTCGCTCGACGTGCCCGAGCTCGAGCCGGTGCCGCGCGAGCACGTGCTGACCAAGACCTTCTACCTCTTGCGCGACTTCCCCGGCCGCTTCAACACCGGCCAGACCTGGGTCGAGACCCTGCCGCGCGACGAGGACGACGACAGCGCGCAGCGCCCGGCGCGCGGCGGCGACGGCGTCTCGCCGATCATCATCACCTCGAACGATCTCGCCGGCGCCTGGGCCGTGCGCCCCGACGGCCAATACATGCTGCCGGTGACCAGCGGCGACCCGCGCCAGCGCGAATTCGCCTACCGCGCCGGCGCCAACATCGTGATGTACACGCTGACCGGCAACTACAAGGCCGACCAGGTGCACGCACCGGCCCTGATCGAACGGCTGGGGCAATGATGCGGGTTTTGAGATTGGACGTCCGCCAGAATGAAGCCGTCATGGCCGGCCTTGTCCCGGGCATCCACGTCCTTCTTGCCGCGTGGCAAGGCGTGGATGGCCGGGACAAGCCCGGCCATGACGATGCGGAGAAAGCAGCGCCATGAATTACGGCATCGCGTTCACGCCGCTTGTTCCTTCGATCGTCCTCTGGCTCGCGCTGGCTGCGATCGTCGTCATCGCGCTTTTGCTGGCGGTGGCGCGTGCGCGCGGTGCAGCCGTGCGCGTCGCCGCGCTGGCGCTGTTCCTGCTCGCGCTCGCCAATCCCTCCTTCACCCGCGAGGACCGCGATCCCCTCACCTCGGTCGCGGCGGTCGTCGTCGACAAGAGCCCGAGCCAGAATTTCGGCAACCGCAACCGCGAGGCCGCGCAGGCGCAGGAGGCGCTGGTCGACGGGCTGAAGAAGATCAAGGGGCTTGAAGTCCGCGTCGTCGAGGCCGGACAGGCCGACGGCGAAACCGACGGCACACGGCTGTTCGGCGCGCTCGCCTCGGCCCTGGCGGACGTGCCGGTCGATCGCGTCGCCGGCGCGTTCCTGATCACCGACGGCCGCGTCCACGACATTCCCGCGAGCGCCGCCGCGCTCGGCTTCCAGGCGCCGGTGCATGCGCTGATCACCGGGCAGAAGGACGAGCGCGACCGCCGCATCGCGATCACGGCGGCGCCGCGCTTCGGCATCGTCGGCCAAACCCAGACCATCACCTATCGTCTCGACGACCAGGGCGTCTCCGGCGAGCGCGCCAAGGTCACGGTGCGCCGCGACGGCGAGGTCATCAACGAGCGCACGCTCTCGAGCGGCCAGAGCGCGAGCGTCGACGTCGACATCAAGCATGCCGGCCCGAACATCGTCGAGATCGAGGCCTCGCCGCTCGAGAAGGAACTGACGCCGGTCAACAACCGCGCCGTCGTCGCCATCGACGGCGTGCGCGACAAGCTGCGCGTGCTGCTGGTCTCGGGCGAGCCGCATTCGGGCGAACGCACCTGGCGCAACCTGCTCAAGTCCGACGCCAGCGTCGACCTCGTGCACTTCACGATTCTGAGGCCGCCGGAGAAGCAGGACGGCACGCCGATCAACGAATTGTCGCTGATCGCGTTTCCGACCCGCGAGCTGTTCCAGCAGAAGATCAACGAATTCCAGCTGATCATCTTCGACCGCTATGCCCGCCAGGGCGTGCTGCCGATCGCCTATTTCGACAACATCGCGCGCTATGTCCGCGGCGGCGGCGCCGTGCTGGTCTCGGCCGGCCCCGACTATGCCTCCAACACCAGCATCTGGCGCACGCCGCTGGATTCGGTGCTGCCGGCCGAGCCGGTCGGCGTGAGCGAGAAGCCGTTCTATGCGCACCTGTCCGACATCGGCAAACGCCATCCGGTCACGCGCGGGCTGGAAGGCTCCGCATCCGAGCCACCGCGCTGGAGCCGCTTCTTCCGCACCGTCGACACCCGCAATTCCGTCAACCCGCCCGTGATGACCGGCCTCGACGGCAAGCCGCTGCTGTTCCTGTCGCGCTTCGGCGAGGGCCGCGTCGCGCTGCTGCTCTCCGATCACATCTGGCTGTGGGCGCGCGGCTATGAGGGCGGTGGCCCGCATCTCGATCTGCTCAGGCGGATGTCGCACTGGCTGATGAAGCAGCCGGACCTCGACGAGGAGGCGCTGCGCCTCCAGGTGCAGGGCAAGAATCTCGTCGTGGTGCGCCAGACCATGTCGGACAGCGTGCAGCCCGTGAGCGTGACCTCGCCGTCGGGCGTGTCGCAGGACCTGACGCTGAGCGCCGGCGATCCCGGCGAGTGGCGCGCCACCCTGCCCGCCAACGAGCTCGGCCTGTGGCAGGCGACCGACGGCACGCTGAAGGCACTGATCAATGTCGGCCCGACCAATCCGAAGGAGTTTTCGGAGGTCACCTCCACCACCGAGACCCTGAAGCCGTTGACCCAGGCGACCGGCGGCAATGCCGTGCGCGTCGTCGACGGCAGCAGTGTCGAGCTGCCGCGCATCGTGCCGTCGCGCTCGACCAGCGTCTTCGCCGGCGACGGCTGGATGGGCGTGCGCATGCGCGACGCCAGCGTGGTGAAGGGCGTCGGCGTGCTGCCGATCTTCGCCGGCCTGATCGGACTTCTGCTGCTGCTCGGCGCGTTTGCGGCGACGTGGATGCGCGAGGGGCGGTGAACTCATGAAGCGCGAGGAGATGAAACTCGCCTAGCGCCGCGACGGCGGTGCGTTCCCTCCCCCCTTGCGGGGGAGGGCTAGGGAGAGGGGTGGCCCAGCAAAAGATGCCGATTATCGGCGATGCATCCGCGTAGGATTGCGCGACGGAGAGAATCCCCGTGTGGTACCCCTCTCCCTGCCCCTCCCCCGCAAGGGGGGAGGGAATGATAGAGCACCGTTGTTGGCCGAGTTCGCCGCGCCTTCCAGTTCATCGCAAACTTAGTTGCCCGAACGACACATCGGATCGACCGCCTGCTGCCGCCGATCTCCTCACCGTTGACATCCACCGACCGATCGGGCGATGTTACATTATAACATCGTGATGCCCCAAGGGTTGGCGCGTCGCGATGCGGGGTGGCGTTTGCAGATGAAGTGGTTCCGGTCGCATATCAGGCACGGTGCCCGGCTCGCGTTGTTCGCGATGCTGGTGCAATTCGCGCTGACGTTCGGCCACACCCATTGGTTCGCCCAGGCCGCCCCGCTCGCGGCAGCCTCGCTCCAACAGGCCGACGGCGCCAAGGCGGTCGGCCCGGCCGATGGGCTTGCGATCCAGAAGCAATCGCCCTCTGCCCCCGACCGTGAGCAGCCGGGCGACGACAATTGCGCGATCTGCGCCATCATAGCGATGGCAGGCACGGTGCTGTCGGCGACGCCGCCTTTGCTGCAGCTGCCGCAGGCGATCGAGCTGCTCTATCGCACTACCGATGCCGAATTCGTCCATCTGAAATCGGCCAGCACGGCATTTCAGCCGCGCGCCCCTCCCGCGTCCTGACTCCAGCCATCACTTGATCACGCCCACCCTCGCCGCTTGCAGGCGATCGGCCGGGAAAAGCTGAAGTCAAATTCCGTCGCGCCGCGACGGCAGGCCGCCTCCGATCAACACACCCATCTGCGGACGGCGCCTGAGTGGAATCAGGACCATGTCATCTAGATTGCGACGCGTGCAGCGTCTGGGCGGAGCGAGCCTGCTCCTGCTCGGCGCCGCCGCAACATCCGCGCTCGCCCAGGAACGCGCACAAGAGCTCGCACAGGCACCGGCACAAGCGCCTGCCCAAGACAAGTCGTCGACGGAGATCCCGGCCGTCACCGTGACGGCGCCGAGCCCCATCGTGCGCAGGGTGGTGCCAACCCGCAGCCCGGTCCGCGTCGCGCGCACCGGACGCTCGCGCAGCCAGCAACGCACGGCGGAAGCTCCGCCGGCTGCACCCGCGACGGCCGCGCCGCAGCAAGGCGTGCTCCCTGTCGTGACCAACCAGTTCGCCACGGTCACCGTGGTGCCGAACGAGGAGATCCGCCGCGAGGGCGGCGGCCAGCTCGGCGATCTGCTGTTCTCGAAGCCCGGCATCACCGGCTCGAGCTTCGCGCCGGGCGCGTCCAGCCGGCCGATCATCAGGGGTCTCGACGTCAACCGCGTCGGCATCGTCGAGAACGGCACCAATTCGGGCGGCGCCTCCGACCTCGGCGAGGACCATTTCGTGCCGATCGATCCGCTCGCGACCAACCAGGTCGAGGTGGTGCGCGGCCCGGCTGCGCTGCGCTACGGCTCCACGTCAATCGGCGGCGTCGTCAGCGCCACCAACAACCGGATTCCGGATGCGTTGCCGTCCTGCGCGCCGTCGTTCCAGACCTGGGGAATGCCGACCAAGGCCCCGCTCGCATCCGCGACGACATCGCCTTGCGTCACCGCCGAGACGCGCACGGCGTTCTCTTCGGTGGATCGCGGCGTCGAGAGCGGCGTGCTGCTCGACACCGGCGGCGGCAATTTCGCTTTCCATGCCGACGTCTATGGCCGCACGACCTCGGACTACGGCATTCCCGCCTATCCCTACCTGAACGACCAGTCGCGGCCCGTGAACGGCCGCCAGCCGAACTCGGCGACGCGCTCGGACGGTGCCTCGATCGGCGGCTCCTATTTCTTCCAGGGCGGCTATATCGGCGCTGCGATCACGCAGAACGACTCGCTCTACCACATCCCCGGCATCGACGGCGCCGACCACCAGACGCGGATCGACGGCCACCAGACCAAGATCAACGTCAAGGGCGAGTACCGCCCCGACGCGACCGCAATCGACACCATCCGCTTCTGGGCCGGGGCGACCGACTACCGCCACAACGAGATTGGCCTGCTCGATCCCGCCGACCTCAACAGCGACGGCATCCGGCAGACCTTCACCAACAAGGAGCAGGAGATCCGCACCGAGGTGCAGTTGATGCCGTTCAACGCGCGCTTCGCCGAGGTGACGACGGCGCTGGGCTTCCAGGTCGGCCATCAGGAACTGAGCGCGCCGAGCCCCGACAATCCCGGCACGCTATTCAACGGGTTGTGGGATCCGAACAACAGCACCCGCGTTGCCGGTTACGCCTTCAACGAGTTCAGGTTCACGGAGGCGACGCGGGCGCAGATCGCCGGCCGCATCGAGCATGTCGAGCTGCACGGCACGACGCCCGACTTCCCCGCGGATTATCTGCCCGACGGCACGCCGCAGGCGGCGATCTCGCGCAACCCGTCCTTCACGCCCAAGAGCGGCAGCATCGGCCTGCTGCAGGACCTGCCGGGCGGCATGGTCGGCAGCATCACCGCACAATATGTCGAGCGCGCGCCGAAAGCTGCCGAGCTGTTCTCCCGCGGCGGCCATGATGCGACGGCGACCTTCGACATCGGCAATCCCAATCTCACCATCGAGACTGCCAAATCGGTCGAACTCGGCGTGCGCAGGGCGACGGGACCGTTCCGCTTCGAGGCGACCGTCTACTACACGCATTTCGACAATTTCATCTATCGCCGCCTCACCGGCGTGATGTGCGACGACGACTTCGCCTCGTGCGGCAATCCGGGCGCCGAGCTGAACCAGGCGGTCTATTCGCAACGCAATGCCAACTTCCGCGGCGGCGAATTCCAGTCGCAGCTCGACGTCGGCGCGTTCCAGGGCGGCATCTGGGGCATCGAGAACCAGTTCGACTTCGTCCGCGCCACCTTCAGCGACGGCACCAACGTGCCGCGGATTCCGCCATTGCGGATGGGCGGCGGCGTGTTCTGGCGCGACGACAATTGGCTGATGCGCGTCAACCTGCTGCACGCCTTCGCGCAGGACAACGTTGCCGTGATCGCAGAGACGCCGACGCCGGGCTACAATCTGTTGAAGGCCGAGGTCAGCTACAAGACTAAGCTCGATCCGAGCCGGTTCGGCGCACGCGAGATGATTGCCGGCATCGTCGGCAACAATCTCCTCAACGAAAGCATCCGCAACTCGGTGTCCTACACCAAGGACGAGGTGCTTATGCCCGGCATCGGCGTGCGGGCGTTTGCGAACTTCAAGTTCTGATGTGGAGGCGGTCGGGGCCTGCGGGCCCCGACGCACACCGTCATTGCGAAGAGCTCGCGACAAAATTGCGAAGCAATTTTGCGCTGATGCGACGAAGCAATCCAGACTGCCTCCGCGGAAAGATGCTGGATTGCTTCGCTGCGCTCGCAATGACGGAGTATGAGGCGCCGATGCGCTCTAAATCACGGCGTCGTAGCCCGGATGGAGCGCGTGAGCCGCTTCTCGAAGCGCCATTGATCGACCGGAAACGGCCCGTTCGACGTGTCCGACATCATCACGAACGAGCCGGCGTTGCGCCAGCCGCTCTTCTCGTAGAACCGCGCAGCGCGATTGTTGCCGATGGCGCAGGCCAGCCACGCCAGTTCGACGCCGCGTGCGGCGAGCCGCGCCTCCGCGTCGGCGATCAGCGCCGCGGCGACGCCCGTGCCGTGCGCCTGCGACGACACGAAGAGCTGGTACAATTCGTCATTCCTGATGGCGCATAAGCCGATCGGTGCGCCGGCTGGACCCGCAACGCTGATACCGGGAAGCATGACCGCGAGCCGCTCGCGAAAGCTTGCAAGCGTGCGGAGGCGGACGAGTTCGGGCGGCGCCAGCGCGGCATGCGATCCATGCCAGGCGTCGTGCCACACCTGCGCAAGATAATCGATCTCATCGGCATCTGCGGGCCGCACCTGCATGGTCATGCCTCCAAATGATCGTAGCCCGGATCAGCGAAGCGACATCCGGGAAACCTGTCGCAACAGAGACACTGTCCCGGATCTCGCGTCGCTCATCCGGGCTGCGGAAGACGATCCCTAGCCTGCCCGCGCCCTGCTCCAATCGGGGATGACCTGCCCCGACACGCCCTCGAAAGCGCCGTCGACGAGCTCGAACACCAGGATGCGGGCGGCATCGACCGGGCCCGGCATGGTGACGCGGCCCTTGGGGACCGGCTTGAAGCCGACGCGGCTGTAATAGGGCTCGTCGCCGACCAGCAGCACGAGGCGGTGACCTTTCTCCCCGGCGTCCTTCAGCGCGCGCTCCATCAACTGACGACCGATGCCGCGGTCGCGGAACGGCGGCTCGACCGTGAGCGGCCCGAGCAGCAGCGCGGGCGTGTCGCCGACCAACACCGGCAATTGCCTGACCGAGCCGACGAGCAGCGTGCCGATGCGGGCCGTGAAGGACACGTCGAGCAGATGGTCGACATGCTCGCGGATGCGGTAGGCGCTGAGTACGAAGCGGCCCGGACCGAAGGTGCGCTCGTGCAGCCGTTCGATGGCCTGGGCGTCGCCGGCGGCTTCGGGAAGGATGGTGACCGAGAGATCGTTCATTTGGGCATGCGTCTTCGAGCGAAATGGACCCGGGTTCGCGTCACGAAAACGCGTCAACGAGGGGAGCGGGATAACATCTCGGCGGGCCGGGGTCCATCGGGCTTGTGGCCGGCCAGCGCCCAAGCCGGGCCGGAGGTTAGAACGGACCCGAACAGCAGGGTCCACAGCGACAGCATCAGAACGGGAATGACGTAATACTGCGTGAAGACCGGGTGCGTGGCGAAGAACGCGAGGTTCAGCGCTAAATTTGCGGCGACCAACAACGTGAGCTGCCTGATGCCGGCATGGTTTGCAAAACGCCACAGCAGCGCGGTCCAGACGCAGGCGATCAGGATCACCGGCAACTGCGTAAAGTCGCGAAGATAGGCTTGCAGGACGGCGGGATCGAGGTGCGGTGCGGCCGTGTCCGGGCCGCCATAGGCCGAGACCAGCGGATTGCCCGAATTGACCAGGTTTGCCGCCAACACCGGCAACAGACCGACGAGGAATGCGAGGCCAAGCACCAGGCCCGACACGAAGCTTTCGCGGTTGCGCTGGACCAGGAACGACAATCCGAAGAACAGGAGATAGCCGGCCGCAAGCACGACGTTGGCGATCCTGAAGCTCGCGGACAGGCCGAGCAGCAGGCCGATGATTGCGATCGTCGCCAGGCGCCGGCCTTCGCCCGCGAACAGTCTCGCTGTGAAAAGACCAGTCAACGCACAGACGACCATGGTCGGCGCCATCGAATAGCTCGCCTTGGTCGGATTGATCATGAAGTAGATCGAGAGCAGGCCGAACATGGCGGCGAGCGCCAGCGATGCGGACTTCCGCGACCGCCACACGCCGTACAGTGCAAAGCCGGCGATCATCACATTCGCCAGCACGTAGAGCGGAACGACCTGGAACCCCTCAGGGAACAGCGCCAGCACGAACCCGGTGCCCGGCGGCGGCGTCATCACCGATTTGCTGCCGTCGGCGGTCCGGGTGTGACAGGGCGCACGCGTCGCGTCGCTCCAGTCCGGATAACCGATGCTGCGCAACTTGCCCGCGAGATAGCCGTCGGTTTCATGGGCGAGATTGGTGTCGAGCCCCTGCCATCCGAAGCGCTGAAACAAATGCGCCTGCCTGAGATAGCAGATGTCGTCATAGACGCCGCGGCTCTCGCTCCAATACGAGATCAGGCGAACATTGCTGGTCAGAATTGCCAGAAACAAAATCGAAAGAAGTATTTTTACGGATCTCATAATGGTCTGCCAGGCGCGCCTGGCGCACTCGAAATGGGTTCTGCCGCCTGTACAGGAAAAGCATCGGCAAGTATAGCAAGGCTGGAGCGCGGTCAGACCATGATCAACCGTCATCGCGCTCAGCATTGTCGTCGGGGCATGGTAATTTCGGAAAATCGATAAGCATCTTTCCGGATCATGCGCCAGGATTTGCGGGGGCAAGGGGGCGTGGCCAACAGGGAATTGGGTTCGACCGGCAAGTGCGGTGCCGATGCACCGCCGGGTTCCGCACCGCGGATCCTGCTCGTCATCCCCTGTTTCAACGAAGCGGACTCGATCGGCAATTTGCTGGACGAGATCGCGGCGACCGGCTGCGACTACCACACGCTGGTCGTCGACGACGGCTCGTCGGATGCGACGTCCGCGGTGGCGAGCCGCTCTTCGCCGGTGGCGCGCCTCGCGCAGAATCTCGGCATCGGCGGCGCGGTGCAGACCGGCATCAAATACGCGGCGCGTCAGGACTTCGATTTCTGCATCCAGATCGACGGCGACGGCCAGCACGATCCGCGCGCGATCGCGACGCTCCTGAACGCCTATCGCAAGGAGCCCGCCAACATCACCATCGGAAGCCGCTTCATCGACCATGCCGGCTTCTGCTCCACGCGCCTGCGCCGCGCCGGCATCCGCCTGATCGTGCTCGCGCTCAACGGTCTGTTTGCAGGCGGCCGCATCACCGATCCGACCAGCGGCATGCGGCTGCTCGACCGTTCCGCCATCGCCTTCTTCGCCAAGTCGTATCCCACGGATTTTCCGGAGCCGATCTCGCTGGCCTGGGCGATGCGCGCCGGGCTGACGGTGAACGAGGTCCCGGTCGAGATGCGCCCGCGCGAGACCGGCGTCAGCTCGATCGACGGACTGAAATCGGCGAGCTACATGATCCGCGTGCTCGGCTACATCCTGCTCGCGCGCCTGGTGCGAGCGCCATGACGCCGCACACCCGGTTTCCCCATTCGAACCCGTCAACCATCGCAACAGTCTGAGGAAGCGCCATGACAATCGTCCTTCCGAGCCTGGAGACCGTCGTCGTCATCTCCGCCTTCGCGTTGATCTACATGCTGGTGCTGCTGAAGAAGACGCTGCAGGGGAAGTTCGATCTCTACGACTTCCTGATGCTGTCGATGGTGGCGATCATCCCCGCGGGCTTCGCGCTGTTCCCAAGTCTTGCCTATCTCGTCAGCCATCTGACCGGCGTCGTGTTTCCGTTCGTCGTGATGTTCGGCGCGCTGTTCCTCGTGGTGTTCGCCTTCATGCACAACATGACGGCGCGCCTGCACAAGCTCGAGCGGCAGAACTGCGCGCTGATCCAGGAGCAGAGCCTGCTGGCGCTGGAGCTTCAGGCGAAGGAGCGCGGCCGGCCCGGCGGCTAGATCTCACCGCCACGTCGCGATCAGCTTCTGTCCGCCCAGCACTTCGGCTATACGCTGCCGCGTGCCCCGTGTGGTGTCCTCGGGCAGAGCCGTGACCGCGAAGAATCCGCATTCGACGATCTCGTGGTTGGGCGCAGGCAGCCGGTCCTGCCGGAAATGCCTGACGATGTAGACCGCGACGTGGTCGCGGCGGGAGACGTGGTCGTTGAGGAAGATGCCGTGCAGCACGGCCTCGCCGGTGAGATCGATCTCGCCCTCCTCCTTGAGCTCGCGCCGCATCGCCTGCTCCATGGTCTCGCCGAGATCGACACCGCCGCCGGGCAGATACCAGCCGTTGATGTAGCTGTGCCTGACCAGGAACACCCGGTTCTCGGCGTCCAGCACCACGGCGCGGACGCCGAGGGTCATGCCGCGCGCCAGCAGGAACCAGGTGTGGAAGATCCGCCGCAGCAGCGGCTCGAATTTCCGTCGGACGCGGTTCAGATGCTCCCCCATCAGGCTCTCTCAAATTCCCTCGTCAGGCCCTGCTTGCGCAGTCGGCGCGACCTTGCCATTACAGCGCAGCAATAGCGAGGCAATCGCGCGTCATGACTTCCTTCACGCTCGCCCATCTGTCCGACCCGCATCTGCCGCCGCTGCCGAAGCCGCGGCTGGTCGAGCTCGCCGGCAAGCGCGTGCTCGGCTACGTCAACTGGACGCGCAATCGCCACAAATACCAGCGCCGCGAGGTGCTCGATGCGCTCGTCGCCGACGTCAGGGCGCAGGCGCCCGACCACATCGCGGTGACGGGCGATCTCGTCAACCTCGCCATGGAGGCCGAGTTCGCGCCGGCGCGCGCCTGGCTCGACGGGGTCGGGCCGCCCGATCGCGTCACCACGATTCCCGGCAATCACGACGCCTATGTCCGCGCCACCTTTCATCGCTTCGGCGAGACCTTCGCGCCTTATCTCGCGGGCGACGACGGCCGCATCGGATTTCCGAGCCTGCGCCGGCGCGGACCGCTGGCGCTGATCAGCCTGTCGACGGCGGTGCCGACCCTGCCGCTGATGGCGACGGGCACGCTCGGGCGCGATCAGCTCGCCGCGCTCGCCGGCTTGCTCGAACGGCTCGCGACCGAAGACGTCTTCCGCGTGCTGCTGGTGCATCATCCATTGAAATCCAAGGCGCGCCAGAAGCGGATGACGGACTCCGCCGATTTGCTGGCGCTGCTGAAGCGCCACGGCGTCGAGCTGATCCTGCACGGCCACGACCACATCCATTCGACCATGTGGTTCGAGGGGCCCAACGGCAACATTCCCGCGATCGGCGTGCCCTCGGCCTCCGCGCTCGCGCACGGACACTACCCGGCCGCGGCGTATAATCTGTTCACGATCGAGAAGGACAATGCCGGCTGGCGCTGCGAACAGACGGTGCGGGCGCTGGGGTCGGGATTCCAGATCGGGCAGATCAAGCAGGTCAGGCTGATCTAGCGGGCAGTCATTCCGGGCCAGATCCGGCGATGATCCGTAGCCCGGATGGAGCGCAGCGTAATCCGGGACAGTGCATCCAAGGCGACAGGTCTCCCGGATTGCGCTTCGCTCCATCCGGGCTACGGGAGCTTCCTCACCAGCTCCGCAAGGCCGCCAGCAGGGCGAGGCCGAACAGCGCGGCGGCGCCGAGGACGAAGCCGAACACGAACGGCCATATCCGCGAGCGGCGCGGCGGAGGCGCGATCTCGGCTTGAGGCTCGGGCGGGACCACCATCGCACGTTCGCGCTCGACGATGCGCCGCGCGACATAGTCGGTGACGGCCTCGACGATGACCGCCGTGTCGTGCGATTCGGCGAGCACGATGCGGCCGAAGCGCGTGTCCTGGACGAAGCGATACATCCGCTTGTCGCGCCCCATCATGATGTGGGCGACGACGTCGATCCAGAGCCGCGGCGTATCGCCCTGGCTGATGCCGCGGTCGAACAGGTCGATCTGATCGGGCACCTGGGCGAACAGCGGATCGAGCGCGTCGTTGAGGATCTCGAGCCGCGCCACCTCGGCATCGCGCAAATCGACGACCACGCCGGTCCGGTCGGCGGCCTCGATCCGCGCGCGCAGCAGCGCATCGCGCAGCCGCACCGGGCGCGGCTGGCCGGGATGGGTCCCGCTGGTCTCGGGCTCTGACATTGTCGGCCTCGTCCTCGACTGATCCCGGTTAACCTATCAGCAACCAAGCTGTCCGCAAAGGCCTCACAATTCCAGATACTTACGGCACCCACAGGCGCGTGACCTGTGCCAAAAACAGACGATCCCACCCAGGCAGAGCCTGGATGGGACCATCCGTCCTTGGACGTCTTCTTAGTTCAGTCGGCGGCCAGGCTCTTAAGCCGAGACGCGCGAGGGCTCTTCCACGATCGAGAAGCGGACGCCGGCCTTGTGGCGGCTCTCTTCCGAGACCTCACGCCAGCAGTCCTCGGCTTCCTTGCGGGTCTTGAACGGACCTTTGACCTGGGCCGAGCCTTCCACGAGCTTGTGGAAGTTCATCGAACCGAACTCGCCGCCGATCACCCAGAAATTGCTGCCTTTGGTCATTGTCAGTCTCCTCTCGAAACTCGTGGTGCGTTAGCCGAACTGGTTCATCGTGTTGTGGGCGCCGCCCGCCTTCAGGGCAGCCTCGCCGGCGAAGTATTCCTTGTGGTCGTCGCCGATGTCGGAGCCGGCCATGTTCTGGTGCTTGGCGCAGGCGATGCCCTGACGGATCTCCTGGCGCTGCACGTTCTTCACGTAGCCGAGCATGCCCTGATCGCCGAAATACTCCTTGGCGAGGTTGTCGGTGGACAGCGCGGCCGTGTGGTAGGTCGGCAGCGTGATCAGGTGGTGGAAGATGCCGGCGCGCTTGGCCGAATCCGCCTGGAAGGTGCGGATGCGTTCGTCGGCTTCGATCGCCAGCGGCGTATCGTCGTATTCCGGCTTCATCAGCTCGGCACGGTTGTACTTGCTGACGTCCTTGCCCGCTTCCTTCATCGCGTCGTAGACCTGCCAACGGAAGTTGATGGTCCAGTTGAACGACGGCGAGTTGTTGTAGGCGAGCTTGGCGTTCGGGATGACCTTGCGGATGCGGTCGACCATCTTGGCGATCTGCTCGATATGCGGCTTCTCGGTCTCGATCCAGAGCAGGTCCGCGCCGTTCTGCAGCGAGGTGATGCTGTCGAGCACGCAGCGGTCTTCGCCAGTACCGGGACGGAACTGGTAAAGGTTCGAGGGCAGCCGCTTCGGACGCATCATCTTGCCGTTGCGGTTGATGATGACGTCGCCGTTGCGGGCGTTCTCAGCGGTGATCTCCTCGCAGTCGAGGAAGCTGTTGTACTGGTCGCCGATGTCGCCCGGCTTGTGGCTGACGGCGATCTGCTGCGTGAGGCCGGCGCCGAGCGAGTCGGTGCGGGTGACGATGATGCCGTCTTCGATGCCGAGCTCGAGGAAGGCGTGGCGGCAGGCGCGGATCTTCGCGATGAACACCTCATGCGGCACGGTGACCTTGCCGTCCTGGTGGCCGCACTGCTTCTCGTCCGAGACCTGGTTCTCGATCTGCAGCGCGCAGGCGCCCGCCTCGATCATCTTCTTGGCGAGCAGATAGGTCGCCTCGGCGTTGCCGAAGCCGGCATCGATGTCGGCGATGACGGGGACGACGTGGGTCTGGAAGTTGTCGATCTTGGCGATCAGCTCCTGCTCGCGGGTCTTGTCGCCTTCCTTGCGCGCCTTGTCGAGCAGACGGAAGATGTCGTTGAGCTCACGCGAATCCGCCTGGCGCAGGAAGGTGTAGAGCTCCTCGATCAGGGCCGGCACCGAAGTCTTCTCGTGCATCGACTGGTCGGGCAGCGGGCCGAACTCGGAGCGCAGCGCCGCGATCATCCAGCCCGAGAGATACAGATAGGTGCGATCGGTTTTTCCACCGAAATGCTTCTTGACCGAGATCAGCTTCTGCTGGGCGATGAAACCGTGCCAGCAGCCAAGCGACTGCGTGTACTTGGTCGGGTCCTTGTCATAGGCCGCCATGTCGGCGCGCATCAGCGCCGCGGTGTAGCGGGCGACGTCGAGGCCGGTCTTGAAGCGGTTCTGCAGGCGCATGCGCGCGACGGCCTCGGCCGACACGCCGTTCCAGGTCGGCTGGGTCTCGAGGAGCGCCTGAGCCGCCTTGATCTCGTCCTGATACGAGGACGGACCCTGAAGGGTGTTGATGCCGCGGGGCTGGTAGTTCATGTGCCTGATCCTTTCGCTGACGATGGCCGATGGCTGGCCACCGACATTCTTGACAATGCATTGCGAGATGCGTGTCAGGAGCTAAACGCGAAAACGGAAAGGTCGTATAGATAGCTTGTTTTTTATTGGTGATGTCATGTAACATCAGAACATGTAACAGATGTTATTTTGTAAAGTTTGTAAATATAGGTCAGTCTTGCTGTCCTTGATGCACTGGGAGTTCTGAGCCATGCCCGCGGAGTCCGGGAAGAAACTGTTCGTCGGCCCCCGCTTCCGGAGGATCCGGCAGCAATTGGGCCTGTCGCAGACCCAGATCGCCGAGGGGCTCGGGATCTCACCGAGCTATGTCAACCTGATCGAGCGCAACCAGCGCCCGGTGACCGCCCAGATCCTGCTCCGGCTGGCGGAGACCTACGACCTCGATCTGCGCGACCTCGCCACCGCCGACGAGGACCGCTTCTTCGCCGAGCTGAACGAGATCTTCTCCGATCCCTTGTTCCGCCAGATCGACGTTCCCAAGCAGGAACTGCGCGACCTCGCCGAGCTCTGCCCCGGCGTCACCCACGCCCTGCAGCGGCTCTACGCGGCCTATACCGAGGCGCGTCAGGGCGAGACGCTGGCCGCGGCCCAGATGGCCGACCGCGACGTCGGCACGCGCTACGAGGCCAATCCGGTCGAGCGCGTGCGCGAGCTGATCGAGGCCAACCGCAACTATTTTCCGGAACTCGAGCAGGCAGCGGAAGCCCTGCGCGACGAGCTGAACGTGCCCGCCGAAGGCCTCTACGCAGCCCTCACGGCGCGGCTGCGTGAAAAGCATTCGATCCAGACCCGCATCATGCCTGTCGACGTGATGCGCGAGACGCTCAGGCGCTTCGACCGCCACCGCCGCCAGCTGCTGATATCCGAGCTGGTCGACCCGCCCGGCCGCGCGTTCCAGCTCGCCTTCCAGCTGGGCCTGGGCGAATGCGCGCAAGCCATGGAGACCATCATCGGCCGCGCCGGTCCGCTCGACGATGCGCCACGGCGGCTGTTCAGGATCACGCTCGGCAATTACTTCGCGGCTGCCGTGATGATGCCCTACCCGGCCTTCCTCGCCGCCGCGGAAGCGCTCAACTACGACATCCACGTGCTGGCGCAGCGCTTCAATTCCGGCTTCGAGCAAGTGTGCCATCGGCTCACGACGTTGCAGCGGCCGAACGCGCGCGGCATTCCGTTCTTCCTGCTGCGCGTCGACAATGCCGGCAACGTGTCGAAGCGCTTCTCCTCCGGCACGTTCCCGTTCTCGAAGTTCGGCGGCACCTGCCCCTTGTGGAACGTGCACTCGACCTTCGACACGCCGGATCGCCTGCTCAAGCAGGTGATCGAGCTCTCCGACGGCACGCGCTATTTCTCGATCGCGCAGATGGTACGTCGTCCCGTGGCACCGCATCCGCTGCCGCAGCCGCGCTTTGCGATCGGCCTCGGCTGCGAGATCCGCCACGCCGCGCGCCTGACCTATGCCGCAGGCATGGACCTGGAGAAAACCGAGGGCACGCCGATCGGCGTCAACTGCCGCCTCTGCGAACGCGAAAACTGCGCCCAGCGCGCCGAGCCGCCGATCACGCGCACGCTGATTTTGGATGAGACGACACGAAGAGTGAGTTCGTTCGCGTTCTCCAATGCGCGGGAGTTGTGAGGCGGCTGCTGGTCAGGCAGGAGGCGCTCACCACAAACTCACTGTCGTCCCGGCGAAGGCCGGGACCCATAACCACAGGGAGGGGTTTGGCGAAGACAGGTAACTCCGATCTCGCGCCACAACTTCCGCCTGGGAGTATGGGTCCCGGCCTTCGCCGGGACGACGCTGAGGAGACAGCTCAGCTTAGGTCACGCCAGCGTATGCACGATCACCGGCCCGGCGGCCGCGCTCGCGTGGCCTGCCAGCAGCGGGCCGAGATCCTTCTCGATCCAGGCGATGGCGCGCTTGTTGGCCTCCTCGGCCTGCTCGAACTTGTCGAAGATCGAGATCGCGGTGACCGTGTCGTCGCCGGCATAGACGACGTAATAGGCGCGGAAACCGTCGACGTCGCTGATGATGGGAACGGCGCCGTCCTTGATGCGGCGCGCCAGTTCTTCCGCGCTCCCGCTTTTCGCCTTGGCCTGACGGATGGCGGCATACATGGCTTCCTCCCTTCCGGCTGTCTGATCGGGGCTTGCTGCCCTCTGGGGAATCTACACCCTCAGTGCCCATTCCGTCATCCTGAGGTGCGAGGCATGGGACGCAAAGCGTCCCATGGAGAGCCTCGAAGGATGCACGCCCCCGATGCAGCCGGGGGCCGTCGCCCTTCGAGGGCCGCTGAAGAAGTGGCCACCTCAGGGTGACGGTGAGAGGCTGGCGCCCCGCGCACCGGCCTTGGTTAACCCGCCCCTAATCCATCCCCGTGATCTGCAACCAGCGATTAAGCACGCCTCAACATCGCTGCCCTAGTCTCGCCGCACTCACTTTTCGCAAACAACGGCGGCCTATCCTGCCGGGCGAAGTGACATCAGGGGGTTCATCATGCGCATTGTGTTGCTGCTGACCGCGACCATCGTCGGCGCGCTCTTTGCCAATCCATCCATTGCCGGCTCGCTCGATGCGTCCGGGGAGACCGCGCAGGCGCTGCCGCCGGGCTTCCAGAGCTATCGCGGCTATATGTTCGACATTTCCGAGAACCGCGACCGCAAGGATGTCGACAAGCTCACCGACAATCTGAAGGCCCAGATCGACGTGGTCGAAGGCGTCGGCCTGTCGCCGCGCGTGCTGCGCTTCTTCCACACGGTTCCGATCGTCGCGAGCGAGCTCGCCTGTCTCGACGAAGGCGCCGCCACCGCCTGCTACGGCCGTGTCACGCCGGACATGCAGCGCACCGCGCCGCGGACGCTGACGGTCTGGGATCCCGCCAAGCAGCGCTGGACCAATCCCAACGCGGTCGACCTCGCGGTCGATTCGGGCCTCGGCGTGATCATGCTGCGGCCGGACATGATGCGTTACGAGAAGGAGGCCGTGCTGCTGCACGAGCTTCTGCACGCCTTCCACGCGCGGCTTCTGCCGGACGGCTACGCCAACAAGGGCGTGATCGGCTATTATGCCCTCGCCAAGTCCAAGGACCTGCTGCCCAAAGAATCCTACGCGCTGAAGAACCCCATGGAGTTCTTCGCCGTGACCGCCAGCATCTTCCTCTCCGGAAAGAGCGAATTCCACGACCCGAAGTCGCGCGAGGTGCTGAAGGAGAAGATGCCGGATTATTACAAATATCTGGTCGGCGTGTTCGGCTTCGATCCCGACCCGGCAGCGTCGAGCGGCCCGGTTGCCTCGCTGAAATAAGGCGGCGACACTCAACCACCCCAAAAGCCGCGCAAAAATGCGCGGCTTTTTTGTTTTGCGGGCCGGAAGCTGCGGATGACGGGCGGCCGGCAATTGCCAAGGTGGGGCCCGATCTGCATAGTCCCGCCCGCATCGATACCTGTTTTCAAGAGGATGGAAGAACATGGCGGACGCCGACCTGGATGTCGTGATCCGGCAATTGGCCAGACAGCTGCATACGGGCCTGATGACCCGCGCCAAGGAGCGGCGGGATCGCTTCAACGGCCTTGCGGCCAAGGCCAAGGGCAAGGAGACCGGCGACCGCTTCAAGATGATGGCCAAGGCCACCATGGAGCAGGCAAACGCCGCCGCCAAACGCCTGCAGATGTCCGCCGACAACGTCGCCGACAGCTACGCCCGCGCGATGCGGCTTGCCGCCAGCGCGCCTGTCGCGGTGAAGGTCGAGAAGAAGGCCAAGGAAGAGAAGCCGGCGAAGAAGGCCGCCAAGGCGAAGAAGGCGAAGACCAAGAAAGCTAAGTAGGCGCTTTCGTCCTTCTTCCCTTGTGGGAGAAGGTGGCATAGGCGGCCTCCGGCCGCCGCTCTCAGGAACGCCGAAGCGGAGCTTCGGCTATGGCGCCGGATGAGGGGTTCTATCCGCTCGCAAAACTGTTCGTGAGGATACAGACCCCTCACCCGGCTTCGCATGCAGCGAAGCCACCCTCTCCCACAGGGGGAGAGAGGGTGCAGCGGCGAATGCGGCTTTAAGATCTCACCTTCTCGGCGTGGTGATAGGCGTGCCCTCTGCGCTCGCGAGTTCGGCGAGCTTGGCGCGCGCCGCCTCGCGGGTGTGGGCATCCTTGCCGGGCGGCAGCGCCAGGGCGGCTTCGAAATCAGCGCGCGCATCGTCGGCCTGGCCGCGGGCGAGGAATGCGAGGCCCCGGTCGACGCGGGCCTGCGCATCAGAGGGATCGAGGCGCACCGCCGTGTTGTAGCTCAGGATGGCGCGGTCGAGATCGCCGGTGGCGGCGAGCGCGAGGCCGCGCTGGTGATAGGGCGCGGCGAGCTTCGGATCATGCGCGATCGCCTCGTCGTAATCCTCGATGGCCAGCTCCAGATCGCCGTTCTGCCGGCGCGCGAGCGCGCGGTCGCGATAGAGCGCGGCGCGGTTGGGATTGAGATGGATGGCCTCGTCGAAATCCGCGATCGCCCGTCGCCAGTCGCCATGGCGCAGCGCGATCCGCCCGCGCCCTTCATAGGCAAAGGCGATCAGCGAGCCGCGCAGCGGCGAGAAGCCGATCACTGCGGCGCAGATGTCGGGATCGTCCTCGTCCCCGCAATTGACGACCATATGCGTGGACAGGCCCATGAGCACGGCCAGGACGATCAGCAATGGTACGGCAACTCTGGTCATCTTCGACCGTGGCCAGCCGAGAGCCGGCCACGCATCCCCTTTCGAAGCAATTCTCACGGCGAGGTGTTAGCACCCGCCGCAACAATCCTGTGTGCGCCAGGTCACAAACCCCCGCGCAAAACCCCGAGGGTTCCGTCAGCCCCAAGGACCACTTGAAGGACCACGCGCCGGACCACCAGAAGGACCGCGCGAGGACGAGCGACCCCACGGGCCCTGCGACGGATAATTCTCGTTGGCGCCGACCGAGGGCGCTGCATGCGCGCCGAGCTCGGCCGCGAGCCGCTGAAGCGCGGCAATGCGGTTCTGCGTCGAGGGGTGGGTGGCGAACAGATTGTCCACGCCGTGACCCGACAGCGGATTGATGATGAACATGTGCGCGGTCGCGGGGTTTCGCTCGGCATCGAAATTCGGCACCTGATGCGCAGCGCCCTCGATCTTCACCAGCGCCGAGGCCAGCCACATCGGCTGTCCGACGATGCGCCCGCCGAGATCGTCCGCGGCATATTCGCGGGTGCGGCTGATCGCCATCTGCACCAGCATGGCGCCGAGCGGCGCCAGGATCATCATCAGGATCGAGCCGACGATGCCCGGGCCGTTGTTGTTGCCGCGATTGCCGCCGAAGAACATGCCGAACTGGGCGAGCATGGAAATGGCACCGGCAATGGTCGCGGTGATCGTCATCAGCAGCGTGTCGTGATTTTTGATGTGCGCAAGCTCGTGCGCAATCACGCCGGCGAGCTCCTCGCGGCTGAGCTGGTGCATCAAGCCGGTGGTGACGGCGACTGCGGCATTTTCCGGATTGCGACCGGTCGCGAACGCGTTCGGCTGCGCCTCGTCCATCACGAACACGCGCGGCATCGGCAGGCCCGCGCGGCCCGCAAGCTCGGCGACCAGTCCGACGAGTTCGGGAGCGCTCTGGCGATCGACCTGATGGGCGCCGTACATCGAGAGCACGGCGCGGTCCGAGTTCCAGTAGGTGAAAAGATTGGTGGCGGCCGCAATCACGAGCGCGATCATGGCGCCTGAGGCTCCGCCGATCAGATAGCCCACGCCCATGAACATGGCGGTGAGGCCTGCGAGCAGCATTGCGGTACGAAGATAGTTCATGGCCGTCTCCTGGGGCGGCCGCGGGCAAGCCTCCGGCCGGCACCTTCGAAGTATGAACGCATGATACCACTGCAAGGTTCGTGCGTCGCCGGGCCGCAGATGCATCGCCGCACGCCAGCCTTTCCCGCCTCGCTAAAGCTTGACCGGGATTTGCGCAAAAACACGCGAGCAGGCTTAGCAACCTGGAAAGCGCAGCTTGGGCTTAATCCGCGGTAACCGGGCACGCTGCACGGACCTTGCGCATTGACCGGTTCCGTTGGCCTTTCGTCAACAAGGTGACCGTCATGGCAGATCGCTCGCGCGCCGCTTCCGTCGACCCCGCATCCACACCCTCCGCTCCGGACACGAAGACCGACGCGAAGGGATTGCAGGAGGCGCTGCACGAGCAGCTGTTCGCCAATGACGAGCCCGGCCACCCGCCCGAAGCGCAGGCCGGACCCGAACCCGGACCGCGCTGGCCGCATTTGCGACGTGGCGCCAAGATCGCGATCGGACTTGCGCTCGTCGCCGTGTTCGGCTGGCTGCCGCTGCGCGCGATCTGGGAATATTCCAGCGTCGAGGCCGTGCTGAATTCGCGCCTGGTCACCCTGCGCTCGCCGATCGGTGGCCGCGTCGCAGCCGCCCAGCGCATCACCGATCAGGCCAAGCTGGACGCCGGCGCCGTGGTCCTGCGTGTCGTGAATTCGCGCGGCGACCGTACCCGCCTCGACGATCTCAGGCGGCAGAAATCGCGCCTGGAGAACGAGCGGCCGAGCCTTGCCGCCAAGCTTGCCTCCGCGCAGGCCGCGCAGAAGGATCTGGCCCGGCAGGCTGCGCAATTCCGCGACGGACGGGTGCTCCAGTTAGAGGCCCGCATCGCCGAGATCCAGACCTCGATCGAGGCGGCGGCGGCGCGGCGGGACGAGGCCAGCGCCGCCGTCGAGCGCGCGTCGTCGCTGGCGAAGTCCGGCAACGTCTCGACCGTGGAGCTGGCGCGGCTGACGCGCGAGCTTTCGGTGTCGCAGCAGACCGAGCTCGGCGCGCGCAAGCGGCTGGACGCTGCCAAGGTCGAGCTGACCGCGGCACAGAACGGCTCCTTCCTCGGCGACAGCTACAACGACCGCCCGAGCTCGGTACAGCGCGAGGAGGAGATGCGCCAGCGCGCCGCCGACCTCGAAGCCGATCTCGCGCGCACCGACACCGAGATTGCCTGGCTCGCCAACGAGATCATCGTCGAGGAGGTCCGGTTCTCCGATCTCGCCGAGGCCAACATCACCACGCCCGTCGCGGGCCGCGTCTGGGAAATGATGACCTCGCCGGGCGAGGACGTGCAGGCCGGTCAGCCGCTGCTCAAGGTGCTGGATTGCAGCAGCGCCGTCATCACGGCCAACGTCACCGAGAGCGTCTACAACCGCCTGCAGCTCGGAGACCGCGCCACGTTCGAGCCGAATGACGGTGGCGCGCCGATCTCCGGCACCGTGGTCAATCTGACCGGCGCCGCGGGCGCGCCGGCCAATCTCGCCATCAATCCCGACGCGCTCAGCAAGGAGCCGTATCGCGTCACCGTCGCGCTTGCCGATGCCGCCGCTCACGGCTGCACGGTGGGCCGCACCGGCCGCGTCGTGTTTGGCCAGCGCGCGAGCGCATCGTGACGATGGCACTGACGCCCGGCCTGATTGCGCTCGGCGCCTTCATGGCGATCGTGCCGCTGCTCAAACGCGACAGCACGATGGCGCGCTCGTTCCTGGCGGTGGTGTCGCTGGCTTTCCTGCTCCGTTACCTTCATTGGCGCCTGACGTCGACGCTGCCTCCGCCGCACCTGACCTGGGACGCCGTGATCGGCTATCCCTTCATGCTGCTGGAGGCCGCCTCGCTCGTCGCCGTCGCGTTGTCGCTGCTGTTCCTCAGCCGCACGCGCGACCGCACCAAGGCGGCCAGGATCGATCGCCGCGCCACCGACCCAGACGCGCCACCGATCGACGTCTTCATCTGCACCTACAACGAGGAGCGGTCGATCCTCGAACGCACGATCATCGGCGCGACCGGAATGGAGTACGGCAATTACCGCGTCTGGGTGCTCGACGACGGCCGGCGGCCCTGGCTGCGGCGGCTCGCCGGCGACCTCGGCTGCCATTATCTGACGCGGCCGGACAACCGCCACGCCAAGGCGGGCAACATCAATCATGCGCTCCGGCATGTCGGCGCCCTGCCGCAGCCGCCGCAATTCATCGCCATTCTCGATGCCGATTTCGTGCCGCGGCCCGATTTCCTCGCCCGAACCGTCTCGCTGATGGACGATCCCTCGGTCGGCGTGGTGCAGACGCCGCAGCACTTCATCAATCCCGATCCGATCCAGACCAACCTCGCCGCGACCGACGTCTGGCCCGACGAGCAGCGCTTCTTCTTCGACATCCTGATGCCGGCCAAGGACGCCTGGGGCGTCGCCTTCTGCTGCGGCACGTCATCTCTCATCCGCTATGCCGGGTTGGTGCAGATCGGCGGCTTCCCGACCGACTCCGTCACGGAAGACTATCTCGTCACGCTGCGCCTGAAGGAGCACGGCCTCACCACCATCTATCTCAACGAACGGCTGACGATCGGGCTCGCGCCGGAAGGGCTGAAGGAATACATCACCCAGCGCGCACGCTGGTGCCTCGGCTTCATGCAGATCATCCGCGGCCGTAGCGGCCCGCTGTCGCGGGAGTCGAAGCTCTCCTTCATCGACAGGCTCTCGCTGGTCGACGCCTTCATGAGCTGGTCCGCGGTCTACACGTCGAAGACGGCGGGCCTCGTCGTGCCATGGCTGTTCCTGCTGTTCGGCATCAAGGCGGTGCAGGCGGACCTCACCGAGTTGCTGCGCTTCTTCCTGCCGTTCTATGTCTGGCACGGCCTCACCATGGCCTGGCTGTCGCGCGGCCGTTCGCTGGCAATGATGACGGACGTCTCGCAACTGATCGCCGCGCCCGCCGTGCTGAAGGCAGTTGCGGCCGGCCTGCTGAAGCCGCAGGGACACAAATTCAAGGTCACCGCAAAAGGCGGCGACCGCGACAACAGGTTCGTCGAGTGGCCGCTGTTGCGACTCTACGGCACCGCGCTCCTCATCACGCTCGCCTCGATCGCCTATGCCTTCATCCTGCATTTGCGCGGCGAGAACATCGCCTATGGCGGGCTCGCACTGGCGTGGAGTCTCTACAACGCCTTCATCCTCACCGTGGTCTGCTTCGTCTGCATCGAGCAGCCGCGCAAGCGCAAGGCGGAACGCTTTGACCGCAACGAACCGGTGCTGCTGCGCCAGGACGGCAGGTCGCATCTGGCCAAGCTCGCCGACATCTCCATCACCGGCGCGCGGCTGATCGATCCCGCCCCGCCGCTCCCGGGCAGCACGATCGAGTGCCGGATCTATGGCCGCTCGATCGCAGCCATCGTGGTGCGGCGGACGGCGGATGGCTTTGCGGTGCGCTTCGAGGAAGGCATGGACACGCGCGTGCATGCGATCCGGGCGTTCTATGCCGGCGAATATGTGCGGGCCTATCGCGGCGTCAGGGCGCTCCCGGTCGGAAAGGCGCTGCTGATGCGGCTGTTCGGCTAGGGTTATGCAATGTCGTGAACGTCGATGCAGCCAAACATGGTTAACGCTTCCATTCTGAGCGCTTCGAGGTTTGTTAAAATTTGCTCGGTACCTCTTCCAGACGAAGTGAGCTGGAGGACGACATGGGTAAGCGGGCCAAGCGCGGAAAGGCAGAGACGCTCGCAATACCGATGGTCGCGAGAGTTGGCATTGGTGCCGTCGCCGTCGCCGCAGTGGGGTATGGTCTGCTGTCCTCCCCGGCGAGCCCGCCACCGGCACGTAAGCCCGCCGCACAGCAGGCCCGGGCATCCTCATCTCCGGTTTACGTGGCAGCTCCAACGCCGGCACCGGCACCGGTGCCAGCTCCGGTTCCGGCCCCCGCGCCTCTGGTCGAACCACCAAAGGCCGCTGAAGGTCCCGGCGTATTCGTCCGTCAGGTGGTCGACTACGCCAGCCGCCAGCCGCCGGGCACCGTGATCATCGATACCGGAAACACGCTCCTTTATTACGTCCTGAACGACAGGCAGGCGATGCGCTATGGCATCGGTGTCGGCCGCGAAGGTTTCACATGGTCGGGCGAGCAGACCGTGGCCCGCAAAGCAGAATGGCCGGACTGGCATCCGCCCGTGGAGATGATCGGGCGTCAGCCTTATCTGCCGCGGTTCATGGCAGGCGGTCCCGGCAATCCGCTCGGCGCGCGGGCGATGTATCTCGGCGAGACCGAATATCGCATTCACGGCACCAACAAGCCCGATACGATCGGGAAGCGGGTCTCGTCCGGCTGCATCAGGCTGACCAATGAGGACGTCACGGACCTCTATGAGCGGGTCAAGGTCGGCGCGAAAGTGATCGTGATGCCGGCCAATGCGGCCAATCGGCCATCCCCGGCCGCGATGCCCGACGCCGCGTCGCGAGCGCCCGACCCGGCATCGCCGTCGAAGCGGCCCTTGGCAGCCAACGCGCAGATGCTGTCACCCCAGGCAAAGATCGCCGACGCCCAGTAGCCGCAATTTCTGTATCGGCAGGCGCACGGTCGCCCAGAGAAGACGAGCGAGCCTGGGCCCTGAAGGGATGGCCTGAGGCCGTCACTTCGCTTCAGGTTGCCTTCTACGCATGATCTCTTCGGAAAACCGCTTCGCACTTTTCCGGATCATGCTCTAGACTTCCGGCGAATCCACGCCTGCCCTCCCCGCCGGAACCCTTATGCTCCAGACCCGATTTGCGATCGCGGCCGTCGCGCTTCTTGCATATACCGCCACCGCCTCCGCCCAGTTCGCACCACCGCCCGCAAGGCCTGCGGCGCCCAAGGCCAGCGCGCCGTCGCCGCGCGCGGCCTCGTGCCATAACGGGGCGAGCTTCGATCGCTTCCTCGCCGACGTGAAGAGCCAGGCGGTCGCCGCCGGCGTGTCGCAGCGGACGATATCCGAGGCTTCGCCCTACCTCGTCTACGACCAGGGCATCGTCAACCGCGACCGCGGCCAGCGCGTGTTCGGCCAGCTCTTCACCGAGTTCGCGGGACGCATGGCCGCGCCCTATCGCATGCAGAACGGCCAGCAGCACATCAGGAACCACGCCTCTGCATTTGCGCGCGCGGAAAAGGAATACGGCGTGCCGCCGGCGGTGATCGCCGCGTTCTGGGGGCTGGAGAGCGATTTCGGCGCCAACATGGGCAATCTGCCGACGCTGAAATCGCTGGTGTCGCTGGCCTATGACTGCCGCCGCTCGGAGATGTTCGTGAACGAGACGATCGCCGCGCTGAAGATCATCGACCGCGGCGATCTCACCCCCGACGAGATGGTCGGCTCCTGGGCCGGCGAGCTCGGCCAGACGCAATTCCTGCCCGTGCACTATGTCAACTACGCCGTCGACTATGACGGCGACGGCCGGCGCGATCTGTTGCGCAGCGAGGACGACGTGATCGGCTCGACCGCGAACTACATCGCCAACGGCTTGAAGTGGCGTCGCGGCGAGCCGTGGCTCGAGGAGATCAAGGTGCCGCAGAACCTGCCGTGGGATCAGACCGATCTCACCGTGCAGCTGCCGCGCTCGAAATGGGCGCAGCTCGGGGTCACCTATCCCGACGGCCGCGCGCTGCCGAACGACAATCTGCCGGCTTCCGTGCTGCTGCCGATGGGACGCTCCGGGCCGGCCTTCATGGCCTATGCGAATTTCGCGGCCTACACCGAGTGGAATAACTCGCTGATCTACTCGACCACCGCGGGCTATCTCGCGACCCGCATCGCGGGCGCGCCGCCGATGCGCAAGCCGGCCCAGCCGGTCGCGCAACTGCCGTTCAATGAGCTCAAGCAATTGCAGCAGCTTCTGGTCCAGGCCGGCTTCAACGTCGGCAAGGTCGACGGCGTGCTCGGCCAGCAGAGCCGCGCCGCGGTGAAGGCGATGCAGATCAAGTTCGGCCTGCCGGCGGATTCATGGCCGACCGCCGAGCTGCTCGCGCGGATGCGCGGCGGCACGGCGCAGGCGCAACCGGGGGCGGTGGTTCGGTAAAGCTCCATTCGCTGTCATCCCCCGGCTTGCCGCCTTCGCTAAAGCTCCGGCGAGCCGAGCACCGTTGTAGCCTCGGCGTAGCCTTGGCGGAGACGGGACCGGGGCATCCAGTACGCCGCGGCCTCTCGATTCAATCACGACCGCCGCGGCGTACTGGATCGCCCGCTTTCGCGGGCGATGACAGCGGAGGGTGACGAAGTAGAATTTTCGCATCGCACAAGCCCTCTCCGCGATTGTATTTTCCCATGAGGCTCCCATGTGAGTGGCTCAGGTTTTCTCCTGAGATTCCCACCATTGAAGCGAGCATCACATGTCCTTTTACGACGCCGTCGTCCCCGCTTACCTGCAAATGCTGAACAGCCTCACCGGCCTGCTCACCAAAGCCGAGGCGCATTGCGCGGCGAAGAAGATCGACCCGAGCGTGCTGCTCGGCTCCCGCCTGTTTCCGGACATGCTGCCGCTGTCGAAGCAGATCCAGCTCGTCAGCGATTTCGCCACCAAGGGCTGCGCGCGGCTGACCCACAGCGAGGTACCTTCGAACCCCGACACCGAAAAGACGTTCGAGGAATTGAAGCAGCGGCTCGCCAAGACGATCGACTATGTGAAATCGTTCAAGCCCGCGCAGTTCGAAGGCGCCGAGGCCAAGGACGTCACCTTCCCGACTGGCCCCGACAAGACCACGACCCTGAAGGGCCAGCAGTTCCTCAGCGCGTTCTCGCTGCCGAACTTCTATTTCCACTGCGCGACCGCCCACGGCATTCTGCGCCACAACGGCGTCGAGATCGGCAAGCGCGACTTCATGGGCCAGACCTGATGGGCCTGACCTGATTTGCGCAATCGCACGGCCGCGTAGTGGAATTCTGCTGCCGCGGCCGAAATTGCACATCAATTGTGCTGCGCGGGCCTTGCCGCGCAGCTCGCTTGCACTTTCCGTATGGCTCGTCACTTGCGCTGGATACCGCGATGCACAAGTGTTGCTGACCTCTCACCGCCTGGAAGCATTCACATGAGCCGTTCGACGAAATTGTTTGAGACCTACAAGCTTGGCCCGATCACGCTGGCCAACCGCCTCGTCATGGCGCCGCTGACACGCAACCGCGCCGTTCCCGGCACCTTCGTTCCCGGCTCGCTCGCCGCCGACTATTACAGCCAGCGCGCGTCCGCAGGGCTGCTGATCACCGAAGCAAGCCAGGTCTCGCAGCAGGGCCAGGGCTACCAGGACACCCCCGGCATCTATTCCAAGGAGCAGGTCGCGGGCTGGCGCAAGGTCACAGACAAGGTCCATGAGCGCGGCGGCAAGATCTTCATCCAGCTCTGGCATGTCGGCCGCATCTCGCATGTCGATCTGCAGGCGAACGGCGGAGCCCCGGTGGCGCCGAGCGCGATCCGCGCCAAGGGCAAGACGTTCGTCAACGGCGGCTTCGCCGACGTCTCCGAGCCCCGCGCGCTCGAGCTGTCCGAGATCCCCGGCATCATCGACGACTTCAAGCGGGCGACGAAGAACGCGCTCGAAGCCGGCTTCGACGGCGTCGAAATTCACGGCGCCAACGGCTATCTGCTCGAGCAGTTCGCCAAGGACGGCACCAACAAGCGCACCGACGCCTATGGCGGCTCGATCGAGAACCGCGCCAAGCTGATGCTTGAGGTCTCCAGGGCTGTCGTCGCCGAAGCCGGCGCCGAGCGCACCGGCATCCGCATCTCTCCGGTGACGCCTGCCAACGACATCTCGGATTCCAACCCGCAGGCGCTGTACGACCACATCGTCGACGGCCTCAGTGCGTTGAAGCTGGTCTACCTCCACGTCGTCGAGGGCGCGACCGGCGGACCGCGCGACATCGCGCCGTTCGACTATGCGTCCCTGCGCAAGCGTTTTGCCGGCGCCTACGTCGCCAACAACGGCTACGATTTCGATCTCGCCTCCAAGGTGCTGGACGCGAACGCGGCCGACCTCATCGCCTTTGGCAAGCCGTTCATCTCCAACCCCGACCTCGTCGAGCGGCTGAAGAAGGGTGCGACGCTGAACGACTGGGACAAGAACACATTCTACGGCGGCGGCGCCAAGGGCTACACGGACTATCCGACGCTGGCGGCCGAGCCGGCGGAGTAGTTTTCTTCTCCCTCTCCCCGCTTGCGGGGAGAGGGTTGGGGTGAGGGGGAGTCTCCCCGGGGACGGAGACAGTTGGACTCGCGGAGAGTCCCCCTCACCCGTATCGCATCTTCAATGCGATACGGCCTCTCCCCGCAAGCGGGGAGAGGCGAAGAAACAAAAAGGCCGGGATCGCTCCCGGCCTTTCGCATTTGATGAGGCTATCCGCCGTTTACTTCGCTTCCGCGCGCTTCGGGGGCTGCGCCGGCCACGACTTGATCAGCGTGTCGTAGTCGACCGTCTCGCCCTTCGGCTTCTCGTTGGCGAGCTTGCGCTGCGGGGCGATGGTGCCGTCCTTCTGGGCCTTGGCGAACCAGTACTCGGCCGACTCCTTCTTGTGCAGCTTCGGACCGCACTCCTTCTGCACGCCGGACTTCTCCAGGCGCTCCATCACGGAGTCCTGTGCCGCCGCGAGAGCGTCCATCGCCTGCTGCGGCGTCTTCGCACCGGACGACGCATCGCCGATGTTCTGCCACCACAGCTGCGCAAGCTTCGGATAGTCGGGCACGTTGTTGCCGGTCGGGGTCCACTGCACGCGGGCGGGCGAGCGGTAGAACTCGATCAGGCCGCCGAGCTTCGGCGCACGCTCGGTGAACGACTTGTCCCAGATGTCGGATTCACGGATGAAGGTGAGACCGACATGGCTCTTCTTCAGCGACACCGTCTTGGAGACGATGAACTGGAGATAGAGCCAGGCCGCCTTACGGCGGTCGGCCGGAGTCGACTTCAGAAGCGTGAGCGAACCCGCGTCCTGGTAGCCGAGCTTCATGCCTTCCTTCCAGTACGAACCGTGCGGCGACGGGGCCATACGCCATTTCGGCGTACCGTCCGCGTTCATCACGGCGATGCCCGGCTTCACCATGTCGGCGGTGAAGGCGGTGTACCAGAACATCTGCTGGGCGATGTTGCCCTGCGCCGGCACCGGACCCGACTCGGAGAAGGTCATGCCCTGAGCCTGCGGCGGAGCATACTTCTTCATCCACTCGAGGTACTTGGTGATCGAGTAGACCGCGGCGGGACCATTGGTGTCGCCGCCACGCTCCACGCTCGAGCCGACCGGACGGCAGCCTTCCATGCGGATGCCCCATTCGTCGACCGGCAGACCGTTCGGAATGCCCTTGTCGCCGTTACCGGCCATCGACAGCCAGGCGTCGGTGAAACGCCAGCCGAGCGAGGGGTCCTTCTTGCCATAGTCCATATGGCCGTAGACCTTGACGCCGTTGATCTCCTTGATGTCGTTGGTGAAGAACTCGGCGATGTCCTCATAGGCCGACCAGTTCACGGGCACGCCGAGCTCGTAGCCATACTTGGCCTTGAACTTGGCCTTGTAGTCGGGGTTGGTGAACCAGTCGTAGCGGAACCAATAGAGGTTGGCGAACTGCTGGTCGGGCAGCTGATAGAGCTTGCCGTCCGGCGCGGTGCCGAACGACTTGCCGATGAAGTCGTTGACGTCGAGCTGGGGATCGGTGACGTCCTTGCCCTCGCCGGTCATGTAATCCGACAGCGCGATGGTCTGGCCGTAGCGGAAATGCGTGCCGATCAGGTCGGAATCGTTGATCCAGCCGTCATAGACGTTCTTGCCGGACTGCATCTGGGTCTGCAGCTTCTCGACGACGTCACCTTCCTGGATGAGGTCGTGCTTGAGCTTGATGCCGGTGAGCTCGGAGAACGCCTTGGCGAGCGTCTGCGCCTCGTATTCGTGGGTGGTGATGGTCTCGGAGACGACGTTGATCTCCATGCCCTTGAACGGCTCGGCGGCCTTCGCGAACCACTCCAGCTCCTTCTTCTGGTCGTCCTTCGACAGCGTCGAGGGCTGGAATTCGGCGATCCACTTCTGGATCGTGGCGTCGTCGGCGGCGCGGACCGGCGCCGAGACGGCGAACGACACCGCGACGAGCGCGGCGACGCTGGACATGGTCAGAAAGCTATTCTTGGTCAATGGACCTTTCCTTCTCCTAAACTGTCGCATGTTGTTCCTCCGTTGCAGCGACAAACTTTTATACAGACCCGGATTGCCCCCGGATCTGGCCGTCCCTTCGCCAGCGTCAGACCGTGCGGAAAATGAGCACGGCCGTGGCCAGCGAAATTCCTGATGCGAGCCAGAGGCGCGAGATTTCGACGCCCTCCTCGCCGATCGGCAGCGTTGCGATCGCATCGGTGCCGATGAAGGCAATCCACAGCAGATGGATGACTGCGGCTGCGATGAGAGAAATGAACAGGCGGTCGCCGCGCGTGGTCGGGATGCTGAGCACGCCGACACGCTCAGCCTCGGGATAGACCGCCGCGAGATACGTCATCACGGCCAGCGTACACGCCAGTGCGACGAAGAAGATCGCCGTCGGCAGCGTCCAGGCCATCCATGCGATGGATTCCATACGAGCCTCCTCAGACGCGGCCGAGCGCAAAGCCGCTCGCGATGTAATTGCGGACGAACCAGATCACCAGCGCGCCCGGAATGATGGTGAGCACGCCGGCGGCTGCCAGCAGCCCCCAGTCCATGCCCGCCGCCGACACCGTGCGCGTCATGATCGCGGCGATGGGCTTGGCATGCACCGAGGTCAGCGTGCGCGCGAGCAGCAGCTCGACCCAGGAGAACATGAAGCAGAAGAAGGCAGCGACGCCGATGCCGCTCGCGATCAGCGGCACCAGGATCTTGATGAAGAAGCGCGGGAACGAATAGCCGTCGAGGAAGGCGGTCTCGTCGATCTCGCGCGGCACGCCGGAGACGAAGCCTTCGAGAATCCACACCGCCAAGGGTACGTTGAAGATGCAGTGCGCGAGCGCGACGGCCCAGGGCGTATCGAACAGGCCGATCGCCGAATAGAGATTGAAGAACGGCAGCGCATAGACCGCGGCCGGCGCCATGCGGTTCGACAGCAGCCAGAAGAACAGGTGCTTGTCGCCGAGGAAGCGGTAGCGCGAGAAGGCGTAGGCCGCCGGCAGCGCCACCGAGATCGAGATGATGGTGTTGAGGACGACGTATTCGAGCGAGTTGATGTAGCCGGAATACCAGCTCTCGTCGGTGAAGATGCGCTTGTAATGCTGCAGCGTCGGAGTGTGCGGCCACAAGGTCATCGTCGAGACGATCTCGGCGTTGGTCTTGAAGCTCATGTTGACGAGCCAGTAGATCGGCAGCAACAGGAAGACGAGGAACAGCCCCATGATGAGGCGGCGGCCGGGAATCGAATGCATCAGGCCACTCCTTCCTTTGGCTTGAGCGCGGTCACGGGCTTGAGCGCAGCCGACGGCTTCGGCTCCGCCGCCGTCTCGCTTTCCGCCTGAACCTTCCGCTCGACGCCGGCATTGGTCATGACGGTGTAGAAGATCCAGCAGACGATCAGGATAATCAGGTTGTAGACCAGCGAGAGCGCCGCGGCCTTGCCGAGGTCGAACTGGCCGAGCGCGATCTTGACCAGCTCGATCGACACGAAGGTCGTGGAGTTGCCGGGTCCGCCGCCCGTGACGACGAACGGCTCGGTGTAGATCATGAAGCTGTCCATGAAGCGCAGCAGCACCGCGATCAGCAGCACGCGGTTCATCTTCGGCAGCTGGATCGCCTTGAACACCGCCCAGCGCGAGGCGCCGTCGATCTGCGCGGCCTGGTAATAGGCATCCGGGATCGACTTCAGGCCGGCATAGCAGAGCAGCGCGACGAGGCTGGTCCAGTGCCAGACGTCCATCACGATGACGGTGACCCAGGCATCGATCTCGTTGGAGACGTAGTTGTAGTCGATGCCGATGGCGTTCAGCACATAGCCGAGCAGGCCGATGTCGGGACGGCCGAAGATCTGCCAGATCGTGCCGACCACGTTCCACGGAATCAGCAGCGGCAGTGCGAGGATGATCAGGCAGGCCGCCACCGTCCAGCCCTGGCGCGGCATCGATAGCGCGACGACGATGCCGAGCGGCACCTCGATGGCGAGGATGACCATTGAGAAGAACAGGTTGCGGCCGAGCGAGGCGAGGAAGCGGCCGCCGAGATCGGTCGAGGGATCGAGCAGTTCCTTGAACCAACCGACGCCGTTCCAGAAGAACTGGTTGTTGCCGAAGGTGTCCTGCATCGAATAGTTCACCACCGTCATCAGCGGCAGAACCGCCGAGAAGGCGACGACCAGGAACACCGGCAGCACCAGGAACCAGGCTTTTTGGTTGACAGTCTTGTCCATCAGGCGGCTCCCTCCACCAGAAGGCTGTCGGCATAGACGTGAACATGCGACGGATCGAACTTCAGTCCGGCCGTGCCGTCGGATGACGTGAAGCCGGCCGGCGCGCGCGCCGCGAGCTTGGCATCGCCAAGGCGGGTCCGCGCGAAACGGATGCGGCCGAGATCGTCGATCCGTTCGATGTTCGCGCTGAGCAGGCCGGGCGCGGGCGCGACGGCCTCGATGAACTCCGGACGGACGCCGATCTCGATCTTCGCGCCTGCGGGCAGATTGTCATAGGCGCGATTGAGCGCGATGACGTGGCCGCCGATACGCGCCTCACGGCCCCTCACCTCAGCCGGCAGAATGTTCATGCCGGGTGAGCCGATGAAGTATCCGACGAAGGTGTGCGCCGGCTTGTCGAACAGCTCGGCGGGTGTGCCGCTCTGCACCACGCGGCCGTCATGCATGACGACGACGGTGTCGGCGAAGGTCAGCGCCTCGGTCTGGTCGTGGGTGACGTAGATCATCGTGAGGTCGAGCTCGCGATGCAGCGCCTTCAGCTTGGAGCGGAGCTGCCATTTCAGCTCGGGATCGATCACCGTCAGCGGCTCATCGAACAGCACAGCGGCGACGTCGTTGCGCACGAGGCCACGGCCGAGCGAGATCTTCTGCTTGGCGTCAGCCGTGAGCCGCGTCGCCTTGCGGTTGAGATAGGGTTCGAGGTCGAGCAGGCGGCCGATCTCGGCGACGCGCCGGTCGATATCCGCCTTCGGCACGCCACGGTTCTTCAGCGGAAACGCCAGGTTCTGCCCCACCGTCATGGTGTCGTAGATCACCGGAAACTGGAACACCTGGGCGATGTTGCGCTTCTGGGTTGACAGCGGTGTGATGTCGACGCCGTCGAACAGGATTTTCCCCCGCGACGGCGTGATGATGCCGGAGATGACGTTGAGCAGCGTGGTCTTGCCGCAGCCGCTCGGGCCGAGCAGCGCGTAGGCGCCGCCCTGCCGCCAGGTCATGGTGACGGGCTTCAGCGCAAAGCTTTCCTGCGGCGCAGCATTGCCGCCGTAGGAATGGGCGAGATCGACGAGGTCAATGCGGGCCATGGCGCATCTCCCCCTTATGAGCCTGGAGCGGCGACCAGGCGGTCGGCCGCATCGAACACGAAGACATCATTGGGATCGAGCACGGCATCGATGGTCTGGCCGGGCTCGAACTCGTGCACGCCGTGCAGCACCGCAACCCAGTTCGATCCGTCGCGGGTCAAATGCACAAAGCTCTCCGAACCGGTGATCTCGGTCACCGTGACAGTGGCATGGAAGGCGTGGCGGTCGGCCTCGCCATTGGCGAGCGCAAGCTGATGGGCGCGGAAGCCGACGCGATAGGCGCCGTCGGCCAGCGACGAATAGAGGCCCGAGGCGGGCGAGGAGGTGCCGCCGGCATAGGCGACGTGCCCGTTCTTCTTCTCGATGCCGACGAGGTTGAGCGGCGGGTCCGAGAAGACCTGGGCGACGCGCAAGGTCTGGGGCCGGCGGTAGACGTTGGCGGTCTCGCCCATCTGCAGCGCCTGGCCCTCCCACATGCAGACCGTGTTGCCGCCGAGCAGCAGCGCCTCGGTCGGCTCCGTGGTGGCATAGACGAAGATCGCGCCGGAGGCCTCGAAGATGCGCGGCAGCTCGGCGCGCAGCTCCTCGCGCAGCTTGTAGTCGAGATTGGCAAGCGGCTCGTCGAGCAGCACGAGATCGGCGCCCTTGACCAGCGCGCGCGCGATCGCGGTGCGCTGCTGCTGGCCGCCGGAAAGCTGGAGTGGCGTGCGCTTCAGGAACGGCTCGAGCCGCAGCAGCTTTGCCGCTTCCGCCACCCGCGTCTCGATCTCCTCGCGCGGCTTGCCCTGCACGCGCAGGGGCGAAGCGATGTTCTCGTAGACCGTCAGCGAGGGGTAGTTGATGAACTGCTGATAGACCATGGCGACCGAACGCTGGCGCACGTCGGCGCCGGTGACGTCCTTGCCATTGACCAGGACCTTGCCCGTGGTCGGCTTGTCGAGGCCGGCGAGCAGTCGCATGATCGAGGTCTTGCCCGACAGCGTCGGCCCGAGCAGCACGTTGAGCGTGCCGCTCTCGAGCGTCAGGGAGACGTCGCGGATGTGCGCGACACCCTCGACGGTCCGGGTCACGTGATCGAGTGTCACGCTCATGAGCGTCCTCCCGCTTCCAGCAGGGGAGTTTGCGGCACGGCGTGGGTCCTGATCCAGTCGTCCAAGGCGGCGATCTGGTCGGCAGATAGTCGCAGGCCGAGCTTGGAGCGGCGCCAGACGACGTCCTCCGCGGTGACGGCCCATTCATTGGTCATGAGGTAGCGGACCTCGCGTTCGGTCAGCGTCGCACCGAAGGCCTGGCCGAGATCGGCGGCCGATTTGGCATCGCCGAGCAGCTTGATGGCGCGGGTGCCGTAGGCGCGCGCGAGACGGCGCGCGTGCTCATGGCTGAGGAAGGGATAGCCGCGCTGGAGCTCGGCGATCAGGCCGTCGATATCGGACACGTTCATGTCGCCGCCCGGCAGCGGCCATTTGCCGGTCCAGCCCTCGCGCGCTTTCGCACTGCGAAGATAGGGCGCGAGCCGCTCCAGCGCCTCCTCGGCGAGGCGCCGATAGGTCGTGATCTTGCCGCCATAGATCGACAGCAGCGGCACCCCGCCGGGCGTGTCGAGCTCGAACACGTAGTCGCGCGTCGCGGCCTTGGCCTCGCTGGCGCCGTCGTCATAGAGCGGACGCACGCCGGAATAGGTCCAGACCACGTCCTCCGGCGTCACGGGCTTGGCCAGATATTCGCTCGCCGCGGTGCAGAGATACTGGATCTCCTCGGCCGTCGCCTTCACCTTGGCGGGGTCGCCGTCATAATCGCGGTCGGTGGTGCCGATCAGCGTGAAATCGTCCTGGTACGGGATCACGAAGATGATGCGGCCGTCGGCGTTCTGGAACATGTAGGCGCGGTCGTGGTCGTAGAGTTTCTTGACCACGATGTGGGAGCCCTGCACCAGGCGAACCTTGGCTTTGGCATTCACACCGGCGCCGCGGCCGAGCACGTCCTCAACCCAGGGGCCGCCGGCATTGACCAGCGCCTTCGCCTTGATCGAGGAGCGCTCGCCGGTCAGCGTGTTGACCATGCCGACGGTCCAGACGCCGTCAGCCTGCTTGATATCGGTCGCGCGGGTGCGGGTGCGGATCTCGGCGCCCTTGTCGGCGGCATCGCGTGCGTTGAGCACGACGAGACGGGCGTCGTCGACGAAGCAGTCGGAGTATTCGAACGCGCGGCTGTAGCGATTCGGGATCAGCGGCTTGCCGACCTCGTCACGCCCAAGATCGACGGAGCGCGTCGCCGGCAAGAGATGGCGGCCGCCGATGTGGTCGTAGAGGAAGAGGCCGAGGCGCAGCAGCCAGGCCGGGCGCAGGCCGGCATGATGCGGCAGAACGAAACGCAGGGGGCGGATGATGTGGGGCGCGATGCCCCAGAGAATCTCGCGCTCGATCAGCGCTTCGCGGACCAGCCGAAACTCGTAATATTCGAGATAGCGCAGGCCGCCATGCACCAGCTTGGTCGACCAGGACGACGTCCCGCTCGCCAGATCGTTCATTTCGCACAGGAAAACCGTGTTGCCGCGGCCCACCGCATCGCGCGCGATGCCGCAGCCGTTAACACCGCCTCCAATGATGGCGAGATCGAAAATACGCTCCAACAGACGCATCCCCCGGCGACCGCTCGTTCCTTCGAGCGGTTACTTTCGTTTTTGATTAGATCACACCGAAAAACGAAAGCAAGATGAAAGAGAGGCGAAAGGAAGTGAAAGCGGAACTTTTTGGTGGGCAAAAGGCTGTGGAAATGAGCAGGTTCCATAGCAATTCGAGAAGCAGCAGCGCTCTTGAACGGTCAGTCGCGCACAATTATAGTCATAATAGTCATATTGGACTTTCGATTCACATGGCCGACCGAAACACTGCTCCCGACTCGCTTCCGACTGATGACACGTGGACGCTCGCCAACGCCAAGGCGCGGCTATCCGAGGTGATCGACCGCGCCCAAGCGGGCCCGCAGGTCATCACCCGACACGGCAAGCCCAATGCGGTGGTCGTGTCCACCGAGGAATGGGCGCGCAAGACCGCTCGCAAAGGCACGCTCGCCGAATTTCTGTTGGCATCGCCGCTGCGCGGCGCCGAACTCGAGCTTGAACGCGTCCACGACGCGCCGCGCGACGAAATGCCGTGAACCTGTTGCTCGACACCAACGTGCTGTCGGAGGTTCAGCGGCCCACGCCTTCGCCAAAAGTTTTGGCTTGGCTTGATACGATCGACGAGGACCGCGCGTTCATCAGCGTTGCCTCAATCGCCGAGCTTCGCCGTGGCATCGCATTGCTGGAGGATGGACGCCGGCGCACCGCACTGGCCGCCTGGCTTGCCCACGATCTGCCGGCGCGGTTTGCCGAACGCGTCCTGCCGATCGACCAGCCGGTGGCCGAGCGCTGGGGCGATCTGATGGCGCAGAGCCGCAGGAGCGGTGTTGCGTTGTCCGTGATGGACGGCTTCTTTGCGGCGACCGCGCTCGCAAACAGCCTCACGCTGGTCACGCGCAACGTAAAGGATTTTGCGGTCTTCGGCGTCCCGCTGCTCAATCCGTGGGACGACGCTTAAGCCACTATCTCAGCCGCACCACCGGTGCTGCCTCGGGCGCGGCATCCTGGGCATCGGCCTGGGGATCATCGATGTCCGCTCCCTTCGGCATCGCTTCCACCACCTCGATGCCCTTGCTGTGACAGATGGTGGCGAGGCGCTCGGGCAGCTCCTGGTCCGTCACGAAAGTCTGGATCTGGGTGATGTGGGCGATACGCACCGGCGCGC
>Ga0102590_1001284_pt1 | contig 39358 bp, 35 predicted proteins | sample AraplaMF_Col_mMF_FD_76859 | JGI IMG/M metagenome (GOLD analysis project Ga0102590, IMG submission 76859) | Arabidopsis root microbial communities from the University of North Carolina, USA - plate scrape MF_Col_mMF | ecosystem: Host-associated > Plants > Roots > Endosphere | place: USA... | reverse complement strand
GGCGTCAAGGTCAAGGACGTCGCCGAGCTGGTGTCGAAACTCAAGAACGAAGCCGGGGTGCTCTGATGACGACGCTTCTGATTGCCGAACACGACAATGCGTCGCTCAAGGATGCGACCAACAAGGCCCTGACCGCGGCCGCCGCGCTCGGCGCGGACGTCGAGGTGCTGGTGGCCGGCCAGAACGCCAAGGCCGCGGCGGACGCCGCTGCCAAGCTCGCCGGCGTGAAGAAGGTGCTGCTCGCCGACGGCGCACCCTATGCGCACGATCTGGCCGAGCCGCTGGCTGCGCTGATCGTCTCGCTGGCTTCCGGCTACGATGCGATCGTCGCGCCCGCGACCTCGCGCTTCAAGAACGTGATGCCGCGCGTCGCAGCCCTGCTCGACGTCATGCAGGTCTCGGAGATCATCAAGGTGGTCGCCCCCGACACCTATGAGCGTCCGATCTATGCCGGCAACGCCATCCAGACGGTGAAGTCGAAGGACGCCAAGAAGGTCATCACGGTCCGCACCTCCACCTTCGCCGCAGCGGGCGAAGGCGGCAGCGCGCCGGTCGAGAACGTTGCGGCGGCGGCCGATCCCGGCCTGTCGTCCTTCGTCGGCGAGGAGGTCGCCAAGAGCGACCGTCCGGAGCTGACCTCGGCGAAGATCATCGTCTCCGGTGGCCGCGCCATGCAGAGCCGCGAGAACTTCGCCAAGTACATCGAGCCGCTGGCCGACAAGCTGGGCGCCGGCGTCGGTGCCTCGCGCGCGGCGGTGGACGCCGGCTATGCGCCGAACGACTGGCAGGTCGGCCAGACCGGCAAGGTCGTGGCCCCCGAGCTCTATGTCGCGGTCGGCATTTCCGGTGCGATCCAGCATCTGGCCGGCATGAAGGACTCCAAGGTGATCGTCGCGATCAACAAGGACGAGGACGCGCCGATCTTCCAGGTCGCCGATTACGGCCTGGTCGCCGACCTCTACCAGGCGGTTCCTGAGCTGACCGACGAACTCGCCAAGCTCGGCAAGTAAAAGCCGTACAAAACACCGGCCGGAGGTATAAACTCCGGCCGGTGTTTCATTTTTGAGGCGTTTTCTTTGGCGTGGGGCACGCCTTCGAAGCGATCCAATCTAGGTTTCGAGCCAAGGTTCTGATTAAATCAGGGTTCTGGTCAAATCAGACCTCCCGGCTCAGGGGATAGGCAGGGCGCGATCTGCGCGCCGTTCCGGTGGATGACATTATGGCGGCAGTGATCAAGAAGGTCGGCGTGATCGGCGCGGGTCAGATGGGCAATGGCATCGCGCATGTTGCGGCGTTGGCCGGCTTCGACGTGGTGCTCAACGACGTTTCGGCCGACCGCCTCAAGTCGGGCATGGCCACCATCAACGGCAATCTGGCCCGCCAGGTCTCCAAGAAGGCCGTCTCCGAGGACGACAAGGTCAAGGCGATGGCGCGTATCACGCCCGCCGAGAAGCTGGACGATCTCGCCGACTGCGACCTCGTGATCGAGACCGCGGTCGAGAAGGAAGAGGTCAAGCGCAAGATCTTCCACGAGCTCTGCGCGGTCTTGAAACCCGAGGCGATCGTCGCCTCCGACACGTCCTCGATCTCGATCACCCGCCTTGCCGCCGCCACCGACCGGCCCGAGCGCTTCATCGGCATTCACTTCATGAATCCGGTGCCGCTGATGGAGCTGGTGGAGCTGATCCGCGGCATCGCCACCGACGATGCGACCTTCGAAGCGTCCAAGGAATTCGTCGCCAAGCTCGGCAAGCAGGTCGCGGTCTCCGAGGATTTCCCGGCCTTCATCGTCAACCGCATCCTGCTGCCGATGATCAACGAGGCGATCTACACGCTGTATGAAGGCGTCGGCAACGTCGAGGCGATCGATGCGGCGATGAAGCTGGGCGCCCACCATCCGATGGGGCCGCTCGAGCTCGCCGATTTCATCGGCCTCGATACCTGCCTGTCGATCATGCAGGTCCTCCACGAGGGCCTCGCCGATTCCAAATATCGCCCGTGCCCGCTGCTGGTGAAATATGTCGAGGCCGGCTGGCTCGGCCGCAAGACCCAGCGCGGATTCTACGACTACCGGGGCGCCAAGCCGGTTCCGACGCGGTAGGGCGGTCTCGTGCGCCCGGCAACATCGTGACAATTCATGTCCCATTAACCGTTCGCCTCTAGGTTACGGCCAGTACGAGGGTTCGCGTAATGGACATGATGGCGATGGTCAGCACTATGCTGGCCGCTCAGCAAGGCGCGCTGCAGTCGAATATTGCGGCGACGCTGACCAAGCAGAACATGGATATGGAGAAATCCACGATCCTGACGCTGATGGGCGCCGGTCAGCCCTCGCTTGCCAATGTCGGCCCCGGTGTCGGCGGCAATCTCAACGTTACGGCCTGAACCACCCTAGAACGAGGCGGCGGCCTTGCCGGTCGCGGCCCGCAGCAGCTTGAGCGCATCCTCGCTCGCCCATTCCGCCGGCCCCGCGATCGTCGCGATCTCGCAGCCTTGCGGGTCGACCAGCACCGAGGTCGGCATGCCCAGGGCCCGGCCTATAGCCTTAAGATCCTGAAAAACCTTGGCTTTCTGATCGCTAAAGTAGCTGAGCCGGCTCAGATTGGCCTCTTTCAGGAAGGTCCTGGGCTTCTCCGCGTCGCGGGTGTCGATATTGATCGCCACCACCTCGAAATTCGGGCCCGACAGCTTGCCCTGGAGCTCGTCCAGCGCCGGCATCTCCTTGCGGCAGGGCACGCACCAGGTGGCCCAGAGGTTCACCAGCAGCGTCTTGCCGCGGAAATCCGACAGTTTCTTCGGCTTGCCGTCGGCATCCTCGAAGGCGAGGTCGGGCAGCTTCAGCGGTGCACTGGCCATGGTGAGGGCCGCCAGCTCGCCATGGGCGAGCGGGGCGATCTTTTGCGCCGTCGCCACCGCCGGCTTGCAGGTCGGGTCGCCGGAGGGCGCCCGGCTCAGGCCCAGCCCGTACAGCGCGGCGAAGCCGGCCAGCCCGCCGATCGCCACGGTGGCGATGACGAGGGGGATCCGGCGCGTGGCGGTGGGCTTTTGGTCGAGCATATCGTTTGTCATCCGGTCGCAGATATGGCTATCAGGGGCCTCTTAATACGGCTGGCTGCGGCCAGCAAATGTGCGGCAAGGCAAGGCGCGAGCAGGGGATCATGAGCAACAAGATGTGGGGCGGCCGGTTCTCGGAGCGTCCCGATGAGATCATGGAAGAGATCAACGTCTCCATCGACGTCGATCGTCACCTCTTTGCCCAGGACATTGCCGCGTCCAAGGCCCACGCCGCGATGCTCGCCGCGAACGGCATCATCACGGCCTCTGATGCGAAAAATATCGGCAAGGGTCTAGACACGATTTTGTCAGAGATCGGCAAGGGCGGCTTCGAATTCAAGCGCGCGCTCGAGGACATCCATATGAATGTCGAGAGCCGCCTGTCGGAGCTGATCGGCCCCGCCGCCGGCCGGCTGCACACCGCGCGCTCGCGCAACGACCAGGTCGCGACCGACTTCCGTCTCTACGTCCGCGACGTGCTCGACGAGACCGATGCCGCGCTCGCCGCGTTCCAGGCCGCGCTGGTCAACCGCGCGCTCGAACATGCCGCGACCGTGATGCCCGGCTTCACGCATCTTCAGACTGCGCAGCCTGTGACCTTCGGCCACCATCTGCTCGCCTATGTCGAGATGGCCGCACGTGACCGCGGCCGCTTCCAGGACGCGCGCAAGCGGCTCAATGAATCGCCGCTCGGCGCCGCCGCGCTCGCCGGCACCTCGTTCCCGATCGACCGCCACGCCACCGCGAAGGCGCTCGGCTTCGACCGTCCGATGGCGAACTCGCTCGATGCTGTCTCCGACCGCGATTTCGTGCTGGAGACCTTGTCGGCGGCCTCGATCTGCGCCGTGCACATGTCGCGCTTTGCCGAAGAGATCGTGATCTGGACCTCGCCCCTGGTCGGCCTGGTCCGGCTCAGCGACAAGTTCACCACCGGTTCCTCGATCATGCCGCAGAAGCGCAATCCGGATGCCGCCGAGCTCGTGCGCGCCAAGACCGGCCGCGTCATCGGTGCGCTCAATGGCCTTCTCATCGTGATGAAGGGCCTGCCGCTCGCCTATCAAAAGGACATGCAGGAGGACAAGCAGGGCGCCATGGAGGGCTTTGCCGCGCTGTCGCTGGCGATCCGCGCCATGACCGGCATGGTCCGCGACCTCGTGCCCGACGAAGCGAAGATGAAGGCGGCCGCAGGCGAGGGCTATGCCACCGCGACCGATCTCGCCGACTGGCTGGTGCGGACGCTGAAGATGCCGTTCCGCGACGCCCACCACGTCACCGGACGCATCGTCGCCAAGGCCGCCGAGGGCGGCGTGGCGCTGCACGAGCTGCCGCTGAAGGAGATGCAGGCGATCGAGCCCAAGATCACCAAGGACGTGCTCGGCGTGCTGTCGGTCGAATCGTCGGTGAAGAGCCGCACCAGCTTCGGCGGCACCGCGCCGAAGAATGTGATGTCGCAGGCCAAGGCCTGGGCGAAGCGGCTGGAAAAAGAGCGGAAATAGGGCTGCGGGCAAAATTTCGCTTATGTTTCATGGTCATCCGGCTCTCGCCAGAGCGCGCCAATCTCTGTATGGTGCGCCCCGCGTAGTGGGGATTTCGTCGTGACGTCAAAGTTTCGCCCGGCCGGCTCGGGGTGGGCCATCATTGTCTTGAGCCTGACGGCGCTCGCGCTGGCCGGCTGCGGCCGCAAAGGTCCGCTCGATCTGCCGCCGACCGCCTCCAGCGCGTCCACGGCCAACGTCGCCGGACCGACCGACACCGACACCGAAGCCCAGAGGACGCCGAGCGTGTTCAATCCGACTTACGGTGCGGACGCAGCTCCAGCGGCGCCTAAGGGCAACAAGAAATCGTTTATTCTCGATCCGCTCCTGGACGACAAACCCGGCCGGTAGGCCGGGGTAACTGAGCCAACGCCATGAACCATTTCGACTATCGCAACGGCGTGCTGCACGCCGAGGCCGTGAACCTGTCCGAGCTGGCCGCGACCGTCGGCACGCCGTTCTATTGCTATTCGACCGCGACGCTGGAGCGGCATTACCGCGTCTTCACCGAGGCTTTCGCCGGCGAGAAGGTGCTGGTCTGCTACGCCATGAAGGCGAACTCCAACCAGTCGGTGCTGCGCACGCTGGCCAAGCTCGGCGCCGGCGCCGACGTGGTCTCGGGCGGCGAGTTGAAGCGCGCGCTTGCCGCCGGCATTCCCGCCAGCAAGATCCTGTTCTCCGGCGTCGGCAAGACGGAAGACGAGCTGCGCGCCGCGCTGGCCGCCGACATCCTCTGCCTCAACGTCGAGTCCGAGCCCGAGCTCGAATTGCTGTCGCGCCTCGCGACCGAAACGGGCAGGACCGCGCGCATCTCGATCCGCGTCAATCCCGACGTCGATGCCGGCACGCATGCCAAGATCTCCACCGGCAAGTCCGAGAACAAGTTCGGCATCCCGATCGTGCATGCCCGTGAGGTCTACGCGCGCGCGGCGAAGCTGCCCGGAATCAAGGTGACCGGTACCGACGTGCATATCGGCAGCCAGATCACCGATCTCTCCGGCATGGAGACGGCGTTCCGCATCCTTTCCGACTTCGTGCAGACGCTGCGCAGCGACGGCCACGACATCAGCCACGTCGATTTCGGCGGCGGTCTCGGCATTCCCTATTACATGGACCGCGAGGCGCCGCCGGCGCCCGCCGCCTATGCCGCCATGGTCAAGCGCGTCAGCCACAATCTCGGCTGCACGCTGATGTTCGAGCCGGGCCGCATGATCGTCGGCAATGCCGGCATCCTGGTCGCCAAGGTGATCTATGTGAAGCACGGCGACGGCAAGAATTTCGTCATCATCGACGCCGCGATGAACGACCTGATCCGCCCGACTCTCTACGAGGCCCATCACGATATCCTGCCGGTGACGCAGCCGGCGAAGGGGGCTGACACGATCAAGGCCGACGTGGTCGGTCCGGTCTGCGAGACCGGCGACTATCTCGCGCTCGACCGCACGCTGCCGACGCCGAAGGCGGGCGATCTCCTCGCGATCATGACGGCGGGTGCCTATGGCGCCGTGCAGGCCGGCACCTACAACACGCGCCCGCTGGTGCCCGAGGTGCTGGTGAAGGGCGATCAATACGCCGTGGTGCGCCCGCGCATCGAGGTCGAGCAGCTGATCGCGATGGACACGCCGGCGCCGTGGCTTTGATTTCGTAGCCGGATAGAACGAAGCGAAATCCCGGATTTCGCCAGCATCGATAGTCCCCGGATTGCGCTTCGCTCCATCCGGGCGACGATCTCGGCAAACGCGCCGGCGAGGTGCACTCGCCGGCGCGGCGTGCTCGTTACGGCCCGTATTTCGGCGCCGGTTTCTGATTGAAATCGTTGTCGTCGGTGACGCAGGTGAAGTTCGCCGCAGTGTTGGTGTCGCCGTGGCCGTTGTACTTCGCGACCTTGGGGAAGACGCAGAGCGGCCGGGTCATCTGAACCGCAGGCGGCGTATCGGCCACGAACTTGGTGGCGAGGATCGTGTCCGGCGCGACGCCGGCCTCGACCCATTTCACCAGCGGTGTGAGCGCATCGAACGTGTTCGGACCAGGCCCGCCCGAGCAATGATACATCCCGGGCACCATGAACAGACGCGTGTAGCTCTGGGTCTGCCTCAGCGCCGGATTGCCGGGTCCGTTGCCATGATCGAAGAAGCTGGCCTGTTGCACTCCTTGTTGCCCTTGGCCCTCATTCCCCACCAGCGCCAGGAAATAGTTGATGCTGCTCTGTGACGGGATCAGCGGGTCGGCCCAGCCATGGTACATCAGCAGCTTGCCGCCATGCGCGCGGAATTCGCCGAGGTCGTTGCTGGTGGCGTTCAGCACCGCGGCAAGCTGGTCGTCGACCTTGGCGATGTCATGGTGGAAGTCGAAATTGGCAAAATTCGTTGCGCTTGAGGGGTAGCCGAAGCTCGGGCCGAACACCCAGTAGAACAGGCCGTCGAAGGCCGGCTCGGGCAGCCGTTCCTGAAAGGCAAGACCGAGCGCGAGGATATCGTCGGTCTCGTTGCCGCGCTGCGATCCCGGATTGATGATCTGTCCGTTCACCGGGTCGATCGTGCCGGCATAATAGCGCTGCATGGTCGTGACCTGCTCGGCAGTCAGGCATGCGGGCGGCACATTGCCGCCTTTGCAGAGCAGGACCTTCGGATCGAAACGACAATCGCGCGGGTCGGTCAGGAACTGATCGGTGCGGGCGCCGCCGTCCTGTCCGACGCATTGCTTGAGCACGGCCTGGTTGATCAGCGTCATCTGGCCGGTCTGGATGAACCGGCCGGGACTCGCATGCGCGTTCTGCCAGCCATAGAGGCCCGCCATGTGCAGGTGGGTGCGGTTGAACGCGGGCGCGCCGGCAAGGATGCCGTCGTAGTCATTGGGGAAGCGCTGCGCCTCCATCAGGGCGTTCTGACCGCCGGTGGAGCAGCCGGCGAAATAAGCCCTCTGCGGCCGCTGTCCGTAAAACAAATTGGCGATTTCCTTGCCGCGCACGGTCATCAGATGGATCGCGCGATAGCCGAAATCCTTGATCCGCTCGGGATGCCCGAACAGGCCGGCCGAGGGGCTCGCGGGATCGCCGAATTGAATGGCGAGCGGATTGCCCATGTTGCCGGCCGAGCCGCAGAACAGCGGATTGCATCCTGAAGATCCGGTGCCGAGATCGCTGTTGGTCGCGGCAAAGCCGGCCCGGATGCCGGTGGCGAGCTCATTATAGGTGATCACGCCCTGGAAGCCGCCGCCGCCGGTGCCGAGGAACCTGCCGTTCCAATTGGTCTCGGGCAGCCAGACCTCGATCCTGATGCTGGAGTCGGAGCTGGGGACCAGGGTTGCGGTGACGCGGCAGAAAGCGGGCAGGCCGGTGATCGGGCTCGAGCCGGGCGGCACGAATGTGCCGGTCGTGTTGTCGTCCGCCGAATTGATGACCGTGTGCGGCAGTTGCAAGGATCGAAGATTGGTGCACGCCGTGGCCATTGCGGGCGAGCTGATCGCGACACAGGCAAACAGGGCCATGGTCGCACCGACAAGTAAGTGTCGATGACGCTTCATTCCGTCCTCCCGGATTTTTTGCAGGCTTGTAGAGAGGACAGGATAACTTACAGAGAATACAACTCAAGGGTGAATGGTGATGCCGCGAGATTTACGAGACGTTCGCGCGTCAGTTGCGGTGCCGTAGCCCGGATGGAGCGTAGCGCAATCCGGGACTCTCGGAATGATGCGGCGAGCCCGGATGTCGCTTTCGCTCCATCCGGGCTACGCAGCTGAGGCGTGCGGTTATTTCCCCGCCAAACCGCCCTTGCCGCCGACCACGACTCCCGCCTTCTTTTCGATCGGCTTGATCGCCGCGGTGAAATCGGACTCGGCACCCTCCGCAGCGATCACCGTCTCCCAGAGACGGCCGACCGCGTCGGCGACCTCCATCGACAGGCCGAGCTGCTTCATCTCCTCCAGCGCCAGCCGCACGTCCTTCACCATCAGCCCCGTGGCGAAGCCGAAGTCGAAGGTGCGCGGCAGCACCGAGCGCGGAAACTTGTCGCGGCTCGCGGTGTTCATGCCGGAGCCGGCATTGATGACGTCGATCATCACGGCGGGATCGAGCCCGGCCTTCACGCCCATCACGACGGCTTCGGACGTCGCCACGATGGCGGTCGCCGACAGGAAATTGTTGGCGAGCTTCATGGTCTGCGCTGCGCCCGGCTTCTCGCCGATAAAGAACACCTTTCCGATCACGTCGAGCGCCGGCTTCAGGAGCTCGAACTCCGCCTTCGGCCCCGACACCATCACCGCCAGCGTGCCTTTCTCGGCACCGCCGACGCCGCCGGAGACGGGGCAGTCGATCTGCACGATGCCGCGCTTGGCCAGCAGGCCGTGAATTTTCGCGGCCATCGCCGAGCCGACGGTGGAGAGATCGATGAAGCGTTTTGCGCGCTTGCCCTCGATCACGCCGTTGGTGCCCGTGGCAACCTCGAGCGAAGCCTGCAGCGAGGGCAGGCTCGCCATCACGGTCTCGACCTGATCGGCGACGTCCTTCGGCGATGTCGCAGCAATCGCGCCGCGGGCCACCAGCTTGTCCGTGACCTCCTTGCGCGTGTCGAACACGACGAGCCTGTGCCCCGCCTCGATCAGCCGCCGTGCCATCGGGAAACCCATGTTTCCGAGCCCGATGAATCCGATGTCCATGGTGTTTCCCTTTTTCGTTTTCGTTGTTGAGTGCGAGCCGCGTGCCACATACTCACTGTCGTCCCGGCGAAGGCCGGGACCCATAACCCCAGGGAGCAGTGGGGCGCGAAGCTGATAACTCCGAGTCCTCGTAACCACATCCGCCGGTGGTTATGGGTCCCGGCCTTCGCCGGGACGACGGCGGTGAGGAACGTTGCGCCCCTCACCGCCACACGCCCTCACGCCTTCCCGTCAATCTCCGCGAACACCTCGCGCGCGATGCGGAAGCTGTCGACGGCGGCCGGCATGCCGCCATAGATCGCCACCTGCATCAGGATCTCGCGGATCTCGTCGCGGCTGACGCCGTTGGTGAGTGCGCCCTTCAGATGCGCGCGAAACTCGTGCTGGCGATTGAGGATCGCGATCATCGCGATGTTGAGCATGCTGCGGGTCTTGCGCGGCAGCTCCTCGCGGCCCCACACCGTGCCCCAGCAATATTCGTTGAGCATCTCCTGGAACGGCCGGTTGAAATCGTCGACGTTCTTCAGGGCGTTGTTGACATAGGCTTCCCCCAGCACCGCTTTGCGGACTTCCAGGCCCTTGTCGTGCATTTTCTTGTCCATGGCGTTTCCTTCTCGTCCTTCTTGGGAATGGCGCGCGGAAATTACGGGGTTGCGGCGGGCCAGTCACGTCCTCGTGTTATGCGGGAAAAGGGGTGTCTCCCGTACAGGAACGGATGCCTCAGTGCTGCCGTTGTGGTACGCTTCGCTCACCCGGGCAACTTGGAGAGCTGATTGAACGGCGTCACCCCCGACCCGTCAGACCCGATCCGTGATGGCGACGCTCTGTCGCGGCTGAAGCTGACGCAGGCCCTCGACAGGGCCATCTATGCCATCGCGTGGGAACGTGCCTGGCCAAATCTCGCGCGGCTATTGACCGTCATCGGCCTGTTCCTGGTGGTGTCCTGGGCCGGTCTCTGGCTGGCGCTGCCGTTCCTGGCGCGTGCCATCGGTCTCGCCATCTTCGCTGGCCTTGCGATCGCCGCCCTGTTCCCTCTGATCCGCTTCCGCTGGCCGAGCCGCGAAGAGGCGCTGAGCCGGCTCGACCGCGGCTCCGGCATCCGTCATCGCCCGGCCACCACGCTCACCGACACACTGAGCTCGCAGGACCCGATCGCCAAGGCGCTGTGGCAGGCGCAGCGCGAGCGCACGCTGGCCTCGCTCAAGCGCATCCGTGCCGGCCTGCCGCGGCCGCGGCTCGCACTGCATGATCCCTGGGCGCTGCGCGCCCTGGTCATGGTGATGCTGGTTGCGACCTTCTTTGCCGCGGGCGACGAGCGCGCGATGCGCCTCGGCGCCGCCTTCGACTGGAACGGCGTGCTGGCGCCGGCCAATGTGCGCGTCGACGCCTGGGTCACGCCGCCGCTCTACACCGGCAAGCCGCCGGTGATCCTGTCGGCCGCCAACAAGGAAGCCGCCGCACTGCCGGCGAGTGGTCCGCTCGCCGTGCCTGCCGGCTCGACCCTGATCGTGCGGTCGTCCGGCGGCAGCCTGGATGTCGTCGTTTCCGGCGGCCTCAAGGAGGTCGCTCCCACCGAGGCCACGCCCAAGGGCACCAACGAAAAGCACTTCGCCATCACCGCCGACGGCACCGCGCATGTCCGCGCGCCGTCCGGCCAGCCGCAATGGGCCTTTGCGGCGACGCCCGATCGGCCGCCGACGATCTCGCTCGCCAAGGATCCCGAGCGCCAGGCCCGCGGCGCGCTGCAGCTCTCCTACAAGATCGAGGACGATTACGGCGTCACCGGCGCCGAGGCGCAGGTCGGCCTGCGCGCGGCCGATGGCAAGGACGGCACGAAGGACGGCACGAAGGACGGCAGCAAGGACGACACCAAGACCGCCGCCGCGCGGCCGCTGTTCCAGCCGCCGCAATTCCCGCTGGTGCTGCCGAATGCCCGCACCCGCAACGGCGTCGGCCAGACCGTGAAGGATCTCAGTGAAGATCCCTATGCCGGCGCCGAGGTCACCCTGACGCTCAGCGCCAAGGACGAGGCCGGCAACGAGGCGAAGAGCGAACCCTTCAACATGCGCCTGCCCGAGCGCCTCTTCACCAATTCGCTCGCGCGCGCGCTGATCGAGCAGCGCCGCATCCTTGCGCTCGATGCCAACAAGAATTCCGACGTCTACGCCGCGCTCGACGCGCTGATGATCGCGCCCGACCTGTTCACGCCGGATGCCGGCTGCTATCTCGGCCTGCGCAGTCTCGCGCTCCAGCTCGAAGCGGCCCGCACCGACGATGCGCTGCGCGAGGTGGTGGGCAGCATGTGGGCGTTCGCGGTCACCATCGAGGACGACGGCGTCGCCGGCAGCGTCAACGCGGCGCTGCGCTCGGCGCAGGATGCGCTCAAGCGGGCGCTGGAACGCGGCGCCAGCGAGGACGAGATCAAGGTGCTGACGCAGAAGCTCCGCGAGGCCATGGCCGGCAAGGTGCGCGATCTCGCCCGCCGCGCCGAGCAGAATCCGCTCGGGCCCCGGCAGCCGTTCCCCGCGGAGGTCCAGCTGATCCTCGACAAGGCGATCCAGCTGCGACAGAAGACCCAGAATGCGACCGCGGAACAGCTCGAGGAGCTGGCGCAGCAGCAGGACGCGCTTCGCCAGCAGCTTCAGGCCTATCGCAAGTCGGCGAGCAACCGGGCCAAGGCGGGCAACGACGGGGCCAACCAGTTTACGCGAGACCGGAAATGCGGAAGCTAGTGCGCGTGCCAGTCTTCAAGGCGATCCCCATCGCCTGCCTCGCTCTGCTGTTGGGCGGCATCTCGCCGGCCGCTGCCCAGCTGGATCAGGATCCCGACGCGCTGCTCGACAGCGCCGAGAAGGCGATGCAGGATTCCGGCGACAGCCTCAGGCAGAAGGAATCCGGCAAGAGTCTGGGCAACCAGTCGGACGCGATTCAGAAGCTCGAGGAATACAAGCGCGCGACGGAGCGGAGCCAGTCCACCAACCGTGACCGCAACGTCATCACGCAACGTGATCTCGACGAGCTCTTGAAGCAGATCGAGAAGGCGGCGCGCGAGGGCAACAAAGAGGCCGCGCAGCGCATGCTCGAGCAGCTCGCGCAGATCATGGAAAATCTCCAGATGGCGCAGCCGGGACAGTCCGGCGACAGCGACATGGAGCAGGCGCTGAACGAGCTCAGCGACATGATCCGCAAGCAGCAGCAATTGCGCGACAAGACCTTCAAGCAGGGCCAGGATTCCCGCCGTGACCGCTCGCGTGGCAAGCCGCAGGGCGACCAGTCGATGTCGGACCTCCAGCAGGACCAGCAGGCGCTGCGCGACCGCCTGAAGAAGCTGCAGGACGAGCTCGCCAAGCGTGGCCTCACGCAGAAGGGACCGAAGGGCCAGAAGGGTCAGCCGGGACAGAAGGGCCAGCAGGGCGACCCCGGACAGTCCGGCCAGGATGGCGATCAGGACGGCGACCAGGGCGACGACGATGGCAGCCTGGACGCCGCCGACGGCGCCATGGGCGATGCCGGCTCGAAGCTCGGCGAAGGCAATGCGGACGGCGCCGTGGACTCGCAGGGCAAGGCGCTCGACGCTTTGCGCAAGGGTGCGCAGAAGATGGCCGAGGCGATGCAGCAGGGCGACGGCGACGGGCAGGGCGATGGCCCCGGCAACCGGGCCGGCCGTCAGCAGAGCGGCGGCAATCAGACCGACCCGCTCGGCCGTCCGCTCCATGGCCGTGAATTCAGCGATGACTATACGGTCAAGATCCCCGGCGAGATCGACGCCCAGCGCGTCCGCCGCATCCTCGAAGAGCTCCGCCGCCGCCTAGGGGATCCCTCGCGCCCGCAGCTCGAGCTCGACTACATCGAGCGGCTGCTGAAGGATTTTTGAAGGCGGCTGTATCCTCGTCATTGCGAGCGCAGCGAAGCAATCCAGAATCTTTCCGCGGAGGGACTCTGGATTGCTTCGCTGCGCTCGCAATGACGATGTGGCGATACCGCCGCCCGCTACCCCTTCTTCGCCGCCAGCGCGTCCGCCACGGCGGTACGGATATCGGCGACCGAGAACGGCTTGGTCACGACATCATGCACCAGCGCATTCAAATTCGAGGCGCGCTCGCGCTGGTCGGCAAAGCCGGTCATCAGCAAGATGGTGAGGTCGGGGAAATCGCGCGCGGCGGACAGTGCCAGCGCGATGCCGTCCATGACGGGCATCTGGATGTCGGTGAGCAGGAGGTCGAACGCGCCATCCTCGCGGGTCAGGATCTCCAGCGCCTCGGCGCCGTCCTGCGCCGTTACGGTCTCGTGGCCGTCCATGGCGATGGCGCGCGCCACCAGCGTGCGCATCGAGTCCTCGTCGTCGGCGATCAGGATTTTCGGCATGAGACCAGCCTTGGGATCAACTCCCGCGGATATTGCGAACCTGATTACACGCTGCCGCCGGCGATGTCGCGCCGGTTGAAGAAGCGGACGTCGATGTTGCGGCCCTCCGGCGGCGGCGAAGCGAGGCGCGAGCGGAAGAAGGCGCGCTCGCCGGGTTGCAGCACGGTCTGTTCCAGCACGGTGTTCCAGGCGTAGATCTCCGCGCCCTGCGCGTCGCGCACGGCAAAGCGCAGCCGCGGGATATCGAGCGCCTTCTTGCCCTGGCCGACGATCACGCCCTCGATCACCAACACCTGCTTACCGTCAACGGTCTCGCTGGAGAGCTTGACGTCCTTGAAGGTCAGTCCGCGCAGGTTAACTTCGAGCCCGACCATCTTGTAGAAGGCCGCCGTCTGCGGCAGCAGGCGCACCACGTCGCCGCGCCACATGATCATCGCCAGCACCAGAGCGGCCATGGCGGCGCAGGCGGTCGGCAGGCCGAAATAGGATTTTCGCGGTGCCACAGCAGGCGTCGGGCGCTTCACCCGCGCCCCGGGACGGCTGAACAGGTTGCGGAACCAGGATTGGTGCTGGGCGCCGACGGCGTCTTCCTCGGCGGCCCGGGCCGCCGCCGACCATTCGTCCTCGATCTCCTGGGCGGTCTCGGCCGGCCAGTCGCTGGCGATCGATGGGCTCTCGACCACCGGGGTGTCGGCGGCGTTGTCGTCCTTGGCGTAGGAGTTCCATTGCTCGGCAAGGTCGGACTGATCGTCGGCCTGGCTGGCCGCGGCCATGGCCGGGACGGATGCCTCCTCGATGGCATCCTCGGCATAGGCGACCCAGGTTTCCTTGCAGCGGGAGCAGCGGACCGTCCGCCCGTTCGCCCCGAGGCTCGCGGGCTTGATGGCGTAGGATGTCGTACAATGGGGGCAGACGATATGCATGGACGAGCCTTGATGCACGGACTGGTCTTGACGAGCCGGAGAGGCGGTTGCCACGGATGCTACAAGGCGACCGTTAACGAACCGGAAACCATAACGGCCGCAAAAACCGTTGACCGCATAAGGCGGAGCGTCGCGGCGCTTCTGTCGCCACCTCTCGAACGGAGCTGAGCTTGGTTCGGTTCGAAAATGTCGGATTGCGTTACGGTCTGGGGCCGGAGATTCTGCGCGACCTCAGCTTCCAGATTCCGGCGCATTCCTTCCAGTTCCTCACCGGGCCGTCCGGCGCCGGCAAGACTTCGCTGCTGCGCCTGTTGTTCCTGTCGCACCGGCCGACGCGCGGCCTCGTCAATCTGTTCGGCCACGACATCTCGCAGCTCGGCAAGGACGAGATCGCCGACCTGCGCAAGCGCATCGGCATCGTGCTGCAGGATTTCCGCCTGCTCGACCACATGACGACCTATGAGAATGTGGCGCTGCCGTTCCGCGTCATGGGCCGCAGCGAGTCGAGCTATCGCAAGGAGGTCATCGACCTCCTGCGCTGGGTCGGGCTCGGCGAGCGCATGGACGCGCTGCCGCCCATTCTCTCCGGCGGCGAGAAGCAGCGCGCGGCGATCGCGCGCGCCGTGATCTCGCGGCCGCAGCTCCTGCTCGCCGACGAGCCGACCGGCAGCGTCGATCCGACGCTGGGCCGCCGCCTGCTGCGGCTTTTCATCGAGCTCAACAAATCGGGTACCGCCGTCATCATCGCCACCCACGACATCGGCCTGATGGACCAGTACGAAGCGCGGCGGCTCGTGCTGCATCAGGGACGGTTGCACGTCTATGAGTAAGACCGACGAGCGCGGCGTGCTGGTCGACCTCGGACAGGAGCGTCCGCAGCTCCCGGCCAGGGCGCGCAACATGTCACCGATCGTGCCGCGCGCCTCGATCCACGGCCGCGCGCTGGTCGCGGTCGTCGCCATCATGACCTTCCTGGCGTCGATGACGACGGGCACGGTGCTGCTGGTCAGCGCGTCCGCCGCGGAATGGCAGTCGGACGTCGCGAGCGAGATCACCATCCAGGTTCGGCCGCAGACGGGGCGCGACCTCGACCGCGACACCGCGGCGGTGACCGAGGCGATGCGCGCGCAGCCCGGCATCGTCGAGGTCAAGCCGTTCAGCAGGGACGAGAGCGGCAAGCTGCTCGAGCCATGGCTCGGCACCGGATTGTCGATGGACGATCTGCCGGTGCCGCGCATGATCATCGCGCGTGTGCAGCCCGGTACGCCGCTCGACCTCGGCGCCCTGCGCGCCCGCGTGACCCAGGTGGCGCCGAGCGCGAGCGTCGACGATCACCGCGCCTGGATCGAGCGGATGCGTTCGATGACCAATGCCACCGTGCTCGCCGGCCTCGGCATCCTCGCGCTCGTCATCATCGCGACCATCATCTCGGTGTCATTCGCGACCCGCGGCGCCATGGCGGCGAACCGCCCGATCGTCGAGGTGCTGCATTTCGTCGGTGCCGGCGACCGCTACATCGCCAATCGCTTCCTGCGCCATTTCCTCAGGCTCGGCCTCGAGGGCGGCGTCATCGGCGGCGGCGTCGCCATGCTGGTGTTCGGCTTCTCCGAGTCAATCGCGGGCTGGTTCTCCGGCACGCCCGTTGGGGATCAGTTCGCAGCCCTGCTCGGCACTTTCTCGCTGCGGCCGTCCGGCTATGTCGTGCTCGCGGTGCAGGCCGTGCTGATCGGGGCCATCACGGCGGTCGCCTCGCGCCAGACACTGTTCGCGACGTTGAATGACGTGGATTGAGATCGTTCTTCTTCCTTCTCCCCTTGCGGGAGAAGGTGGCATAGGCGGCCTTCGGCCGCCGTTCTTAAGGAACGCTGAAGCGAAGCTTCGGCTACGGCGCCGGATGAGCGGTATCTGTCCGCGCGTACGAACGTCGAGGCGAATGTGTGGAGCGAGACCCCTCACCCGTCTCGCCGCTTTCGCGGCGAGCCACCCTCTCCCACACGGGGAGAGGGCAAGTAGACCGGACTCCACTTCGCCTCAAAACGTCCTAAAATCATCCAGGGAAGGGATCACCGACATCGCATGACCGCGCCGACCGACGATCGATCGCCGAAACTGCCGCGCGGCTGGCTGCGCGCGGCATTGGTGTCGACGATTGCGCTCGCTTTCGTCGGCGCGGCGGCGGGCTTCGTCGCGTTCCTGTCGCAGATGCGCGGCGCCGAGATCGCGCCGGACCGCAAGGCCGACGGCATCGTGGTCCTGACCGGCGGCTCCTCGCGAGTCTCGGACGCGATGGAGCTGCTGGCGGCCGGCTACGGCAAGCGGCTGCTGATCTCCGGCGTGCATCCGACCTCGACGGCGAACGACATCTCGCGGACCTTGCCGGAAAACCAGTCCTTCATGACCTGCTGCGTCGACCTCGACCGCACCGCGCTCACGACCCGCGGCAACGCGGCAGAGACGCGGCGCTGGGCCGAGGGGCGCGGTTTCAAGTCGCTGATCGTGGTCACCTCGAACTATCACATGCCGCGGGCGCTGGTGGAGTTTTCGCATGCGATGCCGGACACGAAGCTGATCCCGTTCGCGGTGGTCGGCGACAAATGGCGCGAGGAGCCATGGTGGACCTCGGCGTCCACCTTGCGGCTGCTGTTGTCCGAATATGTCAAGTACATCGCGGCCGAGCTCAGGGTGCGGCTGGAGGATTTCGGGATTGACCTTTCGCCCGAGATGTCGGAGCAGCCTGCAGGCCAGCAAGTGAGGCGGCCCGCCACCGCACAGGCCAATTGATCGGACCTTCGATGTTCCTGATTTTCCTGCGTTCGCTCGTATTCAACGTGCTGTTCTACGCAGTGCTGGTCGCCCTCGCGATCGTGGCGCTGCCGACCTTCGCGTTGCCGCCGCGCGCGATGCTGACCGTTGCCGAATGGTGGGCGAAGGCGACCCTGTTCCTGATGCGCGTGGTCTGCAACATCAAGGTGGAATTCCGCGGCACCGAGAAGATCCCGCAAGGGCCGTTGGTGATCGCAGCAAAACACCAGTCGTTCTGGGAGACCTTCGTGCTGCCGGGTTTTTTCAATCGCCCGATCTTCATCCTCAAGCGCCAGCTCATGCAGATCCCGGTGTTCGGCCAGTTCCTGGCCAAGACAGGGATGATCGCGATCGACCGCAACGCCGGCGTGAAGGCGCTCCTGGACATGACGCGGCGGGCGCGCGACGCCGTGCGCAGCGGAAAGCAGCTCGTGATCTTTCCGGAAGGCACCCGCCGCGCACCGGGGGCGCCGCCCGATTACAAGACCGGCTTCGCGCAGATCTATTCGTCTTGCGGAGTCCAGTGCCTGCCGATCGCGCTCAATTCCGGCCTGTTCTGGCCGCGCCGCACCTTCATGCGCTATCCCGGCACGCTGGTGGTCGAGTTTCTCGACCCGCTGCCGCCCGGCTTGCCGAAGGACGAGTTTCTCGCCCGCGTGCAGACGGTCATCGAAGAGGCGACGGGCCGCATCGTCGAAGCGGGCCGGAAAGAGCAGGAGCAGCTGATCGGCAGCGCGCCAAGCTACGCGCCGTCGGAGAGCTAGCGGTTCTCTCGATCGTCGGACGCAGGCGCGTGCGGGGAATGTGCATCACCATGCAGCATGGTCGCGAGCTGATGCAGCTGCGTGTCGCGAAAGCCTTCGGCTTCGATCGCCTTCACCGTCGCGGTGACATAGTCGCGGTTGGCGCCCGACTGGCCATGGCCCTGGATGACGTGGCGATGCTGATCGGCGAGCGACAGGCGGCCGGCATATTGCACATGCCCGCGATCGACGACATAGACGAGCGCGGAGACGCGCTGGCGCGCATCGTTCTCCAGCCATACCGAACGCATGACTTCGCGATAGACCGATGTGACCTGCTCGCGCGCCCGCAAGTTGGCGACGACGTCGGCGCGGTTCTTCTCGGCGACGCGGAAGGCGATGCCGCGGCAGGCGCCGCCGCGGTCGAGCCCGAGCACAAGGCCCGGCTTCTCCGGCGTGCCGCGATGGACGAAGGAATAGACGCAGAGCGCGCGATGCTCGCCGACCAGCCGCGCCGGGACGCGTTCCTCGAACTCGAATCCCGGCCGCCACATCAGCGAGCCGTAGCCGAACACCCAGAGGTCGCCCTTGGCTGTGGTGACGGAGGGGAGGGTGATTTCGGACATGGCGGGCACGGCTACCAGAATGAGGACCCCAAGCGAAGCGAATTCTCCTCCTTTCGCCGGGGGCCGGCCTCGCTTACATTTGCCAGAATCTGGGGTCAAAGGGTCGCCGCATGTCAAATATGACCGTTGCCGCAGGCCGGCGCTCCCGTTGGGGCCTTTTCATCGCACCCGTTCTCGTCCTGATCCTCGCGGTCGCGTGGAGCTGTTTCTGGTTCTATGCGGCGTCGCAAGCCGAGGTCGCCGCCGACGCCTGGCGCGCCCAGGAGGCCAAATCCGGCCGCATCTACGATTGCGCCAAGCGCTCGATCGCGGGATTCCCGTTCCGCTTCGAGGTCCAGTGTTCCGGCGCCAGCGTCGCCCTGGTGTCGCAGAATGCCAGCAAGACGCCGTTCACGGCGAAGCTCGACAACATCCTGGTCGTCGCGCAGGTCTACGATCCCAAGCTCGTCATCGCTGAATTCTCCGCGCCGGCGACGCTGGTCGACGGCGTCACGCAAAACACCTTCGTGGTGAACTGGAGCAAGGGCCGCAGCAGCGTCGTTGGCCTGCCGGCCGTGCCGGACCGCGCCTCCATCGTGTTCGACGATCCCACCTTGAATCGGCTCGACGGCAGCGTGCAGGTGCCGCTCGCGCGCGCCAAGCAGATCGAGCTGCATGGGCGTCTCGCGGAGGGATCGAAGTCGGATCATCCTGTCATCGAGACCGTGCTCCACGTCGCGCAAGGCAGCATCCAGGGTGTTCATCCCTTGCTTGCCGAGCCGTTCGAGGCCGATACCCGCGCCAAGATCACCGGCCTCTCCGACCTCACGCCAAAACCCTGGCCGCAGCGTTTCCGCGAGATCCAGGCCGCCGGCGGCCATATCGAGATCGTGCAGTCGCGGATCCAGCAGGGCGAGATGATCGCGGTCGCGGCCGGCACGCTCGGTCTCTCGGCCAATGGCCGACTGGACGGCGAGCTGCAGATGACGGTGACCGGCCTCGAGCGCGTGATCCCGGCGCTCGGCATCGAGAAGATGCTGGAGGAGGGCGTGCCGCAGGCAACGCTCGATCGCGTTGCGCCCGGCGTGAAGTCGCAGGATCTCAACAATCTGTTCGGTGCGCTCGACCGCGCCGTTCCCGGCCTCGGCAAGGTCATCAAGCAGAACGCCAATGCCGGACTTGCCGCGGGCATCAACTCGATCGGCACCGAGAGCACGCTTGAAGGCAAGAAGGCGCGCAGCTTCCCGCTGAAATTCGTCGACGGCGCCGTGCTGCTCGGCCCGGTCAAGGTCGGCCAGATTCCGCCGCTGTATTAGGTGGCTCCCGTAGCCCGGATGGAGCGAAGCGCAATCCGGGGCCCCTGATGCGGCTTGCGACAACCCCGGATATCGCTGCGCTCATCCGGGCTGCGTGCTCCATCGTCATGCCCGGGCTTGTCCCGGGCATCCGTCTCTCTTCAATCGCGGATGCGCGTGGATGGCCGGGACAAGCCCGGCCATGACGGAGGGGGGAGGGCGCGCCGTTACGGCTTCTTTCCGAGCTGCCCGTGCTGGCGGCCGAAATCCGCCGCCGCCGAATCCTGGCCGATCTCGACGATGCCGCGGCGGATGGCGCGAGTGCGGGTGAAGTGGTCGAACAGCGCCTCGCCGTCGCCGCGGCGGATCGCGCGCGTGAGCTTTGCCAGATCCTCGGTGAAGGTGCCGAGCATCTCCAGCACGGCTTCCTTGTTGGCGAGGAACACGTCGCGCCACATCGTCGGGTCGGACGCGGCGATGCGGGTGAAGTCGCGGAAGCCGCCGGCGGAGAACTTGATCACCTCCGATTCCGTCACCTGCGCCAGCTCGTCGGCGGTGCCGACGATGGTGTAGGCGATCAGATGCGGCAGATGGCTGGTGATCGCGAGCACGAGATCATGATGATCCGGCGTCATGATCTCGACCTTGGCGCCCATTGCGGCCCAGAACGCGCGCAGGCGATCGGTGGCAGCCGCATCGACGCCCTCCGGCGGGGTCAGAATGCACCAGCGGTTGATGAAGAGCTCGGCGAAGCCGGAATCCGGGCCCGAATGCTCGGTGCCCGCGACCGGATGCGCCGGCACGAAATGAACGGTCTTCGGCAGGTGCGGCGCCATGTCCCTGACGATCGCGCCCTTCACCGAGCCGACGTCGGACACGATCGCGCCGGGCTTCAGATGCGGCGCGATCTCCTGCGCCACCGGCCCGCAGGCGCCGACGGGAATGCAGAGGATGACGAGATCGGCATCCTTCACCGCTTCCGCATTGGTCGCCACGACCTGATCGACGATGCCGAGCTCGATCACCCGCGCGCGCGTCTTCTCAGAACGCGCGGTGGTGACGATCTCGCCAGCCAAGCCCTGGAGCTTGGCAGCGCGCGCGATCGAGCCGCCGATCAGGCCGAAGCCAATCAGGGCGACGCGCTGGAAGTGCGCCGGCGCGCTCATTTGCCCGCCACGAAGTCGCGCAAGCCGTCGACGACGAGGCGGTTGGCCTCCTCGGTGCCGATGGTCATGCGCAGCGAATGCGGCAGGCCGTAGTTCTTGAGTGCGCGCAGCACGAGGCCCCGCTTGGTGAGGAACGCGTCGGCGTCGTCCGAGGTCCTGCCCTTCTCGGTGGAGAAGTGGATCAGCACGAAATTGGCGACGCTCGGCGTCACCTTCAGCCCGAGCTTGGTGATCTCCTCGGTCAGCCAGTTGCGCCAGGTCTCGGTGAACTGCTTCGACATCGCCTGATGCGCGGTGTCCTCGATCGCGGCGACCGCGGCGTACATCGCCGGCGTCGACACGTTGAAGGGACCGCGGATGCGGTTGACGGCATCGATGATGTGCTCGGGGCCGAACATCCAGCCGATGCGCAGCGCGGCAAGGCCGTGGATCTTGGAGAAGGTGTGCGTCACCACCGTGTTCTCGGTGGTGGCGACGAGCTCGATGCCCATTTCATAGTCGTTGCGCGAGACATAGTCGCAATAGGCGGCGTCCAGCACCAGCAGCACATGCGAGGGCAGGCCGGCGCGCAGCCGCTTGACCTCGTCGAACGGGATGTAGGTGCCGGTCGGGTTGTTGGGATTGGCGAGCCAGACCAGCTTCGTCTTCGGCGTCACCGCCTTCAGGATGGCGTCGACGTTGCAGGTGAGGTTGGTCTCCTCCGCGATCACGTTCCTGGCGCCGACCGCCATGGTCGCGATCGGATAGACCAGGAAGCCGTGCGTGGTGGAGATCGCCTCGTCGCCATGGCTGAGATAGGTGTGGGCGAGCAGGTTCAGGATCTCGTCCGAACCGGCGCCGCAGATGATGCGGTTGGGATCGAGGCCATAGCTGCGGCCGATCGCTTCGCGCAGCACGCGCGAGGTTCCTTCCGGATAGTCTTCGAGATGATCAGCCACGTGCTTGAAGGCCTCGATCGCCTTGGGCGAGGGCCCGAACGGCGTCTCATTGGCCGACAGCTTGAACACCTTGCGGCCCGGCTCCGGCACCGGGGTCTTGCCGGGCGTGTAGGGCGCAATATCGAGAATGCCGGGGTTCGGCACGGGGCGGGACATCTTCAACTCCGGATAGGCTTTAGGCGGTACGCGATTTACGATTTCGGCCCGGTCGGGGGCACCGTATAGCGCGTTGCGTGACTGCCGACGAGGGCCGTGGAGCGTACCGAGGCCCCCGCCTCGATCAGGGCAGCCCTGATTTTGTCGATGCTGCTCTCGCTCGTGACCGAGACCAGCAGGGCCGCGCCGTCGAAGGCGGTATCGGGCACCGCCACGATCTCGGCGAGCGGAGACAGGGCGCGCGCGACCTCGGCGTTCCACCCCGATACGCGCACGCTGAAGGTCTCGACCTCCGTCACGAGGGCACTGTCGGCAACGCGCGAGATCGCGAACACCGGCAGCGCAGCTGGATGGTCCGCGCGCTCGACGAAGGGCATCCGCGCGATGATCTTCGGCGCGCCTTCCGCTTCCAGCTCCAGCCACCATGGTGTGCGGCTGGAGGTCGCCGAGACCAGCGCCAGGTCGCCCTTGGATTTCGCCACCGCCTCGACGGCGGCCTGCGCGCTGAAATGCGCGACGTAAGGCACCGTGAAGCCGAAATGGAAGCGCACGGAATCGCGCATCGCCGGCTCGCTCACCGAGATGTCGGCATGCACGGAGAACGGCGCCTGCACATAGGTGAAGGTCGAGATGATGACGCGCCAGATGCTCTCGACCGTGTCGAGCGGCAGGATGCCGCGATGACGCTGCACGATCTCGCGCATCATCGAGGCCTCGCGCGCCGGACGGAAGGCCGAGCCGACCTCCTGGGTCTGCTTGACCTGGATCAGGCGGTCGATGATGTCGCCGCGCTGCATCAGCAGGCGATGCATGCCCTCGTCGATCGCGTCGATCTCCTTGCGCAATTCCTGCAATGACGGTGGCGCGGGCGGACGTTGGGACATATCTGACTGGACTGTTGAGAGGCGTTCCAATGCGGGCCGGCCCAAGAAACTGGTAGGAAACTGGCAAGACCGGATCCGCTGCGATCGACGTCTTGATTAGGCAGTCGGGGCGGCGAAAGCAAAGAGAAATGCAAAGGGAAATTAGGCCTGTCCGGCCGGCGAGACAGGGACGAATTGGGCTGATCCGGGCCGCGACTTGACGAAAACGGCCCAAGCCGGTAGGTTTTTGCCTGTTCCGTGGTCATTTGAGCCGGCCGGCTTGCAGCCACGTTAAAAAACTCGCTAAACAGGCCGGGGACGCTTCCGATCCCGGCCGAACCTATCGTTCAGGCCGGGTTTTTCATGGCCTGATTCCAGCGGCGGTCTGATGACAGTCGCAAACGAGGTCGATGATGGTTGGCGTCAAGTCCGTGCCCAGTCCCGCGATCAGTGCCGACGACCGGTCGCATGAGGTGGATCATCCGAGCTCGCCGGTCGCACAGTTCGGCGCCGATCAGCCGCTGCGGCTCGATTGCGGCGTCGATCTCTCCCCGTTCCAGATCGCCTATCAGACCTATGGCGAGCTCAACGCCGATCGCTCCAACGCGGTGCTGATCTGCCATGCGCTGACCGGCGACCAGCACGTCGCCAATGTGCATCCCGTCACCGGCAAGCCCGGCTGGTGGGAGACGCTGGTCGGCCCCGGCCGGCCGCTCGATCCCAGCCGCTACTTCATCATCTGCTCCAACGTGATCGGCGGCTGCATGGGCTCGACCGGGCCGGCCTCGATCAATCCCGCCACCGGCAAGGTGTGGGGCCTCGATTTTCCCGTCATCACCATTCCGGACATGGTGCGCGCACAGGCCATGCTGATCGACCGGCTCGGCATCGACACGCTGTTCGCCGTCGTCGGCGGCTCGATGGGCGGCATGCAGGTGCTGCAATGGACCGCGGCCTATCCTGGCCGCGTCTACTCCGCGCTGGCGATCGCCTGCGCGACGCGGCACTCGGCGCAGAACATCGCCTTCCACGAGCTCGGCCGGCAGGCGGTGATGGCCGATCCCGACTGGCACAATGGCGGCTATGCCGATCAGGGCATCCACCCGCATCGGGGCCTTGCAGTGGCGCGCATGGCCGCGCACATCACCTATCTCTCGGACGCGGCGCTGCATCGCAAGTTTGGCAGGCGCATGCAGGACCGCGAATTGCCGACCTTCTCGTTCGACGCCGACTTCCAGGTCGAGTCCTATCTGCGCTACCAGGGCTCGTCCTTCGTCGAGCGCTTCGATGCCAATGCGTATCTCTACCTGACGCGCGCGATGGACTATTTCGATATCGCGGCCGACCATGGCGGCGTGCTGGCGAAGGCGTTCGCCGGCATCCAGACCCGTTTCTGCGTGGTGTCGTTCACCAGCGACTGGCTGTTCCCGACCTCGGAATCGCGCGCGCTGGTGCACGCGCTGAATGCGTCGAGCGCGCGGGTGTCGTTCGCCGAGATCGAGACCGATCGCGGCCACGATGCCTTCCTGCTCGACGTGCCCGAGTTCTTCGACATCTCCCGCGCCTTCCTGCAATCGGCCGGCAAGGCGCGCGGGCTTACGGCTAAGGACGGCTAGCGATGTCTGTACAGGAAGTGCTGCCGCTCGGCGGCGTTGCGGCCGGACAATCCGGCCAGGTTCGCGCCGACCATCTGCTGGTGGCCGAGATGGTCAAGCCGGGTTCGAGAGTGCTCGACGTCGGTTGCGGCGACGGCGATCTGCTGCAGCTGCTCGAGGCCCGCGGCATCGACGGGCGCGGCATCGAGCTGTCGCGCGAGGGCGTCAACCGCTGCGTCGCCAAGGGCCTTGCCGTGGTGCAGGGCGACGCCGACACCGACCTCGTCAATTACCCCGACGACGCGTTCGACTATGTGATCCTGTCGCAGACGCTGCAGGCGACGCGGCAGCCGAAGGTCGTGCTGGAGAATCTGCTGCGCATCGGCCATCGCGCCATCGTGTCGTTTCCCAATTTCGGCTTCTGGAAGATGCGGCTCCAACTCCTGATCGGCGGTCACATGCCGCGTACGGAGAATCTGCCCGCGACCTGGTACGACACCGCCAACATCCACTTCTGCACCATCAAGGATTTCGTCGAGCTCTGCGACGCGATCAACGTCAAGATGGAGCGCTCCGTGGCGCTCGATCTCTACGGCCGCCCCGTGCCGCTGAACCTGCCCTGGTGGGTGTGGAACATGTTCGGTGAGCAGGGCGTGTTTCTGCTGACGCGCGGCGGGCAAGGGAAGTAGCGGCCCGTAGCCCGGATGGAGCTAACATCTATTCTCCGTCATTGCGAGCGTAGCGAAGCAATCCAGTCTTTCCGCGGAGGCAGTGCTGGATTGCTTCGTCGCAAGGGCTCCTCGCAATGACGGAGTATGTAGCGACGCCCTCTCTAATGCGCCGCCAGCGACCTCGGGTCGCGCACCGGCCAGCGGCCGGCTTCGACCAGCGTCACGAACCGTTCGACGCTCTCGTTGAACAGCGCGGGCTCCTCGAGATTGAGCACGTGGCCCGATTTCGGAAACATCGCGAGCCCCGCTGCGGGCAGGTGCTTCTTCAGGAACAGGCTCGCCCCGATACACGGATCGTCTTCGTCGCCGCAGATGATCAGCGCGGGCGTCGTCACCTTCGCGATCGATTCCGTCAGCGTGTAGATCGAGGGGCGGCCACCCTGGAAGCCGCGCATCGTGCGCGCCGATCCCTTTGAATCATGCCGCGCCAGCGCGGCGTAGAAATCGGCGTGGCCGCGCGGGTCCTTCACCAGGAAGGGGATCCGGCTCGGCGCCTCGCGCGTGACCTTTGCGACCTCCGCGGAGCCCAGCGTCTCGAATTGCTCGGCATTGGCGCGGCACTGCTTGCGCCAGGTGTCGAGCGTCTCGAGCTCCGAACCCGAGCCGACGCCGGCCAGCGTCATCGACAGCGCGCGCTGCGGCGCGTTGAGGCCGATCTGCAGCGACGAATAGGCGCCCATCGACAGGCCGACGAGATGCGCGCGCTCGATCTTGAGATGATCGAGCACCGCGAGCGCGTCGGTGTAGAAATGCGTGTAGCTGTAGACCTCGCCCTCGGGCACGTCCGATGGCGTGTAGCCGCGGGCGGAATAGGTGATGCAGCGGTGGCCGCGCGAGAAGTAACGCATCTGCGGCTCCCAATTGGTGTAGTCGGCCGCGAACTCGTGCAGAAAAATGATCGGCGTTCCCTGGCCCGCCTCTTCGAAATAGATGCGGACGTCATCCCTGGTCGTGGCGTGGGGCATTAACCGTTTCCCTCTCTTCAAGCCGTGCACGCAGGATCGCAGTTAATGTTGTTGTCCGCAATGCGGCAGCGTGATCGCAGCACCGGCGCAAAATCATCGCAGCTATTCGCCGGGCGTGGCGTCTTTTTCTCGCCACATCCGGAAGCTTTACGGCCCGACGGATGTCGGCCACCGCACGGGCCGACGGGAAGTGGGGGTGTAACGAAGGATGAAGAATGTTTGAGTTGTTTGCGTCTCGCCTGTCGCGCTGTGTTGTCGCGCTGGCGATCTTCTTCGCGGCGGTTGCCGTATTCGTTTCTCCGGCCTCGGCAAGGCCTCATCATCGTCATAGCGCAGAGCGGCATGCTCACGCACACCACGCCAGACATCACCACTATCGCCACCATGCACGCAGCTCGCGCTTCGATCGCAGCGCGGCGCAGTTGCAGGCGAGCGGCTTTGGCGACACCCAGGCGTCGTATGATCCGAACGCCAACAGCGGCGGCATGGCCCGCAACGCGATGGCCAGCACGGCAGTCGCAAGTGGCGGTGGCTTCGGCGGCGGATCCGGCCTCGTGTCCGAGGCACGGCGCTATCTCGGCGGCAATCCCACCGGGCGCGGCAGCCTGTGGTGCGCGCGCTTCATGAACATGGTGCTGCAGCATACCGGCCATCAGGGCACCGGCTCGGACATGGCGAGCTCGTTCGCGCGCTATGGCACGCGTGTCTCCGGCCCGCAGGTCGGCGCCATCGCGGTGATGTCGCGCGGCCGCCGCGGCGGCCATGTCGGCATCATCACCGGCGTCGACGCGCAGGGCAATCCGATCATGATCTCCGGCAACAACGGCAACCGCGTCCGCGAGGCGCCGGTCTCGCGCGGCCGGATCTATGCGTATGTGATGCCGAATTGAGGTGAGGACGTAGGGTGGGTTAGCTGGCGGTCGCGCGAAGCGCGGTCCGCCCGGCGTAACCCACCTCTTTTGTCTCCGTAAAGACAGACAGTGGTGGGTTACGCCTGCGGCTAACCCACCCTACAAACTACGGCAGCGGCGTCGGCTCAGATGAGCTTCGGCTGCTCCACCGCGATCGCATCGCCGACGCCGATCTCGCCGTCGGCGATCACCTCGGCATAGATGCCGCAATCCATGTGGCCGAGATGGCGCGACAGCGTCGGCGGGATCTCGAGATCGCGCGCGGCGGTCACGGGGTCGACATTGGTGGCCGGGCAGCGGACGATGCGCTTGACCACTTTCAGCCGCGCCTCGCCGATCGCGAGCGTCTGGCCGACGAGGTCGAGCTCCGACCAGGCCGGCCAGCCCTGCACATAGAGGTTGCCGCGGAAGCGCAGCGGATGCACGGCCGTGCCGCCCAGCATGGCCTCGATGGCGCGGACGCTGTTCAGGTTGATGATCGACACGACCTTGCGGGCGACGTCCGAAAAGCTGTGGTCGCGGCCGGACAGGACCTTTGGCGGGCCCTTCAACTCCGGCTGGAAGTTCTCGGTGAAATAGCTCTCGATGGCGGCGCGCCCGGCGGCGGTCTCGAGATCGCCGCTGGCGACGATCTGGCCGTCCTTGCGGATGGTCAGGCGATTGGTCGCGTCCTCGAACCGGCTGTCGAGGGAAGCCAGCCGTTCATTGCGCGCCAGCATCAGGAACAGGATCTTCGGCTTCCATTCGGGCGCCTCGGGATCGAACCCGCTCGGCCCGTTCTCGATGGCGTAGCGGCGATCGGCGGGCAGCGTCTGGCCGGTTCGCAAGGGGACCCGGGGCAGGCTCTCGGGCGTCAGGCCCTTGATCGGGTAGCGGTAAAGGCCGGTGATTTCGGCGGTCTGGCTGACTGTCATGCCGCTACTTAGGGGATTCGACGCGGCCCCGCCAAGCCGGCGGATCAGCGCACGAAATTGTGAACTCGCCTCTACCGATCCGGGGGCAGGCTTCCCACATCTGTGTCAGGCCGGCGCCAGCGCCGGCTGATAACGACCGCTGTCGGTTGAGGAACATCAACGCGGCCAGCGGAAACCCAATGAAGATGCCGTTTGGGGTGCCTTAGAGGGCCCCAGGGGCAGGCCGAGGGAAAGAAAAGACATGAATATCGACAAATACACTGAGCGCTCCAGGGGCTTCATCCAGTCCGCGCAGTCGCTTGCGGTGCGCGAGGGGCACCAGCAGTTTTCCACCCTGCACATCCTCAAGGTCCTCCTGGACGACAATGAGGGCCTCGCTGCCGGTCTGATCGACCGCGCCGGCGGCAATTCCCGTGCGATCCTGAAGGCGACCGAGGAGGCCCTGAACAGGGTGCCCAAGGTCTCCGGCGGCGGCGCCGGGCAGATCTATCTCGCGCCCGAGCTCGCCCGTACCTTCGACGCCGCCGAAAAGGCGGGTGAAAAGGCCGGCGACAGCTTCGTCACGGTCGAGCGGCTGCTGCTCGGTCTCACGCTGGAGAAGACCAGCGAGGCAGGTAGCCTCCTCGCCAAGGGCGGTGTCACCCCGCAAAATCTCAACGCCGCCATCGAGGCGCTGCGCAAGGGCCGCACCGCGGATTCCGCGACCGCCGAGAACGCCTATGACGCGCTGAAGAAATATGCCCGCGACCTCACCCAGGCTGCGCGCGACGGCAAGCTCGACCCGGTCATCGGCCGCGACGAGGAAATCCGCCGCACCATCCAGGTGCTCTCGCGCCGGACCAAGAACAATCCCGTCCTGATCGGCGAGCCCGGCGTCGGCAAGACCGCCATCGCGGAGGGCCTCGCGCTGCGCATCGTCAACGGCGACGTGCCCGAGAGCCTGAAGGACAAGAGGCTGCTGTCGCTGGACCTCGGCGCGCTGATTGCGGGTGCAAAGTACCGCGGCGAGTTCGAGGAGCGGCTGAAGGCCGTGCTCCAGGAGGTCACCGCGAGCGAGGGCAACTTCATCCTGTTCATCGACGAGATGCACACGCTGATCGGCGCAGGCAAGGGCGACGGCGCGATGGACGCCTCCAACCTGCTCAAGCCGGCGCTCGCCCGCGGCGAGCTGCACTGCATCGGCGCGACCACGCTCGACGAGTACCAGAAGCACGTCGAGAAGGACGCCGCGCTGGCGCGGCGCTTCCAGCCGATCTTCGTCAGCGAGCCCTCGGTCGAGGACACCATCTCGATCCTGCGCGGCCTCAAGGACAAGTACGAGCAGCATCACGGCGTGCGGATCACCGATTCCGCGCTTGTTGCGGCCACGACGCTGTCCAATCGCTACATCACCGACCGCTTCCTGCCCGACAAGGCGATCGACCTCATGGACGAGGCCGCGGCGCGGCTGAAGATGCAGGTCGATTCCAAGCCGGAAGAGCTGGATTCGCTCGACCGCGAGATCATCCGGCTCAAGATCGAGCAGGAGGCGCTCAAGAAGGAAAGCGATCTCGGCTCGAAATCCCGTCTCGAGTCGCTCCAGAAGGAGCTCGCCGAGCTCGAAGAGAAGTCTGCGGCGCTGACGGCGCGCTGGAGCGCGGAGAAGAACAAGCTCTCCAACGCCCAGAAGCTGAAGTCGGAGCTCGACGCCCTGCGCGTCGATCTGGCGGCTGCGCAGCGGCGCGGCGAATTCCAGAAGGCGGGCGAGCTGGCCTATGGCCGGATCCCGCAGCTCGAGAAGCAGCTCGCCGACATCGAGGCGCGCGAAGGCACCAGTGAGATGATGGAGGAGGCGGTCACCGCCAACCACATCGCGCAGGTGGTCTCGCGCTGGACCGGCGTGCCCGTCGACAAGATGCTGGAGGGCGAGAAGGAGAAGCTCCTGAAGATGGAGGAGCAGCTCGGCACCCGTGTGGTCGGCCAGGCTGAGGCCGTGCGTGCGGTCGCAACCGCCGTCCGCCGCTCGCGTGCCGGTCTGCAGGACCCGCACCGCCCCACGGGCTCGTTCATGTTCTTGGGACCGACCGGCGTCGGCAAGACCGAGCTGACGAAAGCTCTGGCGGAGTACCTCTTCAACGACGAGACCGCGATGGTCCGCCTGGACATGTCCGAGTTCATGGAGAAGCACTCGGTGTCGCGGCTGATCGGCGCGCCTCCGGGCTATGTCGGCTATGACGAGGGCGGTGCGCTCACCGAAGCGGTGCGGCGCCGGCCTTACCAGGTTGTGCTGTTCGACGAGATCGAGAAGGCGCACCCTGACGTCTTCAACGTCCTGCTGCAGGTGCTCGACGATGGCCGCCTGACCGATGGCCAGGGCCGCACCGTCGACTTCCGCAACACGCTGATCATCATGACCTCGAACCTCGGTTCGGAGTTCCTGGTGAACCAGCCGGAGGGCGAGGACACCTCGGCCGTGCGCGAGCAGGTGATGGGAACGGTGCGGGCGCATTTCCGCCCCGAATTCCTCAACCGCGTCGACGAGATCATCCTGTTCCACCGCTTGCAGAAGAGCGAGATGGGCCGGATCGTCGAGATCCAGTTCGCGCGGCTGCAGAAGCTTTTGACCGATCGCAAGATCGTTCTGACGCTCGATGCCGCCGGCCGCGACTGGTTAGCTGCCAAGGGCTGGGACCCTGCCTATGGTGCAAGGCCGCTCAAGCGCGTGATCCAGCGCTACCTGCAGGACCCGCTCGCCGAGATGATCCTCGGCGGCGACGTCCGCGACGGCGACCATGTTGCGATCTCGTCCGAAGGCAACGTGCTGACCTTCAACGGCAAGGCGCCCCAGACCGCGGAGATCGCCCAGTTCGAGGCACCGGTATCGAAGCGCAAGCTGAACTGAGCCTGGATCGGGCATTCGGATATTGCAAAGCCCTCTCCGCCAGCGCGGAGAGGGCTTTCGTTTTTCAAGGGAGGCCGGGTATCGGCATCGTGTTGTGTAGTTGAAAAGCCACACGCACTGCGGTTATCCGCTCCGGGTGTAAATTGGTGTTGAACAACCATAAGCTCTGTTGTCATAGTTCCATCTCGATCGACGTGGCATTCCCGCGGCCACGAACTCAAGGATTGCATGCGAGTCTTTGAGCGACCGACATTTTTAGACTGAGCTCGCAATTTCGAGCTGCGATGACTGGACGTCACAAGCTGTTTTTTGTTGTGTTTTGCGTGGAGGGGCGGCGGTGTTGACCGTTAGTTTGCTGGGGGCAAGCCGGGTTACGCGCGGTAACGAGCAGATTTGGTTGGATCTCGGTCCGGCAGGCCGGAGATTGGCCGGCTTCCTTTTCACCTTTCCGGACCGCCCGCATCGTCGCGAGCGACTTATCGACCAGTTTTGGCCGGAGCTGGACACCGACAGAGGACGCAGAGCCGTGAACTCCGCGATCTGGCGTTTGCGAAAACTGCTCGCCTCTGCTCCGGAGTACAGGGAGGGCTATGGCCTCCGGACGGTCGGCTCGGAGACCATTCTCGAGAGGACATCTTGGCTGGACGTCGACACCTGGGCTCTGCTTGAAGCGGCACAGTCGGCGCTCAGCGGCGTTGAGGCGCACGTGGATCCTTCCAGGATGAAGCAGATGCTCGCCGTCCTGTACCGTTACGAGGGGCCATTCCTGGACGGCGAAGATGCCGACTGGATTCTGGAGGAACGCGAGCGGCTGCATTCCCTTTTTGTGCAGGCGGCAATGATCGTCGTTCGGCATCTGGGGCTCTGTGGCCATTATCATGACGCGATCCTGCTCGCCCGCCACGCGCTGCGCTTTGATCCGTATCGCGAGGAGCTGGTGCGGCATCTCCTGACCTTGCTCGCGCTCGATGAGAGGCGAATCGACGCCATCAGGTACTACGATCACTGGATCGGCATGATCCAGCAGGAGCTGGGAATTTCTCCGCTTCCAGCGACGCGAGCAATCATTGAAGAGATCAGGAATCTGCATAACGCCGATGATCCTCAGCATCTGCGCCTGCGGCTGATGGGCCGCGACGAGAGGCAGCGGGCCACGAACTAGGCGCCGCAGTCCCCAAATCCGTCTGACATCGCGAACCTGCCCATGGGGGCGGCCGGGGAAGGCGTTGCCTTGCCCGGCCCCATCGTGATTCTCCCGTGATCGCGACGCGGCCGATGCGGAATTTTCCTCGCAAGCCGCCGTGACCCGAGGGCCAGCATTCCGGAACGATCGTGCGATCTCCACGAGTTCGCGCAATGCGACGCTCGACCAATGAGCTCACATCCGCCGCTGATGGATCAGGTCTTCATTCTGCGTTTCTGGCGGGAAACCGCCGATGCCAGCGGAGATGGCCGTTGGCGTGTTCTCGTCCGCAACATCAACACGCGGCGGCGCGACGTGGTCGATGACGTGCAGCGCGCTTTCGCGATCGTTGCCGCCAATCTGAACGTCGCTGCGGAGGCAAATGAAGAGCAGGCGCCATGGGACGTCGATCCGTCGACGCCCGAACAGTGAGAGAGAAGCCGTGCGCAAGATCAATCACACAATGAGCCGCCAGCTGCGATCGACGCGGTTCATCCATGGTCATGGGCGCGTAAGTCTTGTCGAGCCATCTGATCGAGGGGCCGGAAATTCCCATCTATTTCACGGGATGGCGTCGATGCGTAGCATTTGGGGATTCGTTGCGTTCGTGGGCCTGGGGCTGCTCCTCGCGAGTTGCGACCCGAACGATAAGGTTTATTTTCGCGATGGAATTGGTACTCAGCTCTACACAGCTGATACAGCCTCCGCTGCCGAGCTTCAGAATGTCTATCTGGACTACCTGTGCCGCCAGGCAAACTCTTACGTCGGTCCTGATGTGCCGAGCTGCGCACAGCAAGCTGTCGAGGCCAAATACTGGCCGATCATTGTTCAAGCAGGTTTGAATGATATTGATGCACGCTGCGATTCATATCTAGCGTGGCTTGATGCCAAAAGACGTGAGAATGCCGCGGTTCTTGCGGAGATTGGTGCTGTCCGTTTTGCAGTCGATGCGCTCACTAACCCAAATGTGACCGGTGTCAGCGCGGTCGGACTGGCCGCAATATCGGCGGCCTTTGGATTGGCGAACGACACCGTAAAGAATTTTAATTCGTTGCTTCTGCAAGTCGATCACACGACAGTCCAAAGTGTCGTGATCACGAATCGCGACATTTTTCGTAAAGACCTGCTCAGGCTCTACTTGTCAATCGACAACAAGCCCGCGGCAGTTCACACGCTGCGCAGCTACCTTTCTATCTGCATGCCGATGACGATTGCGGCGAACATCAATTCGACGGTGACCGTGTTCAAGCAGACTGGGATCGCTCCTGGATCCGGTCCAGTGCTTCCAACGATTGGCGCGCCATTTATTCCGCGCGAAAGGTTCACCGACAGGAAGCCTGACACCACCGTCAAGTTGGTGCAGGTCCCAGGAGCTGACCTCCTTATCAGCGGATATCCTGAAAACATCAGGACCTATACGCGCGAAGTTATCGATAGCATCTTGATCGGTCTCTGCGCACCGCAGAGCGAACTCAACCAGATAACCGAGATCACCAAGGCGCTTTTGGCAATCTGGGAGCAGACCGATACGCAAGATGCCATCAAGGACGGTAAGATCACAAACGACAGAGAGCGCAAAGCAATTGTCGCGAGGCCGTGTCCCGAAGGAAGCGCCAATGTCTTTGAGCGACAGACATTCCAGTCTGCCAAAGACGTCGAGCTGTTGGTAATTTTGCTGAACAAAGCGTCGTCGAACGGGCAACTACCGGCAAACACGCCGCTCGACGGTACCCGCGAAAAGATCGCTCTCGTACGCAAGAGCTGCTTCGTCAACAAGCTCATGAAGCTGCCCGACAGTATGAAGGGGCAGATGACGCCAGATCTGTTCTCAGAATTAGGAAAATATAGGATTCTACGAGAGTCGGCAGAAAAGCAAAATCCTCCGGCAGAGATACCGCGTTGCTAGATCAAGGGGTTCTTAATGGTCTTTTTCGTAAAGCCCGGCATCCAGACTGGTCTGTTCTCGGACCCGACCGCTACATCGACAATGAAAGATCTGCTGCCTCCAAACAAGGAACTCGGCGATCCTTTTCGAGCGTCGGAGGATTTTCTCTTCTTCGTGCTCGGGGCTCCGAATGACAACACTCTAAAGGGCTGGATACTCAAATCGGATTGTGAGGATCGAACCGATGACTCAGCTCGGCCCCCGATCAGGGAAGCTGCCTTCGTCCAGGAGTGCGTCAACGTACAATTGCGTTTCAACGCCATTGAGGAGTTGAAGCCTGGCGAGTTGATGCAGCCTTATGTTGTCTCTTCAGATTTCCTGATCGCGCGAGCGATCTTCGAGACGGGTATCAAGAATCTCGGAAAGAACATTCCCGGTTCCGATGGTGTCGGCCCACTTCAAATCACCACAGCCGAGTGGACGGACTACATGGATAATGGCGGCGTCGCTTCTGAAGATGCCCGTCCCAGCGACCGCAATCATCCCATTCTCCAGATCGACGGTGCCGCCTTTCGACAGCACGTTCACGCCAGGGAGATGAACAAGATCCGTTTGGCCGCCGGGAAGGTTAAGCCGGAGGATCCGTTCATTCCGAGCTTCCTCGACATGTTCCTTGCTCACGTCACCAACAGCCCTGCTGCGGCGCTCGCCATACTCGATGCGCAGGCCGCGAATGCGCCGCCGGACACGCCTATCGCCGACGTCATCAAGAATACGATGACGCCGGCTGACCTGACCGCGTTGTTCAAGGCGCGCGAAAAGCTTCCCGGCACAGGAACCGTGTTTTTGGGAACCGAGGCCTCGCCCAATACGCTTAAGGCGTTTGCCGATCTCGCTGAATCGACCCTCAAGACGCTGCTGGACGGTGCATTCGATAAGATCAAGACGCACAGGCCGGACATGATTCCGACGATTACCGCCGGCGGGGCGCCATGGATGACGGTGGCCGAGCAGGATATGTCGAACGGAGTCAGGGAGGACGCCAACGACGACGTGATCAAGAAATACTTCCTTGATACGGATTTCGGTGCAGTCGGCGCTGGCGATCCCGTGCCGGCCTGGTGTGGGGCGTTCATGGCTCATTGCATGAAGAGCAGCGGAAACCCGACAGTCGCGGCGAGCGTTCCGAAGGGCGCGGCGGGCGCTGCGAACTGGAAAAATTGGGGCGCAGAGCTGCCGTCGCAATCGGACATCCCGAGAGGAGCGGTCGTTGTTCTCTCACCGCCGCCAGACCCTCCCGGAGGAACGGCGCATGTCGGCTGCTTCCGCGGATTTTCTCCGGACAAGAAGAACGTGATCCTTCTTGGCGGCAACCAGAGCAACAAGGTGACCGAAACGCCATTTCTCGCGAGCCGGATCGCGGCTGTGCGATGGCTTGATGTGCCGGGCGCTGCCGGCGCCGTTACGGTCGACGGCATTACCTTGCCGAGCAAGGTTAAGGCCGCGAATCGGCCCATGGCCGCGCTGATATTGAGCGCCTTTGCCGCCGCGGGGTTCGGCCGCAATCAACAGATCGCCGCTCTCGCAAACGCAATTGAGGAGTCTGCGCTTGACCCCAATGCGCACGCGGTTGGGGAAGATAGCGTCGGGCTGTTCCAGTTACGCCGCATCAAGGGGGTCGGCGGTAACCATAGTGTTGCGGAGTTGAAGGACCCGGCCTTCAATACCCAACTGATCATCGCCGAAGCGAAAGGAGTCGCGTTCTTCGCGAAAGCAACCAATCTCCGGGATGCCGTCGATCTCTTCGTGAGGTTCGTGGAGCGGCCTGCCGACCCAGCGGGGCAGAGCCTGAAACGCTTCAAGACGGCACAAGCCCTGATCGCCTAGGGTCGCGCCGACGCTGACTTTAACTGTTCTCGAATGAGATCTACCGCGGCGTGAGATTGAGTAGGGAGAGTTCCAACAAAGCTCGGGAGGCAGACAGATGCTCGTAGCGAAGATCAATGCCGGTATCGTGCCGCACGGTCGGGAAGACATTGCGCAGATGATCTTGACGGCGTTCGCCGAGGCGGGATTTGGCGTGCCCCAGCAACTGGCGGCGCTGGCGAATGCGATGGAGGAGTCGAACCTGAACCCCGCCGCTGCAGCGGTCGGTCCAGAGGAAGCGGTGGGGCTGTTTCAACTCGACCGGCGACACGGCTTGGGGAGCGGACACACCAAGGCGGAGCTCGAGGATCCCTCGATCAACATCCGTATCATTGTATCAGCCGCGCAAAAAAGCAGGGAATTCACTGACGCGACAACGATAGGAGACGCCGTTGCGGCATTCGTGAGCCAGATTGAGCGCCCGGCCGACAAGGCTGGAGCTATCGACCGGCGTACGAAGATTGCGGAGCGACTTGCGCAAACGGCATAGTTCGCAACAGGCCGCTTGAACTGCGACCGCCTACCTGTTGCTGACCTGCAACGGCCCGCCGGTGGCGTCTGACATGCGCGCGATGGCGCCGCCGCGGCCGCTCATCATGCCATCGAGACGGTCACGTTCCTTCTCGAAGCCCGCCAGCACCGCGCCTTCCAGCGAACGGCCGCGCGGCAGCTTGACGCGCAGCGGGTCGACGAAGCGGCCGTTGACCAGGATTTCGTAGTGGACGTGCGGACCCGTCGACTGGCCGGTCGAACCGACGAAGCCGATCACCTGGCCTTGGCGTACCTTCTTGCCGACTTCCATGCCCTTGGCGAAGGCCGACATGTGGCCATAGGCGGTCTCGTAGCCGTTGGAATGCTTGATGCGGATATATTTGCCGTAGCCGCCTTCGGGGCCGGCCTTCTCGATCATGCCGTTGCCGGAGGCGAAGATCGGCGTGCCGTAGGCGGTGGCCCAGTCGACGCCGGTGTGCATCTTCACATAGCCCAGGATCGGATGGCGGCGGCCGCCGAAGCCCGAACGCATGATGGCGTTGTTGACGGGCTTCCTGACCAGGAACTTCTTCGCGCTCTTGCCGGTCTCGTCGTAGTAGTCGACGACGCCGTCGTCGGGGCTCTGGTAGCGGTAGTATTTCTTGGTCTCGCCGCCGACCGTGAGGGAGGCGAACAGCACGTCGTTCTTTTCGCTCGACGCCGTGCCCTCTTCCTCGCCGGCGTAGAAGACGTCGAAGGAATCGCCCGGCTGCACCTTGCGCTGGAAATCGACGTCGTAGGAGTAGATCTTGATCATGTCCTCGATGACGGGCATCGGGACCTTGTTGCGCATCGCGGTCTCGTAGATGCTCTGGTAGAGGCGTACGCCGGTGCCGTCATCGTCGTCATCGTCGTCGCTGTTGGCGTTGGCCGCAGCGTCCGCGACGGTGTTCATGCTGGAGACGTCGACGGCGACGTATTTGCCGAGGTCGGACAGTGCCGCGATCGCCTCGACCATGGTGTCGTTTGCAACCACGACGCGATAAGGCTGGAGCCGGGCGCCCGGGCTTGCGGGCGCCATCAGGATGCGAAGTTTCTCGCCTTCCTTCAGGCCGCCATCGCGGCCGCGCGGGCCGAGTGTCGCGGTGATCGCCTTGATTTCCTCGGCCGTCGCGCCGAGATCGCGCAGGACGGAGCCGACGCTGTCGCCCTTCTTGACCACGTGGACACGTTCGCCGTTCGGATTGCCGCCGGTGATCTGTTCCTTGGTCTTCGGCAGCAGCGTGACGTTTTCCGGCACCACGCGCGTCTCGAAGCCGGCATAGGGATCGGACGACGACACCTCGGTGGCGTAGGCCATCTTGATGTCGGAGGGACCGGTTGCGCCTGACACGTCGGCGGCGGCGTTGGCGAGCGAGGCGTAACGCACTCCGCTGCCGCCGCGCCAGTTGGCGGCATCGCGCACCCGCATCAGGATGTCGTCGAGTGCCACCACCGCGGTGATCTTGGCCTTCGGCAGCACCTGCGCGAGGTCCTTGGTGACGAAGGAGACCTCGGCGTCGGGCTCGACGGCCTCCGGATTGTTCGGATCCTCCGACGCCGTCTTCGGATCGGAGCCGACGTCGGTCAGCAGACGCTGGGCGTTGAACGGCGGAATCTTCGCCGACAGGTCGCTCGTCGTCATCGACAGATTGCCGGCGATCCGGACGAACGGGCGCACCCGCATCACGTCGCGGTTGCCGACGCGGGCGACCGTCGAGACGCGCACGATGTTGCGCGAGGCCGTCGATTCACTGGGGGGAGGCAGGCGGTCGCTCTTGTGCAGCGTGGCGGCGCGATCGGCCGCGCCGAACGCACCACGCAGCGCGCCTTCGACCCGCTCCGGCACCTTGGCGAAGGTCATCTCGCCGTCGAGAGACGCAAAAACGGCGCCGCCGATCAGGGCTGCGCCGCAGAGTCCGGTCAGAATTGTCCCGCTGAACCATTGGACCGAGACGCGACGGCGATCGATGACGGCGGCTTCCGAACCATCGACGGACAGCGGCGGCTCGTGGCCGAGATCGATGATCCCGGTCTCACGCCCATAAGCGCCGCGTGACGTCCTGTGGTTCAACCCAAGTCCCCCAATCAACGACCCAAGAGCCCAATGAGCTCGATCTCCAGAGCCCGGTTTCGAGCCCCTCCCTGGCCGCCCTCTTGGAGGGGCATCGCAGGAACGGGCAAGCCGCACAGGCGTCCGCGGTCAGAAGGCCCGAAGATGGGCCGGCCGGAATTACGAACAGCTAAGCGGAAAAAGATCTCTCGATGTCTTTCGAACGTCTGAAGAAGGCCGCTTCATCGGTATGATCGCCTTCCTCTGACCCCACCCAAATCGCCGGCAGCCCCCACTGGCATCCCCGCGATTCAAGCTTGTCTCTTATCAGAACGCCGCGGGATTGTGGCTCAAGTACGGCGCCTAATATGGAAAAACTTTCCTGAACGGCCGGGCGCGAGGGTCCCAGGCCGAGGGCGGGGGAGGCCGCTGCCAGACCCCCTCAGGAGCCCCTCCCGAGCCCCCTGAGACCCAAACTTTTTTTCAGATTTTTTGCGGCGCGGCTCCGTTGGGCGATCTCCCCGGCCTTCTAATTAACTGGAATCATTGAAATTTTTTCGACAATCCACTGTGCGACGATTTGTTGACGATTGGCGTTGACAGCCCGGAAGGTGGGGCCTATAACCCCAACCACTGAGCGCGGCGCCGCCGGGTCACTGACCAAGGCGAGCGAACGCGCCACTGATGCTCCTCACCTTGTTGAGTG
>Ga0102590_1001283_pt1 | contig 39370 bp, 34 predicted proteins | sample AraplaMF_Col_mMF_FD_76859 | JGI IMG/M metagenome (GOLD analysis project Ga0102590, IMG submission 76859) | Arabidopsis root microbial communities from the University of North Carolina, USA - plate scrape MF_Col_mMF | ecosystem: Host-associated > Plants > Roots > Endosphere | place: USA... | reverse complement strand
GCGACGGTCGCGCGCGCCTGGTCGGCCGGCATCCGCTTCTTCGACACCGCGCCGCTCTACGGCTTCGGCCTCGCGGAACGGCGGCTCGGCGCGTTCCTGCGGCAACAGCAGCGCGAGTCCTATGCGATCTCGACCAAGGTCGGCCGTCTGTTGCGCGCGCCCGACGGCGGCGCCGCCGAGGACGAACACTACAAGGGCACATCGCGCGAGCGGCCCGTGTTCGATTTCAGCTATGACGGCGTGATGCGCTCGGTGGAGGAGAGTCTGGCCCGCCTCGGGCTCGACCGCGTCGACGTGCTTCTGGTGCACGATCCCGACGATCACTATGACGACGCCGTGTCCGGTGCGTTCCGCGCGCTGCAGCGGCTGCGCTCCGACGGCACCGTCAAGGCGATCGGTGCCGGCATGAACCAGTCGGAGATGCCGGTTCGTTTCGCGGAGGCCGTGCCGGTCGATTGCTTCCTGCTCGCAGGCCGCTACACGCTGCTGGACCAGGGCGCGCTGGATGCGCTGTTTCCGGTCTGCAAGGCGAAGAACATCGGCATCCTGCTCGGCGGCATCTACAACAGCGGCATCCTGGCGAACCCGCAGACAGGCGCGAAGTTCAACTATCAGGATGCGGATGCAGCACTCGTCGCACGTGCGCTCGCGCTCGACGAGCTCTGCCGCAAGCACGGCACCGAGCTGAAGGCCGCCGCGCTGCAGTTCTGCATGGCCCATCCGGCGGTGACGGTCGCGGTGATGGGCGCACGCAACGCCGGCGAAGTCGCCGACAACATCGCGATGTCGGAGGAGGCGGTGCCGGCGTCGTTCTGGCAGGAGCTGCGTGCGCGAAACCTGGTCGATGCCCGGGCGCCGCTGCCGGGTGGTGCGTAGACCATGATCATCGACGCGCATCAGCATTTCTGGGATCCCGCACACGCCGACTATCCCTGGATGAACGCGCCCGAGCTCGCGCCGATCCGCCGCGCTTTCGGCCCCGGGGATCTCGCGCCGCTGTTGAAGGCGAACGGCATCGACGCGAGCATCGTCGTGCAGTGCCGCTCCGCGCTGGAGGAGACCGATGAATTCTTGCGGATCGCGCATGCGACGCCTTCGGTGATCGGCGTCGTCGGTTGGGCCGATCTGACCGACGGCAATCTCGGCGACGCGCTGGACCGGCTGCGCGCGTCGCCCGGCGGCAACAAGCTGGTCGGCATCCGCCACCAGGTCCACGACGAGTCTGATCCGGACTGGCTGCTGCGCGAAGACGTGCAACGCGGCCTCACCGCGGTGTTCGCCCGCGACCTCGCCTATGATTTCCTGGTCCGCAGCCGCGAATTGCCCGCCGCGATCGCAACCGCACAGGCCTTCCCGCGAGCGCGCTTCGTGCTCGACCATGCCGCAAAGCCGCCGATCGCCGATGGCGGGAGCGACGAATGGACGGACCGCATCGCAGCTTTGGCTGCCTGCGGCAACGTCTGGTGCAAGATCTCGGGGCTCGCGACGGAAGCGAAGTGGGACGATTGGGATGCGGAGCGGCTGCTCCCGTATGTCGCGCATGCGGCGAAGTGTTTCGGCGAGGACCGCCTGATCTACGGCTCTGACTGGCCGGTGTGCCTGCTGGCAGGCAGTTACGGCGAAATCAAGGGCGCGCTGGAGGCGTGCCTGGCGAGGCTCGGGCCGACCGTGCGCGAGAAGGCGTTCGGAGCGAATGCGAAGGCGGCGTATCGGTTGCGGATCGTAGGTTAGAACGAAGCCGCGAGCTCCCACCCTCCCCTGGAGGGGGAGGGTCGATCGCGCGCAGCGCGAGCGGCGCGGGGTTATCTCTCCACGCGGGCACCGCTTCGGTGGAGAGACCGTCACCCCACCCCGTCTCACATGTCGCTGCGCGCCATGCGAGCCGACCCTCCCCCTCCAGGGGAGGGTAAGATAGACCTCACGCCCCCGCGGGCACCTGGTCCAGGAATCCCGTCACGCTCTTGATCCGCCCGTCCTTTAGCACGGCGAAGTCCGTTCCCTTGATCGGGCTGTCGGCACCGTCAGGACCAAGACCCCATGAAAACCGCACATGGTCGCCGTAGCCGGTGGGCTCGCCGATCAGCTTGAACCTGAAATCGGGAAATCGCTGCTGCACGCCCGAGATCAGCGCGTCGATGCCATCGCGGCCGTCGCCCTTCATCAGCGGATCGACATAGCTGGCATCGGCCGTCCATGTCTCGCTCAGCAACTCGCGCCGACGGCTCGGCGTGCGTTCGTTCCAGAGATCGATGTAGCAGTGGGCGATGGCGATGTGGTCGGTCATGTTGCTCTCCTTCGATGACGCCGTGTCCGGCTGACCGTCACTATCGAAGGTTCGCGTGCGCGGATCGATTACCTCGGAGGTCATCGTCGCGCACATGTCAGGTCGGCGTCATCCAGTCGCAATGGTCTGGATGGCAATACACGTCTAAATAGTGATATCATGCAGTTCGTTTTAAGGGGGTAATTTCAACTCAGTCATTTGGTGAGACGTATGTCATACGATTTTCCAGTGAATGGTGACGTCATCTTCACCTCCGATGATCGTCTCGTCCTGGCCACCCAGACATTGCTCCGGGGCCGCAGGGCGAAATGGTCGCATGTGATGATTACCATCAGCCAGGCCGGCGCACTGCATTCGATTCCCGTGACGGGCGTGACAATCGAGGGATGGGACACTCTCTTTGCGACAAGGCGATTTCGCGACGGAAGGATGAAGGCCTATCGTTCTCCGAAGGTGGACTATTTCGGGCTTCCCGTGTTTCAGGAAGCGGAGTCCGTATATGGAGCAAAGTATAACTCCGTCTTCGTATTTCGGAATTTTCCGGTAGTCCGGCGCTTCTTCCTGCGGAGCTTCTTCTGCTCCGAGCTGGCGGCCGAGTTTCTCGCAAAGCATGGAACGGGCGGCAACAAAGCGTCCATGCGCATTTTTCCGGTTGATCTTGAGCAGATACTTGAACGTCAAGGCTGGATCGATGTGTCGCACGTCTACGAGAGTGTGCTCTCGGGCAAGATGGTAGTATCTGAAAACCAGAAATATTATTTGCAGGCTATGCGCGATGTAATCGAATTGCTGCAGATGTCGGTAAGGCAGAGGAGGCAGGCTGCTGACCTTGAGCGAAGAACTCGCAAATTCATGGACCTGCAGATCGCCAAACTAAATCGCTCTGTCACAGAGCTACAGGAGAATACCAAGAAATATTCTGGTGATCGGAATCAAGGCTTGCTGGCGGAAGGGAAGAAGAAGCCCCGCGGTCGCGGAGCTTCTGCCTTGTTGGCTACTCTCTTCGCCCTTTGGCGGAGAACTCGGCGTTACTTTACTTCGCGGCCGTGACCATGATCTCGACGGTGTATTGCGCGGCCGCCAGCTTGGCTTCGACGGTGGCGCGGGCCGGGGTGTTGCCGGGGGAGACCCAGGCGTCCCACACGGCGTTCATCTCGCCGAAGGTCTTCATGTCGGTGATGTAGATCGTGGCCGAGAGCAGCTTCGATTTGTCGGTGCCCGCCTTGGCGAGATGGCCGTCGATCGTCTTCAGGATGTCCTGGGTCTGCTTGGTCACGCTTTCGCCGGCCGCGTTGTTGGCGACGACGCCGGCGAGATAGACGGTGTTGCCGTGCACGACGGCCTGGCTCATGCGCGGGCCGGTTTCGAAACGTTGAATGCTCATTGGGGTCTCCTGCTGGAATGGCGGCCCTGTCTAGCGCAGTGCGCCGCGATCAGCCACCCCCGGCACGCATGCGTGGCGGGCAACGCATGCGCCGCTCACGGAAAGTGGCTGAAGAATGTCCAGATCGTCTCGGCGCCGTCGATGTCGGCGTTCTGCGGCCCGAGCAGGCTGGTGGCAACCCGCGGGAAGCGGGCATCCGGCGCAAAGCCGGGCATGCGGTGGCCGCCATGGTTGACACGGTAGAGCACGACGTCGTGCCCGGTCGGGCAGCGCGAGGTAATCCGGGTGACCGTGGACTGGTCCGCGGGATTCTTGTGGGGCAGATCGACGCTGGCGGCATCGTCCGTCTCGCAGCCGTTGAGCTTGCGCCAGAACGCCAGCGTGTCCTCGGTCGACCAGAACCCGTCTGCGGCAAAATAGCTCGATCCGCGGCCGCCGGCATAGGGGACCAAGGGGTCCGCGGTGCTGTTCATGAGCAGCATCGGCAGCGGCCGCGACGGATGGCAGGTGACGGCTGCCTCATCGGTGAGGTTCATGATCACGCTGGCGCCGGCCGCGAACAGGTCGGCGCGCGCACAGACGAGCGTCATCGCCATCGCGCCGCCGTTGGACACGCCGGCGACATAGACGCGCTTCGGATCGGCCGTGCCGTTCGCCACCAGCTTCTCGACGAGCTTTGCGATGAAGCCGACGTCGTCGGTGCCCACGGGCGGGCCGCGGAGCGCGGGGCCTGCCTTGGTTCGCGCATCGGCCCAGGCATGGTTGAGGCCATCGGGAAACACCACGGCAAAGCCTTCACGTTTGGCGATCTGCGGCCATGCCGTCCGCGCGACCATGTCGGCGCCGCGCTGGGTCTTGCCGTGCAGCACGACCACCAGCGGCGCCGGCTTCTTCGCCGGCAGCTGCGCGGTGTAGGAGCGCTTCACGCCGTTGACGTCGATGGTGTCGGCGGATGCGACCGAGGTGGCGGTCAATGCCGCAAGACACACCCCGATCTGCATCCACCGCCGCATCATCAGCCCACTGCCTTCGCGGCCGCGCGGCCGGCATTGCGGCCCGAGAACAGGCAGCCGCCGAGGAAGGTGCCTTCCAGCGAGCGATAGCCGTGCACGCCGCCGCCGCCGAAGCCCGCGGCTTCGCCGACCGCGTAAAGGCCGGGAATGACGCTGCCCTCCGCGCCGAACACGCGGGAGTCGAGATCGGTCTCGAAGCCGCCCAGCGTCTTGCGGGTGAGGATGTTGAGCTTGACCGCGATCAGCGGCCCCTGCGCGGGATCGAGGATGCGGTGCGGCGAGGCGGTGCGGATCAGCTTGTCGCCGATATAGCGCCGCGCATTGTGGATGTTCATCACCTGCGCATCCTTGACGTAGGGATTGGCGATCTCGCGGTCGCGCGCCTCGATCTGCATCCTGATGTGCTCGAGCTTGAGCAGGTCGTTGCCGGCAAGCTTGTTCATCTCCGCCACAAGGTCCTCGATCTTGTCGCGCACGATGAAGTCGACACCATGGCTTTTGAACGCCTCGACCGGCGCCGGCGCGCCCTTGTTGGTGGCGCGCTTGATCGTCATGCGCCAGCTTTTTCCCGTGAGGTCGGGGTTCTGCTCCGAGCCCGACAGCGCGAACTCCTTCTTGATGATGCTCTGGGTCAGGACGAACCAGGAATAATCGTAGCCGGTGGACATGATGTATTGGAGCTGGCCGAGCGTGTCGGAGCCGGGGAAGAGCGGCGCCGGCAGCCGCGTGCCCGTGGCGTCGAACCACATCGAGGAGGGGCCGGGCAGGATGCGGATGCCGTGGCGCGGCCAGATCGGGGACCAGTTCTGGATGCCTTCGACATAATGCCACATGCGGTCGCGGTTGATCAGCCGCGCGCCGGTCTTCTCGGTGATGCCGATCATGCGGCCGTCGACATGCTCGGGCACGCCGGAGATCATGAATTTAGGCGGCTCGCCCAGCCGCTTCGGCCAGTTCTGCCGCACCAGCTCGTGATTGCCGCCGATGCCGCCGGACGCCACGATCACGGCCTGCGCCTTCAGTGCGAACTCGCCGACGACGTTGCGCGACGAGCTCTTGCCCCGCTCGACATTGTCGGGGGCGAGGATCGCGCCGCTGACGCCATTCACGGTGCCGTTGGTGATGGAGAGCGCATCGACGCGATGCCGGAACTTGAAGACCAGCCGGCCGCTCGTCATCGCCTCGCGTGCGCGGCGCTCGAACGGCTCGACGATGCCGGGGCCGGTGCCCCAGGTGACGTGGAAGCGCGGCACCGAATTGCCGTGACCCATCGCGTCGTAGCCGCCGCGTTCGGCCCAGCCGACCACGGGGAAGATGCGATGGCCCATCGCGCGCAGCCAGCCGCGCTTCTCGCCCGCCGCGAAGGCGACATAGGCCTCGGCCCATTTGCGCGGCCAGAAATCCTCGTCGCGGTCGAAGCCGGCGGTGCCGAGCCAGTCCTGCATCGCGAGATCGAAGGAGTCCTTGATGCCGAGCCGACGCTGCTCCGGCGAATCGACCAGGAATAATCCGCCGAACGACCAGAACGCCTGGCCGCCGATCGACTGCTCGCCTTCCTGGTCGACCACGATGACGCGCTTGCCCGCGTCCGCAATCTCCGTCGCGGCCACCAGGCCCGACAGTCCCGCGCCGACGACGATGACATCAGTCTCTTCAGCCATGTCTTCCCCCCTCTACCGGTTCCGCCCTGTAGTTGCCCGGATTGAAGCCAGCGGTTGCAACTGAGATCAAGGGCGCGGCGCGTAAGACCTCGTTAACTTGTTCCAGTTTGGGATTAAGTCCGTCCGGGTGCAGCGCCGACGCAACACTGGATTTGAATTTGTTTTGATCGAGCCCGCCTGCCTAGACAAAACCTTGGTTACGACGGACGCTAGCCGTGCATCACCACCTGACACGCAGATTCGAATTCGACTGGGGCGGGGGACAATGAAGTTTCTGACGGGGTTGCTTGCGGCGGTTCTCTTGATCGCGGGCATGGGAGCTTCTCACGCGGTGGTCCGGATCGCGGATGACCGCGGCGGCCGGATTGGAACCTACGTCGACAAATACCAGGACCTCAGGCAATCGGGCGAGACCGTCATCATCGATGGCCTCTGCGCCTCGGCCTGCACCATCGTCCTCGGTGCCATCCCGCATGACCGCATCTGCGTGACCTCGAGCGCGACGCTCGGCTTCCACGCCGCCTGGGATTTCGGCGCCAATGGCCGCGCCATCACCAATCCCGAAGCGACCCAGATGCTCTATGCGATGTATCCGTCGCAGGTGAAGCGTTGGATCAGCCAGCGCGGCGGCCTGACCCCGCACATGCTGTTCCTGAAGGGCAGGCAGCTCCAGGCCATGTACAAGCCCTGCTACCTGGACGCGCAGGCCTCGGCGACGAAGCCGGCGCGCCGGCCCCTCCCGCAAGTGGAACAGCTTGAGACGGCCCGGGGCCAGCTGCTTCACTGACATCCGCCCGGCATGACGGGATCGTTCGGCTCGCCAGCGGCGCCTAGCCTGCTGGCGGCGCCTTGCCCGGAGGCGGGCTAAAGCCTATCTGAAAGCCAGGGAACCGGGGCCTTCGCCCCCATCGTTGTCATGGCTCAACCACTGCACCCGGGACATCCATTACAGGACAATTCGTCCACTGCCGGCCGGACGCAGGCCGTGCTGCTCTTGGCAGGCGCCGGCGTCGGCGGGCTGGTCGTGCTCGGCGTGCTCGCGCTCTGGTTCCACTACGGCAGCCAGGTGTTCTTCGAAATGATCAGGACCGGCTTCGCTGCCTGCTTCTGACCTCCGACAGGAAGTTTTCCGCTCATGAGTTCCGCCGCCCGCCCGCTGGTGATTGCGACCGCCTTCGCCGCAAGTCTCGTCCTCGGGCTCCTGATCATGTTCTGGGCCATGGGCGGGGTCAGCAAGGTGGCGCAGCCGGCCGCGATCGGCGGCCCGTTCCAGCTCACCGACCAGAACGGCAAGGCCGTCACCGACAAGAGCCTGAAGGGCAAGCCGACCCTGATCTTCTTCGGCTACACCCACTGCCCCGACGTTTGCCCGACCTCGCTGTTCGAGATCTCGGAGGTGCTGCGCGCGCTCGGCAAGGACGCCGACAAGGTCAACGCCGTCTTCATCTCGGTCGATCCCGAGCGCGACACGCCGGCGACGATGAAGGACTATCTGTCGAGCTTCGATCCGCATCTGGAGGGCCTGTCCGGCGATCCCGCCGAGACCGCCAAGGTGATCACGTCCTACCGGGTCTATGCCAAGAAGGTCCCGACCAAGGACGGCGACTACACCATGGACCACACCGCCCTGATCTACCTGATGGACCGCGACGGCCGCTTCGTCTCGCCGTTCAACCTGAAGCGCACGCCGGAAGAGGCCGCGACGGATCTGAAGCGGTATCTTTAAATTGGCGCCGATCGGGCTCCGGTCTCGGTTTAACCTCTCCCGCTTGCGGGAGAGGTCGGCGCAGAGCGCCGGCTGGGGGCTCTCTCCTCTCTTCGTCGTCGAGAGACCCACTTCCCAACCCTTCCCCGCAAGCGGAGGAGGGAGCACGGCCGCAATCGGCACTCGCGTTCCCGGGTGGATGGTCTATAAGGCCCTCTGATCCCAACGAAATTCTTTGCTTCCGGCCGATGGCTCCATCGCAACAGGCGAAATCGTTCAAATCCGTCCGTGGCTTGCTGACAGGGCTGGCCGCCGGCCTCTGCCTGCTCGCGGGCCTGTCCGGCGCGCATGGCCAGGCCCCGGCCAAGCAGCCCCCGGCAGCTCCCCAGGCGACCCCGCAGGTCGCGCCCCAGGCGGCCCCGCAGGCCGTGCCCGGCTTCTGGGACCCGCGGCGGCGGCCGGAGCGGCCGGACCTGTCGCGTCTGACCGTGATCCGCTTCCTGACCGAGACCGATTATCCGCCGTTCAACTACACCGGCGCCGACGGCAACCCGGCCGGCTTCAACGTCGATCTTGCCCGCGCGCTGTGCGAGGAGATCAAGGTCACCTGCACGGTGCAGATGCGTCGCTTCGAGACGCTGGTCGACGCGCTCACCTCCAACCGCGGCGATGCCATCATCGCCTCGATGGCGGTGAGCCCGCAGCTGCGCGCCCGCGTCGACTTCACCGATCCCTATTACCGGGTGCCGGCGCGCTTCGTCTCGCGCAAGGACGCGGTGATGCCGGAGATCCGCCCCGAATATCTCGAAGGCAAGAAGGTCGGCGCCATCGCCGGCTCCGCGCACGAGGCGTATCTGAAGGCGATGTTCACCGACGCCGAGCTGCACCCCTATCCCAACGACGATGCGATGCGCGCCGCGCTCCGCAAGGGCGAGGTCGACTTCATCTTCGGCGACGCCATCTCGCTCGCGTTCTGGATCAACGGCACCGATTCCGGCGATTGCTGCGCCTTCTCCGGCGGCCCCTTCGTGGAGAGCCGTTTCTTCGGCGAAGGCATCGGCATCGCCGTCCGCAAGGGCAACGACGTGCTGCGCCAGGCCCTGAACTGGGCCCTGTTCCGCGTCTGGGAAAAAGGCCGCTACACCGATCTGTGGCTGCGCTATTTCTCGGTGAGCCCGTTCTAGCTGCTTCTTCGCCTCTCCCCGCGTGCGGGGAGAGGCCGGAATTTGCGAGAGCAAATTCCGGGTGAGGGGGCTCTCCGCGAGTCCCACTCTCACTGTGATTGCGGAAACTGCCCCTCACCCCGACCCTCTCCCCGTAAGAACGGGGCGAGGGAGAAGTGGTCTGCGCGCGCAGCTCACAAAATTGCATTCTGCCCGGAAATCGCTATTTTCCGCGGCCCGGAGGCCCCTGAATGTCTGTCATCGATCTTGCCGCGAATCCGAGCGACCTGCGTGCGCTCGCCGAACAATCCAACGCCTGGCCGTTCGAGCAGGCGAAGGCCATTGTCGCGCGGCTGAAGAAAAGCCCGAAGGACGAGGTGCTGTTCGAGACCGGCTACGGACCGTCAGGCCTGCCGCATATCGGCACGTTCGGCGAGGTCGCGCGAACCTCGATGGTGCGGCATGCCTTCCGCGTGCTGACCGAGGACAAGATCAAGACGCGCCTGCTTGCGTTCTCCGACGACATGGATGGCTTCCGCAAGGTGCCCGACAACGTCCCCAACAAGGAGATGCTGGCCGCGCATCTCGGCAAGCCGCTGACGCGGGTGCCGGATCCGTTCTCGAACGAGTATCCGTCGTTCGGCCACCACAACAACGCGCGGCTGCGCGCCTTCCTTGATCATTTCGGCTTCGACTACGAGTTCGCGAGCTCGACCGACTATTACACGTCCGGCCGTTTCGACGCGACGCTGCTGAAGATGTTGGCTGCCTACGACAAGGTGATGGCGATCATCCTGCCGACGCTCGGCCCCGACCGCCGCGCCACCTATTCGCCGTTCCTCCCGATCAGCAAGACCACGGGCGTCGTGCTGCAGGTGCCGATGATCCGCCGCGACGTCGCTGCGGGCACGGTGACCTATGTCGATGCTGATACCAATCAGGAAGTCGAGACGCCCGTCACCGGCGGAAATGTCAAATGCCAGTGGAAGGCCGACTGGGCGATGCGCTGGGTCGCGCTCGGCGTCGACTACGAGATGGCCGGCAAGGACTTGATCGATTCCGTGAAGCTGTCCGGCGCCATCGCCAAGGCGCTGGGCGCGACGCCGCCCGAGGGCTTCAACTACGAGCTCTTCCTCGACGAGAAGGGCCAGAAGATCTCGAAGTCGAAGGGCAACGGCCTCACCATCGACGAGTGGCTGCGCTACGCCTCGCCGGAATCGCTGTCGCTGTTCATGTATCGCGAGCCGAAGGCGGCCAAGCGGCTATATTTCGACGTCATCCCGCGCAATGTCGACGACTACCAGCAGTTCATCGACGGTTTTGCCAAGCAGGACGGCAAGCAGCAGCTCGGCAATCCGGTCTGGCATATCCACAACGGCAAACCGCCGCAGGGCGACATGCCCGTCACGTTCCAGCTTCTCTTGACGCTGGTGTCGTCGTCGAATGCGGAGAATGCCGAGACGCTGTGGGGTTTCATCGGCCGCTATCGTCCGGGCGTAAGCCCGCAGACGCATCCCAAGCTGGATGCGATGGTCGGCTACGCCATCAACTATTACCGCGACTTCGTCGCGCCGACGAAGCAGTTCCGCGTGCCCACGGACACCGAGCGCGCTGCGCTTCAGGATCTGCGCGATGCGCTCTCGCAGCTTGCGCAGGAGGCGTCCGCGGAAGACATCCAGAACGTCGTCTACGAGATCGGCCGCCGCGAGCCGTTCCTCGACCAGGTCAAGAAGGGCAAGGACGGCCGCCCTGGCGTCACGCTCGACTGGTTCAACATGCTCTACCAGGTGCTGCTCGGCCAGGAGAAGGGCCCGCGCTTCGGCTCCTTCGTCGCGGTCTACGGCGTGCAGAACGCCGTCAACATGATCGACGGCGCGCTGGCAAGGAGCGCGTGAGGCAGGTGCAGGCCTCGTAGCCCGGATGGAGCGAAGCGAAATCCGGGGGCTTCGCGCGCCGCACCAGCGGTCCCGGATTGCGCTTCGCTCCATCCGGGCTACGAACCTTTGTTGCAAGCGCAACTTATGGCGCAATGGCAACCGCGCTCTGAATCTACTGGCTCGCCCACACGATCCGCATGATCCAGCCGACGTCGCTGATCGCCAACGTCCGCTCGGCGAGGGAGGCATCGAGCGGCTGCAAGTCCAGCGCCTTTGCCGTGCGGCGCTTCAGTGTCGCGACCGTCACCTCGCCCGTTGTGGTCTTCACCACGACGCGATCGCCCTTGCGGATCGGCGCGTCGGGCGAGACCAGGATGACGTCGCCGTCGCGGTAGACGGGCGCAAGCGCATCGCCTGATATCTCCAGCGCGAAGGTCTGGCTGTCGTCGGCCGCGGGGAGCGCGATCTGGCTCCAGTCCTTGCCGGATGGAAGGCCGGCCTCGTCGAAGGCGCCGCTCGCCCCGACGAGCGCGAAGTCGAGCAGCGGGACCGAGCGGCCGCCGCCTTGGTCGTCGTCGACAAGTTTTGCGAAGGTGTCGATCGAGGCGCCGGTCGCCGCCAGCGCCTTGGCGATGGATTCGGTCGAGGGCCAGCGCTCGCGGCCATGCGAGGTGACGCGCTTGGATCTGTTGAAGGTGGTGGGGTCGAGCCCGGCGCGCTTGGCAAGGCCGGACGGCGACAGGCCGGCACGCGCCGCCAGCCGGTCCAGCGCGACCCAGATCTGGTCGTGCGTCAGTATCCTCTGCGCTTTGGCTTGTCTGACCATGGAAGGTCCAGCCCGTCGCAACCCAGGAAAACTGTCCTCAAATCAACCGGTTTTCCGTTTTTCGCGCAAGAGGCGCCGGGGACAGGGTTTGCAAGCGCAGTGGATACCGCTCGGCGCAAGGAAAACGCGGCAAAACCGGAATTGGGGGGCTCGTTCCGATTTCATCGCAGCGGAATTGGCTCTAAGTCTTGAGTTCGGAGAGGGCGGCCTTTACGGTCGCCGCCGGGGTTCAGGGACCCCCGAGAGACGGAAAAACCCAAGAGACTCAACGAGCTGTCTCAAGAGCAAACAGGGCTGCGCAGGCGGTGGTCAAGATCTACAAAATTTGTCCGGCCTCGGCCTGGCGCGAGGCGGAACGGCACGGCGTGTACCAGGGCAGCGCGGATGACGCGCGCGACGGCTTCATCCATTTCTCGACGGCGGCCCAGGTTCCCGAGACCTTGCGCAAGCACTATCTCGGGCAGCGCGCGCTGTTCCTGGTCGAGGTCGACGGCGATGCGCTCGGCAGCGAGCTGCGCTGGGAGCGCTCCCGCAACGAGGAGCTGTTTCCGCATCTCTATGGCGAGCTCGATCTCGGCGCCGTCATCTCGGTGATGAACCTCAACATGCGCTCCGATGGCGGCCACGACGTTCCGGAGCTTCTCCCGTGATCCGCGCCTTCGACGCCTTCTCGCTGCCGGTGCTGCGCTGGCTCGATCCGGAGGATGCGCATCGCCTGGCGATCCAGGGCTTGCGCTTCCTGCCGCCGGTCAAGCCGCGCGCGGACGATGCCAAGCTCGCGGTGCGCGCCTTCGGTCTCAACTTTCCCAATCCGGTCGGTATGGCCGCGGGCTTCGACAAGAGCGCGGAGGTGCCTGACGCGCTGCTGCGGCTCGGCTTCGGCTTCGTCGAGATCGGCTCGGTGACGCCGAAGCCGCAAGCCGGCAATCCGCGGCCGCGGCTGTTTCGCCTCGAGCGCGACGAGGCCGTGATCAACCGCATGGGCTTCAACAATGACGGCGCGGAAATCGCGCTGCGCCGGCTCGCGGCGCGCGCGCAGCACGGCGGCATCGTCGGCGTCAATGTCGGCGCCAACAAGGACTCGCCCGATCGCGTCGCCGACTACGTCAAGCTGATCGAGACCTTTGCGCCGGTCGCGAGCTATTTCACCGTCAATGTCTCCTCGCCGAACACGCCGGGCCTGCGCAACCTGCAGGAAGGCGCGCTGCTCGACGATCTCCTCGCGCGCGTGATCGACGCCCGCGAGCGCGTCAGGCAGAAGGCCGGCGACACGCCGGTGCTGCTCAAGATCGCGCCGGACCTCAGCCTCGCCCAGCTCGACGACGTCGTGCAGGTCGCGCGCTCGCGCAAGGTCGACGGCATGATCGTGTCGAACACGACCATCGCGCGGCCGAGCACGCTGCGGGAAGAGATGCGCGCCAAGGAGCAGGGCGGCCTGTCCGGCCGGCCGCTGTTCCGCCTGTCCACGCGCATGGTCGCGGAGACCTATGTCCGCGTCGAAGGCGCCTTCCCGTTGATCGGCGTCGGCGGCGTCGATTCCGGCGGCGCGGCGCTGACCAAGATCCGCGCCGGCGCCAGTCTGATCCAGCTCTATTCGTCGCTGGTCTACAAGGGCCTTGGCCTCGTCGACGAGATCAAGCGCGACCTCACCTCGACATTGTTGCGCACTGGGCGGGATTCGCTGTCCGAGATCGTGGGCTCCGATGCGGCGACGCTGACCGCGGAAGACTGGCCGGGGATGTAGCGAGGCCCCGTAGACCGGATGGAGCGCAGCGCAATCCGGGGTCCTCGTGCCCGCGGGCAGATTCCCGGATTACGCTGCGCTCCATCCGGGCTACGATTCTTCTACGATTTCGGGAAAGTCGCCCTGTACAACGCCGGGTACCTTGCGCCCTGCAAGCCGCCGCGCGAGACGTAGGAAGCGATCAGCGCGCCCCACAGCCCGGCATTGCCGAACGATTGCAACGCCCACCAGGCGCCGAGGAAGATCGCGAGCGATGCCAGCATCAGATTGCGCATCTCGCGCGCCCAGGTCGCGCCGATATAGATGCCGTCGAAGCCGAAGGCGAACACGCCGGGAATGGGCGCGAGCACGACGAACGGCAGGAATTCGCGCGCGCTGCGGCGGACGGCTTCGCTTGCCGTCATGAAATCGATCAGCGCCGGTCCGAACAGCGCGAACAGCACGGCGACGATGATGGCGAAGCCAAGGCCCCACAGCAGCACCAGCCGGGTCGAATCCGCAAAGCCTCTGGCGTCGCGCGCGCCAAGGGTGCGGCCGCAGAGCTGCTGAGCCGCATTGGCGAGTCCGTCGAGGAAGAAGGCACTGACCAGCAGGAAGTTGTTGAGCACGGAATTCGCCGCCAGCGTCACGTCGCCGGCGCGCGCGCCCTTGGCGGTGAAGAACATGAACACCGTGATCAGCGCCGCAGTGCGGATCAGGATGTCGGTGTTCACCGCCAGCAGTCGCATCAGTTTCGCCCGATCGAACAGGGCGGCGTAGGGCACGGTGAAGCCACCGTCTCCATATCGGCGGCAGACCATCACGCCGAGCCCGAAGCCGACCGCCTCCGATAGCAGCGCGGCAATTGCCGCCCCGGCAATGCCGGCATCGAGGACGAGCACCAGCAGGATCGTCGCCACCATATTGACGAGGTTGATGACGATCTGGAGCAGCAGCGCCGGATTGGCGCGGGCCTTGCCGATCAGCCAGCCGAGGATGACGTAGTTGGCGAGCGCGAATGGCGAGGACCAGATCCTGATCGTGAAATAGGCCTTGGCGGCCCGCGTCACGCCCTCGCTGCCGCCCATCAGGTCGAACAGAGCGACGGAGAGCGGCACTTGCAGCGCGATCAGCGCCGCGCCGATCAGGCCCGCGACGATGAAGCCGCGCACCAGGATCACGGTCTGCTCACGCCCCTCGCCGGCGCCGAGCGCCTGCGCGGTGAAGGCAAGTGTGCTCATGCGCAGGAAGCCGAACAGCCAGAATAGGCAGTCGAAGATGACGGAGGCCATCGCGACGCCGCCGAGCAGCGCGGCATCGTCGAGGCGGCCGATCGCGGTGGTCGAGACCACGCCGATCAGCGGCGTCGTCAGGTTCGCGACCATCGCGGGACCGGCGATGGCGAACACCTGGCGGGAGCCGATTTTGAGGGTGACGGGCGCGTGCATGTCAGAACACGAGCACCATGCCGTCTTCGGCGGCGAGGTGTGAGATGCCGTCGAGGCGCGACAGGACGTCGTCGCTCATATGGGTGAGGACGAGGCGTTTTGCGCCGATCTCTGGCAGATGCTGTTCCAAGGTCTTCAGGCTGAGATGGTTCTTGACCACCTTCTCGTACATATAGGCTTCCGCAATGAAAAGGTCCGCGCCATGCGCCAGCGGAATGAGCGCCTCCGTCCATTCGGTGTCCGCGCTGTAGGCAAGCGTGCGGCCCTCGGCCTCGACGCGGTAGGCGAGGAACGGACCGCCGGATTCGCCGTGCACGACCGGGTAAGGCGTCACGGTCACCGCGCCGAAACTTTGGCTCCGCTCCGGCGCGAGCTCGACGACGTCGAGCTCGAAGCGCTGTTTTGTTTTCGATGAATGCTCGAACAGCGCCTCCATCACTTCGCGCAGGCGTGTCTCGATGCCCCGCGGGCCCGCGATCGTCAGCGGCCGCGTCCGCCGCGAGAACTGCGCGTCGAGCAGGAAGAACGGCACGCCGGCGAAATGGTCGCCGTGGAAATGCGTGATGAGGATGAGGTCGATGTCGTCGCGCTCGATCTCGAGCCGCTTCAGCGCCGGCAGGGCCGACGCGCCGCAATCGATCAGGAAGTTCGCGGCGCGCCCGGAGACATGGAAGCAGGTATTGAGCCTGCCACCGGAGCCGAAGGCGTCACCGCAGCCGACGAAACGCAGTTGCATCGGCTGCCCAACTCCCTAGAGCATGATCCGGAAAAGCGTGAAGCGGTTTTCCGACAAGACCATGCTCGAAAAATAATGACTTACCGGCCGCGTGGTGCGCCGAACACGCGCGAGAGCAGCCAGATCGGGATCACGATGACGGCGCCGAGCAGGAAGTAGCGCCACAGCCAGTTGATGGTATCGAAGCCGAGATCCCACAGCCGCTGGAACAACAGACGGATGCTGTAGATGATGTTCCAGGGATCGAAGCCGATCGCCGCGAGCACGACGCCGACCAGGATCGAGAGCAGGACCAGGCGAAACGCGACCGCCAGCGGCGAGCCGCCGAGAAAGCGGTTCAGCCCATCGCTGCGGCCGGCCGGCAAATCTCTGACGTCTTGGACCATCTCAAACTCCTCAGGAGGATTCGACCCCATTATAGGGCACGGCGAGGCAGATGGGGAACCCGCAAGGGGGCGTCAATCGGGTTACGGGAGTTTAATTCGGCAAGCGCGGGGAACGCCTTGGGTGCGGGATGATCGCGCCCCGGGCCATGCGAAGCATCGTCCCGCGCGCGGGTGAGGGCTTTCTCCTCTAGGGGAGTGTCCCAATGCGGAAACACCCTCTCCCGCAGGCGGGAGAGCGAGCGCACTGCCGTGGCAAAATGGAGTACCTCACACCTCGATCTCCGCCGCCTCCGTCTTCAACATCCGCTCCAGCGTTTCCAGCCGGTCCGCCTCGCGCGGCGGCTTGTCCCATCGCAGGCGGCTGATGCGGGGAAAGCGCATGGCGACGCCGGATTTGTGCCGCGGCGAGCGCTGCAGGCCCTCGAACGCCACCTCCAGCACCAGCCCTTTGTCGCCTTCGTGCACGACATGGCGGACGGGGCCGAATTTCTCCGTGGTGTTGCGGCGGACGAAGCGGTCGATCTGCAACAGCTCCTCGTCGGTGAAGCCGAAATAGGCCTTGCCGACCGGCACCAGCTCGTCGCCGGTCTCGCCTGCCGTCCAGACGCCGAAGGTGTAATCGGAATAATAGGACGAGCGCTTGCCGTGGCCGCGCTGCGCATACATCAGCACGGCATCGATGATGTGCGGATCGCGCTTCCACTTCCACCATTGCCCCTTTGGCCGTCCCGGCAAGTAAGGCGCATCGCGCCGCTTGAGCATTACGCCCTCGACGGCGTCCGCATCCTCGCCGGCGCCGGCGCTCGCGGGATCGGCGCGGGCGGCGGTGAGTGCCTCCCAGCTTGCAAAAGGGACGGTCGGCGAGAGATCGATGCGGGGATCGCCAAGCTTTGCGATGAAGCTTTCCAGCCGCTCGCGCCGTTCCGCGAAGGGCAGCTCGCGCAAATCGTTCTCGTCGTCGCCGAGCAGGTCGTAGGCGCGCAGGTGAATCGGAAACTCCTTGATCAGCTTCGGCGAGACGACCTTGCGGTTGAGCCGCTGTTGCAGGACGTTGAAGCTCTGGACGCGGCCTTCGCGCAGGATCAGAAGCTCGCCGTCGATGGCGCCGGGCAGGCGCAGCGACGGCACGAGGTCCGGAAAGCTGCCGGTGATGTCCTCGCCGGTGCGCGAATAGAGCCGCGCTGTGATGTGCCCTTGCTCGTCGCGCCCGGCCACCGCCTGCACGCGGATGCCGTCCCATTTCCATTCGGCGATGTAGTCGGCGGGATCGAGCGCGGCGAAATCGCCGTCCTCGATCGCATGCGCCAGCATCACCGGGCGGAACGGTGCGGGATCGCGATTGACGGGCTTGTCGGCCCGGCCTTCGAGCCACGCGAACAGGTCGAGATAGGGCGGCGACAGGCCCGGCCAGATCAGCTCGACCTCGTGCGGATCCTTGTCGCCGAGCGCGGCGGCTGCGGTTTTCGCAAGCCGCGCGGAGATGCCGATGCGAAGTGCACCCGTGACGAGCTTGAGCAGGGCCCAGCGCCCGGTCTCGTCCAGCTCGTCGAGCCAGCGTTCGAGCTGCTTCGGCAGCTCGGTCTTGCCGAGCGTGCGCAGCGTGGTGACGACTTCGGTGAGGGTCGGAGGAGGCGGGTTGTTATGGGCGGCGAGCTCGGCCTTCGGCCACATCAGCGCGACCGTCTCGGAGAGATCGCCGACATAGTCGTAACTCAACCCGAACAGCACCTCGTCCGTGCGGGATGAGATCAGATCGCGCACCAGCGCCGGCTTGGCGTGCTTGAAGCTGAGCGCGCCAGTGAGCGCGGCCAGCGCGTAGCCGCGGTCGGGGTCGCCGACCTCGCGGAAATAGCCAGTGAGCAGGCGCAGCTTGTTGTTGCGGCCGGGCTCGTAGGCGAGGCGGTCGAGCAGCTCGGCGAAGCGGTTCATGCTTCGGCCTCGCCGGCGTCAGGCGTCTCGCTCTCCTCCTCGTCGCCATAGCCGACGAGATCGAGCGGCTGCGCCTTGAGGCCCTTGCTGCGGCACCAATGCACCAGCGCGTCTTCCTGGCCATGGGTGACCCAGATCTCGCCGGCGCCGGTTGCGGCGATCGTGGCGGTGAGGCCGTCCCAGTCGGCGTGATCGGAGATCACCAGCGGCAGCTCGATGCCGCGCTGCCGCGCGCGGGCACGCACACGCATCCAACCCGAGGCGAACGCCGTGACGGGATCGGGAAAGCGCCGCGTCCAGATATCGGAGGTGGCCGAGGGCGGCGCCAGCGTGATGGTGCCGGCGAGCGCCGCCTTCTTCATGCCGGCCGCCGGTCTGAGCTCGCCGAGTTCGATGCCGCGGCTCTGGTAATATTCGGTGATCTTCTCCATCGCGCCATGCAAGTAGATCGGCGCGTCGTAGCCGGCCTGCCGCAGCAGCGCGATCACGCGCTGCGCCTTCCCGAGCGAGTAGGCGCCGACGAGATGCGCCCGCTCCGGAAACAGCGCGACCGAGGCGAGAAGCTTCTTCACCTCGTCGCTCGCGTCGCCATGCCGGAACACCGGCAGCCCGAACGTCGCCTCGGTGATGAAGACGTCGCACGGCACCAGCTCGAACGGCGTGCAGGTCGGGTCCGGTGCGTCCTTGTAGTCCCCGGAGGCGACGATGCAGGTGTCCTTGCACGTCACCGCGATCTGGGCCGAGCCCAGCACATGGCCGGCCGGGTGAAACGTCACCTTGACGTCACCGAGCCGGATCTCCTCGCCATAGCTGATCACTTGCGTCGACCCGGCGAAGTTCTCGCCGTAACGCAGCCGCATCATGTCCAGCGTTTCCTGCGTCGCCAGCACCGCGCCATGGCCGGCGCGGGCATGGTCGGAATGGCCGTGGGTGATCACGGCCCGCTCGACCGGACGGACGGGGTCGATATGGAAGCCGCCGGGCTTGCAGCACAGGCCGGCAGCAGCTGGCAGCAGGATGTCTTGCGGGCGCATGGTTGTCATATAGGGCGTGGGCGCTCCAAATTAAGCCGTCATGCGCGGGCTTGACCCGCTCATCCATCGCCCTAAACAGTTCCTTTTTCGATGGATTGCCGGGTCGGACCCGGCAATGACGAGTGTTGGTTCCAATGCCCCTCCGCCTGTTCGTGACCTCCGGCGATCTCATGGCCGACCGCCGCTTCGAGTTCGCGCGCGACCTCCAGCTCAAGGGCGACCTGCCCGCCGCCGCCGACCTCATCGAGCAGGCGCTCGAGCTCGCACCCAACTTCACCTCGGCCTGGTTCACGCTCGGCGAGATCCGGCAGCAGCTCGGCGAGCGCGACAAGGCGATTGCGGCGTTTCGAGAAGCGCTGCGATGCGATTCCGAGGACCAGCACGGCGCCGGCCTGCATCTGATGCGGCTCGGCGATACGCAAGTGGCCGAGATGCCCAAGGCTTACGTGCAGGCGCTGTTCGACCAGTACGCGCCGCGCTTCGAGCACGCTCTGATCAACGATCTCGGCTATCGCGCCCCCGCGCTGATCTTCAAGGCGGTGCTGGCCGCGCGCGTCGCCGCGAAGAAGCCGGCCTTCTTCAAGCGCACCATCGATCTCGGCTGCGGCACAGGGCTTGCCGCCGCCGCCTTCGCAAGGCAGGTCGATCATTTCATCGGCATTGATCTGTCGCCCGGCATGGTCAAGGAGGCGCGCGCCACGAACCTCTATGCCGAGCTCGAGGTCGCCGACATGATCGAGGGCCTGCGCAGCAAGGCGGATGCCAGCGCCAATCTCGTCGTCGCGGCGGACGCGTTCGTCTATCTCTCCGATCTCGTGCCGGTGCTTGGCGAGGCCAGGCGCGTGCTCGTATCGGGCGGCGTGCTCGCCTTCACGCTCGAGACGCATGCGGGCGATGGCATCGTGCTCGGCGAAGGCCTGCGCTATGCCCATTCGACGGAATATGTGCGCGGCGCGATTGCGAAAGCCGGACTCAAGCTTCTCACGCTGGAGCCGGCATCGCCGCGCAACGAGAACAACGAGCCGGTGCGCGGCCTCGTCGTGGTCGCCGAGAAAACTTGAGTCTAGGCGCTAACTCACTGCAATTTAAGCGTCATTCCGTCGCAAAGCGATGACTTCCCACTTGCGAGCCGTGCGGCCGTGCCAGCACAATGCGCGCATTAGGGAGAAAACAAAAATGACCAGGAATCCATCGCGGCGCGATTTCAGCGCCGGCGCGCTCGCCACCATCGCTGCATCCACTCTGCCCGCACCCTATGTCTGGGCCGCGGAGAAGAAATACGATGCGGGCGCCAGCGACACCGAGATCAAGATCGGACAGACCGTGCCGCATTCCGGCCCCGGCTCGCTCTACGGCGTGCTCGGCCGCATCGGCGAGGCCTATTTCCAGATGCTGAACGAGAAGGGCGGCATCAACGGACGCAAGGTCAAGTTCCTCACCATGGACGACGCCTACAGCGCGCCGAAATGCGTCGAGGCGACGCGGCGTCTGGTCGAGCAGGAGGAAGTGCTCGCGCTGTACGGCTCGCTCGGCACTGCGCCGCAGACCTCCGTGCACAAATACCTGAACTCCAAGGGCGTGCCGCAGCTGCTGCTCAACACCGGCGCCTCGAAGTGGAACAACCCGAAAGAGTTCAAATGGACGATGGCGGGCCTGCCGCTCTATCCGACCGAGGCGCGCATCCTGGCGCGGCACGTCGTTGCGGTGAAGCCGAACGCGAAGATCGGTATCCTCTACCAGAACGACGATTTCGGCCGCGACTTCCTCGGGCCGTTCAAGAAGGTGCTAGCCGATGCCGGCGGCACCGCATCGGTCATCATGGAGCAGACCTACGATCTCACCGATCCCACGGTCGATTCCCAGCTCATCAATCTCTCGAAGTCCGGCGCGGACGTCTTCTACAACATCACCACAGGCAAGGCGACGTCGCAGTCGATCCGTAAGGTGGCCGAGCTCGGCTGGAAGCCGCTGCAGCTGCTCTCGGCGGGCTCGACCGGCCGCTCCATCCTCAACGCCGCGGGCCTGGAGAACGCCACCGGCATCGTCGCCATCCGCTACAACAAGGAGGTCGGCCTGCCCAAATGGGAGAAGGATCCGGACGTGATGGCGTTCGAGGAGCTGCGCAAGAAGTACACGCCGGCCATCGATCAGGACAACACCATCGCCTTCGCCGGCTACGGCCAGGCGGTGACCATGGGCGAGATCCTGCGCCGCTGCGGCGACGACCTCACCCGCGCCAACGTGCTGAAGCAGGCGTCCAACCTCAAGGGCTTCCACTCGCCCTATTTCCTCGACGGCGTCACCTACGACTATACGCCCGACGACTACACGCCGATGAAGACGCTGTTCATCTCCACCTTCAGCGGCAAGGACTGGGACATCTCCGACAAGCCGATGTCGGAGTAGGGTGAGGCGGAGTCTCGGCAGGGGCGGAGGCAGTTGGAAACACGCTGGCTCCACAAACTCGTCATGCCCGGGCTTGTCCCGGGCATCCACGTCTTTGTCACCGCGGTAAGAACGTGGATGGCCGGGACAAGCCCGACCATGACGCCGGAGATGCATCTCGCCTCCCCACCCCTCGACGAACCCGCGCCCACGGCTTACCTGTGATGCCGTGCCGCCCCGCATCCTCAAAATCCCGGCCGAGCCGGCCGCGTTGCTGCTGCCCGACCGCTTCCGGAAGTGGTTCGCAGGTCGCGGCTGGGCGCCGCGCGAGCATCAGCTCGCTTTGCTGGAAAAGGCGCGCGAGGACCGCTCGGCGTTGCTGATCGCGCCGACCGGCGCCGGCAAGACGCTGGCGGGATTTCTGCCGACACTGGTGGAGCTGTCGGCGCAGCCGGTCGAGCGCAACGAGGGTACCAGGCAAAACCTCGTCTCCACCGGCCGCTCCGTGCAGCGCAGCGGCGGTCTCCACACCCTCTACATCTCGCCGCTGAAAGCGCTCGCCGTCGACATCGCGCGCAATCTCGAGCGGCCCATCGCCGAGATGGGCCTGCCGATCAAGGTCGAGACCCGCACCGGCGACACGCCGGTGTCGCGCCGCCAGCGCCAGCGGCGCTATCCGCCCGACATCCTCTTGACGACGCCCGAGCAGCTCGCGCTGCTGCTGTCCTCCGACGACGCGCCGTTCCTGTTCTCCTCCCTGAAACGCATCGTGCTCGACGAGCTGCATGCACTGGTGACCTCCAAGCGCGGCGACCTGCTCTCGCTCGGCCTTGCCCGGCTGTGGCGCCTCGCGCCGCAGATGCGCGCGATCGGCCTGTCGGCGACGGTGGCCGAGCCGGACCAGCTCGCGCGCTTCCTGGTGCCGCAGCCGGAGGGCAAGGAGGTCGCCGCCGACATCGTCGTTGCGGGTGGTGCGGCGCCGCCGCTAGTTCAGATGCTCGATACAAGCGAGCGGCTGCCCTGGGCCGGGCACAGTGCGCGCCACGCGCTGGCCGAAGTCTACGAGCTGATCAAGCAGAACAAGACCACGCTCGTCTTCGTCAACACCCGCAGCCAGGCCGAGATGCTGTTCCAGGATCTCTGGCGCATCAACGAGGATGGCCTCGCCATCGCGCTGCATCACGGCTCGCTCGACGTCGCCCAGCGCCGCAAGGTCGAGGAAGCGATGTCGGCGGGGCGCCTGCGCGGCGTGGTCTGCACCTCCTCGCTCGATCTCGGCATCGACTGGGGCGACGTCGATCTCGTCGTCAATATCGGCGCGCCCAAGGGCTCCTCGCGCCTGATGCAGCGCATCGGCCGCGCCAACCACCGCCTCGACGAGGCCTCGCGCGCGGTGCTGGTGCCCGCGAACCGCTTCGAGGTGCTGGAATGCCGTGCGGCGATCGACGCCATCGCCGAGAACGCGCAGGATACGCCCCCCTTGCGGACCGGCGCGCTCGACGTGCTCGCCCAGCACGTGCTGGGTTGCGCCTGCGGCGAGCCGTTCCTGAGTGACGATCTCTATGACGAGGTGCGCACCGCTGCGCCGTACGCAAATCTCGCGCGTAACGATTTCGATGACGTCGTCGATTTCGTCGCCTCCGGCGGCTACGCGCTGAAGACCTACGAACGCTTCGCCCGGATCAAGCAGGACAAGCAGGGCCGCTGGCGCGTCACCAATCCGAAGGTGCGGCAGAGCTATCGCCTCAATGTCGGCACCATCGTCGAGGAGCCGATGCTGAAGGTGCGGCTGGTGCGCGGCCGCTCCACCGGCAGCGGCTCGACCGGTGCGATCGCGCGCGGCGGCCGCGTGCTCGGTGAGATCGAGGAATATTTTATCGAGGGCCTGACCGCCGGCGATACTTTTGTCTTTGGCGGCGAGGTGGTGCGCTACGAGGCCCTGGCCGAGGATCAGGTCTATGTGTCGCGCGCCAACGACAAGGACCCGAAGGTGCCGTCCTATATGGGCGGCAAGTTTCCGCTCTCGACCTATCTCGCCGAACGCGTGCGCCGCATCCTCGACGACAAGCGCGCCTGGAATGCGCTGCCCGAGCAGGTCCGCGACTGGCTGTCGCTGCAGAAAGACGTCAGCAGAGTGCCCGGCGTGCGCGAGCTCCTGGTCGAGACCTTCCCGCGCGGCAACAAGCATTATTTGATCTGCTATCCCTTCGAAGGCCGCCTCGCGCACCAGACGCTCGGCATGCTGCTGACGCGGCGGCTGGAGCGTGCCCGCGCCCGGCCGCTCGGCTTCGTCGCCAATGAATATGCGGTGGCGATCTGGGGGCTCGGCGATGCCTCCTTCATGATCCGCCACGGCGAACTCAATCTCGATGCGCTGTTCAACCCGGACATGCTCGGCGACGATCTCGAAGCCTGGCTCGCCGAATCCGCGCTGATGAAGCGCACTTTCCGCAATTGCGCATTGATCAGCGGCCTGATCGAGCGCCGCTTCACCAGCGAGGACAAGAGCCGCCGCCAGGTGCTGTTCTCGACCGACCTCGTCTACGACGTGCTGCGAAAACACCAGGCCGACCACGTACTGCTCCGTGCCGCGCGCGCCGATGCCGCCACCGGCCTGCTGGATCTGCGCCGCCTCAGTGACATGCTGATGCGCATCCAGGGCCGCATCACCCATCGGGAACTCGACCACGTCTCCCCGCTCGCCGTCCCCGTGATGCTGGAAATCGGCCGCGAGTCAGTCTATGGCGAAGCTGCAGACGAGCTTTTGGCGGAAGCCGCCGACGAGCTGGTCAAAGAGGCGATGGGATAGCAGCAGGTTTCGACGTGACGGCAGGCGCGCTGGTTTCAGGGGATGGCGAGGACATGCGCGTTTCCAGGGTCACCATTAGCGAAGTGACCTTCGCGGCCGATCTCTCCGGCGCGCTGTTCTGGGAGGAGCAGCGCCTGCTGGTCGTTTCCGACCTGCATCTGGAGAAAGGTTCCAGCTTCGCCACGCGCGGCGTGCTGCTGCCGCCCTACGATACGCTGGCGACGCTCAGCCGCCTTGCTGCTGTCATCTCCCGCCATGATCCCAAAATCGTCATCGCGCTCGGCGACAGTTTTCACGACCGCACTGCGCATGAGCGCCTGTCGGCGGAAGATCGCGACGCCGTGGCCGCACTCCAGACCGGCCGGGACTGGATCTGGATCTCGGGCAATCATGATCCGATACTGCCGCGCGATCTCGGCGGCACCATCGCCGCCGAAGTCGCGATCGGACCGATCACCTTCCGCCACGAGCCATCAGGTGCGCCCGGCGAGATCGCCGGCCATCTGCATCCGAAGGCCCGAATCTCCGCGCGCGGCCGCTCGATGGAGCGCCGCTGTTTCGCCAGCGACGGCATGCGCGCCGTGATGCCCGCCTTCGGTGCCTATGCCGGCGGCCTCAGCATCCGTGACGCCGCGTTCGCAAAAATCTTTCCGAAGAACGGTTTTGTGGCGCATCTCCTCGGCGACCGCCGCGTGCATGCGATTGCCGCATCGCGGTGTTATTGAGGTGTTCATTTCGTAGGGTGGGTTAGCCTGCGGCGGCGCGTAGCGCCGTCCGCTGGCGTAACCCACCGTGCTTCCGCGCACGCGGGACGAAGTTGGTGGGTTACGCCGAGCAGATGTGCTTCGCACATCCGCTCAGCTAACCCACCCTACGTATCCCGTCACGCCGCCTTCGCCTGCACGTCCTCGCAGAACTCCGCGAGCCGGTCCGCCAGCCGCAGCGTCGCCGGGCTCGCGCCGGGCGAGGCCATCAGCGCGACTTCCGTCTTGTTGATCGGCGCAAAGCCGTCCTTCGCAGTCAGCACGCGGTGGTCGGACTGGATCGACATCTCGGACAGAATGCTCAGCCCCATGCCGGCGGCGACCGCGGCCTGGATGCCGGCGAGGCTCGACGACGAATAGGCCATGTGCCAGGCGCGGCCGGCGCTCTCCAGCGCGTGGATGGCGCCGGCCCGGTAGAGGCAGCCGAGCGGAAAGCCGATCAGCGGCACCGACGCGGCGGTCACATCCACCGGATGGCTCTTGCTGGTGACCCAATGCACCCGCTCCGGCCACACCGCGATCGCGCCTTTCTCGCCGGCCGCGCGCTTGAACAGCGCAAGGTCGAGGTCGCCGCGCTCGAGATCGCGGGCGAGGTTCTTGCTCTGGTCGGCGCGCACGTCCATCCGCAGGCCCGGATGCGAGCGCGCGAACGTGCCGAGCAGCTTTGCGAGGCGATAGGCAGCGAAATCCTCGGGAATGCCGAGCCGGATGGCGCCTTCGCCGCCGGGCTCGCGCAAAACGTCGCGGGCCTCCTCCGCAAGCGACAGCAGCCGCCGCGCATAGGACAACAGCCGCTCGCCGGCCTCGGTCGGGCGCACGTCCTTGCCGTCGCGGTGCAGCAGCACCTGGCCGACATCCTCCTCCAGCCGCTTGATCTGCTGGCTCACGGTCGATTGCGTGCGGTGGACACGCTCGCTGGCGCGGGTGAAGCCGCCGGCCTCGACCACCGAGACGAAGCTGCGCAGAAGCTCGAGATCGAGCATGTCCGGCCTCCATTCAGAAATCCACTGGACGGCAGTTAATCATTTAATTTCCAAATGGCAAGCGGCGTCCCTAGATCGAAGGTCAGGAGAATGCCCTCATGTCCCTCGCCACCTCGATTCCCGCCCCCCGCAGCCGTTTCAACACGCTGCCGCTCGCCATCGGCCTGTTCTGCCTGCTCTGGAGCTATGCCTTCGTGGCCGGCAAGATCGGCGTCACCCATTGCCCGCCGCTCATCCTGCTCGCCGCGCGCTTCTCGCTCGCGGGCATCCTGATCCTGGGAGCCACGCTGATCCGCGGCGAGGGCTGGTCGTTGTCCTGGCGCGATGTCGCGGTCTTTGCCGTGCTCGGCATCGCCAACAACGCGCTCTATCTCGGGCTCGGCTACACCGGCCTGCAATCCGTCTCCGCCGGTCTCGGCGGCCTGATCGTCTCGGCCAATCCGGTGTTCACCGCGGCGCTCGCCGCGCTGCTGCTCGGCGAAGGCATGACCTGGCGCAAGGCGGGCGGGCTGCTGCTCGGCGTCATCGGCGTGACGGCGATCGTCTGGCATCGCCTCGCGGTCGGCACCGACAGCCTGCACGGCATCGTCTTCACGCTGGCCTCGCTCGCCTCGATCGTCGCCGGCACCATCCTGTTCAAGCTGCTCGCGCCGAAGGGGTCCCTGTGGATCGGCAACGGCGTGCAAAACCTCGCCGCCGGCATCGTGCTGACGCCGGTCGCGTTCACCTTCGCCGATATCCACGCGATCGACGTGACGCCCGGCCTGATCGGCGCCTTCACGTTCCTCGTGCTCGGCGGATCGATCCTCGCCTACTGGCTCTGGTTCCATCTCCTGAAAGTGTGCGGCGCCACTGCCGCCAGCGCCTATCATTTCCTGATGCCGCCGCTCGGCATGCTGTTCGCCTTCATCGTGCTCGGCGAGCATGTCGAGGCCCGCGACCTGCTCGGCATCATCCCGGTGGCGCTCGGCATCTATCTGGTGACGCGGCCGGCGAAGTCCGCATCGTAAGGAGAGTTCATCATGCCCATTTCCATCACCCTGATCGGCGGCCCCACCGCGCTGATCGAGATCGACGGCTTCCGCCTGCTCACCGATCCGACTTTCGATGCGCCCGGCGCCTACCAGCTTCCGCATGTGAAGCTGGAGAAGACCATCGGTCCTGCCGTGAGGCCCGATGCGATCGGCCCGGTCGATGCGGTACTGCTCAGCCATGACCAGCACTCCGACAATCTCGACAATTCCGGCCGCGACTATCTGCTGAAAGCGAAGCGCGCGCTGACGACGGAGGCCGGCGCAAAACGGCTCGGCGGCCATGTCGAAGGCCTCGCGCCCTGGGCGACGGCGCATCTGAAGGATCGTGACGGCAACACGCTGACGATCACCGCAACGCCGGCGCGTCACGGCCCGGCCGGGATCGAGCCGCTGTCGGGCGACGTCATCGGCTTCGTGGTGTCGTCGAGCCGCAAGGACACAAGCTCGGTCTATATCAGCGGCGACACCACCTGGTTCGACGGCGTCGCCGAGGTCGCGCGCCGCTTCAAATGCGGCGTGGTGCTGCCGTTCGCGGGCGCGGCGCAAACGCGCGGCCCGTTCCATCTCACCATGGACACCAACGACACCATCGAGACCGCCCGCGCGTTTCCCGATGCGATGATCGTGCCGGTGCATACTGAGGGCTGGGCGCACTTCCGCCAGAACAGCGAGGATCTGCGCAAGACCTTCGACGTGCTCGGCTTCGGAACGCGGCTGCGCCTGCTGGAGCCCGGCGTGCCGACGGTGGTGGAAGCGCCGTAGTTCCGCCAGCCGTCATTGCGAGCGAAGCAATCCAATCTGTCTCCGCGGATCCATTTCTGGATTGCTTCGTCGCTTCGCTCCTCGCAATGACGGAAGGCTAATCCTTCCGGAACACGATCGACGCCATCCAGCCTGTCATCAGCGCCATGGCCGCGGTGGCGAGGCCGTAGATCAGGCCGTTCTGCCGCGCGGTGGTGGCGACGAACTGCTCGAAGCCGACCTTGACGATCTCGAACGCGGTCTCGGTCTTGGTGACCAGCGCACCGTTGGCGAACAACTTGATCTCGATCTCATAGGTGCCGATCGGCACCTCCTCGGGCAGCGGAATGCCGGTGCGGAACAGCGTCGGCGTCAGGAACGTCACCGCGCTCGGGTCCTCGCGATAGAGCCCGCGCTGGGTGCGCAGGCGGATGAAGGCCGAGCGGAAGGCGTCGTTCGGCACCACGTCGGCATAGTCGCCGCTGACGCGCTGGGTCAGCAGCACGTTGTTGAGCCCGATCTGCTGCCGTCGCGCGATCTCGGGCGAGGTGATGGCGTCGAACGGGCGGTTGGAGAACAGCGCCAGATAGCTCGGCACCTCCAGGAACTGGCGATAGTCCGTGTTGATCCAGATGCCGAACTTCCGCTCCTTGCGCCGCGTCACCATGTCGGCGCGCGGGCCCATCACGGTGACGACGAGGTCGTAGGCGGTGCGGTCCGCGGGCGTCGTGGCGTCCTTCTCGACCGAGCCGAACAGCACCAGCTCCTCGCCGGAATAGTTCGGCGTCACCGTGACGCGATGGTTGGAGACCGACACGATCAGCCGCTCGGCGCGCGCGGCCGAGCCGAGCATCAGGACCAGAAGGAGAGCGAGGAGTACGCGCATCAGCTGCTCACCCCCAGCTCGCGGATGGTGAAGAGATCGGCGGGCTGGATCACCAGCTCGATGGCGAAGCGGATGCCGACCGAGAGGATGAGCAGGCCCAGCAGCAGCCGCAGCTGCTCGCCCCGGATCTTCTGGCCGGCACGGGCGCCGAACTGCGCGCCGGTGACGCCGCCGACCATCAGGATCAGCGCCAGCACGGCGTCGACGAGGTGATTGGTCACCGCGTGCAGCATGGTCGCGACCAGCATGGTGACGAGGGTGAGGACCATCGAGGTCCCGATCACCGTCGAGGTCGGCACCCGCAGCAGGTAGATCATGATCGGCACGAGGATGAAGCCGCCGCCGATGCCCATGATGGCGCCGATGAAGCCGATCACGATGCCGACGATCACCACGGGGATCACGGAGAGATAGATCTTCGAGCGCTTGAACCGCATCTTCAGCGGCAGGCCATGGATCCAGTTATGCGTACGCCGCGGCGGTACCGCGCCGCGACGGGTTCGCATCAACGCGCGCAGGCCCTCGGAGAACATCAGGCTGCCGACGGTGGTGAGCAGCACGACGTAGGACAGCGCGATCATCAGGTCGAGCTGGCCGAGCGCGCGAAGCTGCGTGAAGGTCCACACGCCGAGCGCCGTCCCGGTCACGCCGCCGCATAAGAGAACACTCGCCAGCGCCGGATCGATCGCACGCCGCCGCCAGTAGGAGAGCGCGCCCGAAAACGAGGAGGCCGCGATGTGGCTCGCCACGGAGGCGACCGCCACCGCCGGCGTGATGCCGATGAAGATCAGGAGCGGCGTCATCAGGAAGCCGCCGCCGATGCCGAACATGCCGGAGACGAAGCCCACGGCCGCGCCCATCGCCAGCACCAGGAAGACGTTGACCGGGAGATCGGCGATCGGGAGATAGAGCTGCATTGCGGGACCACGCTCCGGCGAGACGGATCGATTGCGCGGACTGCTCGCGGAAAGCTCGGAACGATTGCCGCGCCTCTCAATAGCGGAATTTGGGGCGGGGAGGCACCCGGAATTTGACCGTGGTGAATGGGCTAAGAGGGATCAGATGGCTGTTTCACTCTGATCCCGGGACCTCGCCACAATCTCCGCTGTCATGCCCCGGCTTGCCGCCTTCGCTAAAGCTTCGGCGGCCGAGCACCCTAGTGCCCCGGCGTAGCCTTGGCGGAGCCGGGACCGGGGCATCCAGTACGCCGCGGCTTCTCCGCATCACGCCGGCGTCTCTGGAATATTGAGTCGCCCGGTCAAGCCGGGCGACGACAAGAGGAGAGTGCGTACTAGACCGCTCTCAATGCGCCGCCGACGCCGACTTCTTGCTCGCCACCGCCTTCGGTGCCGGCTTGGCGCTCGCCTGCGGAGCGCTGTCCCAGCCGCCGTTCGGGGCGGAGACGTTGACCGCATCGTCGGGCTGCGGCTCGGCGCTGAAGGTCTGGATCGCGAGCTTGGCGGCGGCCAGCGATTGCGGGTCGAGGCGCTTGGCGACGTCGTCGCGCTTGCCGGCGGCGTCCGCATCGCCCTGGGCTGCAGCGAGGCTGAACCATTTGTAGGACTCGGCGAGGTTCTGCTCGACGCCGATGCCGCGGGCATAGAGGATGCCGAGGTTGAACTGGCTGTCGGCGACGCCGCGATCGGCGGCTTTCCGGAACCACTGCGCCGCGCTCTTGTAATTGGCGCCGCGTCCGCCGCCATCGGCATCGAGCACCGCGAGATTGTGCATCGCCTTGGCGTTGCCGCGCTCGGCGGCCTGGGTGTAGTAGCGGCGGGCGATGTCCGCGTCCTTCTTCACGCCGAGGCCCTTTTCATAGAGCGTGCCGAGGCGGAAGGTCGCGGGCACCACGCCGGCCTGCGCCGCGCGGTCGTACCACTTCGCGGCTTCGTCGTAATTGGTGGCGACGCCCTTGCCTTCCGCAAAGCGCACGCCGATCTCGTAGGCCGCGGTCGCATCGCCCTTCATCGCGGCGGTGCGCAGGGCCGGGCCGCCGATGGCGTCGGGCAGCTTCTCGCTCGGCGGCACCTGGACGAGGCCGAGCCTGCCGCGGCTGGTGCCCGAGAGCGCGCCGGTGACGTCGCTGCTCGCAGCAGGCGGCGGCGCCGTTGCGGGCACCTGCGGGATCTCGACCGAGGCCGAGTTGCCGGCATTGGGCGTGGGAACCGGTGCAGCATTGTTCTGGGACTGCCGTCCGATCGGCGTCGGCGAAGTCATCGACGGCGTGATCTGCTCGGGCGCGGCCGGCTTGGTCTCGACCGGCGGTGTCGCGGCCTGCGGTGCCGGCTCGTTCGGAACGGTTTGCATCGCCTGCGGCGCCGGCGGCGCGCTGCCGCCATCGAGCAGATTCATTGCCATCTTGAAGGTGCCGAGCACGATCACGACCACGCTCGCGCCGACCAGCAGCGAGCGGATTTTCGAGGTGATGGTCGAGGCGCCTTCCTGGCCCTTGTCCTTGGCGCGGGCAATCGCTGCCTTGGCGCCGCGGGCGGGTTTTTCCGGCGGCTGCGCGGCGGCGGCCTGGGCTGCGCGGCGTGCGGCGGCGATGAAGCTCGACGACGACACCGGCTCCTTTGGAGCTGCGGGAATTTCGCTGATCGCGTTCTCGGAGGCGGCGATGCGCTCCGACGGCGTGGCGGCGCGGCCGCCCGGTCGTGTGCCCGGCTCGAGCGGATGATCCGGCGGCAGGTCCGGCGCGATCGCGGCGCGCGCGGGCGCCGTATGCGGCTCCAGGATCTCGCTGATCGCGCGCGGCGGCACGGGGGCGGTGACTTGCGGGGCCGGCGGCGCCGGTGGCATCGGCGGCGGCGCGACGGGCGCAGCGGCATGGAATTCGCGCGGCGCGGCGACGAAGGCGGCCTGCTGCGGCTGTTGTGCCGCGGCCGGATTGGGCAGCTCGGGCTTCGGATCGTATTTCGGCTGTTGCTGCTGCGGCTGGGGCCGGGGCTCGCGCGCGACCGGCGCATACTCCATCGGCGCGGCTGCCGGCATGGCCATCGGCTGCGGCGCGGGAGCCGGCGGCGTGCTGCGCACGGCGCGCAGATCGCCCTCGATCATCGAGAGGCGATCGACGACATGGCCGAGCGCGCTGTGGACGGCGTCAAGCGAGTCCTGGGTGCTGCGGTTGGTCTCGGCCTGGCTGAAGCGGATATCGGAGAGCTCGCGCTTGACGAGATCGACCACGCCGGAATCGGGGGGCGGCGCCGAGCTGCGGCTCTCGGCGAGGGCCGAATAGGTCGCCTGCTGGCGCTCCAGGTGCCTGAGGATGTCGTGCAGGCCGTCCTCGACGCGGCTCAAATTGCCGTTGCGCGGATCGGCGGCGGCCTCGATCCGCTCCAAGAGATATGAGACGCGCTGCTCGAGATGCGCGAAGGTCGAGGCGGAATCGTTGCCGACCTGCATGCGGTCGAATCGGTCCGACAGCGCGCGGATCGCGGATTCCAGATGCTCGGTGCTCTCGGCCGGCTGCGGCCGCTCGCGGGTTTCGAGCGCGGCGGTGAGCGCGGCGATACGCTGCTCCAGCACCGCGAAGCTGTCGCTGTGGCCGGACGAACGGGTGATCTGGTCGACCTTGGACGACAGCAGCTGCACGTCCTCGGACAGCCGCCCGAGTGCCTCGTTGGAGGCGACGTTGGAGACGATGCCGCGCAGCGCCGAGATCGCGCCTTCGAGCTGGCGCACCGTCGAGGGATCGTCGTTGGCGCGCAGGATCAGGTCGAGCTTGCCGCCGAGATTGCGGATCGCCTCGTCATAGCCGGTGAGTTGCTCGGCCGGGGTCAGCGTACGCAGCACCTGCTTGATGTCGGACAGCGCGCGCTCGATCCCCGACAGGACCTGGCCGTCGGTGCCGTTGGAGCGGGTCTCGTCGATGCGCCGGTGCAGCGAGCGGATCTCGTTCTCGATCGATTCGATCGCGCGCCGCGGCATCGCCTCGGTGATGGCGGTGCGAATGTCCGCGAGCTCGCTGCGGAAGGCGTTGATCGCCTGCTCGGTATGGTCGGGCCGCTGCAGCGATTCGATCTGGCTCGTGATCTTGAGCAGATGGCGCTCGAGCGCCGAGAAATCCGGTCCCGCCTGCGGGGGCGGCGGGGCATAGGCCGGCGCGGGCGGCGCCATCGGATGCGCGTAAGGTGCTGCGGGTGCAAGCGACGGCGCGGCGCGCGGCGGCATCTGCCGCGGCGTGAAGCCGTCGAGCTCGCTCTGGCGCGCGGTGATCTCGGCGACCGCGACGTCGAACGAGGCGGGGCTCAGGGGTGGTGAGCTGCGATAGACCTGTGCGGCCGCGCGCTCGACCGCATCGGCCTGGCGCTGGCGCATTTCGACGGGAGACGGGGCAGGGGCGGGCCGCGGGGCCTGAGGCTGTTGCGGTTGCTGCGGGCGGGAGATCTGCGACAGGCGCGCATCGAGCCGCGAGATCGCGTCGTTGAGCTGGCGCGCAACGCCCTGCTCGCGCGAGACATCCTGGCGCGGCGCAGCGGGCTTTGAAATCCGTTCGATCTGCTGGGTGATCGCGTCGAGCCGCTGATGGATGTCGGCGACTTCGCGAGCCTCCTGGCTCGGTGCCTGAGGTGGCATCTGTTGCGGACGCTGATCCTGACGTTGATCGTAAGGTCCGCGAAAGTTCGGCGGGGCAGTCTCGCCGAGCGTGGAGTTCAGCCAATCGTTGAGTGACATGCCAGCGCGACGCGCAGCAGCTTCGGCCCGCTCCCTCACGGATGGATCGATGCCGTCAACACTCCACGATACGCGCGAATTCATGACTCTGTCCGGTTCCGACTCCGGCGCCCCACCCGGCGCCTCCAGCCTTCCCACGCGTGCCGGTTGCAAAGACAATCGAATTTGGCGCGGGTCGTCTGCCTCGAAAACCGACTTTTTCCTGTTACGGTAAATAACGGGTTAAGGAACGCTGGCCCGGTGTCTTAAAGTTGGGCGGGCGGAACCTGGGTGGTCGTTGTGGCGCGTGTACGGTCGCGCAACAGCCGGTGTCATGCCCGCGAAGGCGGCGCATCCAAGTACGCCGCGGCTCCTCGGCTCTAGCCGCGCCGTCTCTGGAATGCTGGATCGCACGCCCCAGTGCGCACAAGGCGGGCGATGACGGCGGAAAATGTGGCGACAGCCGCGTAGCCCGGATGGAGCGCAGCGCAATCCGGGATTGGCGCCGCAATCCGCGGCCCCGGATTGCGCTGCGCTCCATCCGGGCTACGGATCTTTCTGTAGCCTCTCAACCCTTCTCCCGCTTGCCATCCTCGATCGGCACCACCGCGGCCTTGCCGCTCATGCTCGACAGCGCGTCGAGGGCCTCCTCGCAGAAGTCAGCCACCATCTGCTCGTGGCGGGCCCCTAGACGGAGCAGGAGGAGGTTGCCGAGATCGAGGCGGCCTTCCGCCGTGCCGTCGGGAAAACGCTTTTTCAGGATGCGCTCGTAATTGGCGTGGCGGTCGCGATGGTGCTCCAGGCGGGCCATCAGGTCGGTGCGCAGCGGCTCAATGTCGATGCTGTCGAGCGCATGGAGGCGGACCAGCAAATCGTCCTTGGTCGAGGCCGGCGTGCTTGGCCGCGCGGCCCAGTGCCGCAGCGCTGTTCTACCTTCGGGGGTAAGCGTATAAACCAGCTTGTTGGGCTTGCCTGTCTGCACGACCTCGCGACCCTGGATGTAGCCGCGGTCGCGCAGCTTGGAGAGCTCGCGGTAGATTTGCTGGTGGTCGGCCTTCCAGAAGAAGCCGATCGAGGAATCGAACGTCTTGGCGAGCTCGTAGCCCGTCATCGGACGTTCCGTCAGGCATGCGAGGATTGCGTCGCCCAGTGCCATGACCGGCCTCCTGTTCTCGAACTCTGACCAATCTGCTTGACTTTATGCGCATCGGCGCATATGCGTCAATGTGCATATGAGGCGGCTCGCGGGAAGGGCCCAAGGCTCGTCCCGAAAACCCAGTGGAATCAACCCTCTCGCTACTGTGCATGGGGTTGTTTTCGCAACTTTGGCCAAAGGCAATTTGGACAAGGCAATTTGGACAAGGCTCCTGGAAAGCCCTTTAGGGAGGCACCCGAGAATGACCGGCCTCGATTCCTGGTACGCCTACATGAAGTCCCACGACCGCACCGCGCTCTGGGACCTGCTCCACCCCGACGCCGTGTTCGAAAGCCCCGTGGTGCATTCGCCCCAGCGCGGCCGCGACATCACCTTCAAATACCTCTCCAGCGCCGAGAAGGTGCTGGGTGGTCCCGGCTTCACCTATGTCGGCGAGTGGAAGAATGAGAGCGGCGCCGTGCTCGAATTCAAGAATGTGATCGACGGCATCGAGATCAACGGCGTCGACATCATCAGCTTCGATACCGAGGGACACATCACCCATTTCAAGGTGATGGTGCGTCCGCTCAAGGCGATCAACATGCTGCACCGCTTGATGGCGGAGCAGCTTGCCGCCGCCCAATCATAAGCCCAACATCATCCCTAAAAGGCCCTGCCGGGAGAACGCCATGCCGATCTACAAAGCCCCCGTCGAAGACGTGAACTTCCTGCTCAACGACGTCTTCCAGATCGACCGCTACGACAACCTCGCCGGCTTTTCCGATGCGTCGAGCGACGTGCGCGAGGCGATCCTGGGCGAAGCCGCCAAGCTCGCCGAAGAGGTGCTGCAGCCGCTGAACCGCGTCGGCGATCTCGAAGGCTGCAAGCGCAGCGATGACGGCAGCGTCACCACGCCGAAGGGTTTCAAGGACGCATTCAAGCAAGTGGCCGAAGGTGGCTGGCTCGGTCTGTCGGCGCCGACCGAGTTCGGCGGCCAGGGCCTGCCGGTGACGCTCTCGCAGGCGGTCAACGAATTCCAGATCTCCGCCAACATGGCGTTCTCGATGTATGGCGGCCTCACCATGGGCGCGACCGCAGCGCTACTGGTGCATGGCACGCCGGATCAGAAGCAGACCTACGTCCCGAAGATGATCGCCGGCGAATGGACCGGCACCATGAACCTCACCGAGCCGCATTGCGGTACCGACCTCGGCATGCTCCGCACCAAGGCGGTGCGCCAGGCCGACGGCAGCTTCAAGATCACGGGCACCAAGATCTTCATCTCCGCCGGCGAGCACGACCTTGCCGATAACATCATCCACCTCGTGCTCGCCCGCATCGAGGGCGCGCCCGCCGGCATCAAGGGCGTGTCGCTGTTCGTGGTACCGAAATTCCTGGTCAATGCCGATGGTTCGGTCGGTAGCCGCAACGGCGTCGTCTGCGGCTCGATCGAGCACAAGATGGGCATCCACGGCAATTCGACCTGCGTGATGAACTACGACAACGCCACCGGCTGGCTGATCGGCGAAGAGAACAAGGGCATGCAGGGCATGTTCGTGATGATGAACGAGGCCCGCCTCGGCGTCGCCGTTCAGGGCCTGGCGCAATCCGAGGTCGCCTATCAGAACGCCGTCGCCTATGCCCGCGAGCGCATCCAGGGCCGCGCGCTGACCGGCGTCAAGGCGCCGGACAAGCAGGCCGACCCGATCATCGTGCATCCCGACGTGCGCCGCACGCTGCTCTCGATCCGCGCCTTCAACGAGGCCGCGCGCGCCTTCGTGATGTGGACCGCGCTGAAGAGCGACGTGGCCCATCGCTCCGAAGACCCCAAGGACCGTCAGGCCGCCGACGACCACATGGGCCTGATGACACCGGTGCTGAAGGGCTTCCTCACCGATTACGGCTTCGCCAACGCGGTGCAGGCGCAGCAGATGTATGGCGGCCACGGCTACATCGCCGAGCAGGGCATGGAGCAGTTCGTGCGCGATGCGCGCATCGCCATGATCTATGAAGGCGCCAACGGCATCCAGGCGCTGGACCTCGTCGGCCGCAAGCTGCCGCGCGACGGCGGCCGCGCCATCATGGCCTTCTTCGGCGAGGTCATGGCCTTCGCCAAGGAGAACGGCGGCGACGAGGCGATGAAGCCCTTCATCGCCCCGCTCTCGGCCTCGCTCGGCCATCTCCAGCAGGCCACGACCTGGCTGATGCAGAACGCGATGATGAAGCCGGACAATGCGGGTGCAGCCGCGACCGATTATCTGCATCTCTTCGGCTTCGTCGCGCTCGGCTACATGTGGGCGAAGATGGCCAAGGTGACGAACGCCAAGATTGCCGAGAGCGGGGCGACGCCCTATCTCTCGACCAAGCTCGTCACCGGCCGCTTCTTCATGGAGCGGATGCTGCCGGAGACCGCGGCCAATCTCGCCCGCATCCAGTCCGGCTGCGCCACCATCATGGAATTGCCGGCGGAAGCGTTCTGAGGAGTTTCGATGTCGGCAGCAGACGCGATCGTTGCGGAGTTTCGCGCCTTCGGCGCCGGGCTCCGCCGCGACAAGTTCTGCGCGCGCTCTGCCCTCGACATCGTCGACCGCTGCGAGTCCCGCGGCGTCGGCATCCTCGGTATCGAGGGTTTCTACCTCACCGACACCACGACCATCGCTCAGCTCGAGCACATCCTCGATCTGAGCGCCGGGATGAGGGCTTACGACACCGCCCGGCAATTCCTTCGCCACGGCGAAGGGCTGCCGCTGTTCTGCGAATTCACGTTCCAGGACTGATCCCGATCGCGTCGGGGTCGTCACCAATAACTGCAATCAGGAGGCTCCCCATGGCAGATGCCTATATCTACGATCACGTCCGCACGCCCCGCGGCCGCGGCAAGGCCGACGGCGCGCTGCACGAAGTCACCGCGCTGGCGCTCGCCACCGTGCCGCTGAAGGCGCTGAAGGACCGCAACAATCTGCCGGAAGATTCCGTCGACGACGTCGTGCTCGGCGTGGTCGATCCGGTCGGCGAGGCCGGCTCCGACATCGCGCGTTTCGCCGCGTTGAAAGCGGGCCTCGGCGAAGCCGTCCCCGGCGTGCAGATCAGCCGCTTCTGCGCCTCCGGCCTCGATGCCGTGAATTTCGCCGCCGCGCAGGTGATGAGCGGACAGCATGAACTCGTGATCGGCGGTGGCGCGGAGTCCATGAGCCGCGTCGGCATCGGCGCCTCCGGTGGTGCCTGGCCGATGGACCCGTCCATGGCGGTGCCGGCCTATTTCATGCCGCAGGGCGTCTCGGCCGACCTGATCGCGACCAAGTACGGCTTCTCCCGCGACGACGTCGACGCCTATGCGGTGCAGAGCCAGCAGCGCGCGGGCAAGGCCTGGGACGAGGGCCGCTTCAACAAGTCGGTGGTGCCGGTGAAGGACATCAACGGCCTCACCATCCTCGCCAAGGACGAGCACATGCGTCCCTCGACGACGATGCAGTCGCTGGCGCAACTGCAACCGTCGTTCACGATGATGGCGCAGATGGGCGGCTTCGACGGCGTCGCGATCCAGTCGCATCCGGAGATCGAGCGCGTCAACTACGTGCACCATGCCGGCAATTCCTCGGGCATCGTCGACGGCGCCGGCGCCGTGCTGCTCGGCAGCAAGGAGGCGGGCAGCAAATACGGCCTCAAGCCGCGCGCAAAAATCCGCGCGTTCGCGAATGTCGGCTCCGAGCCGGCGATGATGCTGACCGGTCCGGTCGACGTCACTGAAAAGCTGTTCGCGCGTTCCGGCATGAAGAAGTCGGACATCGATCTGTTCGAGCTCAACGAGGCCTTCGCCTCGGTCGTGCTGCGCTACATCCAGGCCTTCGACATCGATAACGCCAAGATCAACGTCAATGGCGGCGCGATCGCGCTCGGCCATCCGCTCGGCGCCACCGGCGCGATGATTTTGGGCACCGTGCTCGACGAGCTCGAGCGCACCAACAAGTCCACCGCCCTCGTCACGCTGTGCATCGGCGGCGGCATGGGCACCGCGACCATCATCGAGCGCGTTTAAGGGTAGGGAGCAACCAACATGGCTTACAAGAACTTCAAGGTTGAGACCGATTCCGACGGCATCGCGCTCGTCACCTGGGACATTCCGGGCCGTTCGATGAACGTGCTCGACGAGACCTCGACCAGCGAGCTCGACGCGATCGTCAAGGCGACCACCGCCGATGCCGCTGTGAAGGGCGTGGTCATCACCTCCGCCAAGGAAGCATTCTGCGCCGGCGCCGACCTCTCCATGCTCGAGGGTATGAACCAGGCCTACGCCAAGGTGTTCAAGGAGCAGGGCGAGACCGCCGCAAACCAGATGCTGTTCGACCAGAGCCGCCGCTTCTCGCAGGTGCTGCGCTCGATCGAAACGTCCGGCAAGCCGTGGGCGGCTGCGATCAATGGCCTCGCGCTCGGCGGCGGCTTCGAGATCACGCTGTGCTGCCACTACCGCGTCGCCGCGGAGAACCCCAAGACCCGCCTCGGCCTGCCCGAGGTCAAGGTCGGCTTGTTCCCTGGCGCGGGCGGCACGCAGCGCGTGCCGCGCCTGGTGCCGCCGCAGGATGCGATGACCATCCTGCTCAAGGGCGATCCTGTCACGGTCGAGAAGGCGAAGGCGCTGAACCTCATTCACGCCATCGTTCCCGCCGCCGACCTCGTCAAGGCCGCCAAGGACTGGATCAAGGGCGGCGGCAAGGCCGTCGCGCCGTGGGACGAGAAGGGCTTCAAGCTGCCCGGCGGCCCGGTGTTCTCCAAGGCCGGCATGATGATGTTCCCGGCCGGCAACGCGATCTATC